>Ga0163146_10009056_pt1 | contig 10449 bp, 9 predicted proteins | sample OliLakLV19MP7G1_FD_148648 | JGI IMG/M metagenome (GOLD analysis project Ga0163146, IMG submission 148648) | Freshwater microbial mat bacterial communities from Lake Vanda, McMurdo Dry Valleys, Antarctica - Oligotrophic Lake LV.19.MP7.G1 | ecosystem: Environmental > Aquatic > Freshwater > Lake >... | reverse complement strand
AGAGATATGAAGCTGAAGGAAGTGGGGGATTGGCTCAAAGGAGTCGTAGTCCTAAACATAGTCCACAGAGAACATCTCAAAGAGTGGAAAGACTCTTGGTGAAAGAACGACGGCGTCATCCCACATGGGGTCCCAAGAAGTTGGCTGAGATCTTGAAACAAAGTTTAAAAATTAAAGATCTATTGCGCGGGGTCAGTCCTGAATGGCACTAAGATAAGCCTATGGCCTCCTTAATTTTGAATGACTTAGACAAGGAAGGGTATCCCAAAACCGCCTTATCTAAGTCATTCAAAATTAAGGAGACAATATCTTCACCGTTCAAATCTGGCTCTGTTGCGCAAATGGGCTTTGAACCTTATCAGCAAGGACATCACCCATCGAGCCAAAAGCGTAAAGTTCCGCCTCAAAGCGGCTGTTTGGTCTGAGACCTATCTTCGCATCCTCTTAGCCTCAACTACTTAATTTGCGTTCGCCCTGTGTCCCCAAACCATACCCCTTGCGTTCTCTGATCTTTGGGATTACAATGTGCTTATGTCTTATAAGCTAAAAGCTTTACTAGCTGGAGTCATTGGACTATCGGCTTTCGTGACTTTTTGCTGTTGTGATGCGGAAGCCAAACCTTTTGCGACCCATGGCTGCTGCAACGCCGCCCCTGTGCCGCTTCACGAGAAGGACAACTGCCTAAGTTGCCCCCACCATAACCCCTACGTACGATTCTTGGATAAGGTTCAGGCCGTCTCTCTGAAAGCAGATCCAACACCTTTACCGGTCTGCTACTTGGATAATCTAGGATTAGCCGCTTTTAAATTTTCTACCGGCAAAGAAGACTCCCTTCCTCTACGTGCAGCGGAGGGAAGTCCCCCGGTGGATCTCACCATTCTCTATCTCGTCCTGAGGCCTTGATTAAGCGGGTGTGGGTCAGGCTTTCCTGGTGTTTGTCGCCAGACCCCTTTTCTTCCCTGAGACAACACAAGTGATTCAGTAAAAAAACAAAACTTTATTTAAGGAAAATTGGATTATGAAAAAAACATTGTTAATTTTAGCTGCAGTAGCTCTGTCTTTACCTGCGTTGTTCGTTTCCACCTCACAAGCTGCAGGAAAATCCTGCCAGGATTGTTGTTATGAGTGTGTGGAATGCTGCAAGTCTGGCTGTAGCAGCTGCGAAAAGTGCAATAAGTAACTTCTCCGGTTTTTAAACCGGAACAAGGGAAGCCCGGCAGGAAACTGCCGGGCTTTTTTTGCGTATTTGCTGTGGTATGGTCCGGTGCTAATATGGGGTCAGCGACCACGACAAAAAGTCAGGGCGGGCATGTCTTGGGTGTTCGCTAAGGTGGTTCCATGGGGATGCACGAATTGCTTATTGGCAAAGGGCGGGGGAGTTGCTTTGCTTCTAGTTGAATCATGAAAGCTAACTCGTCTTCTTTTTTAGAATCCCTCCTTGATACGTATGGTCTCTCGGGCTGGGAGAGTGCCGTGCAAAAGAAGTGGCTGGACTATGTCTCAACCTTTGCCGATGAAACGGGCTCGGATGCTTATGGGAATGCCTATGCCATAATCAATCCTACGGGCAGTCCGCGTATCATGGTAGTGGGCCATGCCGATGAAATTGGGTATCAGGTTAATCACATCACGGCCGAGGGGTTTCTTTACATTGTGCGAGTCGGCGGAACGGATGTGTCCTTAGCTCGTGGGCAACGTGTCTTGGTGCATGGGGGGAAGGGTTCTGTTACGGGTGTCATCGGTAGTTTGCCTATACATTTGCAAAAGGAGAAAGGTAAGGAAAATCATGTAGAAATTCATGATTTATTCGTGGACATAGGTGCTAGCTCTAAGGCGGACGCATTAAAGCAGGTGGACGTGGGGGATCCGATTACGTTTAAGATTTCTTGGGACAGGTTAGGGAAGGATCTCTACACGGCGCGAGCGGCAGACAATAGGATAGGAATTTTTGCTGCGGCGGAGACATTGCGCCGTTGCTCAGAGCTAAAGAAGCTCAATGCCTGCGTCATGGCGGTTTCTACGATTCAAGAGGAAAATGGTTTATATGGTGCCAGCATGGTGGGACATTCGTTAAAGCCTGATGCGGCACTTGTGTTCGACGTGGGTCACGCCACAGATACGCCCGTTTGCGATTATAAAAAGCATGGAGAAATTCATTTGGGCAAGGGACCTGTGATTAGTAAGGGGAGCGTGAATCATCCTGTGCTGGTGGATCGTTTATTAAAAACAGCATTGAAGCAGAAGATATCAATTCAGTTAGCAACGGACCCTCGTGGCTCAGGCACGGATGCGGATGCGATCTTCTTGCAACGTGGTGGGGTGCCTTGTGCGGTGGTAAGTTTACCGAATCGTTATATGCATTCGACGGCAGAAGTTTTTCACGCAGGAGATTTACAGGCCATGAGTCGCTTGAGTGCCGCATTTATTGAGTCGATTGCTGTAAATGAGAGTTTCCAAGTGAAAATTCGCTGATAGTATAGTAGCTCCATGATTAAACGCCTTCTCCACACCCGTTACCGTGTCAGTGATTTAGCTAAGACTGTGACCTTTTATAAAGATGTGCTGGGACTGACCGAGCTGCGTCGGCATAAGTCGCCGCGCGGCTCTGAGTTGGTTTTCTTTCAGACCCCTGGCAGCGAGGAAGAGATCGAGATTTGCTGTTTTCCTTCGAGTGGACCCGTGCAGGTTCCAGCGGATTTAACTCATTTAGCCTTTGAGGTGGATGATTTAATGGCTTTTGAAAAAGTGGTGGCGGCCAAGGGTTATCCTTTTTCTGACGGGCCGACGGAGACGAGTTCGGGGAATTTAATCGCCTTTATCGATGCCCCGGAAGGCTACGAGATTGAGCTTATTCAAAAAGCAAAAAGTTAATTTACGACGATGAACCGTCCTCTTATTATAGCTCCGTCGATGCTGGCCTCGGACATATCTTGTCTAGGGGCTGAGGCTAAACGTGCCATGAGAGGTGGGGCGGATTGGTTGCACATCGATATTATGGATGGTCATTTCGTTCCCAATTTATCCTTCGGGGTGGAGATCGTCCATATGCTGCGCCGTCAAGTGGAGGATGCGACTTTGGATGTACACCTCATGATCGACCAGCCTGATCGTTACGCACGAACATTCATCGAGGCGGGAGCTGATGTATTAACGGTTCATCTGGAAGCTAATCATAAGACTGCTCGTACTCTTGGCATTATACGTGATATGGGTTGTAAAGTGGGGCTCGCCCTGAATCCCTTGACGGAGATCGAGCATGCCTTACCCTTACTTCATCATATTGACCTCTTACTTTGCATGACGGTAAATCCAGGATTCGGCGGACAGCCCTTCATTATTGAGGTGTTGGAAAAAATACGAGTGGCACGTCGCTACATTCTTGATCATCAACTCAACGTCGATATCGAAGTCGATGGTGGAGTGAATGAAATCACCGCGGGACCTTCCGTCACCGCAGGAGCCAATGTGCTCGTTGCAGGAACCTCTTTATTTCGCCAAAAAGACATGGGAGAGGCCATCCTCTCCATGCGAGCCAAAGCAAGCATTGTGGCATCTGCTGGTTAAGTATTAAAGTCGTCATTCCCTAGGAAACTATGTCCAGAGAGCTAACTCGTAACTTTTGTATCATCGCCCACATCGACCATGGTAAGACCACGCTGTCTGATCGTCTCCTGCAAAAAACAGGAACCATCGAGCTGCGTCAAATGCAGGATCAGCTACTTGATTCGATGGATCTAGAGCGTGAACGCGGCATCACGATCAAAGCGCATCCTGTGACCATGCACTATAAGGCTAAGGACGGTCTTACCTATCGCTTGAATTTAATTGATACGCCAGGGCATGTCGATTTTTCCTACGAAGTTTCTCGTAGCTTGCAAGCCTGTGAGGGTGCGATCCTTATTGTTGATGCAGCCCAAGGCGTGGAAGCTCAGACGGTGGCGAACTTGAATTTAGCTTTAAAGCAAAACTTAACGATTATTCCCGTCATCAATAAAATAGATCTCCCGAACGCTGACATCCCAATGGCGAAAAAACAGTTGGAAGATATCCTATCTATTTCGGCAGAGGATGCCATACCAGCCAGTGCTAAAGCGGGGATCGGGATTGATGAGATTTTAGAAGCTGTCGTCGCACGTATACCCGCGCCTCAAGACACGGGCGACACTATCCTGCGTTGTTTGGTGTTTGACTCCGTCTTTGATACCTACCGGGGCGTGATCGCCTATGTGCGAGTAATCTCGGGGGAAATAAAAGAAGGCACACCCATATTATTGATGCAGACCAATGCACGTTATGAAGTCAAGGAAGTGGGAAATTTTGCGCCTAAGATGACTAAGTGCGGCGTGCTCAGACCTGGGGATACAGGATACGTGGTGGCTAACATTAAAACCGCTGGCGAACTAAAAATTGGCGATACCGTCACCAGTTCGATCAATCGGGCTACGGAAGCCTTGCCAGGATTTAAAGAAATTCACCCTATGGTGTTTTCTGGAATCTACCCGATTAACAGTGCCGATTTCGAGCAGTTAAAGAATGCGCTTTATAAACTCCAACTCAACGACGCCGCCTTGGCCTTCACTCAAGAAAGCTCCGTGGCTCTAGGCTTCGGCTTTCGCTGCGGTTTTTTGGGCCTGCTTCACATGGAGATCGTGCAGGAACGCTTACGTCGTGAATACGACATGGACATTATTTCCACTTACCCGAGCGTGGTCTATGAAGTTTATAAAACAAATGGCGAAAAGCTTTTAGTGGATAACCCAACCTATCTACCTGATCCTGCCAGTATTGAAGAAATCCGTGAGCCCATGGTGCGTGTCTTCCTTCTTTGCCCGAACGAATCCATCGGCGACGTGCTCCAGCTCATGCAGGAAAGGCGAGGGGAGTGCGGACATACAGAGTCGCTCGATGCCCGTCGTGTTATGCTCACCATGGACATCCCCTTAAATGAAATCCTTGTTGATTTCAACGATAAGATTAAAACCATGACTCGCGGCTATGGCTCGATGGATTATGAATTTATTCCTTACAAAACCAATGACCTCGTCAAGCTGGACATCATGGTTAACGGCGAGCCGATGGATGCGTTTTCCATGATCGTGCATCGCGATAAGGCTGAGGCAAGGGGACGCCACCTGACCGCTAAGCTAAAAGAAGTTATCCCGCCCCAGCTCTTTAAAGTCGCCCTCCAAGCCTCCATCGGAGCTAAGATTATCGCTCGCGAAGACGTTAAAGTGGTTGGTAAGAATGTGATCGCTAAGTGCTACGGCGGCGATATCAGTCGTAAACGTAAATTACTTGAAAAACAAAAAGAAGGTAAGAAGCGGATGAAAACATTCGGTAAAGTGAACATTCCTCAAGAAGCTTTTATGCAAGTTCTAAAATCTTGATAGCGAATGACTAAGGAATTTTATTATGAAGTTTAAAGAAGAAATAGCGGAGTATTTACATTTCCTGCGTAAAAAGTGGAACTACACCCGTGATCTATTAAACCCGAAGCAGTTAGAAGAATTAACCAGTATTCAAGAAGAACTCGTCAGTCTGAGAATTGAGCGAGGTCAGTCTGAGGGCGAGCTGAAACGTTTAGAGTTGGTGAGGAAACGTGTGGCAAAGTTATTCCCAGATAACATGAAGGTTAATGGATGGGTGGAAAACGTAGAGGTTTTCTTCGTTGCCATCATTTTGGCCTTAGCCATTCGCACCTATCTCTATCAACCCTTTAAAATTCCAACGGATTCCATGAAACCGACGCTATGGGGCATAGCCATGCAGAGCCATCCTGAACCGATGCCAAACATCGCACATCGAATTTTTGACCTTGCGGCTTATGGGAAAAGTTACCATGAGATCATTGCTAAAACGTCTGGCCAGATCCAGTCCATCGAAGAGGGCCGACTCTTTGGTTTCATACCTATCACCGTGACCAACATCGTTATCGGTGAGCTTACCCATACCGTTGCCTGTAGCCGCATGGAATTATTTAAAGGAGCTCCGGAATTACTGCAAGGGGGACGGATGATAAAAGAGGGGGAAGTCCTAGGAAGATTTGAGCGGATTACGGGAGATCAGATTTTTGTCAATCGCTGGAGTTACCACTTTAGACTTCCACAGCAGGGAGAAGTCTTCGTCTTCACCACTCACAATATTAAGAACATTCTTGACGGCCACGCCTATGGTTCTGAGCAATACTACATTAAGCGTTGCGTCGGTGTGCCTGGGGTTACCCTACAAATTGATCCACCTTATTTACTCAGCAACGGTGAAATTCTTGGTAAGGATAATCTGGTTTTTGCACGAAACTACGCCCAAAAAGACGGCTACAGTGGTTACGTTTTTTTGCCCATGTCACGTTATCTAACAGGATTGGGTGAACAATCAAAGCTGCCAGACGATCAATTCTGGGCCATGGGTGATAATAGCCCCCAAAGCTCCGACAGCCGTGTCTGGGGTTTCGTGCCGAGAGAAAACCTGATCGGCACAGGTTCCTTTGTTTACTGGCCTTTTGGTAAACGCTGGGGAATCATCCGCTAAGTTATCCTACGACGAATGATTCTTCCGATTAACCAAATGGGTGGCGACCTCGAAAAACGGGTGCGCGCTATGTTTGGCCCGGGCGGGTTACTTTCTAAGGCTAAGAATTTTGAGCATCGGCCGCAGCAGCAGGAAATGGCAGCAGGTGTGGCGAGGGCTTTAGAACAGCGGCAACATCTCATCGTGGAGGCGGGGACGGGAGTGGGAAAAAGTTTAGCGTATCTCTTACCAGCAGTTCATTACGCAAGAGAGCAGGGGAAGAAGGCTCTCATCTCGACCCACACGATTAATTTACAGGAGCAACTTTTTTATAAGGATATTCCGCTGCTGGAAAAACTATTACCTTTTGAATTTAAGACGGCTCTGTTGAAAGGGCGTCAAAATTACATCTGCCCGCACCGCCTAGCTAAGGCCATGTCAAATGCGGGGGAGCTGTTTGTTAGTAGCGAACAGGCTGAATTGAAACGGATTTGGACCTGGATGCAGACGACAACGGACGGGACGCTGAGTGATTTCGATGTAGAGCCGGATTATAAGGTCTGGAGTCAAGTGTGCAGTGAAGCGCACCTTTGCACCTCGAAGACTTGTGGCAGTAATCCAAAATGTTTTTATCAACAGGCGCGCAAACGGATTATCGAGGCTGACGTGGTCATTTTAAATCATACGTTGTTCTTCACTTGCTTAGGCGGGATGGATGAGGAAACGGCGTCAGAGGAGGGCTACTTATTTCCGAATGATTTTTTAATTTTTGATGAGGCACACAATTTAGAATCCACCGCAGCACGGCATGTTGGGATTTCTATTTCCGCAAGCTCACTGCGCTATCAATTACAGAAATTGTTTCATCCCAGTACGCACAAGGGTTTGCTATCAATCCTGCGCAATACGGCAGCTCAACTTAAAGTAGTGGACGTTTATGAGGCTTCGGATGAATTTTTCTCGAAAGTGGAAGTGGCCTGCAAATTTAAGAACGGTGGGGAGTTTCGGGTGCGGCGTCCTGAGTTGGTTGTGGATACCTTAGCCCTCCCTTTAATGAACTTGCGCCAAGCCTTATTGGAAGCTTTAGATGGCTTGGAGGATGAGTCCCAACAAGCGGAACTGCGTGATATGTGTCGACGTCTGGTGGCATGGCGTGATGATTTAAAAACGTTCCTCTCACAGGAGCGGGAAGATTATGTTTACTGGGTGGAGAGGACAGGGCGGGATCGTGGTAGTTTGACCTTACAAGCAGCACCAGTGGATTTGGCGGAGGTTTTAAGATCATTTCTTTTCCGGCCTAATCACTCGGCCACACTGACTAGCGCTACGTTGTCGGTTCATCAAGGTTTAGGTTATTTCCAAAAACGAATTGGAGCGGAGGAGGCAGAGAGTCTGCAATTAGATTCGCCCTTTGATTATCCAAATCAGATGAAAGTCTTTATACCAAAAAAGATGCCTGACCCGAAAGAACCTGATTACGAGCCTAGTTTAGAAAGATGGGTCAGGTATTTTACCACCCAAACCCAAGGACGTGCTTTGGTTTTATTTACGAGCTATGGGTTGATGCACAGACTGGCCAGCAAAATGCGCACGTGGTTTGAGGACCAGAGCATGACGTTTTTGGTGCAAGGCACAGGCATGTCGAGAAGCTTGTTAGTGGACTCGTTTAAATCTGGGGAGAAATCGGTGCTTTTTGGAACGGACAGTTTTTGGCAAGGGGTGGATATTCCGGGAGAGTCGTTGACTAATGTGATCATCACGCGGCTTCCTTTTGCCGTGCCAGACCATCCCTTGGTGGAGGCGAAGCTAGAATGGATTGAGGAGCGTGGGGGAGATGCTTTTGCAGATTATTCCTTGCCTGAAGCAGTATTGAAATTTAGGCAAGGCGTAGGCAGATTGATCCGTACGGCTTCAGATAAAGGACAGATTGCCGTGTTGGATAATCGTATTTTATCAAAGGGTTATGGGAAAACATTTATTTCAAAGTTACCCGAATGTCCCGTGGTTTTGTTGGAGGATACGGTTTTAGGGGAGTCTGTTGATTAAACAGCTCGCCCGAATTTTTTTTCTAATTCGTCGCGACTGAGTAAGATCATGGTGGGTCGGCCATGGGGGCAGGTGTAGGGCAGGTCGCACTTATGAAGATCGACGATGAGTTTTTCTAGCTCTGCGCGACCTAAGATGTCGTTGGCTTTAACGGCGTGCCGGCAGACGGTTTTAGCCACAATTTCTTCACTAAGTTTTCGTTCCCGACGGGTTTCACCGCCTGCTTCCATTAAGTCAACCAGCATGGTGCGAAAAAAATCTTCAATATGTTGAGTTTTAATCATGGGTGGCAGGGCATCAATCATGAAGGAGTTGCCTCCCAATGACGCAACTCCGAGACCGACGGCTTGGAGGCTGTCTAAGTTTTGGCGGAGGAAATCGGATTGAGTGGGAGGGAGTTGGAGGCTGATGGGAACGAGAAGGCCTTGACTGAGAATTTCTTCTTTCGCAACGCGTTCAAGCATTTGTTCAAAGAGCACACGTTCGTGGGCTGCGTGTTGGTCGATGAGGACAATGCCGTTGAGACCTTCGGCTACGACATAAAGACCCAACATGAGGCCGATGATTTTTAAATCATGGTTTCGTTCATCAGGTAAGGGGATGTTACGTTCTGATTCTTGCCAACGGACAGCGGGTAAGAGCTCACGAGTAGGCGAGCCACTATCGAAAAACCCCGTTTGGCGTGGCTCAGGATTATTTTGGATGATGGGAGTAGGAAGCCCTGTCCACGATTGGGGTGGAAGTGGAGGGGTGGTATGAGCAAGGGAGGAGACTGGGCGCAAGGGTTGCGGTGAGCTTACTAAGCTTACTTCCAAAGCCTCATGGGTGCTGGCACGGAGGGCGTCTCGCACGGCGGCGGTGACAAAGCTGCGGACAAGGGAGTCGTCACGGAAACGCACCTCGCGCTTGGCAGGGTGGACGTTGACGTCGACTTGGGTGGGGTCGATTTCCAAAAAAAGAATGAGCACGGGGAACCGCCCACGCATTAGGGTGTTATGGTAACCTTCCAGAACAGCGTAGTTGAGCGTTGCGTTTTGGACGGGACGGCCATTGACGTAGAGGTGATGTTCTTGTCTGTTTCCACGGCTGACTCCAGGTTGGCCGATGTAGCCGTAAAGGCGCATGGCAGAATCTTTTGTTTCCACTGGCAGCATGTGTTCCATCCAACTTTTCCCGAAAATTTGGTGAAGACGTTGTGCAAAGTCGGAGGCAGCTGGGTAGCGAAAGCTCGTGTGGTCATCTTGGTTGAGACTGAAGCCAACTTCGGGTCGCGCAAGGACAGCTAGCCTCACACATTGTTCAATGTGTGCCTTTTCCGTGTCGTCTGAACGGAGAAATTTACGGCGTCCCGGTGTGTGGAGAAAGAGGGAACGTATTTCTACGGAGGTGCCAGGGGCGCAGCCAGCTTCTTTGACCGAGATGAGTTTGCCGCCGTCCATCACGATTTCAGTTCCGGCTAGAGCGACATGTTCACGGGTAAGGAGGCGGAAGCGGCAGACCGAGGCGATGCTAGGTAAAGCTTCACCACGGAAACCGAAGGTACCTATACTGAGTAAATCTTCTGCACTACGGATTTTACTGGTGGCATGTCGTTCTAGGCAAAGAAGGGCATCGTCGTAACTCATGCCTGAGCCGTTGTCACTCACTCGCATGAGGCCTTTACCACCGCGTTGGGATTCGATGTCAATCTGGGTGGCTCCCGCGTCCAGCGCATTATCAACCAACTCTTTAATAACGGAAGCGGGGCGTTCAATGACTTCGCCGGCCGCAATGCGGTTGGCTACGGTTTCTTCAAGAAGATGAATCCGATTGGCCATTATTATAAGTGCTAAGAGAAATTAGTCACCACGGTAACCTAGAACAGAAAGAATGCGTTCTAGATCGGCTGGATTATAG
>Ga0163146_10009051_pt1 | contig 10453 bp, 7 predicted proteins | sample OliLakLV19MP7G1_FD_148648 | JGI IMG/M metagenome (GOLD analysis project Ga0163146, IMG submission 148648) | Freshwater microbial mat bacterial communities from Lake Vanda, McMurdo Dry Valleys, Antarctica - Oligotrophic Lake LV.19.MP7.G1 | ecosystem: Environmental > Aquatic > Freshwater > Lake >... | reverse complement strand
GCCCCTGAGCTGCCTGCCGCAGTCACCCGCAGCCCCGCCGTCGAACAAGCACCTTGAGTCCCTGGATCGGAAGCTCCAACTCGTGCGGACCTTCACGCAGGCGGTCGCGGAGCACTACATGACGGGATTCTTTCTGTGGGGTAATGGTGGTTTGGGGAAGACGTACAACGTGACCCAGATGTTGAACGCTCTGGAAGCGAACTACAAGGTTTGGAACTCGCGTGTGACGGGCTGGGGGCTGATCAACAACCTCGAAAAGTACCCCAGCCACATCCACCTGATCGAGGATGCCGAGAGCATGTACCGCGACCCGCGTGCGATCGGCGTGCTGCGGAGTGCCCTCGACGGCCAGCGTCACGAGGAGACGGGGCTGATCGAGCGTTGGGTGACGTGGTCCGGCGACAGTGCGGCGAAGAAGCCGAAGGAGGTTTACTTCACGGGCGGCATCATCATCCTGAGCAACACCGAGTTGCCGTCGCAGAAGCCCGAGGTGCAGGCTCTCAAGACCCGGCTGAAGACGCTGCAATTGGCTCTGACCGACGAGGAGCTGCGTGCCCTGATGCGGAGCGTCAGCTCGCAGGGGTTCACCCTCAACGGCTACACGATGACGCCCGAAGAGTGCGGCGAGGTCTGCACCTGTGTCGAGGAGGAGCTGCACCGGTTGCGGTCGCCGCTGAGTATGCGAATTCTGATCGACGGTGGGTTCCCGGCGTATGTCATGTACGCAAACGGGAACAAGTGTGTGCACTGGCGTGACGTGATCCGCAGCATGATCTACGAGCAGACCCCGCAGGTGTTCACGCGGCCGGTGACCGTGAAGAAGCCCTTGGGGCGGGAAGCTCGCAAGTTAGAAGACCGGCAGGTGGTTCGCGAGATCCTGGCCGCGACCCAGGACCGCGAGGAGCGGCTGAAGATGTGGCACGACCGGACGGGTTACGTCCAAAGTGTGTTCTACGCCCGCAAGGCCGAGGTCGAGGCCAACGGTTGATGCCGTTTTGATTCCGAGTTTCTGAGTTTCCGACTTTCCGGGTTTCCGACTTCAAACTCGGAAACTCAGAAAGTCGGAAAGTCGGAAACGGTTGTTGCTCAGCAAATTCACCTTCATCGTCGACACCAAGTTGATGATGATGAACGCAACCCTGCTGCCCACCGAGCAGGGTTGTCCCACATTCATAACTCAACAAGGAAGTCCATCATGCGTGGCAAGCTGCCCCGACCGCTCACGGTCACCCACGACGACCTGCCAATACTCCAGGCGGTCGCCCGCTCCCACACTGAGCCGCACTACCGCGTTCAGCGTGCTCGGCTCATCCTCGGCGTCGCCAGCGGCCAACGCATCCAGGCCATCGCCGAGCGGCTCGACTGCGACGTCGCTACCGTCTGGCGTACTTGCCGCCGGTTCGAGCTTCGTGGGCTTGCAGGGATACTGGCTCGGCCGAGGCACCGTCCGGGACCAGCTACCAGTCTGCCCACCGACACCCCGCCTGGTCAGGCGGTTGTGGGTGAGCTGCCCGTCCCGCTGGCAGAGCCCGAACACCGTGCAGTTGCCGTCGCCAGCGGCCCCGTCGAGGTGTCGATCCCGCCTGGCAGTTTGCCCGTCCTGACCGCTGAGTGAGGCGGCAGAATGTGTCGGCTGGGAGCCCATCAGGGGGTCTCCGTGAGCTTTTCAGCGTCGCGGTCGGCCGCCCCGTTGGCGTTCCTGGCCGCGACCGGGTCAATCAGATCGCCAGCGGACAACGCTTTACACGTCGCGACCCACGGGAGCTGCGTTCCCGACGGTGAAGGCATCCGGGAGGGGCAGTCCCACCCAGAAAGCCGCTTTTAAACAACGTGCTGCACCGACCCCTCTGGTGTCCGGTCGGGGCCAAAAAATCTCTTGCCCATGCGGCAGTTGCACGATGGCGGCCTCCGGGGAGGGTCTATTCACCCTGAAACCCGGTTTACAACAACGTGCTACCGGCATCCCTCATGGTGTCCGGTCGGGGCCAACAATCGCCATCCTCACCGAAGTTGCACGACGGCGGCCGTTGTCGAGCCGCTGATGGGTAAGAGAGAGCGTATCGGCACCTGCGGCAGATCTGCGTCGGCCCTGCGAACGAGCCACGGACCCGGTTCGACGAAGAAGACGGTGGGCAGGGTTCAACGAACGGCAGAGGTCGATTCAGAAGATGCACGGGCTGACGCACCCACCTCAAGGCGGGTGCAGTGACCGGCCAGCTCCTTCACCGAACTCAGCTCTCAACGAACCTCACCCACCGTCACCGTTCACGCCACCAGGCCGTACCGACCAGCGGCACGCTTCAGCCAGCCGCCCACTTGCACGGCGACGACGCTGATCGTGGTGCTGACGGCACTGACGACCGCCGCTGCGACATCCGGCAGCGTCAGCGTCACCAGGCCGACTGCAACGCCGAGACCGAGGCCGACGAGCAGGATGCGTCGGACGGGTAGGGCTTCGCCCGCCATCGTGCCGATGGTGGTCAGCACGCTGCGAGCCGCAGTCCATCGTGACTTCACGGCTTCCTTCGCCTTCTGCACGGCTCCCACCACGGCCGCACGTGCGGCCGCGACCTTTGCCTTCAACCGACTCCAGATGCTCGGCACCTTCGGTTCCTCCGGGACGGATTTGGGTTCCGGTCGCGTCGTGTGCCCCTCCCACGTCGGGTCGATACGCGACGGTGCCAGTAACGCACGCAACTCAGGATTGCTCATGATCTCGATGATGGCATCCTTCATCGCCAGACGTGCACCGTCTCGGCAGGCGTCAGCGACGGCTGCTGGTAGACCTTCAGAGAGCAGGTCGATCAGACCGTCGAGGCGGTCGAGTTCGTCGGCCAGTTGCTTGCGTTGCGGCTTGCCTTTGGTCGTTGCGGTTGCGGACATGGTCATTCCTCCAAGGGGTTGAGTGATCAAAGTTCATGAGCGTTCACCGACGGCGACGGATCATCCTCGGCCGATCCACGGGCTGAACGCCGTGGCATCGGTGAAGTTCATGTCGTGCTGTGAACGCAGTGAGTGGTTGCGGAGCGTAAGAGCGGGCGAGGCAGACTTGGTTCAGGGGCAGTCGGCGTGAAACTCGGACCAGCGACGCTGCCAGTCCTTCCTGACTTGTGAGATCCTTCCCAACGACAGGTCGAACTCCCGTGCCGCTTCCGTGGCTTGATGGCCGACTGCGAGGAACGCGGCGATGTTTCGATCTCTCGTGTTGAGCGTGTTCAGGAAGAGCGGCCAGTCGACGCGGAAGGCCGCCTGCTCGGGCACCGGCGTCAGCGAGTCGTCCTCGATGAAGTCGGCGTACACCCAGTCCTCGTCGTGCCTTCGCATCCGGTGCCTGTTGCGTTCGGCGTCGACGTGGTGAGCCAACTGCACGACGCCGATGCCGTACTGGATCTTGGCCGTCAACGACATCACATCCTTGCTCTTCTGCTGGCCGCAAACGGTTCGGCCAGAACGCACGGCACGTGCCGCGTAACGAGCCAGCGTCGTCACGAACCCGGCTGGCTCCTTACCTTGCTGCTTGGCCCGACAGAACCACTTCCAGCACAACGCCACGCCCTCGGCGATGAAGTCGTTCCGCGTCGCTTCACAGCGGATGAAGCGGAACACGCTCACCATGTACGACGTGATCTTCGGCAGCAGTTCCTCGAACTCGTCCTTGAGATCCTGGTGACAGAGACACACCTGCCTTTGCATGGGTCGACCTCCAAAAAGAGACCGCCCCAGCAAGGGCGGTCGTGTAAGAACACGAACCGCCCCCGCACCGTGCGAGAGCTTCAACTGATCGGTCGGGCTGCGATAGCTACCCGCATTGCGAGCACTTAATATGACGCCCGTTATACCTTTTCTTTACCCGTCAGCGTGCACGCCGAGCAGCCGGTAGATCGTCGGCCGAGACAGCCCCGTGGCTCGTGACATGGCCGACACACCGGCCTTCTCGCTCTGCATCCGGCGGATGACGGCAACTTGCTCGTCGGTGACCGAGAGCCGCCTTCCCTTCTTCGAGCCGCCCCACGTCTTGCCCTTCGCCTTGGCTACGAGCTGCCCGGCGTGAACCCGCTCGGCACGCACTTCGGTTTCGTACGCCGCGACGCTCGCCAGCACGTTCGCCATCAGGCGACCTGCCGGTGTGGAAAGATCGAGGCCGTCCTTCAGGCTCACGAGACCGACGCTTCGTTCACGCAGTTCGTCGAAGAGCGTCGTAAGCCCCTTGGCCGTGCGGCCGAGGCGGTCGAGACGCCACACGACGACCGCACTGACCTTGCCGCCCCGAATGTCGGCCAGCAACTTGTCCATGCCGGGGCGTTCCATCGTCTTGCCGCTGGCGGTATCCCTGTACCAGACGACTTCATCCTCACAGGCAGCCGCCCACTTCTTGAGGTCCGGCTCCTGGCTCCTCTGGTCTTGGTTCTTCGTGGATACGCGGACGTAGACCGCGACCACCTTGCTCACGGTGACCTCCTTCAGCTTGGGTGAGTGGATTAAACGCCCCGACGGTGCTGTCGGGTTCATCGAGCAGGAAGTGAACGGTGTACTGTCAACTCTCAGTCTTGCTTCAGACGTGACAGGCATCGAGCAGCGGACTGTAAGCTCTCGTTTTTAGACCACCCGTTACAGCTTTTTGGGTCGCTTCAAATACGCAATCCCAGTGCGTTTTTGACCTCGACCCGGCGGGTACTCACTGTTGACACTTTCGGGGCCGATTCGGTCACTTCGCCAGCACGCCTTGTCACATCTGAACCCAGGTTGAGCCGTACAGTGGTGCCGCCATCCGCGACGCACTATCATCCGCCATCCTCATCGACCTCGACCCCGACAGATGCCCGACCATGACCGACATCTTCACCTTGAACGCAACCGACGACGACCAGAAGTTGCTCGCCCAGGTCATCACCTTCTACACCGCGACCCTGAAGCAAACGCCCGAAGCCCTCGAATACCTTCGCCGTCGCGGGATCACCAATCCCGAAGTGATCGACGCCTTCAGGCTGGGCTTCTCCGACCGCAGCCTGGGCCTGAAGTTGCCTCCCAAGCAGAACAAGGCCGGTGCCGCGATCCGTGACCGCCTTCAACGGCTCGGCGTGCTGCGTGACACCGGCCACGAGCATTTCCGAGGTTCCCTCACCGTCCCGGTCTTCGCCGCCGATGGCAGCGGCGGGATCGCCGACATCTACGGCAGGAAGGTTCGTGACGACCTTCGTGCTGGCACGCCCATGCACGTCAACCTGAACGATCGACGTGAGGGCGTCCTCAACGTCACGGCCTTCGTCGCCGTGGACGAAGTCGTCCTGTGCGGCTCCGTCTGGGACGCCCTCACCTTCTGGTCCCACGGCTTCAGGAACGTGACCGCCATGTTCGGCCAGGACAGGCTCACCGCCGACATCCTGGCCGCGTTCGCCGAGTTCAACGTCAAGCGGGTGTTGACGCCTTGCCAGACCGTGGTGCAGCGACTCATGGAAGCGGGACTGGAAGCCTTCACGATCCAGTTGCCGGTCGGCCACGACGTGAACGACTTCGCACGCCAGGCGTCGAACCCCGCTGACGCCCTTGGCGGTCTTCTACGGGGTGCCGGTTGGGAAGGTCGAGGCCGAGCCGTCGTGGTGGCCGCCGCAGTTCCCAGCGATCCCGTGCTGGATCACGATGAAGAAGATGCAGTTGTCCTGGCCGAACTTCTCGACGCCGACGACGACCTCGCCGACGAGGAGTTGAAGGCCGACGCACCGCCCGAACTAGTCGCCGTCCGCACCGCCTCCCCTCTGCCGTCCGCCCCCACTGAGATCGACGCTGAAGTGAGTGACGACGAACTCATCATGCACTTCGGTAATCGTCGTTACCGTGTGCGGGGCATGGCGAAGAACCAGACGCTCGACGTGTTGCGTGTGAACGTGTTGGTCACCACAGAACAGACCATGCACGTCGATACCTTCGACCTTTACTCGGCCAAGCACAGGAAGGCGTTCCAAGAAACCACCGCCGTGGAACTGAACGTCGAAGACACGACCGTGAAGCACGACCTGGGCCGTCTGCTGCTCAAGCTGGAAGAAGTGCAGGACGCCAAGCAGCAGGCCAGCCAGCAGCCCAAGGAAGCCCTGCCCGAGATGACGGGTCAGGAGAAGGACGCTGCCCTCGCCCTGCTCCGCGACCCCAACCTGCTCGACAGGATCGTGTCCGACTTCAAGGTGGTCGGCGAGGCCACGAACAAGCTGGTGGGCTACCTCGCGGCCGTCAGCCGCAAGCTCGACATGCCGCTGGCCGTCGTCATCCAGAGCACCAGTGCTGCGGGGAAAAGCACGTTGATGGAAGCCATCCTCGGCTTCGTGCCGCCCGAAGACGTGGTGAAGTTCTCCGCGATGACCGGCCAGAGCCTCTACTACATGGGCGACGACAGCCTCAAGAACAAGATCCTCGCCATCGTGGAAGAAGAAGGAGCCGCGAAGGCCAGCTACGCCCTGAAGTTGCTCCAGAGCGAGGGTGAGCTTCGTATCGCCAGCACGGGCAAGGAACCCAGCACGGGTCGGATGATGACGCAGGAGTACCGCGTCGAAGGACCTGTCATGATCTTCCTGACGACCACCTCGATCACCGTGGACGAAGAACTCCTGAACCGCTGCCTCGTCCTGACGGTGGACGAGGACCGCGACCAGACGCGGGCGATCCACCAACTTCAGCGGGCCAGGCAGACCATCACCGGCCTTCTGGCCGCGAAGGCCACCCAGGAAACCGTCAACCTCCACCGCAACGCCCAGCGGCTGCTCAAGCCGCTGCTGGTCGCCAACCCTTACGCCGAGAGGCTCACCTTCATGGACAACCAGACCCGCACCCGCCGCGACAACCAGAAGTACCTCACCCTGATCCGCAGCATCGCGTTGCTGCGTCAGCACCAGAGGCCGGTGAAGACCGTCGAGCATCAAGGCCAGCCGGTCGAGTACATCGAAGTCACGCTGGAGGACATCGAGACGGCCAATCGCCTGTCTGCCGAGGTGCTGGGCCGCAGCCTCGATGAACTGCCGCCCCAGACCCGGCGTCTGCTCGACCTGATCGACGGCATCGTGACCCAGCGGTGCCGCGAGCAAGGCGTGGACCGTGCCGACTTCCGGTTCACCCGACGCGACGTGCGTGAAGCCACCGGCTGGGGCAACACGCAGCTGAAGATCCACATGCGTCGGCTGGTGGAGATGGAACTCCTCGTCGTCCACCTCGACCGTCACTCCAGGCAACACCTCTACGAGTTGCTCCGCGTCCGGTCAGCCCAGGAAGGCGGCAAGGTGCTGGCCGGTTTGATCGACGCCGACGAGCTACGACGTGCTGAACGGTCGGGGTCAGAAGATCATCGGGCGGAAGGCAGTCGGCCGACGGTCGCGGTCGAGTCGGCCAACGGTCGGGGTGCCGAGATCGACCCAAGTGCTGGCGATGTCAGTGCTGACGCGGGGAACAACGGCGAAGTGGTCGGAAACGCACAAGGGAGCAAAAGCAAAAGTGGCAGTCGTACCCGCAGGAGCAAGCCATGAGGAAGCGACCAGAGAAGCCCAAGAAGCAGTTCAAGCACGCCACCGACCCGCAAGGCATGGCCGCACTTTGCAACGGCTACATGGAATGGGGTCGTGTCCACAACTTCAGCGACCACACCATCGACCACGCCTTCCGCTACCTCGGAGCCTTCGTCGCCTGGGCCGAAGCCCGTGGCCTCACGAGGCCCAACGAGATCACGAAGCCGATCCTTGAACGATACCAACGCTGGCTGTTCCACTACCGCAAGCTCAACGGCGACCCTTTGAGCTTCAGCACGCAGAAGTGTTACCTTGTGCCGCTGCGAAGCTGGTTCCGCTGGCTCACCAAGCAGAACCACATCTTGTACAACCCGGCTTCAGAACTCGAACTGCCGAAGCTGTCGCAGAGCCTTCCGAAGAACATCCTCACGGCGACTGAAGCCGATCTCGTCATGAGCCAGCCAATCGTTACAGATTCGCTTGGGCTGCGTGATCGAGCCATCCTTGAGGTTTTCTACAGCACGGGCATGAGACGCCTGGAACTCGCTGCTCTGAGCCTTTACGACATCGACCGTGAACGCTGCACCATCCACATCCACCAGGGCAAGGGCAAGAAGGAGCGTGTTGTGCCGGTCGGTGAACGAGCCGTGTTCTGGGTGGACAAGTACCAGCAAGACGCAAGACCGAAGTTGCTGGTGTCAGGCAAGCCCACGAACATCTTGTTCCTCACGCACCACGGCGAGGAGTTCACGCTTTACCGCCTGAGCCAGCTTGTGCAGGGTTACATCGAGAAGGCCGACATCGGCAAGCACGGCAGTTGCCACACCTTCAGGCACACGATGGCAACGCTCATGCTGGAGAACGGCTGCGACATTCGCTTCCTGCAAGTGATCCTCGGTCACGCCAACCTGAAGACCACGGAAATCTACACGCAAGTCAGCATCAGGAAGCTGGTGGAAGCTCATCGTGCCACGCATCCTGCGAAGATGCAGCACAAGCCTGAAGCCAGCGAGCCAACGAGCGAAGCCTCGAAGAACTGAAGCAGAAGCCTTTGTTCGATAGCTCGCAGAAGGTCGGCTTCGACGGTAGAATGATGCCTTGGTTGTGGCTGTGCTGGGCGGAACATGCGTCTGGCAAAAACGACTTGCTCTTTGAAAACTCGCACCTGGGAAATTTTTGCACTGCCGTGGCATATGCCTGGGCTTCGCTGAACGCAAACGCCGGGAAGCGTAGGGGAAAAGCAGTGGCAACCTTGAGGTCAAAGACTTCCACACCTACTTTGTCGGATGCGACGAGTGGGGGTTCAGCGTGTGGAGCCATAACCAGTGTACGCCCACGCAACTTCGAGCGTTGGAAGCTGAAGCTCGTTACCGGGGGCTGATCACGGACGGTGAAGCCCTCTCACCAGCAGTCGTTGCTCGACTTCAGGTCGAGGGTGATCTGAGTGTGGTAGCTGCGCACGCAGAATGGGCCACGAAGGTCCGTAACGCCGACCTTCTTCCTGGTGAGCAACTCGCAGCATTCGGCGGGGAGCCAAGAGCCAACCTGAGTCTTGCTGCCGAAGCATGGCTACAAGATCGGGGGCTACAAGTCCTCTATCGCGGTCACCCAGAGTTGGCGGCTGGGCAACCGATGTTGTCCGACATCGCAAGCGGGGCTGTGAACTACCGGGGCAGGACTGGGATCGATGCTTCTCGCCAGTTGGCGGCTGACCTGACGGCCTTCTCCGGTGATGCATCATTCCCAGCTTGGCTTCGGGCGAGGATGCACTTGGAGCTTGGGGAAAGAGCGGGGATGGTGCCGAACAGGACTGCGTTCCTCGCTCAGTTCGGCGATGTTCCAGTGGGCGGTGCTGGCATCCCGTTCTCGTCCAGTATGTCAATCGCTGCGGGTTATGCACAACGACCCGGCACCCGACTGTATGCCACGCTTCAGAATTTGGGCGAGTCCATCGGGCCACAGAACGCTTGGAGTCGTGTCTGGGAACATGAGTTCGTTCGGCTCCACGAAATGCCGCACAGCCAGATCATCCGTTCATTCGAGGCTGGTCACGTTCCAGGCGTTCTTCCGCCTGGAAGCTAACGTGTCCAAGAGGATCAAAGTATGGAACCGCAGTTAGCGGCCCTTCGTCAGGCACAACTTCACGATCTCATGTGTCTAGGGTGGCGTCCAGCCGACCCTAGCTCACCTGAGAGCATTGCCTTGTGCTTTGAACAGGTATTCAAGGATACGTCCGAGGTTGCCCAGAATAACGGCGACCCAGGTAGGCCACAAGCGTTGGCGGGTCAAGTGTGGTCCGGCATTGCACTCCTGGCATACGGACAGCTATGGCCGCTGGAGGAAGTGCTTCGAGTCATTGAGTCGAACCCCTCTGTTGTCCGATCAAGAGAGGCTGGCAGCATTATTAGGGCCATTAAGCTCTTAGTCCCTTTTCCTGAGAGTATGTCACCTGCACAGGAACCCAGAGCGGCTCAGGAGTGGTTGGCAGCGAACGGTGATCGACTCAAGTGGGACGAAGCGGCTGGAAAATTTGGTCTGACAGCGTGACGACTTCGGTTCGCAGAATGGGCAACCGCAACGTCCTGTGCAATTATTCTGCACACCCGGCGGCATGCTCTTCCGGGGGACGAGTTCGACGTGCTTCACCAGCCATCGTCGGTGCGAGCGAACGAGCAAAGCCATTGTGAGCAGCCGCACTTGCTGACCCTTTGTTCGTTCGCTCGCAATGCTCGCAGGCGTTCAGGCGAGGTTGGTGACGCAGACCATGCTGATGCCTTTGTTCGTTCGCTCGCATTGCTCGCCGGACTGAACCTGGGCAACGGCAACCGGCAAAGCCGTGGCGAACGAACAAAGCCCCACTCGGCAACACCGATGCCTTTGTTCGTTCGCTCGCATTGCTCGCAGCGAACGCCGTGGTGATGCAGAAGCTGAATGATTGCATCGGCAGGGGAACAGCAAGGCGTGGGAAG
>Ga0163146_10009044_pt1 | contig 10457 bp, 8 predicted proteins | sample OliLakLV19MP7G1_FD_148648 | JGI IMG/M metagenome (GOLD analysis project Ga0163146, IMG submission 148648) | Freshwater microbial mat bacterial communities from Lake Vanda, McMurdo Dry Valleys, Antarctica - Oligotrophic Lake LV.19.MP7.G1 | ecosystem: Environmental > Aquatic > Freshwater > Lake >... | reverse complement strand
GGCTTGCCGCGGCGCTCGCGGACTGGTTCCCGGGCCATGCGTTCCACCTCGATTCGGCCCTCGCGCAATGGATGGTCAAGCAAAGCCACGGCGGCAAGCCCGTGGTGATCCGGCGCAACGTCGTGCGGCGGGAGAAGGGCTGACGAAGGCACAGCGGTCGACCGGCGATCCTCAATCAGATTAACGTTGACAAATCGTCCAAAGTTGTTGTCAAATAGTCAACATGCTGCATGCCTACGAACCTGTCCGAGCCCTCTGCGGAAGCGAGGCGCGCTTTCGCCTCGTGAAGGCGCTCTACGAATCACCCGGGAGGGCATTCCACCTCAGGGGCCTGGCCGCGGCCGCGCGGGTGGATCCCAGCCAGGCGCACCGGCTGCTTCGCCAGTTCGTGGCCGCCGGCCTCTGCGAAGAAATCCCCGCCACGCCTTTCAGGAAATTCCGCGCGGCCGCGGGCCATCCCCTTGCGGGAGCGCTTGCCGAGACATTCCGCGAAGCGGCATCTCAGGCTGACGAGGGCGAGCAAGTCGACCTCGGCAAAGCGCCCGTGCTCCGGTCCCTGCTCTGGACCGGCCGCGAGCGCACCAGCATCCCCGCAGGCGAAGCTTTCAGGCACTACGAGAACAACTGGCGCCTTGTCCGGCACGCCGCCATGGGCGCCGGCGAGAAGCGTCTGCTCGAGCGGCTCAAGAAAGATTACGGGCGCGGGTTGATCAATGGCTGAGTTCCATCGGCCGCTGCACCGGCGCATTGCGCAGATCCTGTCGCGCATGGATGCCCGGTTCCTCGCGCAGGCCGAGTGCTATTTCGGCGGCGGCACGCAGCTCGCTATGTCGCACGGGGAGTATCGCGAATCCCGCGACATCGATTTCCTCGTTTCTTCCGCCCGGGGCATCCGCGCACTGCGGGAGACTGTCAACGAGCGCTCGTTGGGCAAGCTCTTCAGCGCAAGGATCATCCTCGAGCGCGAAGTCCGCGCCGAGCGCGACGCGATCCGCACTTTCATCCGGGAGTCCGCCTCGGCGGCGGCGATCAAGTTCGAGATCGTTTTCGAAGCGCGCATCGAGTTGAAAGGCACGCTCGATCGCGCGCTCGGCGTGCCTGTGCTGGACTTGCGCCATGCGATCGCGGAAAAGCTCCTCGCGAACGCCGACCGGGGCAAGGCCAGGGAGCATCGGGCCCGGGACGTCGTCGACCTGGCATTCATCAGCCTGCAGGCGGACGAGGCCGAGTTCCACGCCGGCCGCAGGATTGCGGAAGGCCCCTACGGCCGCGTCGTCCTGAAAGAGCTCGACGAAGTGCTGAAAATGCTGCGCCTCGATCCGAAGTTCCGCGCCCGATGCGTGGCGGACCTGCTGATCGAGGATCCCAAGGCGCTTGCCAGGGGGCTGGACAAGCTCCAGGCCCTGAAGCGCGCCTCGCGTTCGAAGTCTTAGCGAGCAAACGCAAACTGGTGCGGTGATCGCGCCGGGCTCGATGGCAGCATTTCACCCGCTTAGCCGCTGCCCATGCGGGCATTCCATTAAAAATGGCAGCATTCAAGGGGTGCGAAAGCGGGGGCCTGCGGGCGCAGGCGAGGGCGGGCGAATCCTTGCGAGGGGCTATACGCTCGACATTGCCAGCACTTGATGCAGCTCTTCGATCCGCGCCGGCTTCACCATGAAATGGTCCATGCCTGCGTCGGCGGCTTGCTCCTCGAATTTGCGTTGTGCATAGCCGGACAACGCGACAATGACCGGGGGGGGAGACGCCGAATCTTCGCGCCGGATCTGGCGGGTGGCCTCGTAGCCGTCGATCCCGGGCAGGCCAATGTCCATGAAGACGAAAGAAGGCGTGTATTGGGGCACGACCTGGACCGCGGTCTCGCCATCCGTAACGACCTGGACGTCGAAGCCCATATGGATGAAGAGGTCCCTCAGGGTTTCACTCGAGGCCTTGTCGTCCTCGACAATCAGGATGCGCCGCCCCGCTCCGACTTCGTTCATCTTCGGCCTCTCCAGGCAAACACAGGATGCACACACTTGGTGCCCCGACCAGAAGGCGGACCTTACCCCACCGCCGACATGGAGTCAGTGACCTGGAGCACTTAGCGAAGGCAGGCCTCCGGCGGGCCGGATTGCGCCGATGCCTAGTTGCGGTCCCTCCTGAAAGGCGGGGGCGGCGCGACGTACGGCACCGGGATCGGTGCCGGAACCGGCACGACCACGGGCACGGGCACCGGCACCGGCTGGAGTTGGACCGGCGGCTGTACGACCTGGGCCACGACCGGGGCCGGAATGTTCACGCCCACGACACGGAGATTCACGACCGGCGAATGCAGGAGGAAGGCCTCCGAATCGACCATCATCCCTGGCGTGAAGTCGGGAAGCTCGACGCCTCCAGAGTCACTCGTCGGCAGGATGGCCGGAACCACGGTGGTGTCCGGAACAGCCACCAACGGCGTCGCGACGAGCGCCGGCACGATGGCCGTAACCACGGCGGCGGCCGGAATAACCCCCAACGGCGTCGCCACGATCGCCGGCACGATGACCGGAACGATTACGGGCGCGGGCGTGACGCTCCCGGTCGTCCTGCCGACGATTGTGCCGCAGCAGGTCAACGGCAGGGCAAAGCTGTTTGCGTTCGCTCCGCCCAGCGTAAAGCCGGTGAAGGTGATCGGCTTGGCGACGCCCACGGCGGCTGTGTCGAAAGTGGCGGTGGCGCCGGGACCGGCCACCAGCGTGACGCCGGCGGGTGTGCCCTTCAACGAGGTGAAGGTTGCCGCAGTCGTGCCGTCGAACGCCTTGTTCGCCCCATCGGGAAAGACCAGCATGCGCGCGCTGATCGGTCCGCCGGTGCCGGTGAAGTTGGGCGTGAAGTCGGTCGGCGTCAGGTACGTGGTCGGGTTGTAGTTGATGGTGATCGGCGCGTTCGGCCCCGTCACGGTCGCAAAGGTGCCCGGCGTAAAGATGACGGTGCCGGCTGCCGCGCCCGGGCCGGTGCCGGCGTTGCCGGCGCTGAGCACGACGCCCAGGGCGACGCCGATATTGGCGAGGTCCTCACCGCCTGTGGTGCTGCCTGTGGTCAAGGTGAAAAGGCTCGCCGCATTGAACGTGTTCGACAGGTTGATTTCGTTGCCCGCGCACATCGTGAGGTTGCCATCGGTCACGGTGATGCCCGCGGTCGGGTTCGTTGCGTTTCTCACGAGATTGATGTTGCGTCCACCGGCCAGCAGCACGCTGCCGTTGGTCGTCGTGATGAGCGCATTCACGTTAACGTCGCGGCCGCAACACACCACGAGGTTGCCTCGCGTGGTGGTCACCGCGGCGTTGATGTTCACGTCCCTGACGGCGAGCAAGGTCAGGGTGGTCGGGTTCGTCGGCGTCCACGTGAGCGGCGCGTTGATGTTGATGTCGCCGAAGCCGGTGCCCTGCGCGCCGGTGTTGGTCGTGGTGATCGTGATGTTGGTGCCGCCGCCCGCTTGCAGGGCGGTCCGAAGCTCGGCCACGTCCACGGTCGCCGAATTGACGCCGGAGTTCGGCGTGAACACGCCGGCGATGAAGGCGCCATCGGTCGTGCCCGCCCCGATCGTGACATCCGCCGGGTCGAGCAGCCACAGGCCCGCGGTGCCATTGGTTGCGCTTGCATTGACGCTGATGCCGTGCACGTCCAGCCAGTGGGCGGAGGTCTCGACCAGGCCACCGTCGCCGCCGAGCGCGCCGCCGCGCGCGCTGATGCTGCCGGAGGCGCGCGTCGATTCGTTGCCCCAAAGCACGACCGTCCCGCCGTTGCCGTTGCTGCCGGCATCGGCCTTGATCGTCGAGCTGGCGCTCATGTAAGTGGCTGTCGCATTCGGCACGGAGGTGTCCTTGCCCTGGTAGCCTCCGCCGATCAGCACGGTGCCGCCGCCCGCGGCGCCGGATGCATTGATGTGCCCGTCGAAGAGGCCCACGTGGAAAGCCGTGGCCGTCACGCGGCCGCCGGTTTGCCCCGCGCCGTTTCCGGAAGCCTCCAGCGTGCCGCCCACGTACACGGTTCCGCTTTCCATGTCGCCCAGCAGCCTGATCGTGCCGTTCTGCGTGTCGATCGTCTGCGCCTGGATGACGCCCGTGTTGTTCACGACGCTCTGCAACAGGCTGCCTGCCGCCTGCGTCGTGAGGAGGACACTGCCGCCGTCGGCGCGAATCGTTCCCGAGTTCTGCACGAGCGCGTTGACCGCGCCCTCGTTCACCGACACGTTGAGCAGCCCGTCGCCCGCCATGTCGAGCGTCATTGCATTGCCGGCCGCAAGCGCGATGGTGCCCAGGCGCGCCGAGATCAATCCCTCGTTGCTTACGCTCGCGCCAAGCAGCGCGACATAGCCGCCGTCCGCATTGATCGTGCCCTGGTTGACGACCGATCCGGTTCCACCGCCTTCGAACCTGTAACGGCCGGCCATGAAATCGGCGTCCGAGAGGTTGCGCGTCGAGGCGACCAGCCCGCCCACGTTCACCTGCGAGCCCGGCGCGAAAAGGATGCCGTTCGGGTTCACGAGGAACACCCGGCCGTTCGCCGACAGGCTGCCGAGGATGCTGGAGGGATCCGCGCCGAGCACGCGGTTCAACGCGACCGAGCTCGCGTTCGGCTGCACGAATTTCACCGCTTCGGCCGCCCCGATGCTGAAGGCCTGCCAGTTGATCGCCGCATTCTGGCTCGATTGGGTGATGGTGGTCTTGCCCGGCGTCGCGACGATGCTTGCGCTGCCTGCCGAAACCGCGCCCCCGGTGGGGAGCGCGAACGCGAACGTGCCCTGCGCGAGCGCAAGGCCAAGCACTGCCATCCTGGTGGCGCGGATGCATCGAATGCTGCTCTTCACTTTGTGTCCTGGGTCCTGGCGGCTGGCTGCAGCCGCGGTTCGGTGCGGGAAATCAGAAGTACTTGACGGCCTGAATCCAGAAACGGCCCTTCTTGTCCGGTGCGGAAGTCGGGCGCTCATTACCGATCTTTTGCGCGTAGTAGGCCCGCACGATGAAGTTGCCGGGGTCCGCCCAGGTGAGGCCGGCGCCGCCGCCGCTCAGCGTCCGGGTGTTGTCGCCGGGGAGCCAGGGGTTCTTGTTCAGCGTGACGGACCCGGCGTCCACGAAACCGACGAGGTGCACCTGGCCGGGGAGCCGGTCGGGTTTCGGCAGCAGCATGCGGGCCTCGATGGTCAGGAGGTAACCCTCATCCGCAAAAGCCTCGCCTTCGGGATAGGCGCGCACCCCGTAGGCCCCGCCAAGCGACATTTTCTCGGAGATGTCGAGGTTCTTCGAAGCCACTTGACCCCGGATCGAGCCATAGAGCGAGAACGGGCCGGGCAGGGACTGCAGGCGCATCGCATGGAAGTTGAGCCTGTTGAAGCTGCCGTTGCTGCGCGCGGTCAACGCATCCGCCGCGCGCGCCGCGGGGGTTTCGATGTCGAGCTCGCCGACGGACCAGCTCGCCGAATAGGCATTGAAGCCCCCGCCGCCGAACCGGTCGCGATGGTCGCCCGCGAGCCCGAAGGTGGCCACGCCGATCTTGCGGTCGGTGACCGCGGAGGTCAGGTCGATCTTGTCCTGGAACGTTTTCGCGTCGAATCCGGCGAGCGCGTACAGGTTCGTGTTGCGCGAGCGGATCAGCGGGTAGCTGCCGTACAGGCTCGCGATCTGCGCGGTGCCGTGCGCGCCCAGGTTCTCGAACTCGCGCCCGAGCCGGTATTCGAGCGCCGTGTAAGCGATCCCCACGGTCGCCCGGCCGAACTGCGCCTGGTAGGACAGCCGCCCGTAGGTCAGCCCCTTGGCCGCGAGTCCGCGGAAAGACAGCACGTCTCCCCGGCCGGCCAGGTTGTTGAGGTGGATGGTCCCGCCGACCCGGAACTCGCCGGTGTAGCGGTTGCCGTGGTTGTCGGCCTCGATGCTGCCGTTCACGCGGCGGCGCGGGACGATGTCGACGAGCAGGTCGGAGGTGCCCGGGTTCGCGCCCGGCACCAGCGTCGATCGCATGCCGACGCCCGGAATGTCCGAGAGCAGCAGCAGGCGCTCCTCGAGCGGGCCGATCGTGATCGTGTCGCCGGTATTGAGGCCGCCGAGCAGCCCGTTGGCGAGGCTCTCCGAAAGGTTGGAGGTGTTGCGCAGCACGACCTTGCCGTAGCGTCCCTCGACCACGGCGATGGTGACTTCGCCCGCCTTGATGTCCTGCGCGGGCAGGTAGGCCTGTGCGACTACGTAGCCGTTGCGGTTGTAATGGTTGGAAATCTTCGCCGCCATCGCGCGCAAGTCAGTCAGGCTCAATTCCGTTCCGGGTACGAAGCCTGTGAGCGCCCGCAGCTCTTCTGCGGAGTAGGCGCTCTGGCCAGTGATCGCCAGGGAGTTGACGCGGATGCGCGTGCCGTCCGCGAGCGGGGCCGCAGGCTTGCCGCCGTGCTCGATGCGCACGTCCGGCAGCGGCCTTTGCATCTGCGGCGCCGGCGGCACCTGCTGGATGAGGCCGCCTGAACTCGGCGGCTGCTGGGCAAACGCGGACTGGCCAAAAGCGGCCAGTACGGCAATGAGAATCCTTGTTTTCAAATCAGCTCCTGGCGTGGGTCACAGGCCGTTGATAACGCCATTCTTCTGTGGGCATAAAAGTGTGTTCGCCTTCTCCGGCAGCGTCTGTACGGAACCCAACATAGGACGCAGGGATAAGTCGCCGGTCGTCACGCGGCGGAGTGGGCGGCGTTGCGCAAGGGGTCCACGCGGGGGATATCCGACATCAGTCGATCGAATTCAGCGCGGACCACCCCGTAGCACTCGCACGCGCCGTGCTCCAGGCCGTCGCGCTTCAACACCGAAATATGGCCGCGGCGATAGTCGATGATGCCCTCGTCGCGCAACCTGCCGGCGGCTTCGGTAATGCCCTCGCGCCGCACGCCGAGCATGCTGGCCACGAGTTCCTGCGTCATGACGAGCTGGCCCGAGGGCACGCGATCGAGCGTCGTCAGCAGCCAGCGGCACAACTGCTGGTCGACCGAGTGGTGGCGGTTACACACCGCGGTCTGTGTCATCTGCGTCATTAGCGCCTGTGTGTAGCGCAGCAACAGCCGCATCAGCGCCCCCGCGCGATCGAACTCCGCCTTGAGCTTGTGGCGATCGAGGCGATACGCGTAGCCGGCGGTCTGCACCACCGCGGAGCTGGAGGTCGTGTTGCCGCCCATGAAGAGCGAGATCCCGACCACGCCTTCGTTGCCGACCCCGGCGACCTCCGCGGAATCGCCGGACTCGATCACGTAATGCAGCGAGACGATGGCCGTCGTCGGGAAGTAAGCGTGGGTCAGCTGGTCGCCGGGCTCGTATAGGGAATCGCCGAGCTTCATCTGGGTGAACTCGAGATGCCGCGCGATGCGGTCGAACTCGGCCCGCGGCAGGGCGGCGAGCAGTCGATTCTGGTTCGGGCTGTGGACCGGGACGAGCGCCGGCTTCACGCGTGGCCCCGCGACGGGACCTGGTAAGTGGTCTCGACCCCGATTCCGCGGTAGCCGATGAAGCGCGCGGTCGCGCCGAACATCGGCTGGCCGCTGACGCGGAACCGCTTGCGGGAGCCGTCGAGGCTGACCCGGTTGAGCTCGAAATCGAGGAAGGGCTGCCGCGCATCGATGATGGCTTGCAGCATCGCGCGCTCGTGCTCGTCCCAGCCTTGCGTGACGTCGGCCTGGCCCACCGAGCCGGGCGCTGCGCGCACGCCGAGCATTTCCATCACGGGGCCGGAAGTCTTGGTGAATTCGCCTTTCTCGTCCTGCTCCCAGTACCAGTCGGACGCGAGCTCGGCGAGGCTGCGAAAGCGGGCTTCGCTTTCGCTCAGCTCGGCCGTGCGCTCGGCCACGGCCTGCTCGAGCTCCCGGTTATGGGCGGCCAGTTTCTTGTAGAGCAACCGGACTTCGAGCATGTTGCGGATACGCGTGCGCACCTCGACGATGTCGAACGGCTTGGAGATGAAATCCCGCGCGCCCGCTTCGAGCGCCCGCAGCTTGTGGCCGGGCTGCGCCGTGATCACGAGCACAGGCAGGTAGGCGTCGGTGGGATCGGCCCTCAGTCCGTCCATGACCTGGAACCCGTCCATCTCCGGCATCTGCAGGTCGAGCAGGATCAGGTCGTAGGCGTGCTCCTTGTGGAGCGCACAGACTTCCAGCGGATTCATCGTCGAAGTCACGTTCTTGTACCCGGCGTTCTGCAGCATCTGCTCGAGCAGGAGAACGTTGGATTCCTGGTCGTCCACGACCAGGATGCTTGAATTTCGGATGGCTGATTCGTCGGGGATCACGAGGTCTCCGTGGCTGTTTGCGGGGTTTTGCTCGAGCGTGAATGGGCCAGGGCCGCGTCCAGCGCCTCCATGAACTGGCTGACCACGATCGGCTTGGTGAGGTAGTTGAAGAACCCGGCCTCGAGGGCCTTGTCGACGTCGCGCGGTACGGCGTTGGCGCTGAGCGCGATGATCGGGATATGGGCCGTGGCCGGGTCGAGGCGCAGGATCTGCATGGCTTCGATCCCGCTCAGGCCCAGCAGGTTGATGTCCATCAGGATGACTTCGGGCAGGTAGGCACGGGCGAATTCGATGCCGAGGTTCCCGTCGGCCGCCGAGAGCAGGCGCAGGTCCGAACGGCGCGCAACCAGCTGCTCGACCAGCTCGAGGTTGGCCGGGTTGTCCTCGACGTAGAGCACCGTGCGCAGCGGCGTGCCCGGCGGTATCGCGGGGTGCGCCAGCGCCTCGAGGCTCGCTTCCTGCTCGGAGAACTGCGGCACGGCGGAGAGCGCCAGCTCGATCCAGAAGACCGTGCCGACGCCGACCGAGCTGTCCACGCCGAGCGTGCCGCCCATGAGCTCGACCAGGCGCTTGGTCACCACCAGGCCGATCCCCGTGCCTTCCTCGGAGCTGTTTTCCCTGCCCAGGCGGTTGAACGGCTGGAAGAGCTGCGCAAGCTGCGCGGGCGACATTCCGGCACCAGTGTCGCGCACGCTGATGCGGATCATGCCGGGGACGTCCTGGGTGCATTCCACGTCGACCGACCCGCCGGGCTTGTTGTACTTGATCGCGTTGAATAAGACGTTGATGAGCACCTGCTTCACGCGCGTGCGGTCCGCGCTGACGTAAAGCGGCGTTTCGAAGCGCGGGAACTTCATGCCGATGCCGCGCTTGAGGGCCTGCGGCTCGATCATGGCGCGGCACTCGAGCATGACCTCGACGAGCGAAACCGGCTCGCGCGAAAGCGTGACGTTGCCCGATTCGATCAGCGAGAGGTCGAGGATTTCGTTGATCAGCTCGAGCAGGTACCAGCCCGCCTTCAGGATCTGCTCGAGGTTGCGCTTTTGACCGATCGTCGGCGGCGGGCTGGCGGTCTCCATGAGCTGCGCGAAACCGAGGATGGCATTGAGGGGCGTGCGCAGCTCGTGGCTCATGCCGGAAAGGAAGTCGGATTTCGCTCGGTTGGCTTTTTCGGCTGCGGCAATCGCGCGGTTCAGCTCCGATTCGACGCGCTTGCGCTCCGAGTTGTTGGTGCCGATCAGCAGGTAGCCGATGACCTTGTCGGCATCGTCCCTTAGCGCGGTGACCGAGACGAGCGCCGGGAACCGGCTGCCGTCCTTGCAGATGTAGGTCAGCTCGTAGATGTCCTCGATCCCGCGCGAGGCCTTGTAGCAGAGGGCCTCGAAACCAGGCGCAATCGGCACCCTGAGCTCGACGCTCAAGGCCGCGGCGCGGGCCGCCACCTCGTCGGGATCGTGGATGTCGCTCGGGTTGATGCGGTTGACGACTTCACCGGCGGTGTAGCCGAGCATGCGCTCGGCGCCGATATTGAAGAACTGGATGATGCCTTTCTCGTCGGTGGCGATGATCGAGAACTTGGGGCTGGCGAGGATCGCGTGCTGGAGCGCGCCGGACTTGATCAATGCCGGATCGGAAGAAAGGGTAGTTCTTGGCATCGGGCTGGATCCGGGGGGGGCGAACAGGGCTGCCAATGATGGGGCCGGCGGCCTTCGTTCGTATGCCGGTTACCGCACATAGCGGCTGCGCTGCGGCTTCATGTGCTCGAGCATGGGTTCGGCACCGTACAGACCCTCCCGGCGACGCTGCGTAGCCTCCCGGCACCTTCACGCAGCCAAGGGGCAACCATGGATCCGCAAGCACGCAAACCGAACACTCCCCTGATGTGGGCCGCAGGCATCGCAATCATCGTGTTCGGCGGCGTGGGCATCGCGGCCATGATGGGCTGGATCCCCCTGAGCCTGAGCCGCTCGGCGGACACCGTGCCGGCCGGGATGGAAAAGGCGCCGTTCACCCAGATGGGGGTGCCTCATCCCCAGTTGGGGGCGCCTCAATCGCCCCCCGCGAAGCCGCGCTCCTCCTACGAACCACGCACCGAGCCCGTGATGGACGCGAACGCCCCGCGGCGCGCGCCGCTCAAGTGCACCGACTGCGGCGTAATCGCATCCACGCGCGAAGTTTCGCCGCGC
>Ga0163146_10009037_pt1 | contig 10460 bp, 7 predicted proteins | sample OliLakLV19MP7G1_FD_148648 | JGI IMG/M metagenome (GOLD analysis project Ga0163146, IMG submission 148648) | Freshwater microbial mat bacterial communities from Lake Vanda, McMurdo Dry Valleys, Antarctica - Oligotrophic Lake LV.19.MP7.G1 | ecosystem: Environmental > Aquatic > Freshwater > Lake >... | reverse complement strand
CGACTCGCTGCCGCGTCGCCACCGCTTGCCGCCGCCGCTCGGCGACCGGCTCGCCTGCAGCCCGCGGCCGTGCGTTTACCTCAGCTTCGGTACCGTCTTCCACGGAAGCGAAGCGCTCGTCGCTGCTGCGCGCGCGCTGGCCAGGCTGCCCGTGCTGGGCGTGATTACCGCGGGCGACACCGCGCGCTGCGATGCGCTGCGGGGCCTGGGGCCTGACATTCACGTCCTGCCCTATGTGGACCAGGCCGAGTTGATGGCGCACTGCGACATCGTTGTCTCCCACGGAGGAGCCGGCACGGTGCTCGGCGCATGCACTTCAGGCCGCCCTCAACTCGTGCTGCCCCAAGCGGCCGACCAGTTTCGCAACGCACGGGCGCTGGAGCGCGCCGGCTGCGCGCAGGTGCTGCATCCGGTAGACGCGACCGAAGACCGCATCGCGGCAGCTATCCTCGCGCTACTGAGAGACAACGATGCCCGGCGTTGCGCTCAGGCTATCGCGCAGGAGATCGCAGCGATGCCTTCCGCCGATGACGTCGTCGAAGCGCTCATCGCGCCGGCCAGATGAAGGCCAGGCCAGCTTGAGGCTCCGTAGCGACGACACTGCCGAGCGCCTGGAACTGGCCGGGAGTGAGAGAACATGGCCCCGCCAGGAAGCTGCCTGTTTGGCGTAGTGGGCTGCGGCGCAAATACTTCATCGCGGCAATTACGAGCAGCCGCAAACTCCGGCGAAGCACGACCTTGGCGTCTGCGATGTTGGGGCAGTATTGACCCCGAACTGAATGAGCGCATCCAAATGCACGAGAGGGGCGACGCGACGAAGGCACGGGGCGCTACCGCGCCAGTGGCGCCGGGGTGATTCACAGCAGCTTTGTCGTTCAACCCGGCGGTCGTTGCCGAGGCGAGGAGACGCGCTTTCGCCACCAGTCCGGGCGCTCCGCCGGCCTGACCGAGGGCAACCCGGCGGGCTGGCGGCGCTGTACCAGTTGCTCGGACTGTTCGGCCATGAAGTCCACCCAGGCGCGCATGCGCGGCTGCCGTGTCAGTGAGCGTTTGATGATCATGCTGAGCGGAGGGGAGTTCAGCCCTGTCCAGTCCAGCAACACGGGCTGCAGGCTGCCGTCGCCGATGCCTGGGTGTGCAGTCAGGTCGTTCACGCGGGCGACGATCTGGCCGCCATACAGGGCCGCGTCATGGACATGGCGGCTGTCGCTGAGCAGCCAGCCTTCGACCTGCACGACGACCCGCTCGCCGTCTTTCTCGAACACCCACTGGCGAAGCACTTCGCCGAAGGGTGTCTTGAACAGCGCGCAGGGGTGACGGGCCAGGTCCGACGGGTGCGCTGGAACGCCGTGCCGGGCCCAGTAGGACGGCGCAGCCACGATCAGCCACCGGGTCTCGGCCAGCGTCCGCAGGATGGCATCCTGTTCCGGCGGCCAGCCAAACTGCAGCAACGCGTCGGTGCCAAGTTTTGACAGATCGCGACTCGATCCCGCTTCGACGATGTCCAGGCAGATCTCGGGGTAGCGCGCGTGGAAGCGCGGCAGCATGGCCGGCAAGACGTACTGCAGCACCACGGTGTGTGCCGCCAGGCTGATGGTTCCCCTTGGGGTCCCCGTCTGGTCGCGCAGGCTCGCATCCAGTTCGCGCAGTTCCGCAAGCAGCCCCCTGGCGCGCTCGATGTAGGCGACGGCGTGTGGTGTCGGGCGCAGCGGCTGCGCCGAGCGATCGATGAGCGGCACACCGAGCTCCGATTCCAGGGCCCGCACCAGGCGATGCACGGAAGGTGCGGCCACGCCGAGCTGCCGACCCGCGGCGTTGAAGCCACCACTGTCGACTACTGCGACCAGGTACTCGAGACCACGAAGCTTGTGCACAGCCATTTTCTACCCCTCTGCCGCATCGACGTTCATGAGTATTTTGCTCATGCAGCACGCTTGTGCGTGTGCATTGCCGCAAGGGCAGCTTGGTCCGAAGATGACTGCCGACACACAACTCAGCCTGGAGCCATCGATGAACTACCCGCACATGCGCCGCCGCAGCTTCCTGCAGGCGGCCGCATTCACGCCTTCGTTGGCCCTGGCAACCGCATGGGCGGCGTCGCCGATTGCGCTCAAAGGTCTGCAACTCGTAATTCCAGCGCCAGCCGGGTCGCAGCCCGATGTCATCGCGCGCTGGATCGTCGAGCCGCTGGCCCGCAAGGCGGGCGTACCGGGAGTGGTCGCGAACATGCCTGGCGCCGCCGGTGCGCTGGCGGCTGATGCCGTGCTGCGCGGCAATCCCGAGAACGGGCTTTTGCTGATGGGTGGGCTCGACCACGTCGCCTACTCGCACCTGAACAGCAACCGCCGTGCACTCGATCCCTTCACGGACTTCGCACCGGTGGCCGCAGTCAACCGCGACACCTGGGTGGTGGCCACGGCGGCCGACACGCCGTCCCAAAGCCTGCAGAGTCTGGTGGAGCGCGCTCGTCGCGAACCGTTGAACTACCCGAGCAACGGTGAGGGCTCGACCGCGCACCTCTTGAGCGCCCGTCTGTGCAAGGCCCTGGGCATCGAGGCCCAGCATGTTCCTTACCGTGACCCTTGGATGCCCGACCTGATCGCCGGCCGTGTCCATTTCGTCGTTGCGCCGACGCCTGCGGTATTGCCACAGTTGCGTGCCGGACGACTGCGAGCGCTGGCGACCCTGACGGACCAGCGGTTGCCCCTGCCCGGTGAACCGCCAACGATCCGCGAGCTCGGATCGCCAGATCTGGTGTTTTACGGCGGGCTGTTTTTGTTCGCACCGGCGTCATTGTCGTCAATGGCACCGCAACTCAACGCCTGGTTCCGCGAGTCTGTCGGCACACCCGACATCCTCCAGCGCTATCGGGACGCCTCCATTGAACCCGCGCTGCTGGACCTGGCCGCCACGGGCGATTTGGTGCGGGAGCGCCTGCAAACGGTGGATGCCATGCGCCTGGCCGCCTTCGGCAAGAGTCGTTGAGGCCCAAGTCGTGGTGACTATCCCTGCCCCCCCGCTACGCCGTTCGCGCACGCCGGCGGCGACGGCGACGGCGGCGGCGGCGGCGTGCGCACTTTCACCCCCGCGCCGCAGCCGGACTGTTTACCTGGCCGTGCTGACCTGGGCCTTCACACTGTTCAACTCCGTGCGGATGCTGGCCTACATCCCCACGATGTGGGCCGTCCAGGCCAGCGGGGACTCGAGCCAGCACTCGTTGTGGACGTGGTGCACCTGGCTGGGCGCAAACCTGACGATGGCGGCTTGGCTGTACGAACAGAACGGGCAGCGCTTGGGACGGGCGGTGGTCGTCAACATCGGAAACGCCGCGATGTGCGCTGCAACGGTGGTGCTTATCATCGTGCACCGGGTCTTGCCCGGTTAGCCCAAGGGATGTCTGTGCACCGAAGATCGCGAATGCTTGGGCGGCTCACAGGGCAGAGTCTGCGCGGAACCTGCCATTGTTAGACCTTCTTATAGCGGCCGCCAGCAGACGGCGCATGCACGCACCCGCAGGCACTCAAACTTGAATATCCCAGCGGCTGCGCGGATCGGTGAACTTTCACTCGCCGGCCCCCACCCAAAACCCCCGTTCGCGCAACAGCGCTTCGATGTCTTCGGAAAAGCCGACAAAGCGGTCCGGGTCGTACTTGATCTTGCTGGTGTAGTACTGCGCCAGCGACGTGATGCCGTGTTCGGCCCACATCGCCGCCATCTCCGGGCCCATGGCCAGGTAGCGCGCGCGGCCGCGCTCTTCGCGCTGCGCAAAGCGGGTGTCGATGTCGGCGGGTGTGGGGCGCTGATAGCGCTCATCGTGGATCCAGGCCACGGGCGGCAGGCGGTCGCGCTGGGCAGGCGCCTCGGCCGGCCAGCCCACCACCAGGCTGGTCACCGGCAGGCAGTTGGGAGGCATCTCCAGGAAGTCGGCAATGGCGCGCATGCGAAACAGCGTGGTGCCCATGTAGCAGATGCCCAGGCCGTGGCTCTCGAAAGCCAGGGCCGCCGTCTGCGCCAGGATCATGGCGTCGAATGAAGCGGTGTGCCAGCTCACGAAGTCGGCAAAACCGGCACGCGCCTGGCGCTGCGCCAGCCACTCGCGGGTGCGAAAGCTGTCGGCACAGAAAGTCAGCACCAGCGGGGCTTGCATCACCATGGGCTGGCGGCCGTGCAGTTCATGCAGCGTGGCCTTGCGTTCAAGGTCCTGTGTCTTGACCACCGACACCAGGTTCAGGTTGCCACTGGACGAGGAGCCGGCCAGCGCCTGTTCCAGCACGCGGTCGACCAGGCCGGGCTCGATGGGCCGGTCTGCGTACTCGCGAATGGAGCGATGCGCGTGCATCAGGTCGGCAAAGTGATCGGCTCGGGTCATGGGGTGCTGGTCCGTCAAAGGTCGCGCATCATGCCAAGGCGCCAGGGGGTGGCGGTAGGCAGTAGCGGTAGGCAGTAGCGGTAGGCAGTAGCGGAAGGCAGGGGCGGAAGGCCGCGGGCCGCTGATACACTGGCCGGGTCAGGAGAGAGCTTCTTCAGCTGAAGCCGCCGAAGGCGCAGAGGTTTCACCGGGTCCGGTGCCTCGAACGCTCAGGCAAAAGGACTGACTTTTTTCCTCACTGGAGAGCGGCCTGGCGGCACACCCGCCCGGTCCACCGAAGGGGCAAGGCCAGACAAAGGGTTTGGCTGAATCTCTCAGGTACCAAGGACAGCGAGGGCCACCGGAATACCGCCATCAGGCGGTGTTCGCGTCGATGCCCTTGCCGAGCTTGCCCTCATGTCCAACCCGCCCGCTCCTTCAGCTCCTTCAGCTCCTTCAGCTCCTTCAGCTCCTTCAGCTCCTTCAGCTCCTTCAGCTCCTTCAGCTGCTGCCGAACCCGCCCTGCAGCAAACCCCGCTGCACGAACTGCACCTGCGCCTGGGCGCGCGCATGGTGCCTTTTGCCGGTTACGCCATGCCGGTGCAGTACCCCGGTGGCCTGATGGCCGAACACAAACAGTGCCGCGAATCGGCTGCGTTGTTCGATGTCTCGCACATGGGCCAGTTGCGGCTGGTGGGCAGCGATGCCGCCGCTGCCCTGGAATCGCTGGTGCCGGTGGATGTGATCGACCTGGGCGTGGGCAAACAGCGCTACGCCTTTTTCACCAACGCCAGCGGCGGGTTGCTGGACGACTTGATGATCGTCAGGCCCGACACTTCCGCCAGCCGCGACTTCGGTGACCTGTTCATGGTGGTGAACGCCGGCTGCAAGGCCGCCGACATCCAGCACCTGCAGACGAACATCGGCCACCGCTGCCAGGTGGTGCCGATGCCCGAACGTGCGCTGCTGGCGCTGCAGGGGCCGAAGGCAGTGGACGCGTTGGCACGCCTGAACGCCAGCGTTGCCGACCTGGTGTTCATGAGCGGCGGGGTGTTCAACCTGGCCGGTGCGCTGTGTTTTGTCACGCGCTCGGGCTACACCGGTGAAGACGGCTTCGAGATCAGCGTGGCGGCAAGCCAGGCCGTGGCGCTGGCCGAGGCCCTGCTTGCGCAGCCCGAAGTCCAGCCCGCTGGCTTGGGCGCACGCGACACGTTGCGCCTGGAAGCCGGCCTGTGCCTCTACGGCCACGACATCAATCAAACCACCAGTCCGGTCGAAGCCGGCCTGACCTGGGCCATCCAGAAGGTGCGGCGCCCCGGCGGCGCGCGTGCCGGCGGCTACCCGGGCGCTGCAGCCATCGAAAGCCACCTGGGCGGCGGCGCACCATCCAAGCGCATCGGTCTGGTGGGCCTGGAACGTGTGCCCGTGCGCGAAGGCACGCCCGTCGTCGACGCTCACGGCCACAAGCTGGGCACAGTGACCAGCGGCACGCTGGCGCCCACGGTCAACCAGTGCATCGCCATGGCTTATCTGCCCATCAACCACGCGCTGCCGCAGCACGAGGTTTACGCCGAGGTGCGTGGCAAGCGCTTGCCGATGCGCGTCACGCCGATGCCGTTCAATCCCCATCACTACAAGCGTTGAGCCCCCAAGCTCGCTATCGCTCGCGATCCCCAGAGAGGGGTGTCCCGCTACGGCCCGGCAAAGCCGGTTCCGTGCGGGCAAGCTTGATCAGGTAGTCCTTTGCGCGCATTTCCGCTTTCCCCTTTTCTGACCGCCTCACGAGGAGCCAGCCCATGACCACCATGTACACCCCCGATCACGAGTGGATCAACATCGAAGACCACGAAGCCGCTGTCGTCGGCATCACGCACCATGCGCAGGACGCGCTGGGTGATGTGGTGTTTGTGGATCTGCCCGAGGTGGGCCGCACCTACAACAAGGGCGAGATCGCCGGCGTCGTGGAGTCCGTCAAGGCCGCCGCCGACCTGTTCATGCCGGTGACCGGCGAGGTGGTGGAGGTCAACGAAGCACTGCGCGCCGACCCGGCGCTGGCCAACACCGACCCGCTGGGCAATGGCTGGTTCTTCAAGGTGCGCATCACCAGGATGCAAGAGTTTGACCAACTGATGGACCCGCCGGCTTACGACAAGCTGCTGAAGACGCTGTGAACCGCAACCCGCTGGAAGCCGCACCATGTTGATGTCTGCCCTGAAGCCGCTTGGCGAGCTGGAAAACAGCACCGAGTTCTCTGCCCGCCACATCGGACCTTTCGTTCACGGCTCAGCCGATGATGAGCGGCACATGCTGTCCGTCATCGGTGCCGCCAGCCGCCGCGCCCTGATCGAAACCATCGTGCCGCGCAGCATCGCACGCAGCATGCCCATGGCACTGCCGGCGCCGCTGAGCGAAGCGCAGGCGCTGGCCGAGATGAAGCAGCTGGCATCGAAGAACCAGGTGCTGAAAAGTTTCATCGGCCAGGGTTACCACGGCACGTACACACCGGGTGTCATCCTGCGCAACATCCTGGAGAACCCGGCCTGGTACACGGCCTACACACCCTACCAGGCCGAAATCTCGCAAGGCCGCATGGAAGCGCTGGTCAACTTCCAGACCATGGTCTGCGACCTCACGGGCATGGCCATCGCCAACGCCAGCATGCTGGACGAAGCCACGGCAGCCGCCGAGGCCATGACGCTGGCCAAGCGCAGCGTCAAGAGCAAGAGCAGCACCTTCGTGGTGGCCGGTGACTGCCACCCACAGACCATCGAGGTCATCCAGACCCGCGCCGCGCCGCTGGGGCTGAAGGTGGTGCTGGCCAACTCGGTCGAAGAATGGGACACGCTGATTGCGGGCGGTGACTACTTTGCCGCGCTGCTGCAAATGCCCACCACCAGCGGCAGCATCCACGACCTGCGCCAAGAAGCGCCCCGCATCCATGCGCACCATGCCGCACTCATCATCGCGGCCGACCTGCTGGCGCTGACGCTGATCACGCCGCCCGGCGAACTGGGCGCCGACATCGCTTTGGGCACCACGCAGCGCTTCGGCGTGCCCATGGGCGGCGGCGGCCCGCATGCCGCCTACCTGGCCTGCCGCGACGAATACAAACGCAGCCTGCCCGGCCGCCTGGTGGGCGTGAGCGTGGACACCCACGGCAACCCGGCCTACCGGCTGGCGCTGCAGACGCGTGAACAGCACATCCGCCGCGAGAAGGCCACCAGCAACATCTGCACCGCGCAGGTGCTGCTGGCGGTCATGGCCAGCATGTACGCCGTGTACCACGGGCCGGCCGGGCTGAAGCGCATCGCGCAGCGCGTGGCCAGCTACACCGCAGTGTTGGCGCAGGGGCTGCGTGAACTGGGGGTGGCCATCCGCAGCGAAAGTGCCTTCGACGCCATCCTCATCGACAGCGGGCCGGAAACGGCCGCCATTGCCGCACGCGCCGTGGCCGCCGGCATGAACCTGCGCCGCTTTCCCGAATGGGGCGATGCCTTCATCGGCATCAACCTGGACGAAACCACGACGCGCGACGACATCCGTGCGCTATGGGCGCTGTTTGCCAAACCCGGGCAGGCGCTGCCCGACATGGCGGCGTTCGAGAAGGGCATCGAGCCCATGATCCCCGAGACGCTGCGCCGAACGTCCACTTTCCTGACGCACCCGGTGTTCAACACACACCACAGCGAAACACAGATGCTGCGCTACATCCGGTCGCTCAGCGACAAGGACCTGGCGCTGGACCGCAGCATGATCCCGCTGGGCAGTTGCACCATGAAGCTCAACGCCACCAGCGAGATGATTCCCATCACCTGGCCCGAATTTGCGCAGGTGCACCCCTTTGCACCACGTGAACAGCTGTCGGGTTACTGGGCGCTGAACGACCAGCTCTGCGCCTGGTTGTCGCAAGCCACCGGCTATGCGGGCGTGAGTCTGCAACCCAACGCCGGTTCACAAGGTGAATACGCCGGCCTGCTGGTCATCAAGGCCTGGCACGAAAGCCGCGGCGAGAGTCAGCGCCATATCTGCCTGATCCCGGAAAGTGCACACGGCACCAACCCGGCCAGCGCGCAGATGGCGGGCATGACGGTGGTGGTGACCCGGTGCGACGCGCAAGGCAACGTCGACATGGACGACCTCAAGGCCAAGTGCGAACAGCACAGTGACAAGCTGGCCGCGGTGATGATCACCTACCCCAGCACACACGGTGTGTTCGAGGTGCGCGTGAAGGAACTCTGCGCGCTGGTGCACCGGCATGGCGGTCGTGTCTACGTGGACGGCGCGAACATGAACGCGCTGGTGGGCGTGGCTGCGCCCGGCGAGTTTGGCGGCGACGTGAGCCACCTCAACCTGCACAAGACCTTCTGCATTCCGCACGGTGGTGGCGGGCCGGGTGTGGGGCCGGTGGCGGTGGTGGCCGACCTGGTGCCCTTCCTGCCGGCGCACCGCACGGCGGGCATCGGTGGTGAACTGAGCGTCGGCGCGGTCAGCGCCGCGCCGCTGGGCAACGCGGCCGTGCTGCCCATCAGCTGGATGTACTGCCGCATGATGGGCGCCGACGGCCTGCGCGACGCCACCGAAGTGGCCATCCTGTCGGCCAACTACATCGCCGCGCGTTTGTGCGAGCACTACCCGGTGCTGTACAGCAGCGGCGACGCCAACCTGAAGGGCGGCGGTGTCGCGCACGAGTGCATCCTGGACATCCGCCCGCTGGCCAAGCGCAGCGGCATCGGCGCAGAAGACGTGGCCAAGCGGCTCATCGACTACGGCTTCCATGCGCCCACCCTCAGTTTCCCGGTGGCCGGCACGCTGATGATCGAGCCGACCGAAAGTGAACCGCTGGCCGAGCTGGACCGTTTCTGCGACGCCATGATTGCCATCCGCCACGAGATCGCCCTGGTGGAAAGCGGCAGCTGGCCCCAGGACGACAACCCGCTGAAAAACGCACCGCACACGGCCGAAGCGCTGCTGAAGGCCGACTGGTCACACGCCTACACCCGCGAAGAAGCCGCCTACCCGGTGCCCGCGCTGCGGCGGCAGAAGTACTGGTCCCCCGTGGGGCGTGTGGACAACGTGTATGGCGACCGCAACCTGTTCTGCAGTTGCGTGCCGCTCGGCGCGTACGCCGACTGACACCGATGCATGCCAGCCGGGTATCGACCGCTTGCGTCGTCGGCGCGCTGGCCTTGTGTTGGGCCTGCGTGCCAGATCTGGCCTTGGCGCAGCGCATGCCCGCCCCGAGCACACCGGCACTGCAGGCCCAAGGACTGCAGGAGCACAGCCTGCAAGTCGGCGACCTCAGGCGCTGGTTTCTGGTGCAGCCGCCGCCCGATGCGTCCAAGCCTGCGCCTGTGCTGCTGGTGCTGCATGGCGGCGGGCAGAGCATGCGGCGACTGGTCGCGCCGGAAGCCGGCGCCACGCAAGGCTGGCCCGCGTTGGCGCTGCGCGAAAACGCGCTGCTGCTGCTGCCCAACGGCGTGAATGCAGATGACCAGGACACGCGCGGCGACAACCAGAACTGGAACGACCTGCGCGAAGGTGTCTCACGCGGCCACGCGGCTGACGACACCGGCTTCCTGCTCGCACTGGTGGACTGGGCCCAAAAGAACCACCGCACCGATGCTGATCGCGTCTACGTCACCGGCGCGTCCAACGGCGGCATCATGAGTTTCAGGCTGTTGATGGAAGCCCCCGAGCCCTTTGCTGCCGCAGCGGCTTTTGTCGCAGCGCTGCCCAAGGAAAGCAGCCGCTTCAAGACACCCAGCCGGCCCACGCCCTTGATGATCGCCAATGGCACACACGACCCGCTGATGCAATGGCAAGGCGGGCAGATTGCCGGCGGCCGTGGCGAGACGCGCTCGGTGGCCGACACCGTGCAGTGGTGGCTGCAGGCCAACAAGGCCGGTCCCACCGCCACCGAGACCGTCACCTTGCCCGACCGCGACCCGCAGGACGGCTGCACCATCGAGCGGCGCACTTACCCGGCGCAAGCCGGCGGCGCGCCCGTGGTGACCTACACGCTGCGCGGGGGTGGCCACAACCTGCCATCGGCCCGCTATCCACTTCGGGACAGCTGGATGGTGCGCCGCTTCATCGGCCCGGTATGCAAGGA
>Ga0163146_10009030_pt1 | contig 10467 bp, 12 predicted proteins | sample OliLakLV19MP7G1_FD_148648 | JGI IMG/M metagenome (GOLD analysis project Ga0163146, IMG submission 148648) | Freshwater microbial mat bacterial communities from Lake Vanda, McMurdo Dry Valleys, Antarctica - Oligotrophic Lake LV.19.MP7.G1 | ecosystem: Environmental > Aquatic > Freshwater > Lake >... | reverse complement strand
CACCAAGACGTTATGCCTTCAACACATCACCAAGCTTAGGAGAAAACAATGAGCCGGTTTGAGGAACTACATAAGCGACTGGAGGAGCTCAGCCCTATCCCTGTCAACATGCCAAAGCTCTACCTGTTGGGTGACACGGGTGCGGGCAAGACGACCATAGTCAAAAGAATTCTCGGAACGGAAGAACTCAAGTTTCCTTCGGTACAGCAAAAGCGCACTACGGTCGCAGTCACGGAATATGTCCTCAGCAGGGACCTACCGTATAGAGCAACCTATTTGTTCAAGACGGAAGGCCAAATTGTCGCTCTCGTAAGTGAAATCCTTGAGATTGCCACTGAAAATGCTTACACACGCTATCGCAAGAACGATCTATCCACCGCCACAGTAGCCGAGGACTTGGAAGAAACCCCCGACGAAAGATTTCGGCTTCGATACATACTTACTGCCGAACAGTTGGAAGAACTGGCGAAGGAAATTGTTCAGTTCATGCCCATGCTAGATGCGGCGGTGAAGACGCTGTGTTCCGATCTACAAAGCAACGACGAAGAACTCGGTGTCGTCGTAGACATTGCAGTAGAGCAGCACAAGGAAGTGCTCGCCGCAATTCAGACCAAGATACTCGACCACATTCAGGCCAAAGTTTCCGAAGTATGCGATGGACATAGATTGTTTTCCGATGCTGACTTTTATCAGCACTCATCAGGTGCCCTGGAAAGCTTCATTGAGAAAGCGAAACTTCTACTATCAAGCACAAAAAACTCGATCTCCCCAGTAGTCGAATACGCAAGACTTCAAGGCAATCTTTTGGCAACTTGGTTGCCACAGAATGCAGAGCTTGTGCTTATCGATGGAGAAGGAATTGGCCATGACACGCGCGAAGCCAGCAGGCTTTCCGCACGGCACCTAGATTACTTCCATTTCGCAGACTCTATCGGTCTAGTTGAGGAATGCAAGAAGCCATTCGCATCTGGCGGAAAAAGCGCAATTGAAGGTGTAGTACGCAACGGCTATTTAGAAAAGTTCAGCTTGATCTTCACCAAACTGGATGAGGTCGAGGTCGGCGACGGCGAAGACTCGAACAGGGAGGATCAAATCCGGGCGGTTAAGAAAGGGTTGATGAACGTAAAGAATGCCCTGAAGGCGGACGGCGCGGAATTGGACATTGGCGCTGAACGCCTGTATTACCTATCGAACATGAATGATAGCCAACTCGACACACACAGCATCTCAGAAGCTAATAGGCTTCTCGCATCTATCAAGGCAAGGTTTGAGGAGGCAAAGCCGCAGTTCGTGCAACCGAGCTACGACTACGAAATGCTGTCCTCATATCTATCAAAGTCATCTGGCAGCTTTACTGCAAAGTGGAACTCCATGCTGAGTGCCAAACACTGGCAAACGGTCAAGGCATTTAACCGGCGGATGTGTTGGGAGTGGGATGAGTTTCGCGACATGAAGCCGGTTTCAGATTTTCACAGTGAGGTTACGAAAGAGCTTGATTACTTCATTTCTCACCCGAAGTCATGGAATGAATCTGCAACGCCGTCACTGCAACAGAGAAGCATTGCTAAGGTAAAGCAGGAGTTTTCTAAGCAGCTTCTTACGTTTGCGCGGATAGTCATCTTGAACAATTACGGCGACGGTTGGGACGACGCGATGTCGTTGAGTGGCTTGGGGTCTGCTGCAATCAGAAAAAAACAAATCCACCTAATACTCGAAGATGTTTTGCCAGACCATCGCAAGCCAGAGGCCATCAAGATGAAAGATTCGATCAAACAGCTACTGGCCTCAGCTATTGAAGTATGCAAGGCATAACCCGGCGCTCAAGCGGGACGCCGCAAAAGCGCGGCGCCCCTTAGCTCTACGTTAGCCACCACAATCGAAAGGGAGGCCTCTCATGAACGATCTCGACGAAATGCAGAAACGGCTCAAGGCGATCGCCGAAGTCGTCAACGCCTTCAAGAGTGAAGCAGTCCAACTTCGCGTAGTTGAGGTTCTCCTCGGCCAACTTGGGGTACCACCGGCGCCTGCAAATAGTGTCGATTCCAAGCCACCAAAGCGCACCAAGCGTCGGAAGCCTTCCACCAAGACCGACTCGACGGCCAATGAAGTTGAGAAGGCACAGCCTCAAAAGCCCGCCCGAAAGGCAGAGCGTACGTCAGCATCCCCGGGGGCCTTCGCAATGATCAGCCAGCTACTCGGCGAAGGGTTCTTTAAGACTCCCAGAACCATCAGTGCCATCGTCGCCCACTGCAGAACCTCAAAGGGCCATCACTTCAAGGCCAACGAATGCTCGCCTGCACTCCTCCGCCTCCTTCGGGATGGCAAGCTGAAGCGCGAAAAGAACAAGGACGGGCAGTATGAGTACACCCAAGCCTAAGTCACCCCTTCAGGACGCCTTGGCGAACGTGCCGACTGACTATCGAAACAGAATCATCAAGGCCTACCTGGAGCTGAAGGCCCGCCAAGCGGAAGCCAAGCACGACGCAGCAGGCGTCAGCGCAGGGAAGCTGTGCGAAACCGTGGTTCGCCTATTGCAGCATGAACTGAAGAAGACGGTCACGCCATTCGGCCAGCAAATTTCGAACTTCGCCGGAGAGTGCGAGAGCTTCTCACAGGTGCCAAAGGCTGGAGGTAACGAGTCACTCCGAATAGTCATCCCTCGCGCGCTCAATTATCTGTACACGCTGAGGAACAAGCGCGGCATCGGTCATGCTGGTGGTGATGTCGATGCGAACGCGATTGACGGCGCCACCATCACAAGAGTCGCCGATTGGATCGTCTGCGAACTCATCCGAATCTTCCACACCATGTCACTCGAAGAAGCAGATGCCTTAGTGTCTTCCCTGTCTTCGCGCGACATTCCGGACATCTGGGAAGTCGGTGGCAAGAAGCGTGTCCTACGGAATGACCTGGACTTTAAGCAGAAGACGCTGCTGCTGCTCTACACCTCGATGGAGAGCGCCGTGCTCGCCGAAGATTTGTACTCGTGGTCAAAGTACAGCAACTTCGCCGTGTATCGAAAGAACGTTCTCAGCCAACTCGATTCCTCCAACTTCGTCGAGTACGACAGAGAAAGCGACACGGTGATCATTTCTCCAATTGGCATCAAGTGCGTTGAGGAAGAAATTCTGCGAACGCCAGTGAAGGCAGTGGCTAACTCTTCGCTCAAGCGGACGTCCCGCAAGCGGGCCGCCGCTTAGCTCAAACTTTAGCCATCACAAAGCAGGGAGCACCGCGTGGCAAAAAAGAAACATGGGGTCAGGCTTGCATAGTTGCAGATCAAGGGACGCGAGCGTTTGCGTATTCTCAATTTATGCAATTAGCGACGCGCGGTCGCGTTCCACCGGGCAGCGGTTGAAGCGATGTATAGCGGTTTGATCGGAAGGTTGCGTGCTATACCGTCGTAAATAGACGGCGCATCGTGTTTTAAACGCCGTGCAATGCACGGCCTCAAATAGCTTTCGCCAGCACTTCCGCTGCCTATTGATTGAGACTCTTGCCGTGAACTTTGGCTGCCAATGCGACATGGGCGTGCGCTTTCTGCGGAATGCGTAGTATGAGTTCATCCGCAAGGTCTACTAAGCTGATCCGCTCGAATGCCCGAAATATCACGGCTCGCGCGCATCATCGCGCTGATCGACGATCCGCACCGTGGTGCGGCGCATTCTCGAGCACCTGGGGCTGTGGCGGCCCGAGACGAGCGCTCGCTCGCCTCGGGTGTCCTCTATAGCAAGGCCTGTGAACAGCCTTCTGCCAATGACCTACCACCCCGTTCCCGACATCGCGTAAAAGGCGCGAGGCCCGCAGCTGGCCAGCCGCGGGCCTCGCGGGCTGTGCGCGCATCACATCGAGCCCCGGGCAGGGTTTGGGGATCGCCGGGATTGCGTATCGGGCGCAAACGGTTTTCGGAATCGTTGCCGCAAGCTCAACGTTGTGCCATGCACGCGGCCGCACATCGATGTTCGGGCAAAGGAGCAGGATTAATTTTCCTATCCGTGCGCTCCGACAGTCGCCTACTCATCACTTATGTTGCAGCCGCCGATCGGCGTGATCTATACTGGACCTATGCTTGGCACGGTCACCCTGTGGGGAGCGTTCCATATCCTGCTTGGATGCTACGGGTTATGGAGCGGTCGTATTCCTTACATTTACAAGCAAACCACCGATTTTCTCCCGTCGCTATACTGGGCCGACAGGTCAGTGTCGCGGGTGTTCTTTTACATCGTGCTGGTATGCAACCTGGGCTTTGGCGGATTTCTCTTCTGGTATGCCCGGTTCGGCGCGCGACTGTTCTCGTTCTAGCCATACATGGTCGGCTAATACCTAAAATCAAAGGGCTCGGACACGCGGTACCCCCACTTGTTTAGCGCGGGGGAAATGCGGTTGTCTTGATGGCCCGGCTGTGTGTAGAGTGATGTGTAAGGAGTCACACATCGCCACCCATCTCGCAATCGATCCCGACCTTCTGGACCGCGCCGTCGCGGTCAGCGGCGAGCGCACGAAGAAGGCGGTAGTCACTAAGGCATTGCAGGAGTTCATTGCCCGGCGCCAACAGCGTCGGGTGGTTGAACTGATGGGAAAACTCCAGTGGGATGAGTCGTTCGACTACAAGGCCGAACGCTCCCGCCGGTGACGGTTCCCGTCGATACCAGCGTCCAAGCGCCACAAGTTACCGGACTCGAATTCTTCTCCACGCGCGTCATTCTCGCCCCCGCTCCATTTTCAGGCCCTTGGCAGTGGTGCGCTTTCTGCCACCCAGGGACAGATCTGCGAGTTTGCTGAATATAGCAGTAATGCTATACTCACGTCATGGACTGGAAGATCGAGTATTACAGTGAGACAGTGCAGCACGAGATCCTCATGTTGCCCGCTGGACTACTCGCCCGATACATCCATCTGACAGATCGGATGATCGGTTTTGGTCCAAATCTCGGCATGCCGCACACCGGTTCCATGGATAAAGGCTTGTTCGAACTGAGGCTCAAGGCAGCCGAAGGGATAGCACGGGTGTTTTTCTTTGCACGACAGAGGCAAAGCATTGTGATGTTGCACCAGTTCGTGAAGAAGTCCCAAAAGACGCCCCCGAAGGAAATCATGATTGCCAGACGCAGAATGAAGGAGATGCAAAATGCTTAGTCACCGCACCCTCCGCGCGCGGGCGCTCGCCCGGCCAGAGGTCAAAGCCGAATACGAGAAGCTCAAAACCGAGTTCGCGTTTCTCGACCAAATTCTGGCGGCGAGGAAGGCGGCAGGTCTTACCCAGGCAGAAATTGCGCGCCGGATAGGGACGACCCAGTCTGCTGTCGCACGGCTGGAATCTGCCTCTGGTAAATATTTGCCGTCACTCGCGACCTTGCATAAATATGCGGACGCTGTCGGTTGTCGTGTTGAGATCAGGCTGATCAAAGGCCGGGATCTCACCAAGCGTTCCAATGGACGGGCGGCAGGCGCACGCCGCTGAATGCGGTCGCTCCGGTTCAGCCGAGGTCGCTAGCCCCTCCCCGGCTTCCGCGGCGCGTTCGCAAACAGTCGGTCGTAAATCCAGTCCGGCAACACCCGCAAAACGCTGCCGACAATCGCCATCGGCCACGGAATAACCGCGAACCGCTTGCCCGCCGCAACCGCCCGCACCATTCGCACAACAAACTCATCCGCTTCCAGAATGAACGGCATCGCATAAGGATTGTGCGCGGTCATCGGCGTGGCGATGTAGCCGGGGCAGATGGTGGTGACCTGCACACCGCTGCCGTGCAGTTCGACGCGAAAACTCTCCAGATAGGAAATCAGCGCGGCCTTGGACGCCGAATATGCGCCCGAGCCGGGCAGGCCGCGGAAGCCCGCGACGCTGGCGATGCCGACCAGAGTGCCGTTGCCGCGGTCGCGCATGGCGGCGACGAAGGGTTGGAAGGTGTGCACTGCGCCGAGCACGTTGATGTCCATCACCTCGCGGAACACCGAGATGTCCTCGGGCTTGCCGCTGGTGACCATGCCAACGCTGACGCCGGCATTGGCGATGACGAGATCGGGCACGCCCGCCTGCGCGATGAACTTGCGCGCTGCGGCGGTCATCGCGTCGCCGTCGCGCACGTCGGCCGGCAGCACGAGGGCGTTGCCGCATTCACTGGCGAGGGCTTCAAGTGCTTCACGGCGCCGGGCGACCAGACCGACCGTTGCGCCTTGCCTGGCGTAATGGCGGGCGAGTGCTGCGCCGATGCCGCTGGAGGCGCCGGTGATGAACACCGCGCGCGGTGCGGGCTGCCGCGCCATCGGGTTATTTGGCGATGCGCTGCTGGCGCGCGAGGCGGATCAGGCCGTCGAGGACGGGGATCAGATCGGGTAGGCGCTCGACCATGCCGCCGGAAGTGAGGTAGCGGCCGTCAACCACCAGCGACGGCGTGCCGGGGATTTCATGCGCCAGTGTCTGCTCGCGGGCGCGGGCAACTTTTTTGATGGTGTCTTCGGACCGGTACGCCGTGAGAAAGCGCTCGCGGTCGATGCCCTGCTTCACCGCCCATTCGGTGACGACCGCCTCCTGGCTCATGTGCAGGTCCTGCTTGTGGTACGCATCGAAGACGGCGGCGTGCAGTTGCTCTTCGACGCCCAGCGCATCCAGCGTGTAATAGAGCCGCGCCAGCGGAATCCAGGTTTCCTTCACCACCACCGGGATGCGGCGAAAAACGACATCCGCCGGTTTGCGCTTCTGCCAGGCTTCGAGCCGCGGCAGCAGCTCGTTACAGAACGGACAGGCGTAAAAGAAAAAATAGAGGACTTCGATGCGCGGACCGGGCGTGACCGGCTGCTGGGGGATCAGCCGGTATTGCACGCCGGGCTTCAGTGCCTCCTGGGCGTACGTGCCGGGCACGAACAGCCCGGCGCCGCCCGCCGCCAGCGCCGCGAGCAGGGCCTTGCGCCGTCCGTTATTTGGCGGCGCCACCCTTGCGCGCCAGGGCGGCGATCTGGTCCACGATCTGCCAGAACTTGTTGTAGTCGGTGGGGGCGTCGCCGAAGACCATCGCCGGCGAGGTCACGTAGCGGCCCTGGATTGCCATCGACGGCGTGCCGTCGAGGTTGTACGCCTTGGTGGTTTCGATCGCGCGGCGGGTGCGGTTTTCCACGGCGACCGAGTTGAAGGCATCGAGGAACTTCTGGCGGTCGATGCCGCGCGCGACGGCCCAGTCCGCCATCGATTCGCGGTCGGAGAGCTTCAACTTGCTCAGGTGGATGGCGTTGAACAACTGGTCGTGCAGGCGGTCGAGCTCGCCCAGCGCGTCCAGCGTGTAGAACAGGCGCGCGTGTGCGACCCAGCTTTGGCTGAACACCGCGGGGACGCGCACGAAGGCCACGTCGGCGGGCTTCTTTTTGAGCCAGGCCCGCAGGCTCGGCTGCAACGCGTAGCAGTGCGGGCAGCCGTACCAGAAGAACTCGATGACCTCGATCTTGCCGGCCGGCGTCTCCACCGGTTGGGGCGGTTCGACCAGCTTGTAGTCTTTGCCCGGCACCTGCGCGAGCACGGGAAGGCCGGCGGCGAAGGGCGCGGCGGCCAGGGTCAGGAGGATGTGGCGGCGGGTAGGCATGGAGGGCTCCGTGGGGGACTCACTATTTACCGGATTTGGCTTCGGCGTCGCGGATTTTGACCAGCGTGGTGTCGATTCCGTTCTGTTTCAGGGCATCGCGGACGCGCGTGAGTTCTTCCACGCTGCCGTAAGGCCCCAGGCGCACGCGGTGCCAGGCGCCTTTGTCCGCCAGCGTGACGGAAGCCACGCTGGCTTCATGGCCCAGCAGCGCCAGGCGGGCCTTGAGGTTGTCGGCTTCCTGCGCGCTCGTGAAGGCGCCCGCTTGCAGGTAAAACGCTTCCTTCGGCGCGACCGTTGACGGGGTGTCCTTGGCGTCTTTCGCGGCCTTGGGCTCCTTGCCCTCCATGTCCGGGTCTTTCTTGCCGGTCAGGATGTCGTGGAAATCGAGCCGCAACTTCTCGTCCTTGGCCTTGCCGGCTTTGTCGTCGGGCACGGCCTTGGCCGCATCGCCTTTCGGCGGCACACGGGTAACGAAGGGGCTGGGGACTTTGTTGACGTACCACGCAACGCCCAGCGCGATGCCAAGGCCCAGGAGCAAGCCGACGAGCATGCCGAGGGCGAAGCTGCCGCCGCTGAAGCCCGAGTTCGAGCCGGATTTGCGGGGGGGCGTTTTGTAGTCGCGCGACATGCGGCGGGGGTAGTGCGATCAGCCGGGAAAGGCGTTGAACGGGGCCTTGCTCGACGGAGCGCGGCACGGAGATTGCGCAGGCATCTTACATTCTTTCCGGCGCCGAAACACCGAGCAGTGCTAAGCCGTTCGCCAGCACCTGGCGCACGCCCAGCACCAGTTTGAGCCGCGCCAGCTTCACGGGTTCCTCATCGGCGAGGAGCCGCGTGGCGTTGTAGTAACTGTGCAGGTCGGCCGCGAGTTCGCGCAGGTAGAAGGCGATGGTGTGCGGCGCCAGTTCACGTGCGGCGCCGGCCACGATCTCCGGATACTCCGCCAGCCGCTGCACGAGGTCTGCCTCGGCCGGCAACGCGAGCGGCGCGCTGTCGGTGGCCGGCAGCGCGGCGGCATCCCCGCCCCATTGCGCGAGCACGCTGCCGATGCGCGCGTGGGCGTACTGCACGTAGTAGACAGGGTTCTCGTTGCTCTGCGACTTGGCGAGGTCGAGGTCGAAGTCGAGGTGCTGGTCGCTCTTGCGTAGCACGTAGAAAAAACGCGCGGCGTCGTTACCGATTTCTTCGCGCAGATCACGCAGGGTCACGAACTCGCCGGAGCGCTTGCCCATCGCCACCTTTTCGCCGTTGCGGAACAGCGCGGCGAACTGCACCAGCGCGACGGTCAGGCGCGCCGGGTCGAGGCCCAGCGCCGTGAGCGCGCCCTTCACGCGTGGAATGTAGCCATGGTGGTCCGCGCCCCAGACGTCGATGACGCGGCCGTAACCACGCGCGAACTTGTCCACGTGGTAGGCGATGTCGGAGGCGAAGTAGGTGAACTGGCCGTTGTCGCGGCACACGACGCGGTCTTTTTCGTCGTCGAAGGCGGTGGAGCGGAACCACAGCGCGCCGTCCTTCTCATACAGGTGGCCGCGCGCCTGCAGATCCGCCATGGCGCGCGCCACGGCGCCGCTGTCGTAGAGCGACTGTTCCGAGTACCAGCGGTCGTAGTCAACGCCGAAGCCGGCGAGGTCGTCGCGCTGGTCTGCCAGCATGGCGTTCAGTGCAAACTCATGGACCGCGCGCCAGCCCTCGCCCAGCAGCGCCTTGGCGTGCGCGATGAGCGCATCGAGCGCGGCATCCGCATCGGTGCCCGCGGGTGTGGGAACCGCGGCGACGGCAGCGGCCTCGCGCACGTAAGCCGCGCCGTTCGCTTTGGCGAGGTTCGCGCCGATGTCGCGCACGTAGTCGCCGCGATAGCCGTCGTCCGGAAACGCGACGGCCACGCGATTCGTTTCGAGGTAACGCAGCCATACCGATACCGTGAGGATGTCCATCTGGCGGCCGGCGTCGTTGACGTAGAACTCGCGCTCGACGGCGTAGCCGCAGGCGACCAGCACGTTCGCCAAGCTGGCGCCGTAGGCAGCACCACGGCCGTGGCCGACGTGCAGCGGGCCGGTCGGATTGGCGGATACGAATTCGATCTGCACGCGTTCGCCGGCGCCCAGGGTGCTGCCGCCGTAGCGCGCGCCCTCCGCGAACACCTGCTCCAGTGCCGCCAGCTTGGCGGCGGGCTTGACGAACAGGTTGATGAAGCCGGGGCCGGCGATCTCCGCGCGTTCGATCTCGGCCGACACGGGCAAGGCGGCAATGATGGCCTGTGCGAGTTCGCGCGGCGGGCGCTTCAGCGTCTTCGCGGCCTGCATGGCGGCGTTGCACGAAAAATCGCCGTGCGCCGCCTGCTTGGGCCGTTCCAGCACGACCGCCGTCTGCGCGAGGGCGGGATCGACCGCGCGTAGGGCCTGCTGGAGCAGTTCGGTGCAGCGCTGTTTCAGATCCATGGGAAACGCGAGGGAATGAGGGCGAAAAAGCCTGCGATTATAGGCAAAAGCGTTGCATCAAACCCGGCTTAAAAATCGCTTGGATCGACATCGAGCGACCAGCGCACGCGACGTTCCTTGGCTGCGTCCAGCCCGGCGCGCCAGCGCGCCAGGAATTGCTGCAGGGCTGGCCGCGAAGTGCTTTGCACCAGCAGTTGCGCGCGTTCCACACCGGCCACGCGGGCCATCGCCGCCGGCACCGGATCGAAGATTTCGACCTTGCCGCCGAGCGCATGGGCGTTGCGCGCCGCCGCGCGCAGGAAGACGAGCGCCAGCTCGGCATTGGCGGCTTCCGCGCGCAGCAGCGCCTGGGCGGCGAAGGGCGGGAAGCCGGCGGCCCGACGTTCGTCGAGGAGCTCGCGCGCATAGGCCGCGTAATCGTCCGCGATGAGGGCGCGATAGAAAGGGTGCTG
>Ga0163146_10009022_pt1 | contig 10474 bp, 8 predicted proteins | sample OliLakLV19MP7G1_FD_148648 | JGI IMG/M metagenome (GOLD analysis project Ga0163146, IMG submission 148648) | Freshwater microbial mat bacterial communities from Lake Vanda, McMurdo Dry Valleys, Antarctica - Oligotrophic Lake LV.19.MP7.G1 | ecosystem: Environmental > Aquatic > Freshwater > Lake >... | reverse complement strand
GTCTTTATAGTCCGATAACTGCGTTATGCTCGGCCCAAAAAGCGTCATTTACGCGAGTAAACTCCCATTTTTGGGGCAAAACACGCCTTGTTCTCGAACGCTAAAGAACAGACACGGGACTAAATGGGCTGCGCAATGTTCTACCCCAAAATCGGTCAATTACGCGCGGAAAACGGAGCAACGTTAACGTCATGTTGACCAAAATGTCCAATTATATGGTTAGCCCCCTAATTTATTGTTAACTTTGGTCTTATTACAAAACCTAAAAACACAAACCAATGACAGAAGGATGGGTTAAAATTTTTACCGCACGTGAATTGTTCCAGGCCAAGCTTGCCGAGGATTTGCTCAAACAAAACGGCATCACCAGCCATATTGTGAACAAACCCGATTCCGTGCTGCCTTTCATAGGCAACGCTGACTTGTATACGAATTCAGAAGACGCCGAATTGGCGGTCAAAATCCTCGCAGAAAATGAGTTGCTGGGTGGCGAAACAGAGGAGTAAAACGATTGTCTTACCATAAAAGTATGAAAAACATGAACCGCACGCTTCTGCTTACCATTGCCTGTTGCCTGGTCTGTTTCACAACCACCTCCGCGCAAAAAGCGCTGGAAACCCGCGTCGCTGCCATTGCCAAAGAAATCGAACCCGACGTCATTAAATGGCGGCGGCACCTGCATCAATACCCAGAGTTGTCGAACCGGGAATACAAAACGATGGCCTATATCGCTGAATACTTGAAAACGCTGGGTCTGCCTGTGGAAACGGGCATGGCGCACACGGGGGTAGTGGCCGTGCTGGAAACCGGCAAACCAGGCCCAACCATCGGGCTGCGTGCGGATACCGATGCACTTCCGGTGCGCGAACGGGTGGATCTGCCCTTTGCATCCAAAGAAGAATCTGAATATCTGGGTCAAAAAGTCGGCGTTATGCACGCCTGCGGACACGACAGCCACGTCGCCATCCTCATGGGCGTGGCCACCTTGCTCACCAAAATCAAAAAAGACCTGAAAGGCAAAATCGTTTTCGTTTTTCAGCCGGCTGAAGAAGGAGCGCCTCCAGGCGAAGAAGGCGGTGCGGCTTTGATGATCAAAGAAGGCCTGATCGAAAAATACGGCATCGAAGCCATGTACGGGCTGCATATTTCCAGTGCAACAGATGTGGGCACGATTACCTACAAAACAAAAGGACTACTTGCGGCTGCCGATCAGTTTTCCATCAAAGTAAAAGGCAAACAAACGCACGGCTCAAGGCCCTGGGACGGCGTTGACCCGATCGTGGTGTCTGCACAAATCATTATGGGGCTGCAAACCATCATCAGCCGGCAAACCAACCTGACCAATGAAGCGGCAGTGATTACCGTTGGGAAAATCAGCGGCGGTGTTCGCAACAACATTATTCCCGAAGAAGTGGAAATGATTGGCACCATCCGGGCTTTAGATACGGCAATGCAGCGCATCATCCACGAAAAAATCAGGACAACCGCTGAAAACATTGCGGAAAGCGCCGGCGCAACGGCAGAGGTGTCTATCACCATTGGCTACCCCGTTACGTACAACGACCCTGAGTTGGCCGCCCGAATGATCCCGTCGCTGGAAAAAGCAGCCGGCCCGGACAATGTTCGCATCATCAAAGCCATCACCGGAGCGGAAGATTTTGCATTTTTCGCCCAAAAAGTGCCCGGCCTGTTTTTTTTCTTAGGCGGCAAGTCTAAAGACGTTTCCATCTTTGACGCGCCACCACACCATACGCCAGACTTTTACATTGACGAAAGTGGATTTGGACTGGGTATGCGGGCGTTGGTGCAATTGGTGCTGGATCATTAAATCATTTTAGTTTCTCCTTCAAAAACTGACCCGTATAAGACGTTTTAACCTTCACCAAATCTTCGGGCAGCCCCTGAAACACCAGATGGCCGCCGTCTTTTCCGCCTTCCGGCCCCAAGTCAATGACCCAGTCGGCAGATTTGATGACCTCCATATTGTGTTCCACCACCAGCACCGAGTGGCCTTTTTCCACCAATGCATTCAGTGCGTCGAGCAGCTTGCTGATGTCATGAAAGTGCAGACCCGTGGTTGGTTCGTCAAAAATGAACAGGATGTGCTCATCGGAACGTTCTTTGGCCAAAAAAGAAGCCAATTTTACCCGTTGGGCTTCGCCTCCGGATAAGGTACTGGACGATTGGCCCAATTTCACATAACCCAACCCTACCGCGTTCAACGGCCTTATTTTATTGACGATGTCTTTGTGGTCGCCAAAAAACGCGAGTGCTTCTTCAATGCTCAGCGCGAGAATTTCAAAGATATTTTTGCCCTTGTATTGCACATCCAGCACTTCCTGTTTGAAGCGGCGGCCTTTACATTCTTCGCATTCCAAACGCACATCGGCCAAAAACTGCATCTCGATGACCTGTTCGCCTTCTCCCTGGCAGGATTCGCAGCGCCCCCCTTCCACATTAAAAGAAAAATGTTTGGGTTTGAACCCGCGAATCTTCGACAATTGCTGGTTCGACATTAGTTCGCGGATCGCGTCGTAGGCTTTCACATAGGTAACCGGGTTGGAACGCGACGACTTCCCGATGGGGTTTTGGTTGATCATTTCCACCGCCGTCAGTGCTTTGACATCCCCTTCCAGGCCGTCGAAAGCGCCTGGACTTTTGGGCATATTTTCTCCAAAATGCTGCAAGAGCGCGGGATAGAGGATCTGCTTCACCAGCGTGGTTTTACCGGAGCCGGAAACGCCAGTCACCACCGTAAGCGTATGCAGGGGAATGCGCACATCAATGTTCTTCAGGTTGTGTTGGCGCGCGCCTTTCAAGTCTAAGTGGCGAACGCCTTTGCGGCGAATTTTTGGCAGGGGAATGCCCATTTTTCCGGTCATGTACAGCGTGGTCAGGCTCGTAGCTGCCTTTTTAAAGATGTCTTTAAAAGGCCCTGCAAAAACCACTTCGCCACCGTGGATACCGGCTTCCGGGCCAATGTCCACCAGATAATCGGCGTTTTTAATCACTTCTTCCTCATGTTCCACCACGATGACCGTGTTGCCAAGATCCCGCAGGCTTTTCAGTACTTTAATCAACCGACCGGTATCGCGCGGATGCAGGCCGATACTGGGTTCGTCTAAGATGTACATCGAACTGGTCAGGTTGCTGCCCAACGTCCGCGTCAGGTTGATGCGCTGGGTTTCGCCGCCGCTCAGCGATGCGGAGAGCCGCCCGATGGACAGGTAGCCCAGACCTACATCGCACATAAACTGGAGCCGGTTGGAAATTTCCAGTACCAACCGCTTGCCCACTTTGGCGTCGAACGCATTCAGTTCCAAAGTTTGAAAAAACGGCAGCAACTCATCCACCGGCTGATCTACCAAATCCATGATGTTTTTGCCGACGATTTTTACATAAGAAGCTTCTTTGCGCAAACGCCCTCCGTCGCAAGCGTGGCAGGTGGTGCGGCCCCGGTAGCGCGCCAGCATCACCCGGTTCTGGATTTTGTAGGCTTTTTCTTCCAGCTCGGTAAAAAAAGCTTCGATCCCCTTGAAATGCGCATTGCCTTTCCACAGCAGTTTCCGCTCTTCTTTGCTCAGATCCTGGTAAGCGCGATGTACGGGAAAATCGAATTTGTGCGCCACCGCCAGAAAGGCTTCCTGCCAAAGGCCATACTTCTCCCCTTTCCAGCAACTGATGGCACCTTCGTAAACCGACATCGCTTTGTTCGACACCACTTTGTCTTCGTCAATGCCCGTCACCATGCTGAATCCCTCACAAACGGGGCAGGCACCAAAGGGGTTGTTGAAATTGAACAATTGCGGCGTGGGTTCCGGAAAGCTGATGCCGTCTAATTCAAAACGGTTGTTAAAAGCCCGCGTTTCTTTGCCCATCACCTCCACTAAGCATTCGCCTTCACTTTCGTAAAAAGCCGTTTGCACGGAATCAGCAATGCGCTTGAGGTTTTCCACGTCATTGGGGGTCACCACAAAACGGTCAATGAGCACGTAGATGTTGCGCACTTTGATCTCGCCTAATTTACTGCTCAAAAGCGGCGTTTTTTTTGCCAATACATCTTCGATGTGCATTAGTTCTCCGCCAAAAGATACGCGGGTGTACCCTTTTTGCAGGAGCAGCTCCAGTTCCCGCGACAAGACACGATCCTGATATTTATAAGGCAGCGGAATGAACAACTGCACCCGGTCGTCCGCATCAAATTGATTGATAAAATCGGTGACGTCGGAAACCTCGTGTTTCTTTACGATCTCTCCCGACACTGGCGAATACGTCTTACCGATCCGCGCATACAACAGGCGCAGGAAGTCGTATATTTCCGTGAGCGTGCCGACAGTAGAGCGCGCATTGGCCGTACTCACTTTTTGTTCGATGGCGATGGCCGGACAAATCCCTTTGATGTAGTCTACATCCGGTTTTTTCATCCGCATGAGGAATTGCCGCGCGTACGACGACAAGCTCTCGACATAGCGTCGCTGCCCTTCAGCGTACAACGTATCCATGGTGATGGACGACTTGCCAGAGCCCGAAACGCCCGTGACCACCACCAATTTATTTTTGGGGATCACGAGGTTCACATTTTTGAGGTTGTTGGCTCGCGCGCCTTTAATGAAGATGGCATCGCGCACTTCCTTAGGGGTGGAAGGTTCCAGTACAGCCGTTTCTTTTTTCTTTGCCATGCAGGTTATCGTAGTATTGGTTAAATTGCTGAATTGGTCATTCGGGTACAGACCGTTGCTTTACAAACAAAGTTCCAAACATAGAGTTTTTCAGAAAGCTCATTAGGAACATCGCAATAATAAGTTCGCGGTTTCGGCGTGGGGATTTTTCCAGCGGACAAGGCGCAAGAAGGGAGCGTAGCCAAAGCTACGTGACCGACGAAGGCAATTGCGCCGACTGAAAGCAATTGCGGGAAGTCCGGTGGGAAACGCAAGTTCGGCGTAGCCAAAAGCCACCGCCCAAATCGGGAAGTTATTATTTCGGCGTTCCTTAGCATAAAGATACCAACAAAATGTAGCAAATTTTTACCAATCAGATTAATTACCTTAGCGAATGGAACCTATGCCATTCAATCACAAGACGCAATAAATATCCAAAGCCATGTTCACCGCCCTTGTGCAGCACCCGCTTGTCCCCGTATTTTTTCATCCTGACGCGCTATACGCCCAAAAACTCGTGCAAGCCTGCTATGAAGGCGGCATGCGGCTGGTGGAGTTCACCAACCGTGGGCCGGAAGCACCGGCGGTATTTACCCACTTGAGGCAATTCACCCGACAGCACTATCCCGATCTTTTGCTGGGAATAGGTACGATTTATACCCCCGCAGAAGCGGAATTATTTATTGGTTTGGGTGCCGATTTTGTGGTTCAACCCGTCACGGTTCCGGAAGTAGGCGAGGTTTGCAAACGCCACAACGTCCCCTGGATTCCGGGGGCCATGACACCGACTGAAATTTATCGGGCACTGGAACTGGGCGCTGAGGTCGTCAAAGTATTCCCCGGTGTCGCTTTGAAACCGGATTTTATCAAGGCATTACGCGGCCCCATGCCCAAGACGCCGCTCATGGTGAACGGCGGCATCGAACCTACGGAAGAAAGCCTGCTCGCGTGGTTTGAAGCAGGCGCTACGGCGTTGGGAATGGTCGCTCAACAGTTTTTTAAGGATAAAGAAATGCAGGATTTTGATTCGGTGCGGGTGAAAGTGGCGGCGTTGATGGCTGTGGCGCAAAAGGGGTAATCATGCAATCTTGACAGTCATTCATGTCAAACGTAATCCAAAGGCATTTGGATCAATTTGAGGAAATCACTTTACCACAATAAACCGTTGATATCCATACCTGTTCTTTTCATCCAAGACCTCCACAAAATACACCCCGCTTGCCCAGTCAACAGTTGAAACAGGAGCGGTATTGCCTGTAACTTCCTTTTAGTAAACAATCTTGCCGGTAGTGTCTTTAATGTTAAAACAATACCTGTTGCCAGCATTTTGGAATTCAATATTAAATTGATCGCGCACAGGATTGGGGAACAGTTTGATTCCAAATTGACCATCCGTTTCAGGGTTGTCGCTTGATGATAATAAAGTATTACAGTTAGAGACATAGTTCAATTCTATTTCGTCATCTTTATAGCACAAAAGCCGGGTGTCCACACCGTCAACTGCTGAATGACAAACATATTCACCGAGAAAAAAATAAGCGCAGGGGAAATCCGTTGGATCAAGTGGATCAGGTAAACGAGTCATTCCAGCCCCTTCAATAATCTGAAAGGGCAGCGGAAAAACCTCCACATTATCAGGATTATTGACAAACCGACAATGCTGAACAGCACGTTTAGCTCCTTCTATCATAAGTATGCCGGTACTGTCAACAACATAATTTACCATTACCATAATGCCAAATATGAAGCTCTCAAAAGTAATCGTATCCCCGGTAATGGCATCGAAATCGTAAATTTTCTGAAATTGTTGGGTATTGTGGTGGTAGGAATACACTTTATTACCATCTGCATAAGCGAATCGGAAACTTGTCGTGTGATCACGCGTATTAAAAACATTTATGGCTTTGCAAGGCGTTCCAGTTAGGATTGTATCTCCTTGCACGGCAAAATTGAATGTAGTTAACGAGCTCGGAATAAAACTAATGCCAGATTCCACGACCCATCTCTGGCCATCTCTGAGCCATGCGTTTTGTGCATTTGCAGGCGAAAAAATGATGACAAAAAAAGCAAGGGTGAGGTAAGTTCTCATAAGTTTTGATTTAAAATTAGGGTATTTTTACAAAACAATTGCTTCAATCCGATACGCATAAACCAATAGTGTCAGTCCTTTGACAATTGCTCAACCCTTTTCAGTAAATTTAACAATATGGCTACATCCGTCCGCGGATTCACCAGCGTCACTCGTAACCACGTCAGCCCCCGCAATTGCGTTTGCACGATATAAAAATGCCCGTCTTCAACAATTGCTTTTCGGATGCGCGCATTTAGCTGGTTGTTGGCTGCTGCATCGCCCGGGCCGAGGTAGCGAAAACACACGATGTTGCATTCGGGCTCAACCGCCAATTCAAAATTGGGGTGGTTTTGAATCAATCCCGCAAAAGTGGCGCCCAGGTCGTACATGCGCGTCACGAAAGTATCGAACAGCACCGTTCCATGGGTGCGCCAAAGCACATAAACCTTCGCGCCCATCATCACCTTTGTGCACTCGAACGTACGTCGGGCGAGGTTAAACCACTCCGGATCAGTGGCTTGTCCAAACAAGTATTGCGCTTTTTGATTGAACGTTTGATGGCTGTGCGCCCCGTTTTTAAAAACTAAAGCCGTGGTCACCGCAGGTGTGAGGAGCATTTTGTGAAAATCCATCACCACCGAATCGGCCAACGAAATGCCTTTCACCAAATGGCGGTATTTTTGGGAAAAGACCGAAGCTCCACCGTGCGCGCCATCCACATGAAACCAAAGGTTGTGCTTAGCGCAAAACGCAGCGATTGCTTCCAGGTCATCAAAAGAACCAGTGGACGTGGAGCAGGCGCTGCCCACCACGGCGATGACTTCCAAACCGCTGTCCATCGCATTTTGGTAGGATTTCTCCAGCAATTCCGTGCGCATTTGAAACCGGTCATTCACCGGAATTTTGATGATCCCTGCTTCGCCCCAGCCCATGATGCGCGCGGTGCGATCCACGCAATAATGCGCTTCTTCCGACACCATCAATGCCATTGGACGAACATTGCCTTCCTGCCAGACATTGGCTTCCGCCCGGATGCTGCGGGCCGCGAGCATGGCCGTCAGGTTGGCTAACGTGCCGCCGGAGGTCAGGAAGCCGTCTGCTTCCGGTCCAAAACCCATTTGTTTGGCCAAAGCGCGCACCACATTGACTTCGATTGCCGTGCCCGGAATACCCATTTCATAAACCCCCATCCCATTGTTGAGAAAATCGCCCAACAGGCCTGCCAAAGCAGCAATGGGCGCCGGCGGACTGATCTGATGCCCCATATAGCGTGGGTGGTGCAGTTGAACCGATTCGGTTAAAATCTCCTGCAATAGATCTACGGCGTCTCCACCCGGCGCCGCAGGGTCGAACTGCCAGCGTTCGAGCGCCTCGTCGGGTTGCCGCCAGGAGATGGCTTTTTCCGTCAGGCCGTGTTGCGTGTTGCTTAAATGGTTCGCTAAGGTATCAATCAGCCGATGTCCGGCTTCCCGAAAGGCTTCCGGGTCGTAAACTTGCGACAGTATATCTTCCATGATTCATTTGTTTTGAGTTGCAAGATTCATAATTCGGAAAAGATTTCTGAAATCTGGTCAGGAATAAATATCTTGCTCTTTCTAATTAGTGTCTGTCCATTTAGTCCTGTGTCTGCTCTTTAGAGTTCGAGAACAAGGCGTGTTTTGCCCTAAACTCCCGATTTTGGGGCAAAACATAACGCAGCTATCGGACTCTAAAGACAAACACTAATTAAAACGAAAACCATGACTTTTGAAGAATACCGCCGCCATGACGCAACTGCGCTGGCCGAACTCGTACGCACCCGCGCGCTGAAAGCTTCCGAAATCCTCGAACTCGCCATTGCGCGGTCGGAAGCAGTGAATCCGAAAATCAACGCCATTATCCATCCGACCTACGATCTGGCGCGGAAAATGGCGGATTCGATCACTCCGGACTTGCCATTTGCGGGAGTACCCCTGCTGATCAAAGACCTGCTGATGGAGGTGGAAGGTCTGCCCATGCACCAGGGTTGCCGGGGTTTTAAGGGTTATGTTTCCAAACAGGACAGTTATGTGGTCGGAAAGTACCGCCGCGCCGGCATGTTGTTTCTCGGCAAGACCAACCTGCCGGAATTCGGTTTGACGCCTTTCACGGAACCGGAACTTTACGGCCCCACGCTCAATCCCTGGGATCTCACCCGTACGACCGGCGGCTCCAGCGGCGGTTCGGCAGCGGCGGTGGCGGCAGGCATTACGCCGATTGCCACAGCCAACGACGGCGGCGGCTCCATCCGCATTCCGGCTTCCTGTTGCGGGCTTTTTGGGCTCAAACCCAGTCGCGGGCGGGTCAGCCTGGGCCCGGTGGCCGGAGAGCTCTGGAGTGGTGCCGTTTCGGAAGGCTGCGTCAGTCGTTCGGTGCGCGACAGTGCGGCCCTGCTCGACTTGATTCAAGGTGATGGGTTGGGAGAACTGTACCTTACGCAACGGCCCGGCCGGCCTTACGCGGAGGAGGTTCAAGCCACGCCGCCACGCCTGCGCATTGGTTTTGCCACCACGCATACGCTGGGGCAACAAACAGAACCAGAATGCATTGCCGCCGTGCAACACACTGCAAAATTGCTGGAATCGCTGGGCCACGAGGTGGAGGAAGTCCCCCTCCCCTATCGCAAAGAAGACCTGACCAAAATTTTCGTGATGATGGTTTTCGGGGAAGCTGCTGCCGACGTCGGGGAGTTGGAATTGTTCCTGGGCCGCAAAGCAAGGCCATCGGATGTGGAGCAAAGTACCTGGGCGCTCTACCTGCTGGGGCGGGCATATTCCGCCTTGGACTTTGCATTAGCCAAGCGCCAGTGGAATGAAATCGCGCGGCGAGCCGCCGCCTTTCACGAACGATACGACCTGTTGCTGACGCCTACCCTCGCCATGAAACCTTTCGTTACCGGTGCCCTGCAACCGACCAAACAGGAACGGTTGTTAATTCGCATCATCAGCACGTTTGGATTAAAAGGGTTGCTGCGCGCCAACGTGGACGAATTGGCAGAAAAAATATTTGCCTTCATCCCCTTCACGCCTTTGGCCAATATGACCGGGCAACCTTCCATGTCGGTTCCATTGTACTGGACGGAAGACAGCCTTCCGGTGGGGAGTATGTTTACCGCAAATATCGGGCGGGAAGATTTGTTGTTTCAGTTGGCGGGGGAGTTGGAAAAGGCGCAGCCGTGGTTTGAGCGGATGCCAGTGATTTGAGTGGTTATTGGTGGGGCTTACTCCATATGTGGTTACTTCTTCCAACATCAGCCACGTTGAAAGAATACGTGATAGCCAGGAAACAGGAGCCACCACGCTGTTTCTTTTCTACAATTTGTGGGCTGAATGCCGAAACGTCTCACTGGGGAATAATTTATAGAAACCTAATGATAAAAACCCCGACAGGGGTTGAACGTGAATAGACGCGGGGTATTGGTTGGCAACCCTGACAGGGGTTGAATGAAAAATAAGTTTAAAGGTTGAGATAGATACACCGCAAATAGGGCATTATATTCAACCACTTTACGGTTGCCCACGCTACCGACGCATTTCCCTACCTCTGATTGCATCCGAGGCTATTCACATTCAATCCCTTCGGGATTTCACCCGTACACCGGGATAGAATGAAAGCGGCGAGCAACCGCGATTCTGATGTCGGTAGAAAATCGAATTGTCCCGTTTTGTGCCGTAGGTACGTAATATAGCCTCAATATTGCATACCTACGGCACGCTAACCCATACGA
>Ga0163146_10009017_pt1 | contig 10480 bp, 10 predicted proteins | sample OliLakLV19MP7G1_FD_148648 | JGI IMG/M metagenome (GOLD analysis project Ga0163146, IMG submission 148648) | Freshwater microbial mat bacterial communities from Lake Vanda, McMurdo Dry Valleys, Antarctica - Oligotrophic Lake LV.19.MP7.G1 | ecosystem: Environmental > Aquatic > Freshwater > Lake >... | reverse complement strand
CAGCAATGGACAGAGTATTTCATCGACAAGCGAGCCAAATGATATTACCACAATGACTCCGTCGTCCACAGGTGCTGATGATAGCCTCTCACAACGCGAGATCCTAGAGCTTTTGTACACCGCGACCGATGGTGAGTCGTCCTGGCTACGAAAAGACAACTGGCTCGACAGCGACATTAATGTTTGCGAGTGGTACGGCGTCGCATGCGGCGATGGCTTGCAAGTTCAAGCCTTGGAGCTGTCTGCGAATGGTTTGAAGGGGACAACACCTCCTGATTTATTTCAGCTAAGCCGCCTAGAGCGATTGTTCCTGGACGCAAACAGGGAGCTCGTAGTGGATCTGTCGAGTATAGGCTCCAAAGTTTCGTCGAACTTGCGTGCTATTGTTGCAGGGAATACCGCCACCGCTTCAGCGGTTGGAATTTCAATGGCCCCGGCATTACAAATGCTAGATCTCAACGCTACTAGTGTTGGCAGCGAAGTGCTGGACGAAATTTCTTCCTTGACAAGTCTACAGACCCTTAACTTGGGGAATACTCGATTGGATCGAGCATTGCCAAATGAGATAGGCGACTTTGCTGCCGAAATGCGAGAACTAATTGCACCCAATGCAAGCTTGACAGGTACAATACCCGCTAGCCTAGGAAGATTGACGCGTCTTGTCGTGTTAAACTTGGGAGACAACATGCTGACCGGTCCTCTCCCCGAATCATTTCGAGATTTAGTGCATTTGCAGATACTAGATCTACATCGCCAAAACCCATCTGCTGGCGGCATTCGAGGTCAGCTCTTGCCCTTTGATCAGATCAGATCCATTGCGCAAATGGACTTGAGCTCAAATAGTTTGTCGGGGTCCATCCCAGCCTCGTTCCTATCTGGAATTTCTGATAAATCCGAAGGTCTTGATGTGATTCTCAAAAATAACCTCCTGTCCGGAAGGATACCCGATGCACTCGCATCCTTTACAGAGCTCAACCTCGACGTCACTTCCAACTTGATCTCCGGTGTACCCGATACCCTTTGTTCCCAAGGCCTCTGGATGAATGGCAATGTCGATAGCTATGGCTGTGATGCAATTCTGTGTCCACCCGGCACTTACAATGCTTTTGGAAGGCAGCTTGCCGACAATGAGCCTTGCGACGACTGTGTGGAGAGTCCAGAACCATTTTTTGGAGCGGCATCCTGTTCAGGTACTAGCAGCGAATCGGGAACTGATCCGAATCCGTGGTCCAGCGCAGGCATTGATCTCAACATGACGGTTAGTCCTACACAAATTGGAAGTCCAATTCAAATGGAAAAGCAAACTTGTCCTGATGGGAATGTTTGTGAGAACGGCGGTATTTGTGTTGAGACAGACAACGGGAGCTCTTACACCTGTGACTGCTTTGGTACAGGGCAAATTCCTTTTGCAGGCGATCACTGTCAGTTTCCAGCTACATCACTTTGCAGCCCCAGTGCGCCGTATACCTCTTTTTGTGTGAATGGAGGCGCATGCATATCCCTGGTGCAAGTAGGAGCAGAGCATGGAAATTGTTCATGCCCAGAAGGTTTTGATGGACAATTTTGCCAAGTTACAACGACAATCAGCCCAGAATTTAGTACCGAGGAGTCACCTACGATTCCTTCAGGCAGCGAAGAGGGGATGGAGTCCTGGCAGATGGTGCTGGTCTTTGTCTTGCCTGCCTTGGCGATTCTGATCATACTTGCCATGATTGTTGGTGCCTACTCTTGGAAGAAAAGGCGTCTCTAAAATATGTGGATCCGGACAACTTGGCTGACTCTGAATACGATAAGTACGCAGAAAAGAGCGAGGGTGATACTGGAACGCCCAGGGACTTCGGCGGCAAATTCGACGATTTTTCCGAGCTCGACACGCCTCCTTCTATCGCTGATAAATCGAACGGGTCTGCACCTATCAATTCGGTATCTCCTGCAGCTTCGACTGCATTCTTCAGCTTGCCTGACTCCCCAAAAGACTATGCGAGCTCGGACGAAGAGTATGGGTCGCCTGAGAATGGACACGGGCCCATCAGTCCTTTGCGGCCTCTGAACAAGGTTGATTTGGCAGAATCCCCATCAGCAACAACAACGAGTATCTCGAAAAGTACCGACGTTGAGGATTCCCCTCCGGTGCAGGATGGCGATTCCCGCCAGCAGCCTGAGGTTATGGTAGAGGAGGCTTATTCCACCAGCGCTCAACTAGATAGCCGCGCGGGTTGCAAACGTACAGATGTTGAGGATTCCCCTCTGATTCAGGATGGCGACTCCCGCCGACAGCCAGCGGCTACAGTAGAGGAGGCTCATTCCATCAGCGCACAACCAGATAGCTGCGAGAATGGTATTGATAACTCCGCACACAAGGAACCCAATGGAGCCCCTGAAGTGGCACACCCAAAAGCAGACCACGCGGAGAGAAATCCACAGAGTGCGCATGCACAAGATGTAAAAGACGAAAGCACATGCGATGACGCTGCTGCGAGTGTCAAAACAAAAGAATCTCCCGCAGTAGTTGAGGACCATCTGGTGGATACTGGAATTCTCGACGACGTAATAACTCGCGATGGCACTAAGAGTGTCAGAATAAACGAAACTCCCACTTTTGTGACATTCATGGAAGACCACCTGGTGGACACTGGGAATCTCGAAGACAGTCTTCTAGCGCAAAGTAGGGAGGAAGAGAACAGCGAAACGCCAGCAGAGAAGAGCAGGCAAGAGATGACAGGAGGGGAAGCAGCAACTGCCGCAGTCGCAGAAGAGGACGCAGATAATGTAGCCGACAAGAACCCGTTGCTGCGCACACAAGTTTATGCAGAGGAGTGTAGGCAAGAGAGGACGGAAGGGGAAGCGTCAGAACCAGAAGAGGACGCCGATGATGAAGCCGATGAGGACCCCTTGTTGCTCACACTAGTTGAAGATTGTTCTCTTTCAGACGTCCAAGAGGAAGACGAGGAAGATGTCTTGGAAGAGATAGAGGGCGTGCGTGTATCCCAAACCGTTGAGGCAGTCTCAGAACAAAACCAACAATCGAAAGAGACGGTAGGGGTGCGTGTAGCAAATCTCACCAGTGCAGACCTACTAGGACAAAACCTCGTGTCGACAGAGGAAGGAATATTTAAGACACCAGCAAGCCCAATTCCAGTCGAAAGCGATGCGGACGACGATAGCACTCAAGACCAACCCAGCTATATTGGCGATATTGAGGACATGAATGTTGATTCGGTGAATGGCGGCAGCGCTGGGGCGGTAGGAAGATCTTTGTTTTCTGGCGTCCAAAATGACGATTCAGTGAGCTTTCTCGAGAATTCCGTGGGTATGTCAGATGACTCCGAAAGATCGACAGCTTCTGATCCGAATGCTCCACGTGTGCAGGTGTCGGTTGCTCCTGGACTGGCCCAGACAATGTTCGGAGGTGGGAGAGGGCGCGAGTCATCAGAAACATCCAGCGGGGAGCTTTCGCTCAATTTTTAAGTGTAACGTGTATTTGAAACATATGTGAGGTTGTCTAGTATTTAACTCGCAGAAACTGAAGTCCTATTAAAAGTCTTAAATTATTTTTTTGTTAGCGTGCGACTACCCGAAATCGAATTACTCAAATTTCCAGTCAAGTTTGTCTGCAGCATGCTCGCACGGATTGAGTATGATGGGATCGTTGGCGATATTTGGTGTCACTCCCCGCCACACGACACAGTAATGCTCGTCCGATGCCAAGCGAAGTCCACTAGCCGGCTCCCACACAAACTGTTGTACGTCCGAATCTTCGTCACAGCGAGCCAGTCGCATGTTGATATTTTGAAGATGCTCATGTTCGCCATAACCAGCCTGCATGCAGAAGTCGTCATCCAGTTCGCTACGAAGCAATTTAGTGTCTTCGTCGTATCTCCAACCACCCATCGAAGCAGTGCAGTCTCCAAGCATGAGCATTTGGTATTCAACTGCTTCCCCATGGCCGACTTCAATGCAAGCATCGCCGGCCCAGCCTTGTTCCTTGAAACTGACGGAAACAAGGCGGGAATATCCTTCTGCGGGTGCAGTGGCGGGACCCGGAGCGGCGTCCGCACCAGGCACAAGCACAGTATCAATTACGTGGATAACACCGTTGGAGGTCAAAATATCAGCCGAAACAACATTCGCGCCGTTGATCATGACGGGGTCCATGGATGTGACCGTGACGGAATCTCCCTGGAGTGTCTCTGCCATGGCACCCTCAGCAAGATCAGTTGACAAAATAATTCCAGGAACGACATGGTAAAGTAATACATCAGTTAGAGCAGGAACATCAGAGGTAAGAGCGGCAACTGTTTCCTCTGGCAGCGCTGCAAACGCAGCGTTTGTCTACACGAAACGCATGGCGAAGATTTGCGTAGTGTAATATTTATCAGCAAGTTTGCGGGATCAGTTAAATCAAAAGAGAGGGGAATCAGTCGCAGCACGTTCATTTAAAGATGGAATTGCAATAGTTATCCTCCTAGGAGAGCGGTGCAAGGTACATTTATCCTCTTTCGGATGACTTACCGGTGCAAAGACGGTGAACGGTCCGTCCCCTTGAAGAGCTTCCACAAGTTCCGCAAGAGTAAGTAGGTCAACAAGAGTCGAAAAGTCATCGCCACCAACTGCGACATCCACGATGTCTGTCAGCATAAAGGGAGGGAGAAGAACTTCATCGACGACGTGGATGACACCATTGCTGCAGTGAACCAAAAATAGAAGATCCGTTTTTTGATGAGCCATCACAGCTTCCACAGTGCAAAAACCACTTGCAACAGTTCAATTTCAAACTGTAGCAGTCAACAATACTTGGAAGCACGATCATATCGCCCAATAGTGATACGTACCTGGCTTCTACATCAGCTTGAGTGACAGTGGCCTCGTTGATCATCACTGGGTCTGGGAAGCTGGTAACTTCGACATCACTGCCTTCCAAAGATTCGGCAGTCAAACCAAGAGACAAATCTGTCGACATGACTTTGCTTCCGAGGACGTGGTACAGAAGAATAGACTGGAGATGGCCCAGCCACTGATCCTCCAAAAACTTTTCGTAGCCAATAGCTTCAAAGGCTGCAAGATTGAGCAGTATTGGCGCGTAAGAAAAAAGATACCAGCACCAGCAACACGGTAATTCCAAACCCGCTGAAAGATACAACATCGGTTTCCAGCACTTCTGTGCCATGAACGGGTAGCGAACTTACCTTCATTAGTTGGAGCGAAAACAGTCAAAGACGCTTCTGGATCAGCAAGAGCGTCTACAAGACCGGCCGCGCTGTAGTTTAGGAACAAGAACATGTGAGGGTTAAATCATATAGTAGGCGTCTGCGAGATACGGTTGGATACTCTATTGGTGTAGCGTAGCGTACCTAACGGCAGCAACAAGTGTTGAGAAGTCATCAATTCCGGATGCAATGTCAACGATTGTTCCTGGTTCGACCGCAGGTTCTTCTTCTTCCGTAGGTGCTGCTGGTGCTTCTGTGGCCTCTTCTTCTGGCGCCGCTGCCTCAGCAGAGGGGATCAATACTTTATCAATGATGTGAATGACCCCATTGCTCGCCAAAATATCGGCGTTAGCAACCAGTGCGTCATTGATAAAAACACCGTCGCCATCAATGGTTACCGCCACTTCGCTGCCTTCCAACGTGGCAGCAGTAGCGCCATCCGAAAGGTCGGTAGAAAGAACATTTCCAGGCACAACATGATATAGAAGCACACTTGTGAGCAGGTCTGTATCCGCAAGAAGAGCATCCAGAGTTTCTTGAGGAACGGCAGCGAATGCCTCATCCGTGGGTGCAAAAACCGTGAAAGGACCCTCGCCGGACAAAGCCTCCACGAGACCAGCTTCTGTGACCAAACTGACCAAAGTAGAAAAAACTTCCGGAGTGGCAACTGCAATGTCAACGATAGTATCAGTGGCAGAGGGTGGAAGAAGGACGGCTGTGGATTGAAGAAACAATAAAAACTGTGAGATTGGAAACAGTAGTAAATTACAACAACAACACCAACAACAAAATATCGTAAAACTTACCATCAATGACGTGTACAACTCCATTATCCGCCTCGATATCCGCAGAAATCACATTGGCTTGGTTGATCATGACTGGATCCAAGCTTGTGACCTCCACGGTACTTCCTTCCAAAGTCTCGGCAGTCTGTCCAACTTCAGTGAGATCCGACGAGAGAACCACACTGCCCAACACGTGGTACAAGAGAATGGAGGATAAATGGGCCTTCCATTCGGGTAGCAAGTACTTGGTCACATTGACAGCGGCAAAGGCGTCATTTGTGGGTGCAAAGACAGTGAGGGATGCCTCGGCATCACTGAGAGCACCACCCAGATCGGCTGCCGTCACAGCTGCCACCAAGGTGCTGAATTGCTCATCGCCTGCGGCAATGTCCACAATGGTTTGAGCCGTGGTGGCCGGAAGCCACAACAACGAGGTTGCGGCGAGGCAAGCAAAAACTTTCCCAAAGATCTTCATATTTCCTTTTAATTTTTTCTTCAGATACCTCTATCAAAAAGATTTGTGACTTTGTCGTGATGTTTTTTAAACGAGAAAGGATGATTTTGCGTAAACCCATCGCCCATCATTTTTCCAGTACAATCATTCTGAGTCATTGGTTTCCCTTTACTACGTTCGTCAGATAGCTGTCATTCATTATATCCCATTCAAAGTTTCCAGAGGCTTCGGCATGGGAACTTTCCTCGCCGATCTACATGATGTTGCTAATAACATCGGCGACCAATGACTTCCTTCGTCGGACTGAATGAATTTCGTGATGATTCAGTGATCGATTTATCCGCTTTTGTGGGCTGGAGGTCGATTGAATGAGGTGTGCGGTTTTCAATCGTACCAATTAATGAGCGACTGACGTCAGTGTTACTGTGCATTTCCACGTGCTGTTTGTGGGACCCTAACAGGTAACAGGCTAAGTCTAAAACTACTTCTAGCTAGCTAGCTACTAGCTAGCTAGTACTATCTCTCGGCACTTCCTTGTATGATTTGTATCACTCTTTTGTCGACAATAATATATAAGCACATATTTATGCAAGTTAGTTCGGTGGCACGACCGCTGCAAAACAGGTTTGCGAGGCTAGGTCGGCTCGACGAATGAGCCAAGAGAAACCTACAATTAGAATTGTTTAGTACGGTTGAGGAAAGCTAGGCAGGTCCTTACTCCTAGTACGTCAGGTTGGCGAGTTTGTGCCATTTTTCTTTCTAAGAATTTAACATGTACGTACTATATCGTTCCCGCCGATGTGTGTGGCTCCTAGGCACTTCAGTTGTTGAGGTAAGGTCGGTTGGATGAGCTGGCCTTTACCCGAAACCATGCTCACGATCTATCCTGTTGTACGCATTTGTATGTGTGCGTCTTGACTTGGGGCATGGTCAGGAGTGGCTAGCGGCCAGCTGGCTATGAATGGGTCAAAATGGGCACCCCAAAGAAAGGAGACCGTGGAGAAACTTCTATAGTACGGACCTGCTGATGCTGCACATTACCTAGCTAGCTACTTAACTAATACAGGCAATCCCATTTCCAGCTAGCCAACCAAATTTCATCAACCGTGAGGAAGCGCCTATACCCTCTGATCCCTCACTCTTGGTCAACTATAAGCTGGGATATTTTCAATATACGTGCTCGCCACGCTTGTCTATCATGTTGACACCATTCGATGTTGATGTTATGGTTTTACGACTATCCTTATGTTTCCTGTCGGTCGGTCTATTCCCTGTGCCTCGTCTAGCTAGGCGGCTGGTACTCCTTCGGGATGTTTTGCTGCGGCAGCGGTTTTCATGTCCGAGTAGAGCGGCAACCACAACAAAGATTTGGTGATGAATGGAGTCTCCATGCCTCTCTGTTGTTTACTCATTGAAAAAAGGAATCTGGCTTGAGTACCAACTGTAATGTCCATATGATTGTCATTCTGGAGGATGAGGCACATGCCCTCTCGCCGGCGGCAGCAGCAAGCACACCCAACAATAAAAACACAATAAGTAGTTCTGCTCAGTGGCTTGGCATGGCACCCCCAACGAATGCTATTTGTTTGTCTGTCTGTCGCATTTGGTTGTCATGATTATTATGGGTGGATGTTTTGTATCCCACGTTTGTTTCTTTCGTCGTCCTCCACCGAACGCTGTCAAACCATTTTTTTTTTGCAATTGGAACTCCAGTGGATTGAGCTGGATCCGCTGCTGGCTGTCAACCAACAACGGATACCGGCATGGACCGACCACCCCGGGTAGGTATTACTGCATGTACTGTACTGTAGCAGTGCCGAGATTTGTCTCGATGCAAAGGTTCCAGCACGTGGTTTTTTCAAACGTCCACTTCGACGCCATGGCGCCGAATTATACTTTCGTTTGGAGGGAACATCTGTTTTGGATGGCATTTCTCCTCCTAAAGCAATGTTGACTTTGTGCCATTTTCATGTTTGGATTTGACTTCATTTTTTTCCATTCATACCGAATGATTTTGGTCGTGCCATGTTTGGGCCGTGTTGTGTCGGTTGCGTTCGTACACTCCATCGCAGGCGGCCGCGAACAAGACAAAGGCTTTCAATCCAATGGTAAATTTTCTCGCCCTCGAATGTTGTAAAAAGGCAATTGGCGAATACGATTTTTGGCGCCACGATGAACTCGTAGAAGTAGTAGTATTTGTCGATGTAGTATTGGTATAAATGGAAGGACCAGCCTGCCCGGAATAACAATTGTAATGCCGCATCAAGACGTGCCGTGCTTGATGACACTGTCGAAATTTTGTCGCATCGCCAGCACCTGCTGCCGAATCGGGGTGATACAAAAAGGCGGCTTTGCGATAGGCCTCCTGAATATCCGTTTTCTCCAACGTCGCACCCGGAGTCAGTGGTTGTGACAATCCTAACAAGGAATGTGCTTGATAGACGGAGATGTGGTCTTTGGGAATCAAATACGAGTGCACCATGGTTGGATTATTGTAGATTTTGATCTCGTTGATTCTCTGGACGCCACCCTCTACAAGTTTTATAGATTGTTGTTACTAGTTCTTGTCCTTTTAGCTAGCTAGCTAGCTTGTGCCATAATCTTCAACTACATGTTGCAATGCGCATTCTGAACAGTAGACCTCCTTATCGCGGACGGAATTGAATGAGTCAGTGTGCGTTGTTGTCTGGCACGTAGAACACTGTGTAGAATCTCTACCAAATCATTGTCCGAAAAAATGAGAACCCTCATGACTCACTGCGAGACTTGATTGTCTCGCACAGTCGCTCAGCGTCAGAAGTCAAAAAAAGGGGCGCAAAAGCGCAATAAAATAGTAAAGCAAGATTTGAACGCTTACTAGAGCGAACCTGAACCTTGTTGGTCGCTGACATAATGGGATTCGGAGTTTCGGCCTATTTAACACGAGCCTATCGCGTGCCAGCTTATTTATTTTTAGCTCCACGAATGTCGAACATAAAATGTTCTAGGCTGGCGCGTTGGATTCCTCTGCTCAAGATCTTTCATTTGAGCTAACAACATTAGGTGTGACACGACTAGTGCATGCATGCGTGCATCTGAACGGTTCCAAGATTTCTAAGATTCCGAACATCCAACAAAGGATGCGCTTCTAGCATTAGTGGGTAAATAAGCATCTCCGTTGTTCTATCAAAAACACACTCATCCATCGACTCTCACTCCAGAGCATCCAATCAATTGACAATTGAAATGGTCCATTGGATTGATTAGCAAGATGGTGACTGCAGTGTTATCTTTTAAAACTCGTAAGCAGAAGGGGGTCGCCAAGAAGGATGGGCGCACCGAGGGACATTTCGGAAAGATTGACAAAGGACGTCCCATGAAACCCAAGGTCAACCAAATTCTCATTGGAGGCAATGCACCCATGAACAAAACCAAGCAAGCTGTCATTCAAGCTGGGAAGAAGAAGGGCGGCAAAGGATCCTACGCCAACTGGAATTTGCCGGAGAATTTCTACGCTCTCAAGGCTCAAGTTATCTCGCACATCCGATCCAAAGGCGACAAGGACAACGATGAGAACACTGGGATCATTTCATCTTCAACAACAATGATTCCCAGGACAACACTTCAACGAATCTCCAAGCGATGGTTTGCTGCTTCTCAACAAAAGAACATTCCGTTGGAACAAGTAACGAGAGAAATGATCTTCCCAAAATGTCGCAAGTGAACCAATCCTACGATCAGAACGTTGCCAAGAAAGACAAGAGCCTGATGCGAATGAACCTTGAGGCTGTTCGACGTCCATTAGGCACTAGCACCAAGAAGATTGATCAATGGACGCTCATCGCTTTGGCAATTGAAGCCCAAAGAATGATTGCTGTCAAGGATTGGCGCCAAGCCCACATGCGGGTCAACACTTGCCCATCAACTCGTCTTGGATTCGAAGGATGGACACGAGAGTTGGTCAGGCGCGGAGTTCTTCTTTCTGGAGAGAAGTTTTACACAAAACGAACCTCTCTCTTTGACGCCCTTAGATGGGATTTCCTTAGGAAGAGGAA
>Ga0163146_10009013_pt1 | contig 10483 bp, 4 predicted proteins | sample OliLakLV19MP7G1_FD_148648 | JGI IMG/M metagenome (GOLD analysis project Ga0163146, IMG submission 148648) | Freshwater microbial mat bacterial communities from Lake Vanda, McMurdo Dry Valleys, Antarctica - Oligotrophic Lake LV.19.MP7.G1 | ecosystem: Environmental > Aquatic > Freshwater > Lake >... | reverse complement strand
GATGCCGGCACACACGGTGCGCGATCTTGCCGGCCAACTGAGTCAACTGCGCGGAGGTTGGCGCACGGGCGCGATGCAGGCGCGGTTTGCGCTGTGGTTGCTCGACGTTCTCGTACACGCCGTCGAGCCACAGCAACCCACTTGCATCAAGGCTGCCATGTGTAATCTGGTATTTCTCGCGATAAGCAGTTTGATGACTATCGCCCAGATAAAGTGCAGGAAATGGCGGCGTGATACTTTGGTCGGTGTCGCAACCGATATTAAACCGGCCACCAATTCCACGCATGCTTCCTACCGCCGATAGCGGGCTGTTTGTAAATCGGTAATCTACGATTCTCGCCCAGCTGTTGAATTCGAATGGCTTTGAATGGCGAGCCGCCAATGCAGCAATCAGCTCTTGTTTGCGTCGCATTCGTTGCGGGTGTATCTCGAAATACAGTACCGCATGTAGCTCATCGAGATCTGCTGAGAGGGATTTCCATTGCTCAAGATCGCCTTCACTAAAGCGGTCCAATGCGTGTATTGATAGTGGGTCAGCTTGCGCTGTAGTAGCCAGATGTGCAGGCGGTTGCTGGACTCTGCGCTTGGCCATGCAAGCGAGTCAGGCGGCAGTTCGTTGCAGCGTACGGTCTACAATTGCGGAAACGATAAATCTCCGCAACCTGTCATATCGGCCGAGTCGGACCATATCTCGGGGCGAAACATCTCCCAGCATCGGGTTCTTGGTTTTAAACCATAACGCCGTCTTGGCAGTATCACCCTCAAAAATATCAGCCACCATATTGGCAATGTTTGCAATCTCTTCAAGACGCTCAACCACCAGCTTCGGAGCTGATTCGTCATACCTCACTGACGCTTTGGCCACCGACGTGATCTTCGAAACTTCGTTCTTGGTGAAATCCATCCACTCAACCACTTTCCTCGGTTCGAACGCACTGCCGCGTCCAAAGGCCAGAAGGTCGGATGGCGCCACTGTAGAAAACAGGTTCATGTTATTCATGGGGCACTCCCTTGGCGCCCAGCAGTATAGCCACAAAACCATATTGAAACCACGTATTGACCACGTTTGTTTCATGTTGATACAGGCAGATTGGTGGGCCCACCAGCAACCATATCGGTTTATTTATATCGTTGATATTACTGAATTAAAGAAATATGGAAAATATTGCGTTACTCGCTTTCTTACTCGTATCCAACGACCTACAAGAATGGATTCGCACCTAGAGCCGTTGGACTTGCCTGGGTGCGAAAGCACCCTTACGGAGTTCGGCAGGGGATTCAGTTCTTACCAAGTATGAGCTTGATATTGGCGATGATCGCGTTGAGATCCAGACCCACACCCTCATGCTCTTCGGTCACCAGCAAAGTGCCGACTCTGCCATCCTCCCCATTGGGTAAAGGCAGTGGAAGAATCTTCTCCTTGTGATAGGCAGCCTTCTTACGCTCCCACCGCTTCGAATACTGGTCATCGGAGAGCATCCCGTTGTGTTCCCAGTACCAGACCGTGCCGGCATCCTCATCGCGAATCGTGAAGTCTGGTAAGCGCTCGACGCCATCCAAGATAAGAGGTTGTTCGTACTGATACTTGATGCCCGCGGCCCTCAACTTGTCGGCAATGATCCATTCGGACTTCGAGCGAACGAGTTCGCCGTTCTCGGTCAGGTAGATTAGCTTCTCGTCGAGGAAGACCGACTTGTTTCGTACTTTTATCTCGACCGGGGACGACGGCGCGAACAAGTTGGTCATTCGTTTATTGATTTCGGAGGCCGCCTCTCGACTGAAGTGCATCAGGTCCCGGAATTCGCCCTGATGCAAAATGACAATTTTGTCCCTCTGGCGCGTCAGCGCGGTGTAGAGCATTTCGCGCGTCAGGTTGCGGCAGGGGTTCGGAATCACCACGAAGGTCTTGCCGAACTCGCTCCCCTGCGTCTTGTGCACGGTCAAGGCATACGCCAGCTCCAGGGGTGGCGTGCCCTCCTGCGAGTCAAACTCCCAAGGCTTGTACTTGTAGGAAAATCCGGGCTGCGAAGCCAACTCAACTTCGACCTCGTAGGGGGACCAATTTCTTGCCTTAGTCTTGCGGTGTCCGGTGACAATCCCGATGTCGCCGTTCGCGACGTAGGCGTCTTCCTTTTCCGGATAGGTCTCACGCCGGCTCCTATTGACGACGTTGATGACCTTGTCGCCATAGATGATTCCCTCGGGCCCCGCAGGACTCGGGATTTTCTTTGTCCAGCCCGACAGCGCAGCCATTTTGAGGAAGGACTTCCTAAACTGCTGCTGCAAGGCGCGGTTGATTGCCGCGACGCCCGCCTGTTGTTGCCTGACTGGTGAGAGAATTTGCCAAGCCTCGGCTTTCCTGGACGCTCCGCACCGGTCCTTGTACTCCGTATTGAAGAACACGGTCGCACCACCCTCGTACTCCGAATAGACACCGCCCAGAGACTCTTCGAAGGCCACTTCATCGGAGACAGATTTGAGATTCAATTCAACCCTGAGCTCCTCAAGAAGCAGCTGCTGGAGCTGGTCTGGCCTGTTCCACCGAACCAACTTGACGAAGTTCGCCTTTCCAGACGCCACCGTCTGCCAGATTTCGTCAGCACCGGCGTCCTGCGGTCGCCCACTGAAGGCCTCGGCTAACAACACGTCATCGCGAATCACGCCTTCCTCCGCGCCTTGGCGCATCGTCACAGTCAGCTCCGCGAAGCAGCTTGCCACGCGAGTGCGCAGGCTATCCACCTCTGCGGGCTTCAGGAAGTTGACGATGTCCACGTAGGGCCGTCCAGCACCAATCGGTGGCAACTGCTTGGGGTCGCCCACCAAGATAAGCCTGTCGACACCCTCAACCGCATCCAAGAGGCTCGCGAGCTGTTCTTCCGTGAGCATTGAACATTCATCAATGATGACTGTGGCGTGCACTGCCGATCGGTCCGCGCTTTCATTTACGAAGTACCGGCCCGTCTTACCATCGTACCTGCCCAGTGCGTTGAGAAACTGGGCGACAGTCTTTCCTCGACCAGCCATGCCGCTCGTCTGCTCGAGTCTCACTCGAGCCTTACCTGTGGGGGCGAGAAGCAGGATCCCCTTGTCTTTCACACCCTCGATACTGCACAGAGCCTTCAGCAACGTGCTCTTGCCGGTGCCGGCGGCCCCAATGAGCACCGAAACGCCAGATTTGTAGATTACCTCAAGAGCCGAAGACTTCTCCCTGCGAGCAGCTAGGTCACGAATGCCCGGCTTGACGTTGGAGGAACTCTTGTCCGTCGTCGCGTCAATCGCGGCGTCAACAAGCGCTGCCCAGTGGTGCTCCCCTGCATTTTCCTTACGTAATTTGCGCTTGCTGATCTTTGATCTGATCAGACTGGCCGTTTCCACATACCTGTCCAACTGAAACGCTTGTAGTCCGTCCTTTACCTGTATGGCGCTAATCTTAGGCGCCAAACACTCTTCCATAATCGAAAGCGTATCCATGTCCAGCGGACACTCTGGCTGCAGCGCACGGTCCCGAACTCGCTGGACCACCCATGTAGCCATGAGATAGGTATGCCCTTCGGTTCTGGCCGCCTCTTCAAGCGTCATCAGCATTGCCGCACGTACCCGGCGCTCATCGATAGCTTCTCGCACCAGGCTTGGCTCGGGCAGCGGAAAGGCTGAGCGGAACGACTCTGGCGGAAATACGCCACGGTCCACTATCTCGAAGGCGACAGGATCTGGCTGCAAACGGTCGTCCTCGTAGAGAACGTAGGGATTTAACAAAATTGCCGCATCGCTTAGATTGATCCCAGCCTTAGTTCGCTCAGTTGGCTGATACCAGCGCAGGGCTTGAGTATTGGTGAGATTGAATCGCGCCAGCAGCATCAACAACGAGCGCCGTTCCGGCAGCAGCTTGTCCCACTTCTTTCGAAGAGTGTCGCCGATGCTGTCGCGCAAATAGGCTGGCAGGACTTCTGGCTTGGCGAGTATCCCCGCCAGCGCAGTCCAGGGGTCTAAGTTATCGCCTCCCTGACTGGTTAGGTACCAAGCCAGCAAGTTGCCATGTGGAAAGCCGAATGCGTTAAAGGAGGCGCCCAATCCGGGAAAAGCGCCACGCGCTTCCCACAGTCGGTTCAGCTCGGCATCAATCCATGCCAGATGCTCGTCCCAGGACTCGTCTGCCAAGTGTTCGCGCATGGCCCTGATAGCCTTCTCGATGGCCAACAGGGACGAAATTGCGCCGTCATGCGCCAGATGCTCGGTGCCGTAGGAATAACTCTCGAAGTATTCGTCGGGCGCGAAGGCCGTGCAGGCAGCAAGGTCAATCGATTCGTCTGCCTCCGCAGCTTCTAGAAGCTGTTGGTACGGTAGCAAGAATCCGTCGGAGTTCTTGGCGCGAATCGAGTGCTCGATGTTCCGCTCCCAGAGGTAGCCACTGATACTGCCGCTCGGCTTCTGGCCACCCGCATAGTGATACTCCACGGGCGCACTAACCGACTTGACGCGGCCGACGCCGATGATAACGCGGCGCGCGTCCTCTGCCATGGGCGTGCGCTTGGCGTAGAAGAAAACCAAGGACTCATTCGGCTTGGCCACGCTGAAAAACGTATCAAGAATGATGCGCTGATTCGTGCCCTCCTGAACCCATGTTTTCTTGTCCTTGTCCCAGCCCTTGTTGACGGTGAGATCCGGCTCGCGCTCTGACTGGTATCCAAGCTGCAGGCTGTCCTTCAGACTACTTACGCCCCACTTTTTGTTTCCTTCCACCTGCTCGCGCAACATCCAACGAAATGGAATGCCTGCGGCCGAAAACGGTCGAATCGTGTACGGCGTGTCGGCAAAATGCCCGTGAGTGGTCTTGGCACTTTCGGCGTAAGGATGTTTTTTGTGCATCGAGAGCGGGAACGTGGCCATGAAGGTTCCGTGCTCATCCACGCAGGGCGGATACTGAGAACGATCGAGCAGTTCAATGCTTTCGCCGGCATGTAGCGCCTCGAATATGTCATCGCGAGCGGCGGCGATTCTCGGAAGCACCGTGCAACTGGTATTCGCGGTACAAGCTTTGCAAAACGTGCCCTCCCAGCGGGAGTCGTGCCAAGGCACTCGAACGGTTAGATGCTGAGAAGGAAGAGTGCGGGAACCTTGAATCATTTAGCATCCTAAGTAGATAGTCTTGCGGCTGAATCTCTATCGATCTTCGTCGCGGTCTCTGACGTCGGGAGCCTTCGAAACGACAGGTTCGCCGTTAGTGTCCCAATAAATCGTGCCAAGGTTGATCTTTGTCTCGCAGAGTCCATGGGCGACCGACATGCGATCGTAGCTGTCGCTGTCGTAAACAAAACTTCCGGCATCCGGACGAGGCAACTCCGACAGGCGAAACCCGCTGACACGACCAAGCTTTATGAACTGCTCTTGCAAGCTCTTCTCGACGATCTGCCGAACCCCCTCTATCCGACTTCCACCACCGCACATGAACACGCGCAAGGGCTGCTCTTTCCGGTTTACCGGGCCATCCCGGTAGCAGCGATAGGATCCTTGATAAGAATTTTCGAAAACCTTCTCAAAAAGGCTGCGATACCTTCCCCGGCGAACGTCAACGTCAGCAAATGCGTCGCCGGTGCGGGCGGCGATAGCGGCGTTGCCGAGGCTTGAGTCGCCATCGCTCCAATCACAACGTTCGCCCTCGGTCCCGGCCAACGCAGCAAGTAGATAGTGCGCTCCGAGCCGCTCGACCTGGCAACTCAGCACCGCAATCACGTCGCCGCGGGCTTCTGTCTCGTGGTCGAGGAAGTACGCGCAATCCAGCGTTCCTGCGCCGACGTCAATCATTACATGGAGATCGTCTTGGCGCTGCTTGGATCGATGATAGGCATTTAGCTGGGCCTGTAGCTCCGGAAGAACCGCCACCTGCGGTATCGATTCCGCCGCCCCCGCCGAAATCGCCGAACGCCGCAAGGGACCGGACGCCATCGCCATGGTGTATCCCACGCTACCAATGGACAGAAACAGCGACTGCACCGGCCCCTCGGCAACGGCCGATGGCAACCCCAAATGCAGGCGCCAGCGAATTTTGGCGCCGGATGCTCGTGTCGCATGCTCGCGAGTCCATCGCTGCACATGGCGTATTGCCTGGGCAACGAACAGGATCGCAACATCAACCGCCGCAGAGTCAAGCGGACTAGTCGCCTGCAACAGCGCCATCTTGATACCCTGATGGGTCTTCCAGCCAGTAGCAGTCTTAGCGCCAAGTACGACCCGGCCCGACTCATCCTCACTGAAACAAGTAGGCATTAGGTACCTGTCGCGCCCCTCCAACCGGGCCGCCTGATCCCACTCAACCGCGTAGTCGCGTCCACCAAACCGAACCACGGCCTTGGTGAAGGCGGTCCCAAAGTCCAGTCCAATGATCGCCAGCTCGCCTTCGTTGTGCACATCGGCGTCTTCGAGGACCACATTGCGACTGAAAGCATCAGCAGCGCCTATCTTTAGGCGAGCCATATCGGCCCACCTTTCCTGTGGACGTGGTGTCGGAGGCGGCGCTTGTACTGGCTTGTCGACAATTGCGGGCGGCGTTGCGGACGTGCGCGCAACCGGCGATATTTGGCCGCCCGCTGCGGAGGGCTCTAGGCTCTGCTTCGAAGGACTGCGCCAATCATTCGCTCGACCTGCAGGTGCGGGAGTACGACTGTCCCTTGCCTCGGGTGGCTTTCCCGGATAGTCGTGGCTCTTGCGAACGCGCACCTCAACATGTCGCCGTGGCCTGTGTCCGGCACCCGCCACATGTTCGTCGCGCCCGTCTGACTCCCGCAGCTCGTCTCGAAGCTTGCGAAGGTCCTTGAAGATGTCGCCAAGCTTAGTCATGCCATCACCTTTACGACGCCGGCGACAAGCGGAAGCTCGCTGCTGGTCATCTGCTCGCGCGAATCAATGCGGGCGAGCTGGACACCGGCCTGCTCTCGGATACGCTCCTGCCTTGCGCGATCGGCCTTTTCCAGGTTGGTTCGCCCGGCGGCCTGGTGTCCGCGGATCGCATACTCAATCTGAGTAACTCGATGCTCGCAGTTACGAATGATGCTCTGCCGCTGGATGCGAGCGCGATCTGCGTTCTCAGTACGGTGCCGATCAAACTCCCTTCTGCGCGCCCGTTGCAACTGACGTCGCGCGGAATCAATCCGTTCCACGACTAGCTTGGCCTCAGGCAACTCATCGGCAGCGCGGACCCAGTCGCGACCGCTCACACGCATAGCGTTTAGAAGGTCGAAAGCATCTTCTGCGGGCATCGGGGATCCGTCCACTAAAGACACGAAAGCCGACCGAATCGTGCTTTCTTGGCGAACCCCGGTGAACCGCCAAGCCTCGGCAGAGAAAGCGTACTCCCCGGCAGACACTGGGGCATGCAGATCCTCTGCGGCAACTTCTAGCGCGTGCAGTATCGTCCCTGCTGGTGGCCTTGGTGCGTCCGCGATCATGCGTACCAATGGATGGAATTGGTTAATCAGCTCAAAGCGCCCCACCGACCCACCGGCATCTACATGGTTGCGTACCAGGATCCGCTCGGTGTGCCCGCCCTCCAACCGAGACCGCTGTAGATGGCGCGTCTCGCGATAGTGCAGAAGGTTAACGGCTACCGCAGCGGGCAACTTGAGGTCGCCGGATATGCGTTCACCGCCATCTAGCCGCATCTGGTATCCGGGCGCCTCACTGTCCAAGTAGTCCTGAATGTGCGCCAGCAGGTCAGCGTCACTAATCGTGCGGTGACGGTCGTGTGCGCGGACAACGCGGTCACGCACATAGTCGCCAAGCCCGATCAAGTCCGCCTCGCTTTCCTCGACCTGGGCCAGGTCGCGCTTGCGCTGCTCGATGGCGAACCAGGTTTGCTGGAGCGCCTCCTCCTGTTCCGCTTCGCTCAGCCTGGCAGAAAGCAGCTGCTGGGTCAGCTCATTGATCGCACCGCCAACGACGTCCTCCGTGGAGCCGATGGACTCCTCAAACAGCTTCAGGCGTTGGAATAGGCGGCCTAGGATCCGTGAATCGATGGTGTCTCCGTACACCAGATTGAAAACTGCGATGGCTTCGGCCTTCTGGCCGATTCGATCGATTCGGCCGATTCTCTGCTCTACACGCATCGGATTCCACGGCAAGTCGTAGTTGACCAAAAGGCGCATGAATTGCAGGTCAACGCCCTCAGCTGCCACTTCAGTCGCCAACAAGATGCGTCGGGTCGGATCATCGCGGAAGCCATCGATTTTGGCCTGTTTGTCGTCACCGCCCTGGACGATGGTGCACGGGAAGCCAACTTCCTCAAGCCTCTGCTTGAGGTAGGCGAGCGTGGCTCGGAAGAAACTGAACACCAGCACCTTTTCTCCGGGATTTTGTTTCTCCTGCTCTCGCAAAATTTCAAGCAGCAGGTCGAGCTTTGAGTCGTCAGCCCTAAGTTCGTCCAGGTCTACGCGTCCGCGAATCGCGGATTCAACGAACTGACTGACGGGACGCGAGTCCCCCTCGCGGATTTCGCCCAAAGTCTCGAACGCAAGCTCCTCATCTGCTTCCGGATCGTACGGGCCCACATTCCAATGGTTGGCAGCGGCGTACATGCAACTGGACATCTGCTGCTGCGGCATGGCAAGCAGGAATCCCTCGACTCCCGCATGGCCCGTTGCGTAGGCGATCACCGCCTCGCTGACCAATTGATAGAGTGCCGATTCGGCTACGGTCATCGTCGCTTCGCGGTAATACACCTTTCGCTTGACCCGCTTCTCGAACACCTCGCGCTTGCGCGACCGCACGATTGCGTGGCCAAGGAGATTGATGCGCTGCAGGCGCTCGGAGAACTCTACGCGGTCGCCGGCCGTCAACGCTCCATCTTGCGGCAATACCTCGATCTCCTTGCGCAGGCCCTTGAGGCCTTCACTGTTTTCCAGCAGCCAACCTTCCTCGGCGGTCGCCAGCTGTTCCAAAACCTCGCCTGCGGTACAGTCCAGGCGTTTTAGTAGGTTTGCGGCAATCACCAACGGTCGGTTGGCTTGCAATACGTCCTCGAACTGCCGGCGGAATTGGAACTGAGTTGGATCGACAAGGCTTACGAGGTTAAACAGGTCGTCGTTGCGGGTGTTCACCGGCGTGGCCGACAGCAGGACGAAGTATTCGCTGACGGGACGCAACAGTCGGCCTAGCACCGCGGATGAAGTTTCCTCATTGCGCAGATAGTGGGCTTCATCGATAACGGTGAGGTCAAAGAGTGGCGTGTCCTGCAGCTCCTCGAGCTTCCGAGCCAGTCGCGCCGACGGCTTGTTCGAGGGCTCCTTGTCGTCGTCCCAGCCACGCGGTGGCCGCAGGCCCTGAATGCTGCAAATGATGGCGCGCGATGGCGCCTGCTGGGGCGGCGCATCGATCCATTCGAGCAGCTCACCCGGTTTCATTACGGTTGCGGAAGTCCCGAAGCGCCTTGCCAGTTCCAATTTCCATTTGTCTGTCAGCATGGCCGGGCACACAACCAGCATCGTGTTTGCGTTGGTTCGGAATCGCAGTTCGGTCCAGATCAATCCGGCCTCGATGGTTTTTCCGAGACCGACTTCGTCAGCGATCAAGACGCCGCGAGACGGCGAGTCGAGCAACGCCAGCAGCGGCTTGAACTGATGCGGCATGAAGTCGGTATTGGTCATGTCTAAGCTGTAGATCATCTCGGACAAGTCACCCGACAGCTGGACTGATGTAAGCACTCGGCGCAGTAGCCCCAACGGTGAGAACCGTCCCTCGGAGACCAGGGTCGTCTCATCCAGTTCGTCGCTTGCTAACTCAAGCTCGTCGATGAGCACCCAGCGGGCTCCCTCGCCGCTAAAGCTCACTTTGACTTGGACTTCCCCGTCCTCGTCTGAGATAGCTCCTAATGTCTTCCCGGATCGGGCTGGGTTGTACTTGCTGCGAACTTCTACCCCTGGCTGACTCAAGATCTCCCGCATTCAATCCTCCCTGGCCCCTCCGCATGACACGCCCCGGTCATTTGCTGGGTTCACCGGAGCGGGCTTCTCATTCTGAGTTTGCCCGAAGGGCGTGTGGGCGTCTCGGTCCCTGACCAAAAGAAACCCATGTCCTGCGGCTGGCTTGCTCCGCGGTCACTGAGGAGTAATTGCGAGCCGATGGATCGGGCGCGTCTCCGGTCTGCCGGCCCTTCAGGGCTGCGAGCCCCACCACTAAGGCGCTCACAACCGCGTTTAGCAGGACCAGGACGTCATCAACCGTCCAAAGGGAATAAGGCGGGTTTCGCACGTGCCCGGTTTCGCCCGAAGTATAGGAACTTCAAACGCCCTTTTCGAACAGTCTGGCGAGTAGGCGGTGGTCGCGCAAGCGCCAGTTTGGGCGCAGATCGGACGTTCGCGAGTGGGATTTCGGCATCGCGGGGGCGCGGCGCCTCAGCGTCCGTGGCCATTTCTCGCTGATTTCCGGCAGCGGGCCGAGCGCTTCCCTGCGGGATCTTGGCCGCTGCGTGTGGTCTTGCCTTGTTTCGCCTTCG
>Ga0163146_10009009_pt1 | contig 10486 bp, 9 predicted proteins | sample OliLakLV19MP7G1_FD_148648 | JGI IMG/M metagenome (GOLD analysis project Ga0163146, IMG submission 148648) | Freshwater microbial mat bacterial communities from Lake Vanda, McMurdo Dry Valleys, Antarctica - Oligotrophic Lake LV.19.MP7.G1 | ecosystem: Environmental > Aquatic > Freshwater > Lake >... | reverse complement strand
CGGGCAATCTTTTGGGTTAATATCCAAGTCAGAACTACGGATAAAATTAATGTGGTTCCCTGTAAGAAATCAATCACCGCAGGATGAGCTGTAAATACAGGTAAATTCAAGCCATCTAAACCAAAGGTGGCAAAAGTAACTGGTAAAATTCGTCCCGCTTCTTGCAGAAATAGTCGTAAGTAGTGAGCCAAATTCGCACCTAAAACTAGGGGTAAATAGCCATATGCCAGTTGAATAAAAGGTCTGGGTTTGCAAGCAGTGATACTGAAGGGCAGCTTATATCTTTTGATTAATAGAGCTAAATAATGGAGCGATCTCATCACACCATAAGCTAGGAAAGGAATTACCACAGGCGCGATTAAGACCAGTAAAGAGAACGCTAAATGTGGCAAGAAACTATCCAAGTCGAACTGCCATCCCAAAACTGCCCGAATCTCTGGCAAGCGATGCAGAAATGCTCCCCCTAGTAATAGGAATAAAAGTGCAACTTCATAGCTACGTGGCACATGAGTTGTCCAAAGTTCGATCGCGGGTGGACGGAGATTCAACTCCACAGAACGATGGGGGCAAGCTTTGAGGCATGTCATGCATAGCACACAATCGCGATTATCCTGAAGTTGAGCAGGATGGGAATAGAGCGGACAGCCATTGGTTTCTAAGCCTTCGCCTTTTTGCACTCCACCTTTGTAACATTGATAAGTCGTACATTCTGCCGAGCAGGTTCCTTGTTGAGCGCGGATTTCAGTCATGGAAAGCTTGGCAAACAGACCGTTCATGCCACCAATCGGACAGAGATAACGACACCAGTAACGCCGCTCAAAGATGAGCGAACAAATTACCGCACCCGCCGTAATTAACAAGAGTAAATAGGCAGAGAGATAAGCCGTATTTTGTAAATCCCACAGTTCTTCCCAGAGATAGATCAGCACAAATAGCCCAAATAGAAACCAACCGCCCCAGCGTTCCGAAACATCTCGATTCCAAGGTTTGAGCTGCCGAGGAAATAGCCATAGAGATAGTTTTTGGGTGACTTCGCCGTAAATCATAAACGGGCAGATCGAACACCACAATCTGCCGACAAATGGGAAGCCAATCAAAATCAGTGGCCACCACCATGCCCAAAATAAGTTAAGGGCAAAATTTCGATCGATGGTCTGGGGAGCTAAAAACAGAACAGCCACCACAATTGTGTAAACAGGTAGAATCAGCCAATAATTTAAGCGTGTCGGAAACCAATCACTGCGGAAAAAATATCGTAAATTTGGATAGGCATTGAGCAGATTAAATCGAAACTGTTTACCTTTAGAGCGACTCGGCCAAAATACCGCTTCAGTCAAGAATGGCGCACCTTGAGACTGCACGATCGACCGTTCGACCAATAACTGCAATTCTTTGAGATTCCCTGGAAAGTCATAGCTTTGCAAACTGCGTAATGCCTCATCCGAAATTTTTGGTTTAGGAATGCTTCGATCGCGACAAAACAACGCAATGTAGTATTCGACCTGTGGTTTGATATCAGCTTTTCGCACTCGTAGAGCTGGAACCTTAATCGTCTGTTTTTCGATCTGGGAGGAGCAAGCTGGTTCTTTTTTCTCTGTGACCATCATGATCCGAACTTCGCAGGGAATGTCAGGATCGGATTCACTACTGCCTACTGGCTTAAAGGTTTGGCTTTCTAGAAGTTGTTTGATTTGAGGAATAACTTCGGTTGGTAGTTCTTGAATATTGTTCAAAACTAAAGTTCCGTTCCCTAGCCACGTTAGTAGACCCTGATTGCCACCAAGCCGACCAAATAAATCAGCTCCACTGGTTTGAATTAGACCGCAATTGACCTTGATGATTGGCGATCGACGCTGGGCAGAATTAAAGTGGATTAAAGCGGCAATGTTATCTTTATCTAATCCAGGCTCTCCAACGATCAAAACTGGCTGCCGATCTTCACTTGCCTTTTTAATCTCTTGGCGGAGTCGATCCGCATAGCGACTTTTACCAATGATCCCACGTTCGGCTTTGGTCACAAGGTAGGGTTGTAGAACTTTCGATCGATCTTGCAACCACTCTAGAGAATTGACTGAAACTTGAGATGACATGGTTCAACCTCAATTTATGACTCAGCCTGACTGTAAATCATCGCTGATGCCTATATTAGGATGATTAGCCGCAATCTTTCGACTGAGCTTGAAGGGATATCTCCCATTAAGGCTTGTCTCGATCGATACATTTAGCCTCCTCCAGCGAGATCGAGAAAGCCACATTATCTCATTTTCGCAACCATTCTGGGTGTTTCTCAGGGTCAAATCTTACCTTCCCATCCTTGTCCATGCACCACGGATCGCTATACTCATATATGTGCGGCTGAACTTCTAACTCAGGATTTTCATGCAAAACTAATTTGATAGCACGCCTATATCGGCGGTTGTAAAGCCTTTTATCTTCATTCTCACTGCTTGCGGATGTAACTCCATGCACAGGGCTTTTCTTACAGGATCTGCTCATCACTTACTCAAATGAATTCGATCTTTGATTAATTTAGCATTTTCGTAACTCACTATGAGCATCACAATCCCGATCGAAGCAATTGAAATTGACCCTGGCAATCGGATCAGTATCCATAATGTGTCTTGGCAGGATTTTGAAAATATTCTCACCGAACTAGGTGAAAAACGTAACACTCGTGTGGCTTACTACAAAGGAACTCTGGAAATCATGTCCCCATTAGCTTTACATGAGCGTCCTCATCGCATTATCGCTGATATTGTTAAAGCCATATTGAATATGCAAGATCGAGATTGGGAAGATTTTGGTTCAACTACGCTCAAGCTTCCGATCATTGCTGGAGTTGAGCCTGATACTTGCTTTTACATTCAAAATGCTGCCCTTGTTCGAGGTTGCACCAATATGGACTTATCCATTTATCCACCCCCCGATTTGTCGATCGAATCAGATGTCACTTCAAAAACTGCTCTTGATGCATATGAGGCTCTAGGTGTGCCTGAAGTTTGGATTTATAGCAACTCGAAGCTAAAAGTTTATATCTTCGATCGAACGGCTGAAAGAAATCGTTACATCGAAATCAATTCCAGTCCGACATTTCCCAATGTACCGATAATCGAACTAATTCCCAAACTAGTAAATCAGGCAATCTCGTTAGGAACTAGTCGCATGTTGAGATCGCTAAAATCAGAGTTATAGCTGCTTCCACCAAGGATAATTATTTTGCTAGATTTAGATCGAACTTACTTGGAGTCAGAAAACACTTTGACAGCATATTTTTTGGTTACGCATGGCAGTAGCGATCGACGATCTTGGCAGAACTTGCAAAACCTCGTGGATCGATCGCAAGCAGAAGTAGATTTTCTGGTGGGTGGTGGTTGCTTGGAGGGAATGGCATCTAGCCTCGAAGAGCAGTTGAAAGTATTTGGTGAAATGACAAAAGCCAAAGGCTACACAGAAATTGTGGTTGTGCCGTTGTTTTTGCTGGCTGGGGTTCATGTTAAAGAAGATCTGCCTAACGCCGTTTCGATCGCGCAATCCTATTTCTCTGACCCACTTGATTTGCCGATTAATTTTCAGATCGCGGCTCATCTTGGGACTCATGCCAAGATCCCTGAACTCATGCGCCAACAATTTGAGCTTTATCCTTCATCTCAGAGCAGAATTCTTCTATCACATGGCAGCCGTCGAGCAAGCGCAAATCAGCCAATTCAGGATTTAGCCAAAAGTTTGGGGGCGATCGATGCCTATTGGTCAGTATCACCCAGCCTCGAAACCCAACTTGACTCCTTGATTACGCAAGGTGTGACACGTATTACGGTGCTGCCTTACTTTCTCTCGGATGGCTATATTACCGAGTCGATCGAGCAAAAAATTTCCAGTTACATCAAATTAAACGAAACCCTGAAAATCAACCTTACGCCTGTGCCAATCCCACCCGCCCAAATCGCAAAAATGGCAACGGAATTACCTTTCGTCTAATTCTCCGCAGGTTTAGCTGGCTTAGGGGACTTAGGTTTAAATGTTAGCCAGTCTCGTCCTAACCGAACAGTGACATCGGATTCAATGCTGCCTGTGGCTTCAAACACAACTTCGCCGATCCCTAAACTCTGGCGTACCAGTTCAGCACTAGCTCGATCGCCTGTTTGAGCGACAATTTGGGTCTTAGCAAGTGGATTTGCCCAAGCGGATTCTGCCGTGAAAACTTGGTTGTACCCTATGGATGATAAGAAACGAGAAGCTTTCTTCACACCTTCAGGCTTGGCAATACTATCTTGGATCGCCACCCGTAGATATTTGGGAGAATGCGCTTCAACATCTGCTGTCACATCTGTTTTGATGTTGAAATGGTCTGCCATCAGCCGACTCAGGTGGCGATTGTTGACGATCCAGTAGCTGAGTGGAAATTCGGTGGGTTCACTAAATCGTCCTGGCACCATTAACATCCGAGCATCTTTACGATTAGTCTTCGCCGCAAATGCCGCCAGTGCCAGCACTTCTTCGACCGAGAGATTAGTATCGATATTTTCTTTTAAGACTTGCAAGATATCAGGCAATCGAGCGATCGTCGTGACGTTGAGTTTTTGTTCGATCATGGCACGGATTAAAGTCTGTTGACGCTGCACTCGCCCAATGTCACCGAGGTCATCATACCGAAAGCGCATGTACTGGATCGCTTTGTTGCCATTGAGATGCTGCTGCCCAGGATTGAGGTTAATGTACAAATGTTGACTATCATCCTGGTATTTCATCCGCTTGGGCACGTAAATATCAACTCCGCCCAGAGCATCGATCAATTTACCAAAGCCACCGACATTAATGCGGATGTATCGATCGATCGAAACGTTATTAAGCAGTTGACTGACAACCTGAGCTGACAATGCTGCTCCACCCACATAGTTAGCGGCATTAATTTTACTCATGCCAATGCCTGGAATATCAACACGGCTATCTCTGGGCACGGAAATAGTTGTAATTTTCTTCAATTCAGGATCGAAGCGTGCCAATAACATGGCATCACTTTGGCCGTTAAGGCTATTGTCTACTTGGGCTAGATAATTCTCTTTTGGAGTTGTTGGCGCACCAGGCACATCGGAAGTTAGAACTATAGTACCGAGAATCAGAATATTCACCGATCGAGTCAGGTCAGGTAAACCAGCCGTAGCCGCCGCAAGACTCTGATTTTGCCCAAATATTTCCGCTTCCTTGTCGGTCAAAGCTCGCTGTTGTAGAGGTTTGCTAGTCATGACTAACGCAAATCCAGCCCCCAGCCCACCTGATAAAATCGCGATCGCAATCAGCACAATCACAGTCCAAGGTCTTTTCCTGCGGGGCTTTGGTTCAGGCTTGAGCGGCGTAATTCTTTTGCTGAATTCGTCTAGTTGATTTATGGTCACAACCTGAATCTGCTCCTCATGTCCGTTCTAACAGCACTCTAACAGCACTAATATTTTTGAGTATATCTCAACTTAAACTTTTAAAATCTAAGCTAAATGCCATAAGTCGGAGCTAATGCCGAAAAAGATGCAGTTATGATCTCACAAACAGCGAAATTTTGTCTATCGCCGAATTGGTTATGCCACAGATCGAAGCAGAGAGGAGATCGAACTGCTCTGGTATTTGCGGGCAAAAGCTGGACTTTTGCTGAAATTGAGGCGGAAGCAAGATCGATCTCGATCGGCCTTGCCAGTCTGGGTGTGACATTAGGTAGCCGCGTTGCCGTGCTGATGTCGAATCATCTCAATTATGTGACTCTGACTCATGCTTTGACAAAGTTAGGCTCGATCGAAGTTCTGATTAATATTCGCCTTACTGCTGCGGAAATCTTATGGCAGTTACAGGATTGCGATGTGAAATTACTCGTCCACGATCTCGCTAGAAGCGAACTTGCCAGAGCAATTCAGATCTGTGATCCCAGCATAAACTTACTGAATTTAGAGCTAGGTCTGGAGCTGGATTTGGGATTAGAGCCGACAACAGAATCTTTACGAGAAGAGATTGATTTGGATGCGGTGCAGTCGATAATTTACACCTCAGGCACAACTGGTAAACCCAAAGGCGTGCAACTTACCTATGGCAATCACTTCCACAGTGCGATCGCCTCAGGATTGAATTTAGGGATAGATGGTTTGGATAACTGGTTGATTTGCCTGCCGCTCTATCATGTGGGGGGCTTGTCAATTGTCTGGCGTAGTGCGATCTGTGGTATTAGGATCGCGATCCACGATCGATTCGATCCAGCTTCGATCATCCAATCGATTTGTACAGAACAGGTGACACTGATTTCGCTCGTGCCGACGATGTTAACCCGCATTCTCAACCATGAAAGCTTCAGCGATGCTCTCCCCTATTGGCAAAAACTCCGTTGCATTCTACTTGGTGGCGCGGCGATCGATCGAGCATTATTGGCAAAGTGCGATCGACTTCAACTCCCGATCGCTCCGACCTATGGATTAACTGAAGCCGCTTCTCAAGTCACGACACTTTTGCCATCTCAAGTTCAAGCTAAACCAGGCTCGGTGGGATTACCTCTGTTGTGCGATCGAATCAAAATTGTCTCGATCGAAGATGAATGTGTGGAACTTCCGTCAGGTGAGGTCGGTCAAATTTTAGTCAAAGGCGCAAACGTGATGTTGGGTTACGTCAACTTCCCGCCAGTGGAGATCGATCGATGGCTATGTACAGGCGATCTCGGCTATTTGGACGCAGATGGATTTCTCTACGTTGTCAGTCGGCGCAGCGATTTGATCGTCAGTGGGGGCGAAAATATCTATCCCGCCGAGGTCGAATCTGTATTAGCTTTACATCCTTCGATCGTCAAAGTTAGTGCCGAAGTTTGTGTCATTGGCATCGACGATCGGGAATGGGGGCAAATCGTCGTGGCGGTGATTGCTACAGATCTCGCTACAGCTAAAGAGTTGCCCAGTCTTCAGGCAATCAGGATATTCTGTCTAGAGCAACATTTAGCTAGCTACAAACTTCCCAAAGCTTTGTACAAACTAGATGCTTTTCCTAAAACTGGATCTGGCAAAATTCGTCGTCAAGCGGTTCGATCGATTTTGTTAGACAGGAAAACCAGCTCGCCAGCGTAAATTCATGACTAAATATGGCATACCTCAATCGAATAGAGTTGTAAAATCCTGAATAACTAAATTCAGAGTTATTTAGCTACTTTTTAACTAAATGATTCGGGGATTTACTAGGCAAGATGTCATATTTGCAGCTTTTTCAAATAATAGATATTAGGTGGAACTGAAATATCCGCAATTCGTCTCTTGTTAATGTCAATTGTGTATGCTTAGGGTATATTCGGAATAGTTGAGATGCAAACAAAAACCTTGTCAAATAGTTCAGTTTCTTTACTCCACCCATTTCCCCATCTCATCGTTCATGCTGATGATGGCGATCAGTTAGTTCCTCTTACAAACTCCGACTATTGGACGATTGGCAGAGGATATAACAATACGATTGTGCTCACTGATAATTGGGTTTCTCGCAATCACGCCACGATTCAAATTGTCGGTTCGGCAAATCTTGCAGTGATTAATTCTTCGCTCGGAAATTCACTAGGTAATTCACTAGGTAATTCATTAGGGCAAGGTAATGAATCCACTCCTAAAAATCCCAATGAAGATCCAGGTAATTATTATTTAGTCGATTTGGGTAGCCGCAATGGCTCATCTGTGCGGGGGCAAAGAGTCACCTTTCCTGTGTTGCTCAAAAGTGGCGATCGATTCATGATCGGCAAAACCGAAATGGACTTTTTCTCACCACATAAACGCGAACAAAAAACGCCTGACAATCTACACCTGTTCCAACAGCCGACCGCACCCGCAACTCGATCGACTCTCACGCCATCAGAAGACAGAGTGTTCTGGCAAGTCGTTCAAGGGTTTACGAACAAAGAAATTGGCAAGCGGCTCCAGATTAGTCCCCGCACGGTGCAGACCCATCTCAGCAGCATTATGACCAAACTAAACCTAGAAAATCGTTCTCAGATCGTGCGGTTTGCTTACGAGAATACAAACCGTTTGCCTGACTCGATCCATTCGATTTAATCGATTTGGAGTGGGTTACTTTGTTATCGGCGTTGGCGAAGAATTTGCGCTGCGAGGATCGCAGCGCCAAAACCATTGTCGATATTGACAACGCCAATTCCAGGCGCGCAAGAATTGAGCATTCCCAGTAATGGCGCAATCCCGTTAAAGCTTGCCCCATAACCGATGCTGGTTGGCACGGCAATAATCGGACAGTCGGCTAATCCGCCCACGACACTTGCCAATGCTCCCTCCATTCCTGCAACCACGATCAGAACTTCAGCATCGTCGATCGATCTTTGATTTTGCAAAAGTCGATGGATGCCAGCTACACCAACATCCCAAAGTCGCTTCACTGTTAAGCCACACAATTCGGCTGTGATCGCGGCTTCCTCGGCGATCGGGATATCAGCCGTACCAGCCGTGAGAATTGTCACCGTTCCCGTTAAATTCAGCGTTGGTTCTCCCAGCGTGCAAATCTGAGCGACAGGAAAATATTTCAATCCACGCAAGCCTACCAGTTTTTCATGCACATCTGCGGAGATTTTTGTTGCCATCACGATCGGGCTGCTTTGCTTTAAAGATCGCATGATCTCGATAATTTGGGCAGGAGTCTTGCCGATGCCAAACACCACTTCGGGAAATCCTGTACGTAAAGTGCGGTGATGATCGATCTTGGCAAAATCACCCACCGCTTCAAAATCCAGATGTTTCAGATTTTCTAGAGCAATTTCTGGTTTAGTTTTGCCGTCAGCCACCGATTGCAGTAATTTTAGCAATTGATCTTGCATAAGATTCTAATTTTCGTTCGATCGATCCGATGACTCAGTTTCGCTCATACTCACTTCTGGAGACTGGATACAAAAGCTGGCAACGATCGCTATGACTAACCACCACAGGATCTGGACTTGAGGACGATACCAAACCGTATCAACTAAGCCGTGAGCAACTAAACCCGCGATCGAACTTAAAGCTCCAATTATCCACAACCCTTCTGATTTGCGCTCTTGACGCAATCGCTGCAAGTTTTGCCAACCCTGCTGCACAACTACAACCACTAACCAGCTGTAGCAAGCTAGACCAACCAGCCCTGACTCGGAAGCAATTTCTAAGGGCACGGAATAGGCTCCCAACGCACTGAAGCCTGAACGCTGATATGCAGGATAAATCTGGTTAAAAGCTTTATTGCCAGGCCCAATGCCCAGAATCGGACGATGCTCGATCATATCGAGCACTGAAAACCAGACATTCAGCCTGAAGTTATTACTGCTGTCACCGCGTCCCGAAAAAATGCTGGCAAAGCGCGATCGAACCGTGGGAATGGCAATTGCGGCTAGTGCCACCAAGGCAGGAATCCCCCCCAAAGTCACAGGCAACGACCATTTGGGCAACTTTTGTCCCCACCAATAGGTCAGCAAAATCACCAAAACTAGACCTTCGGCACACAAACCGATAAAACCGCCGCGACTGTAGGTTTCTCTGATGCAAATAAAACTAGCGATCGACACGAGAGCAGCCGCAGCCTTCACACCCCAGTTCCGCCAATGCATCGCCCCGACCACACCTAAAGGGATGGCAGGCATGAGGTAGCCCGCAAGTAAGTTGGGATTATTTAAAAAGCTATAAACCCTAGTTATGCCCACTAGCTCAGAGGTCGGATCTGTCCAAGTCGCCAGTGCTTCCGCCCCCAGCACCCATTGCCGCAGTCCGTAGACACACACAGCAATCGTTGTCAGCAAGTAAGCTCCAATTAGTAGCGATCGCCATTTGATCCGACCCATTTCGCTCAGCCGCATCAAGCAATTGATCACCGCGAATAACAGAAAATAGATCGTCAGTTTCACCCAACCATCCGCCGCCGCTTTCTTCACAGGTGACAAAATTGTGGCAAAACTGGCGATCGACCAGTAGATCGTTAAAGGTAAGTGAATTGGAGTCCAATTAGAGCTTGAAGTTCGATCGCGGCTCAACCACAGCAAAACCCAGAATGCGGCGATCGACATCGCGATCAAACCCGCCTGATTATTCGAGATGTAAGGCAGAGCGATCAGCAATGTCAGCATCATCGCGCCCACCAACCCAAAACTCACGACATTACTACCCTGCCGCCAGGTTGTTAATCGCTTTGTTAATCCGTTGAAGAGGGCAGACATTTGACTACGCTGCCACCACTGTTCCAGAAATTTTGGGGCTTGAAGGTTGAGTTTTAAATTCATAATGCCAAATCGCAATTTCGTCAGCTTACACCAAAAAAACTGCCGCGAATAATTGCCCCCCGATTTGTCTGCCGATCATCGATAAATCAGTCGGGGCTGGCAGCATTTCCCCACCACGCCAATCCAGAATTTGCACCAAAATCAAGTAACCAACCCCTAAAACAATAGAGATCGCACCCATCAAAATTGCCAACCACTTCGATCGCCGCATACGAAAAGTTCATAGGTAAACACTAACTG
>Ga0163146_10009000_pt1 | contig 10496 bp, 8 predicted proteins | sample OliLakLV19MP7G1_FD_148648 | JGI IMG/M metagenome (GOLD analysis project Ga0163146, IMG submission 148648) | Freshwater microbial mat bacterial communities from Lake Vanda, McMurdo Dry Valleys, Antarctica - Oligotrophic Lake LV.19.MP7.G1 | ecosystem: Environmental > Aquatic > Freshwater > Lake >... | reverse complement strand
GAGTGCGATCGCTCCTGACCGCTCCAACCGCTTGAATGATTCGCCCCGTTCCATAATGTCAATGCCTGCAAAAAATCAGCCAACATTGGAGCCGCCTGCGATCGTTACTCTAACCCCACTACCACTTTCTTATTAAAACAATTTGGTTACCAGAGCTTCTCAAAGTCGGTCTCGGTTGACTCCAGAAACTGCAAGAAGCGATCGCACTTGGTTGTGTCATCTGGAAATAGCGTCAACAGTTCCAGATATCGGTTGGTTAATTTTGGCAATGCTTTTTTAGGATCATTAGGATCAGGTTGGCGCAGAACGACGGGATACATCCGGTGCCACAGCCGTCCAATTTGGTTCAGGTTTCCGGTCACGGTCGAGCTTTTGATGGTCAGACGGTTTCCTTCAGGGTCACTGCTATAGTTACCGTGGAGCCAGTTGATTGCCAGACTGTCATCCGCTAGATCGGCTCTCCGTCCCCAAACCTGGACATTTTCTTTAAACCATGACTCTCGCCAGTTTGCAGAAGAGATACCGTCATCAGTTTGATTTTGGATTTGCATCCAGTTTCGAGCATTTGATTGTACATGTTCAATGAACGGTGCGATCTCTTCTAACTTGCGGACAGGGTTGTCATAGACGGGCGATCGCTGACCTGCCCATTGCCAATGACAGCCAATCAGATGATCATCGTAGATTTGACCATCGTCTAAAGGAAACTTTCGATGGTCAGCCCGTCGCCAGGATTTGCCGAAGCCGCTTAGCAACATAGCAAATTGAGTCAGATGTTTGACCAATTCTCGCAGCGCTGATTTTTCTTGCTCTGGCAGTGGTCTAGTCAGCAACCACTTTAAATCGCCTTCCACAGTGTAAGTGTCGCTAAGTTCTTGGGCTGGGCTAGTTTGATGAAATGCCATGCTTAAAAGCCCAACCTGAGTCGTGCCCTGAATGCCGCCAAAAAGTTGCGCCACCAATTGTTCTGCATTGTTTGCTGTAGTTAAACCGCCAAAAATTCTCAGGGCATGACCGCGCAAAGATGCTCTAAAAATGTTGGGACGAAACTCCGTTGAGCCATCCAGCAAGTTGGCAGCTTGTCCTTGCCCATGCAGACTCACTTTGTAGAGAATCGAGCTACTGTGTTTGTTCGGTTGCCCGTAGCCAGCACTCACTCGCCCACCAAGACCCATTGAGAGGGCTTTGTCCCAAATCTGCCAGATTTGCTGCCACTGAGCCTTATCCAGATCTAGGGTGCTAGAGATACCAAATTGCAGATTTGGTTTGTAGAGCGAGATCAACACTTTGGCACTATGACTCTCCTGCTGAGGAATACCCACTTGCCAACCTTGCTGAGGGTGAACGACATCAATCAGGTTTTCTGTCCATCCGTTATTGATGGGATAACCACCATGAAACCGAAGAATGCCAGGTTTTGTGCTGTTTTCATCCTTATTCTTTGATGGCTTAGTGCCGCAGTAGAGATCGCTTGTTCCCACGGGCAACTCTTTAGCCTTTTCCATCTGTTCACAGGCTTTTCTAAAAGCGCCTTTCATGCTGCTGCCGGGGTAGAAAGGTATCCCCATTGAGTCAATTACCGGACGAATGATGCCGTCATCTTGACCACCATTCGTCACAAATCGCCAAGAGATTTTGCATTCCTTACTGGTTTGGATTGGCTCTGCAAAACCTAGAGGTTTGGTTGCTGCGGCTTCTGTCCACTCGTGTTTCCATGTTTGGATATGCTCAGATTGAGCATACTGAAGTTGACAGCGCCCATTGACTTGCGCCCGAAACATCATTGGAACTTTATCATCAACGTTAGAAAAAGTCATGGTTTAGTTAAAGCCTACTTACAACATCAACCAACTGAATACTTGTGCCACGGTTACGACGAGTTCAATGTCGCTGAGAACAGGCAATGTCGAGTCACCCCTCAGTAAACGAACTCGTTGTTCTGGCAGCACCACTAGCACACTCTCCTCACCTGGATCGAGCAACCATCCCACTTCAGTTCTATGTTCAGAGCAGTGCAGCAGGTTATCCAAAACTTTAGTCTGGCTCTGGTCAGGGGAGAGGATTTCAATTGCCCAGTCGGGATGAATTGAAAAGCGATTATCAATGCGACCGGATGGGGTAAGTGGGATGCGTGACCAGCGAAAAACGGCGACATCTGGAATGATGGATCGCCCCCCAAAGGTGCATCGCAATTCTGGGAATGCATAGGCAATTTTTGGTGCTTCAGTCGCTTGATTAATCACGGCACACAGTTTGGACTGTAACCGACTGTGTTCTCCTTGGGGCATAGGTTTTTGAATGATTTTTCCATTGACAAATTCTGAGGCGGGCTTGGTTTCGGGTTGTGCTAGAAACTCGGCTAGGGTAATGGTTTTGGCAAGTGTTGTCATAGCGATCGCCCTCTAGTTTTTATACCGTTGTGTCCACCAAACCATACAATCACAAAGCTGGGTCAGCACCGCTAACGTGACTCGCTGATCATCTAGACTAAGTTTCCACAACTTTTCTGCCATTGTTTGAACTTGAGAGGTATCTGTGCTGTCAATTGGATCATTAGGAATGGGTATACCTGCCTGAGCCATAAGTTTAACTAGCTCATTCCAAGTTGCTTTCCAGTAATCAGACTTGGACTTTTGCTTCTCTTGCATTCGCAGATGTTCTCCCCAAAATCGCTCCAATCCATAAGCAACCGCCATTCGCATTTTGTAAGACTGGTTGAGTGAGTCAAGATCCGTTTTTTTCGCTTCTAGTACCAGCTTTTGAGCCGCTTGATCTAAGCCGTAGGAGTTCCAAGCCATTATTGATATGCTCCTGAAAGAGTGACGCGGCAGTGCCCAAAGCCGATCGATTCCAATCCGCCAAAGTAGAGATCCTGAATGTTCATTTCTCCAAAAGGTTTCCAGCCAGTTTGTTTGAGGGCGATCGCAAACACCAGAATCGTTCCTTCTGGCAATGCTTCTACGTTAAAAAACGCACCCCCATCCACCTTTTTTTCATCATCGGCTAACTTCACCCGACTTTGGCGATAGAGCGCCATATCGTGTAGCATCGCCATATCGTTATCTGCAACAATCACCAAGTTTTCAGGTTGCAAGTCTACTCCCTCTGGTATCCACGGTTTGATGACATCGCCTTCAACCAAGTTTTCAATTTCCAAAAATCCCAGGTTGAAAAACAGTATCTTTTTGGTTGTCCCTTCTACTTGTCGCGCCTTGAGGGATTTGGCGGCAGTGTAGGCAGATGGAACGGCAACGCTGGTTAAGTGAGGGACGATCAGTTTGTATCGTTTAAGCAGGCGAGGGCACGTTACCCATACAATCGGTTGTCCTGGACAAAACACAGGCAGCCAAACTAGCGAAGCATACTCAAACTTTACCAATGCCTCAGTCGTGTCTTTTCGCTTTTTAGCGGTTTTTGTTCTGTCGGCTTCGGGTGCTTCGGGCGTTTCGCTCTGCTCTTCTGTATCTTCTGAAATTTCGATCGCTTCTTGCCCGTACCATTTGTTCTCCAGACCCCTCTCGTTGGTACGCATATCTGCCCGAAAGCGACCGCGAATCGAGCTACCGGGGATGATGCCTGTTTGGGTGAACTGGTCGCGAAAAATCAGATTCAGGTTGCCCGTTTCTTCGCCTGCGCTGGCTCCGATATGCAGTGGAGCAAGGGTTTCAATGATGCCGTAGGCTTTGTGATACATAGAAGTTAACTGCTCAGTGGGTCATGGAACGGAGAGATTAAAATTCCCAAAATTTTATCGATGTCTGCAAGATAGTATTCATCTAAGTCAATCGTGACGATGTGGTCTTGCAGTTTCAGGAATCGCCAGTTGGTTCCAGAGGTGACAGCACCATAAATCGTAGAGATGGTGGGTTCCTGATGTTGGTTGAACAACTGAGCGGCTACCATTTCAGCGATACATTGTCCTAATCCGGCGTTCAAGTTCTCTTTTTTTGCTTCGACAACGACGGCGATCGGCGATCGCACCTGTAACAGTTCGGGCGATCGGCTAATGATGAAATCACAGATCCCGTTCAATCCCTTACTCGGTTGAACAGTGAAATCAATGCCTGAAAACAAACTAATGGTTTCATGCAATTGTTCTCTCAGTTCGACCAAAATGGGGGCAATAATCATCTCTGAACGGGCTTTTTCGGAATTGCTAGCGATCGCCAGGGAGAGATTACGGCGGAGTGTTTCAGTCAGAAACGGGCTGATCGGGTATTCGGGAATGGTGGCAAATACGTTGATGCTTTCTGCGATCGCTAAGTCAAATGCTTGGACAACGCTAGCCAGGGTGAAATCACTATAGAACATCGGATTTTGCTCCTGAAACTGAGGTTGCCTCTAGGGAGAATGCTAACCCACAACCCCAGCGCTTGAGGGAGACACCCTCGCGCGGGAACCAGTTGATATCCCAGTCATGCCAGGGCTTCTCTAGGGGGTTTTCGAGGACATACACACTCCCCGCAGGCACCGCATAACGACCACGGGACAGGAGTTTAGGTTGATTGGGCTGATGGTTTTCAGCATCGCCCAACCGATAGCGAAACGGCATGGGGCGATCGGTCATCAAGGCTTCCACTTGCCAAGGTGTTTCCAGATCAGAATCAACAGTTGCCAGTTGGTGACGGGCGGCATCTTGTTTGCGGAGCAGTTGCGGTTCACGATAGGAGAGGCGATTTGAACCCCAAACGGCGTGGGTGATTAGGGCAAAACTGTGCTGAATGGGTCGCTTCAATAGTTCGTCTAAGACGGAATCAGTTTCGATCGCCTCAGAGCGAACATTGACCATATGCCCTTCGCCACCAAAGCGATACCAGCCCGCTTCTAGTTCGTGGCTAGAGAGATAGATCAGACAGGCATCGGGATCAATCTGAACACTGTTTTCGACAAAGAGACTGCCGCGATCGCTGTCCTCATCCACTCGGCGCTCATCCTCTTTCAGACGCGGATGCAAGTGGGGCAGAAACTTCCAGGGGACTGAGGCTTCCGTTTTAGGATCAATCCAAACTGTTTGGGGATTAGTCCATTGCTGAATGGATAGCCAAGTTCCGCCATCAAATTTGTCAGACGGTGATTTTCCCTCTGCATTCCGCCAGACTTTTTGATCAGGATTCCAGGCTAACTTGTCTTGAATCTTGCCGTTTTTGATCAGGTAGTTTTTGGGTGTGGGAACGTAGAAGTTTTGTGCTTGATCACTTTTTGCCCAGAAGGGTCCCGCAATGTAAAAATCCTCTCGGTGCATCCAGGTTTCACCATACTTTGCCGCAAACAACCCGGAAACCGTAGCGGCACTGGGAGGAAAGCTGGTGCCCGATCGCCCCACCAAGTTTTCAGGCGAGAGAAACCGTCCGGCACTGCCGTAGAGCAAGCCGAGGGGTTCGATAATGATTAAGTATCGGAGCATAGATAGAATCCTACTTTTGCCAGATTGATGACCCAGTTATTCAGTGCTTTTATCACCTTTTGTTTATTGTCTTGGAAGGGCGTTTGATTGCCTAAAATCCCTGCTTTAGTCACCTTTTTGTAATCATTAACCTGGTTCCACCAGTCATCGTTCTGAGGATCAAATAAATCATTGTTATTTTTGGGAGTGAGCAATCTATTATCTTGACCAAAATAAGCTTGAAAAATAGCCTGAGCAATTTCAAGCTGTTCACTTTGCTGTGCCCCAAAAGCATGGCGAGACTCCAGAACAGCGATGTCGTTATAAAAGTGCGTCCAATTAGCATGGTTGGAGATGCCTTGAGTGCCGTTGCGATCGCGGTATTGCTCAAATAGACCCGATTCTAGAATTCTCCAAGGGCACACCCACTCTAAATAATTGCCGCCATTGAAGACAATGCGGAAAGCAATCCGATCTTTGCCCTGACGTTTAGCTGATTTCTCAGCATCCCGACAGTGCTGTAGCACCTCTCGCTGCGGAACTTTAGGCGCAACCCAAACAAAACCGACGCTCGGTGTGATTTTCTTAGGCGCGATGTTTTCGCCTTGAATTAGGGTTGACCGTTCTGGATCAGCAGGGTCTTGTAGCTTTAAGCCATCCCAAATGTTGGGTTTGAACGTACTTAGCCATTCCAAGCACTTTCTGGGTTGTAACTGGGCATCGGTCTTGTAAAGCACTCCCAAAAAATCATCCCCGCCAGCATAAATCAAACGCCCACTCCCATGCTCTGGCAAACATTCTCTTTCCTTCCACTTGAAGGCTTCACCCCAGCGCCGCATTTCGGTACTAAAGCAACTTGTTCCTGCGGCTTCATCTTGGTTCCCCTGACGCGCTTGTTCGCCAAGCCATTTGAGGTAGTCGCCGGCTCCATCGCCGTCGCCCTGAAACCAGCCTGTCCAGTATTGGGGTTCACTGGTCTGTTTATGTTGCAGTCGGTTTAGGTCTTTAAAGCTGGTTGGGTTGAGATCACGATCGATTTGGCGGTTCAGATCTTCGAGATAGGGCAAATTCTCCGGCATCTTTTTCCCCATACGCTCAATCAGTTTTTTGACCACAGCTTTATGGGTAATCAACCGTTTAGTCAGTTCAGGAATGCTGAGTTCTTCGTCTGGATCGATAAACGCTGCTCCATATTCAATGCTTTTCTCCAGAAACAGTTGAGGATTGTTGCTGTATTTTCTATCAAGATCTGGGGTTGCTTGAATAAACGCGGCTCCGATCGCGCGACTCAATTCTTGATAAAACTGTTGAACCAGACTGTTACCTTGACGGTCTTTTTTCCAGGGTTCAGCTTGGGCATTAGGCTGAGCGTATTTTCCCAGATCTCCCCAAGCAACGGCATCGGTGCCCGATAGGGTCGAGCATTCACCTTGCCAGTTGATGCCGGTCCAATCCCGCGATCGCTTACGTTCTTTCAGCCGTTGCCGCACATGGGTAATACTTTCCCCCAGCTCACCTGCGACATGAAAAAACTCCCAGGTGTAATTTTTCCACAGGTTCCAGTCTCGATGCCAAAATTGATAGCTCCAATCTCCTCTAACATTGTCCTCAATCCACTCACGGCAAGTCTCTACAATGCAGTGCCAAAGGTCAAAAAAACATTTCCTTGCCTCCGCTTCACTCACCGAGCCGCGAATAATAATTTGGTTAGGCATTCCCTGCGTGATGTTGGGTAGCGCCGGAGAGACGACTTCATACTTGGCTTTTTCAGCCGCCACACAAAGAGATTGAGACAGCAGCGACAGTAGATAGGAACTGCCATGGAGATCTCGCAGCTTACGAGACTTTTCGATGAAGCCCTGGACTGGCGCAAACGTGATGATGGTGTAGATGGAATTGTTAGAACCTATCATGTTGTGAAAATAGAATGAGTCAAGGGAATCAATGATCTCCTATATCAAAATTTCAAAGATGAAATTGAATGTCATTCAGCTTCATCAAATCTCGATAAGTACTATTGCTACTGTCATAGTTTGTCAGCATAATTGACCAATAGTTCTGAACTGCAATTCCCAAAATGACTGCCAGTGCAACCGGCATGGAATAAACCAGTCTAATCTCACCATAGGTTTGTTGGGCTAAATTGAGAACCTTGAAAATTTCTCGTACATACTGCATCCAGTCTTCATCAGATTGAATCGTACCAATAGATAGGCTTTTCATATAAATTAAGTCGCCGTAGGCTGTGATGCTTGAATCATTGGTGCGAATTTTGTGAGAAGAAACATCGATCGCAACAGTTACATTTTTTTGATTTTTCTCAGGTAAGTCCACTGTAAATTTCTCAAATTCTGTAATATCCTCCTTCAGTGTTCTATCTCGAATTTCCACTACAGGATAGTAATTATCAGAAGTTTTGTTGTACTGGAATATTTTTACATTCTCCAAACTGAGAACTGTTCCAATCAAAATTCCAACGCTAGCGGGACCCGCATAAGCCAGATGGACAGTTGTATTGATTGGGGTTTTTGCCTTTAGTTTTTCCAGGTCATATCGAGTGATTTTAAGAAAATCTTTTAGTCTATCAACCTGATAGATATCACCACGGTAGTTAAAGATTAGATCGGAGGGTGAGATCTGGAGGTATTGAGCTAAATTCCGGCGATAGTTCCTGAACTTATTGTCTTGCTCAATTAGATTAAACAAAGCGTTGAGAGCATTTTCACTATCCACTGGATTAGACACATTAATCACGATTGGCAATGGAATCGCGGCATGTTGATAGATCGATATTTTTCGAGCCTCACTCCAGATGCCTAGCAGAATCGATACCACAGCGACAGCAAACAAGACAAATGTGTAGCCTACCCCCAGTTGACTTGCCAGCAAGCCACCCACCCCTACAACAAGACTGGCTGCGAGCGTAAAGGGATTATTCAGAATAGAGATCGGATCTCGAACCAGTGCCCCCATCGCAGTTTTGACCTGACTAAGCATCTGTCGTCTTTTAACCCGATTAAGCATCTTGAGTTTCTGGTTATTAGCTAATTATTAAGGTCATAACACAGCTATGTCATTCTTCAAAAAAATTGTCGATCACCTTAACTTTCACCTCGCCTGGAAAAAGGTTGCAGCAAATCGAGGCTGTGCTGGGGTGGATGGGGAGACGATCGCCCACTTTGCCGAACACACAGATCGCACCTTGAACTCTCTCTACAAGGCAGTAGCAACCGGAACCTATCGTCCGTTGCCGTTGCGCCAGATCTTGATTCCCAAAAAAGATGGGGGCTGGCGTAAGTTGGCTATCCCGACGGTACGCGATCGCATCGTTCAACAGGCTCTCCTAAATATCCTGCATCCCATTCTGGAACCCCAGTTTGAGCCATGTAGCTTTGCCTATCGCCCAGGTAGATCTCACCTATTAGCAGTGCGGCAGGTAGAGCAGTGGCGCGATCGGGGCTACGAGTGGGTCTTGGATGCCGATATTGTTCAGTTTTTCGACCAAATTCAGCATCCGCGCCTGTTTGCCGAAATTGAAGAGCGACTGCCTGATCCGCGACTGCTGGAATTTCTCCATGCCTGGGTAACGGTCGGCGTGCTTACCCCAGAGGGCATCGTTTTCCCCAATAAAGGGATTCCCCAAGGAGCGGTGATCTCGCCCATCCTCGCCAATGTCTACTTGGATGACCTAGATGAAGCCCTCATCGCTTTAGGGCACAAGGTGGTGCGATTTGCCGATGACTTTGTGTTGCTGGCACGGACAGAAAACCGCATCCGACAAGCCCAAACAGAAGTCACCCAACGGCTGAGCGAGATGGGGCTACAGCTTCATCTCGAAAAAACACAAATTACCACCTTTGATCGCGGCTTTCGCTTCCTGGGACATGCCTTCGCCGGAGATGTAGTCGTTCCGGTCAAAAAGACGACGGAACCGGGAGGACAGCCACCCCCTGTCAGCGATACCCTGCGGCTATTCCATGTCGATCCGCCTGTGCAGCCCACCGCCATGCAAAAGGCATTAGTTGAGTCGCTGAGATCGGCTGCAAAGCCAATTCCACCGCCGCTGTTTGTCGTATTGGGTTACGGAGTTCGGTCTGAACAGGCAGTTGTAATTGCATCCAAAGAAAACCCTTGGGAGTCAGATATGTCTACGCTTTACCTAGTGCAGCAAGGCACCTACTTGAGACGAGAACAAGAACGGTTGATCATAGAACCACCCAAAGAACCCGCCACCGAAGTGCCCATTCGCGAAGTGGAGCGGATTTTAGTCTTTGGCAATATTCAACTCACTACTGCCGTCATTTCCACCTGTTTGGAGTTGCAAATTCCGGTAATTTTTCTAACTCAACTGGGTGAATACAAAGGGCATCTCTGGAGTTCTGAAGCGGATGATCTAATCATCGAGACTGCCCAGTTTGAACGACAAAAGGATGAAGCTTTCAAGTTGGCAACCGCACGAGCGATCGTCCAGGGAAAGCTGTGGAACTCCAAACAACTCTTGTTACGGCTCAATCGCAAACGACAACTGCCGACTGTGGCAGCCACCATTACCAAATTGGATGAGATCCGGGAAGCCGTGGGCAAACCAGAAAATACCAGCACCCTCAATCACATTCGGGGCTATGAAGGAGCAGGCGCAGCCCAATATTTTGGCTCACTCAATCAACTCATCACCCATCCAGACTTCACACTCACAGAACGCAATTTTCACCCGCCCAAAGATCCAGTGAATTCCTTGCTTAGTTTTGGCTACACCCTCCTCTACAACAATGTTTTCAGCTTATTGTTAGCGGAAGGGTTGAATCCCTATTTGGGGAACCTGCATGGAGCAGAGCGTGCCAAGAACTATCTGGCATTCGACTTAATGGAAGAGTTTCGCTCTCCCATCGTGGATACATTGGTGATGAAATCAATTAACCAAAAAATCTTTAAGCCGACTGATTTTACTTACCCCAATGCCGCAGGAGGAATTTATTTGGAAAAGACCGCCCAGCGAGTTTTTCTAAAGCAGTTTGAGGCACGCATTTGTGAAAAAGTCTCCCACCCTGAAGTGAAGGAGCCAGTCTCTTATCGACGCATTATTCAATTGCAAATTCAGCAATATATCAAAACC
>Ga0163146_10008995_pt1 | contig 10499 bp, 7 predicted proteins | sample OliLakLV19MP7G1_FD_148648 | JGI IMG/M metagenome (GOLD analysis project Ga0163146, IMG submission 148648) | Freshwater microbial mat bacterial communities from Lake Vanda, McMurdo Dry Valleys, Antarctica - Oligotrophic Lake LV.19.MP7.G1 | ecosystem: Environmental > Aquatic > Freshwater > Lake >... | reverse complement strand
TGATCAGGTTCAAGGTGCTGGAAGTTTTGCAACTTCTGGAACTTCTGGAACCCCTGGAAGTGTCCTTCTAGCCGCATAGAACGGATTTTTTTGACGTACTCTGTCCCTTTCAAGCGGCGGCGCTCGCTGGTTTCGGCATAGTAGAGGCTGGCTTTCTCGCTGACGTGCTTGGCGCATATCGTTAGAATCTCTATGCCCCATTCGGGAAATGGGCCTGCATTGGGCAGTAGAATCTCAAACGCTTGATAAGTGAACTCAACCCAGTTCTGAGCGGTTTTCTCGCTGACTCCCCAAGCATTAGCAAAGTCTGCGATCGGTGTCAGTTTGTCGGTAGCAGGCTTAAGCTGCTTGCTATTGACCATGATTTAACTCCTGTAGAAGTTTTAGAAGTGCTAGAAGTTTTGGAAGTTACACAGCAGGATTAACTGCCCTTGCTTGAGAGTATCATAGGTACTTCATACTTGCATCATCGATGAAGCAAACTAGGTAGAACGAATGGATTCAATCAACTTGAAGCGTTTTTCGATCCGGCTCCCAAGCTGGCACTACAAACGATTGGTTTGGTGGTCGGCTGCTAAAGGGCAGTCGATATCAGGGATGGCAGAGCGCACGATCGCCGCGCGGATTGAAGCGAACGACGCGCAAATTGAAAGCATGATCGCTGATAAAGCCGCTGACCTGGGGCTAACGCCAGCCGACGTGAAGCAGCGTTGGCTAGATGACGTGGGTTATAGAAAAGGGGGAGCCTGAGAACCCGCAAAACCCAGAAAAGGGCGATCGCTCGGAGTCTTGAGCTTGTCAAGCACTTTCAAGCACTTTGCCATTAAAAGTGCTTGACAAGCAGAGCGAATAAAGTTATTTTTATAGAAGTGGGAGAGCCTGAGAACCCGCAAAACCCATCGTGCTTTAGCCGTGGGATGTAGCGAGGGTTCTCACGAGGCTGTTAAGCCTCAGAGTCTATTCTGGGTGCTGGCAGGCGATCTATCCAGTCCTCTACTAATTGCGTCATTGTTTTTTTGCGCTCCTTTGCAATGTCTCGGAGCTTCTCCTTGCGGCTAATTTCAACTCTAATATTCAAGACTTCCTTCATGTTTGTATATACAATGACTACACAAGCATGATATCATAAACGCATGGGAGGAAGCAAAATGGCTAAAGTCAAAAAACTCAGAGGTGTTCAGCAGAACCAGGTTTACACCGATTCGCAGACAGAAGCGGTCTTGACCTATCTGTGCGAACAATCCAATAGCCTTTACAACTGTGGGGTTTATTGGTCAAGGCAGATATTTTTCAAGACCAAGCGGATCATCTCCAAATATGATCCCATCTATGAAGTGGGTGGAAACATCCACGCTCAAGCAATGCCATCTGTAGCAGCACAGCAGACATTATTGAGTGTTTCGGAGGCGTTCAAATCGTTCAAAGGATTGCGCGAATTGTGGTTCAAAGGTGAGTTGGAAGACAAGCCGAAACCGCCTAACTATCGTGATTCTGGAGGCTTGTTTAAGGTGGCATTCCCTAACATCGGAGCAGGTAAACCTACCCTAGTAGGTGGAATGATTCGGTTTCCTTTGGGATTGCAAGTCAAGCGCTGGTTTGGGCTGAAAGAGTTCTTGCTGCCACTGCCAAAGAATCTTGATTTTGCCAAGGTGAAAGAGTTCACCATCCTGCCTAAAAATGGCGTGTTCTACCTGGAATGCACCTATGCAATGGAAGAGTTAGAAACAGATTTAGACCCGGATCAAGCTCTAGCAATCGATTTTGGCACCTCATCAAACTTGATGGCTTGTGTCGATACATTAGGCAACTCGTTTCTAGTTGATTCGCGTCAAGCAAAGGCGATGAATCAGCTATACAACAAGCGGGTAGCCAGTCGTAAAAAAGGCAAGCCCCTAGATTACTGGGATAGCGTTCTAGATGGCTTCACCCGTAAACGCAATCACCAAATGCGGGACATGGTGAACAAGGCTGCAAGGCTGGTAAGCGATCATTGCCTAGCAAGCGGGATTGGAACAGTTGCAATCGGCTGGAATGACGGCATTAAAGACGGGTGCAATATGGGCAAAAAGAACAATCAGCAATTTGTTCAAATGCCCCTTGCCAAGATCAAAACACGACTAGAACAACTGGGAACCCTGTACGGTTTTCGAGTCGTGCAAACAGAAGAAGCAAACACATCAGCAGCTTCCTACCTGGATGGAGACTCCCTACCTGAACATGGCTGCAAGCCTGACGGGTGGAAAGCATCAGGGAAAAGAAGCAAGCGCGGTCTATATCGGTCAGGTGACGGTAGTTTGGTAAATGCCGACTTAAATGGCTCAGCCAACATTCTACGCAAGGTAGCCAGAAACTTAGGCATCGACCTAAGCAGACTGGGTAGACGGTGTTTGACCACCGTAAGCAGAGTAAAACTATGGGTAGCACCTAAGTCTAACTCTTGTCTGAAAGAATCCCACTGGCTTTAGCCGTGGGAGTTGTCAAGCGTCGCGTGCCAGAGCCGAAGCGCGGATCGATGTCAGGCAGCTCAAGCGCCTGTTCCCCATCCCAGAAGCGCTGCAAGCTCAGGTGTCCTATCGGCTGGCGATGAACCCCCACGACTCGGACGTTGGGTGCTACCTGGATATCCAGCTCCACTACTCTCAATGCCCAGACGCGATCGCTTATGCTTGCCGCGTCGAGGACAACCTCCCACAACACTGGGACGAGGCGGCACAGCAAGAAGTAGCAGCACTGAAGCGAGAGTGGGAAGGCATCATCCAGGAGGCTGGCTCAGTTCGTCCGTACAGTGAGACCGTAAGGCTGCCTTAAAAGACGTGGTTAGGGTACGAAAAGCGGTCTAAAAGGCTGAGAGGCGTTAGCAGTCTTACCCTAAAAAGTGGCGCTTGCCCTTACTTTAAGAGACCCGGTTGATCGCACCCACTGTCAAGCAGTGTTGTCGGTTAGGGTACGGGAAAGAGCCGAAAGACCATCAAGAGCAGCAACAGCTTTACCCTAAGAGCAAGCTTTGAGGGCTGAAGACGCACTCTACCAGGCTTTCAGCTTTAGGGTACAGAGAGAGGCTGAAACGCCCGAAAGTGGAGAGCGTTCGTACCCTAACCAACAGCCAGGGGCGCAGTTTAGGGTACCGCCGCGGACGACCAGCCTCTGTAAAGGGTCGTGCCGTTACCCTAACCAGCTTCGACAGCGCTTTAGGGTACAGGAAAGGGCTGCGGCCTTAGTCAAGCGGAGAAGCCCGTACCCTAACCAACCAACCACTAACCATCCCAGCGGACTCGCAGGGGCGACCCCACTTGCATTCAAACACCATCCCGCCAGCATGGACGACACTCAACCAGCCCTCAAACGGGTACAGCAGCTTGGTTGGGCGGCGTTGGAGCACTATTACCAGACGCAGTATTGCGACCTAGTGTGGCGTCTGGTAGAAGAGCTGATCCGTATGGGGCAGCGTACGGCTGGTGTCAAGCTTGACCGACAGCAAAAGCGAGTGGCGCGTTCGGTCGTCTTGCTCAATGGCATCCCGACTGGCAGCCACCAATTCCGACAGTGAGTTGTCATAGCCTAGATCGATCGCATCTGCACTGGAGAGCCATCGTTCGGCTTCTGCCAACTTGATGTCATCCAGCAATCCCCCGGTTGTTTTCCCCAAACGCACCCATTCTTCAGCACTGGCGGTGAGTCGTCTACGGGTTTGTTCCGCATCCCGTCGTTCGGTAATCCACTGCTGTAGGATAAACCACCCAGAGATCAGCGCTTCATGGGCAATATCTACCCGGATGGTCTGGTTTTTCTCACCGCTGGTCAAGGTCAACAACCGACACTGTGCCAGATGATCCAGGATTTGGTTAAACAGGGTTGGATCATCATTCGGAGTGCGTAAGGCTTCAACCGGTTGCTGACGACGAGTGTCTGCCCGTCCTTCGCCAAACTGGATCAATCGCAGAAAGATCCGACGGGGAATCTTCTCTGGATCAGTTTCCAGACTGGCTAGAGCCGCATCCGCTCGACGGGCGATCGCGACCTGCAAACCCGTCCGATGCCCACTTCCCGGAATGCCATACGACTTCCGGGTTAGTACCAGTGCTTCATAGGCTCTCAGCGGCAAAAAACGGCGTTCCACCCGTTCCCACAACAGTACCAGGGTTTCCTGCACCAATGGCAACACACCCGGTTCTCCTGCCGCATCTGTAACCAACCGCTCCAACAACGCAGGTTCTACAAATACTCCTACATTCTCGGCTGGTCTGAGAATGGCTTGCCGCAGCCCGACTTCATCCAGTGGTGCCACTTCCACCCGATTGGTCTGAATTTTACGCCAGAGAGTCGAGGTCATCAGGTCAGCATAAAAATCTGCCCGCACTGTCAGAATGAGGTACAGGTTTGGAGTTGCAGCGAGCTTGAGAAGAGTTTGCTGGAAGGGAAGCGCTTCTACACTGGCAAGGGTAAACACCTCCTCAAATTGATCCACGATTAACAACAAGCGGTTGGCGTTGGGCTGAGCCGCTAATGCTTGGGATAAAGCTTGAGCTGGATTGCTCAGATCACTATTCAGAAGGGCTTTTAACTGAGTGAGAGGAGTTTCGCCGGGACGCATTGAGCAGATTTGCCACTCATCGGAACCGAACAACCCAGTTTGATGCAGTGCCGGAATTAGCCCAGCAAACACAAGGGAAGATTTGCCACTACCAGAGGGGCCAATCACCGTGATGAAGCCCTGTAGCCGCAGTTTGTCCCGAAGTTCTTCAATTTCCTGGTCTCGCCCAAAGAAGCGATCGCCATCTGCCACAGAAAAGGGCACCATGCCGGGATAGGGGCAGGTCGGCTTTTGGGAAACCGCCGGTACTGCGTGTTGTAAGTCGGCACAAAGACGAGCGATCGCGGCTTCCCATTGCTCTGGATCTGTCGCATCCAATTTGACTAATGCACTCAAACGGGGCGGCAATTGAACGGGCTGTAACACAAGCGGAATCACGGGCCATGTCTGGGAGTCCAACCCATAGGATTGCCCCAACAAATCCACGAACAAATTAAAGCCATCTGCCAGATAAGCTGGGGAAATCACCAGCAATGTGCGGCGGCTGTGTTGAATGGCGTTTTCAAATTCCTTAATGCGAGGAACGCCCAGCGCAAATGCCCGTTCAGAATGGAAATGGACACCAGCTTGCGTCAGGGCATCCTGCAAATAGCCCTCGACCCACTCATGGTCTGCCTGAGCGTAGGAAATGAACAGATCATATTGTGCAGAGTTCACCATCGCTATTCATTCGTCCTTTCTTCAGCTCAGGGGTTAGTGTAATTGTTAACTATCGCTGTAGCCGTCGGATAAAGGCTGAGGTTTCTTGATAGCGCGTTGTATTTCCCTGTGAGCGATAAAGATGCGCAGCCTGCTGTAAGGTCTTAACAGCAGCTTGTTTGTCTCCCCGACGAGCCAGGGAAACTCCTCGATCGTAGTAAGCATTGGGCTTGCCTCCCCCTGCTATGGCAGCATCTCCAGCCCCTTGCTGGAGACTGGGTAGAGATTCCAAGCCTACTTTGAAGTCCGCTTCTGCATCCTGTCTATCTCCCAAAGCAAATCGAGCACGACTGCGGATAATGTAAGCCGTTGATAAGGTCGGATCTAATCGAATGGCTTGGGTTGTGTCTTCAATCGCTTGCTGATGATTTCCCGTGTCATAGTGAACCAGCCCACGCAGAAAATAAGCATTAGCAAAACGAGGGTTGAGTTGGATCGCTTGCGTGTAGTCTGAGATCGATTCTCCATGGCGTTTGAGGCGATAGTAGGCAAAGCCCCGATAGCTGTAAGCTTCTGAGACTTGGTTGTTAAGTTTGATGGCTTCAGTGAAATCAGCGATCGCAGAGTCCAATTTTTCTAACTTCAGATCGGCAATCCCCCTTCTGTAATAAGCATCTTGATTCTGGCGATCTTGTTGAATAATTCGTGTGGATTGCTCAACCGTTCGCTGCGCCTGCTCCTGTTCATACTGCACCAACTCGGAAACCGAGTAGTTTCCCCAAGAAAGGTTAGAATTCCATCGAATAATCTGTGTATAGAGTTCTGGCACCTGATCAACTGGATTACATCCCCACCCACCATCACCCCAAGGTTTGGCACTACAAAAGGTTTGGGCAAAATCTGGTTTTAGGCGGATGGCTTGGGTCACATCGTCAAGGCGATTCTGCCAAGCTCTTTCTCGTTCAGCTTCTGACTGACTGGACGACTGATGGGCTGCGCTACGAGCATAGAATGCTTGAGCAAAGTTGGGTTTGATACGGATTGCGGAGGAAAAATCGTCGAGTCCTCCCGCTAGACTCACTCCGGTAGAGTAGGTGAAGCCTCTCTCAAGGTAAGGTTCGGCAAAATTGGGATCCAGTTGAATGGCTTGAGTAAAATTCTTTCGTTTTTTATCTCTATCGTTGATAGCCAATCCGCGTCGGTAGTAGGCGTGAGCAAATTTAGAATTATTAAGGATTGTCTGGTTAAAATCTGAGATCGCCCCTGCCTCATCAGCAAAATGCCAACGAACGCCTCCTCGACGATAGTAATCCATTGCTCCTTTAGGAGGTGTTTCCAAAGCCTGAAGATAGTCTTTCAATACAACTGGATCATAGGGATAGATACGTGAGTCAATTCGGAGTGCCTGGGCATAATCCATGACGGCTTTTGAGTTATCCAGACCTAAAGAATATATCCGTCCTCGGTAGTAGTAGGCTCTTGCATAGTTCGGATTAAGACGAATTGCCTGGGAGAAGTCTTTTATGGCATTCTGTCGAGCATGAATATTGATCTCGTCTGTATAATTAATTCCACGAACCTGAGCTAATCCCCGCTCAAAATAAGCTGCTGAAAATGTTGGATCAAGCTGGATCGCTTTTGTGAAATCCTGCATCCCTTCGTTTGAAGATAATCCTCGATAGTAATAGGCATCAGCAAAGTTAGGATTGAATTGAATTGCTTGGGTCAAATCTTTGTCGGGTTCTCCTCCTGTATAGCACCTTGTATCAAGATTCCGATTAGCTTTACAAAGGTAAAGATGAGCAAGTCCTCGGTAATAGGCATGGGCAACGTTAGGAGATTGCTCAATTAGTTGCGTGAACTGTTTGATCGCCCGTTGATTATCTGTCCATTCAATTGCCTCAGGGAGGGCAAGCCGAACAACTTGAAAGTAATCGGTAGTTGCGCCTCGTTGCTCACCAAGTTGGTCACGCAGTAAACCACGAACGTAATAGAATTCAGGACTCTCAGAAACTAACTGAATTGCCTTGTTATAATCGGCAAGAGCAGCTTGTTGATTGCCAACTTGACTATGTATATTGCCGCGTTGATAGTAGGCATCAGCGTATTGAGGATTGAGTTGAATTGCCTTGTTATAGTCGGCAAGAGCAGCTTGCTGATTGCCAACTAGTACATAAATATTGCCACGTTGATAGTAAGCGACAGTATATTGAGGATTAAGCTGAATGGCTCGAGTCTAATCTGCAAGTGGAGCCTCCAATATTGCTCGGTTAGCCTTCATATCTTCGGATAGCGTGCGATACACCTTTGCCCATTTAAAGCGAGTCTCTGCACGCTCAAAATATGCCTCTGCATAGTTAGGATTTAATTGGATGGCCTTAGTGAGATCAGCAATTACCTCATCCGATGAATTCATTCTTCCTCTAGCCAAGTAATCCTCTGCTGCCAAGGTAATCGCAGATGATGGTGAGGACTGGGCGTAAGTTACGATTTGACCACCATTTAATAGCCACCCACATCCTAATAAAGCGCCAATCAAAACGAGATTTTGTATGTTCATCAGTGCCAGACTTCCCAGAAACGACCTTTTGGACTAAAGTTTCACGGTTTTTCTCCTCAATTTTCCTCTTCTCAATAGCGATTCCGCCATTACTCAGGATTTCGTTGCATTCGTGGTAACGATCCTCGCAGTGCCTGAATCAATCGCTCAAACTCCCGTTCAGCCCGACGAGGATGGCTAAGGTCAAGCGTGGTTAACATACTTAACCGGGTTGGCAGGTGATTGGTATCGATCGGTGTCGCTTTAACGGGCAAAAGGCGGTATGTTCCCTCCTGGATGCCCATCGTTTGTCCCAGTGTATTTTCAAACTCTGCCATGTGATCCGCTAAATAGGTCTTAGACAAAACTACTACCGTTCGTTTTGCCTGCTGCATCCCCCGTTCAATGTTGACTACACGGGCAACTCCAGGATTCTCAGAATCTCCCGATACTGCTACCCGTAACCCTGCTGCCTCCAACTTGGGTAATAAGGTATCCCACACCCAGGTTGTATCGGGTTCCCTGTCTACATAACTGATGTAGGCATCGTAGCGATAGCCCTCTTCAACCTTGGGGATGATGCCTTTCTGACCACCCAAATACAGTGCGATCGAGATATTTTCTTCCAATTCCGCCTTGAAGATAGGGTGTTGGTTTGGCTGAGCACCCGTCACCCGTGGTGGCAGATACTCGAACACATCAAACACACGAATCAACCCATCATCGCTAGGAATGCCGCCCTTTAGCCCTGCTAAGAGATGTTGCGTAAACAAACTGTTCGCTGCACCCGTTAGCACGTAAGAAAATTCACTGCTACGAGACGACGCTAAAATCACACGCCCTCGTCCCTGCTTCAATGCCTCGTAATAGCGATCTGGAAAACCTGCTTTAAGAATAGGGGCTTCAGCATCTTTGGGTTGTCCGATGCCACCGGAATGACAGCAGTCGAAGACCACAATCACTTTGCGGGAAGGGATTGCCCTCAAAGCTTCGGTGAGTTGCCCTCCGGAGATGGCGGTTTGGGCAAGGGATACTCCTGAAGTGGGGTCAGCATCCACGGGCAGGAGATACTCCCCAGCATGGGGGCCGTACTCAACTGCACCACCATGACTGGACACATAGATGAAAACCGTTGAATCCTGATTGCTCTGCTGGGCTAGAGCGGCGATCGCTTGCTTTAAATTTGCCTGGGTTGCTTGACCATCCAGTAGCAACTGAACGTTGTCGGGCGAGTAGCCGCAATATTGGAGGTCGATGAGCAGGTTGTGAATATCCTGAGCATCTTTGAGAACCGAATCGGGAAGCCGATGAATGTTTTGATAATTGGCAATCCCCACAACGAGCGCGTAGGCATTCTCCATTCCAGACATAACCAAAGATCCGTGTGTATAAGTGGTCGATCACAAAAGAATAAATCATGCTGGATGCAGCATATGGTATGGATTACCATTGCCTTCGTACCATACGCAACTTCAGCAGATAGAAGCGTCATTCGATCAGGTGAAAAATTTGCTGCAGCACTGGCAAAAGATTTCTGAGATAGGATGTAGCAGAAAAACAATAGTCCTTACTAGTCATACGCATACGTTCTCTGCTTAGCTCGACTTTATCCATTTTGAAGAGGAGCTATTCTTGGCGGTGCCTCGATCGCAGACAGGGTCGCAAACTTTTTCGGATTTCCAGTATTGGAACGATATCAAGAAAAGTGCATCGACAAACTGACATGCTACAACTGTTGGTGCTTCAGGGTTTCAGAAAATGGATAAAGTCGAGCTTAGAGGATGTCTTAAAAGTCCAGCCATAGCGTAGTGCAAAGAGAAAAAGCTCTCATCCCGTAAACTGTCAAAAGAAAAGAAACTCGACAGGGGATTGAGAGCGATGGAACGATCCGATCCGACCGACATGAGTGCTGCACAATGGGAACTTCTACAGCCCTTGCTGCCCGTTGTGAAACCGGGAGGACGACCACGGAGTGTGGATCGTAGAGCCGTGGTCAAGGCGATCTTTTACATCGTGGTGGCAGGTTGTGCGTGGCGCATGTTACCCAAAGACTTTCCGAAGTGGCAAACGGTCTATCACTACTTCCGGGCATGGCGCTTGGATGGCACGTGGGAGCGCATTCATGCCCAGTTAGTGCAATGGGAACGGGTGGTTCAGGGGCATGAGGCAGCGCCGAGTGCTGCCAGTTTAGACTCGCAATCGGTGAAGACGGCGACCCCAGCGGCACTCGCGGTTGGGTACGACGGCGGCAAGAACATCAAAGGGCGCAAACGCCATCTTATGGTGGATACCTTGGGGTTAGTGATGCTGGTCGTGGTCACGGCTGCCAGTGTCAGTGACCCTCAAGGGGCGCGCCTCCTCTTTGCCCGCCTAGCGGCTCTGCCTCAACGGAGGACGCGGTTAGTCAGCATTTGGGTCGATGGCACTGATGCTGGGGTGGCTTTCATGCAAGGGACGATGGACATCGATCGCTGGATGCTCGAAACGATCAAACGCTCGGATGATGCTCAAGGGTTTGTCTTGCTGCCGAAACGGTGGGTGATGAAACGCACTTGGGGGTGGCTCAATGTCATCGTCGTTTGGTCTATCTAATTGTCGCGCCACAAGCGGTTTGCTTTGAGGTGATACTAAGCGAGCATCGCCCACCGGGTCTCAGGTGTCGCGAGTTCACCGAACAGATTCCACACCCCATCGTGACCGTCGCCCCAACAGACCAGGGGTGCGAGTCAC
>Ga0163146_10008992_pt1 | contig 10502 bp, 10 predicted proteins | sample OliLakLV19MP7G1_FD_148648 | JGI IMG/M metagenome (GOLD analysis project Ga0163146, IMG submission 148648) | Freshwater microbial mat bacterial communities from Lake Vanda, McMurdo Dry Valleys, Antarctica - Oligotrophic Lake LV.19.MP7.G1 | ecosystem: Environmental > Aquatic > Freshwater > Lake >... | reverse complement strand
GCCGATGAGCGAGGCGCTTGGTGAGCTTTGCCGCGAGCGCGTCAGCATTGGCGAGCGCGCAGAGCAGCGCACACACACGCGCGGCGACGCCGTGAGCCCGCAACTGGCGGCGGAGGGCCGAGCCGATGGCGCTGCGCATGAGGGCGCTAGTGTGCCGGCGTTTGCGAAAACCGTTGGGCGCGCCGCGCGGATGGTGCAGGCGTGGGCGCGCTGATCGCGGCGCCATCGTCGCGATGGCGCGCAGGAAGATGAGCTTGCCGACATAGCGCGCCATATCGTCAAGCAGGCCGCGCGGCGGTGTTGCGCCAGTGATGAGACATGCCGTGAACCGCATCAGCCACGCCGCCGCCCAACTCATAAGCCGGGCGAGGGAGTGGTGCGAGATATGGGGTTCTGGGGCGGGGTTCATGGGCGCCAGTATGCGGCCGGATTGAGCTCGGTCGGATTGATATTCTTTGGGACGTTGAAAACGCCGGTGTTTTGGCTCGAAATGCGGGGATAGAGCGCGAGTCTATCCACGAAACGCGCGCGTGGAGCGCCTGCGTTTGCGGCGATCGTGCAAGTTGGAAAAGTGTGTGTCACGCTTTCCCATGGCATGAGGCGGACACAACGCTGGAATACTATCGGCAGGATCAACCACCGCCACCAACTGGGACTCGGCTAAACAGATGAACTCGATCGCATTCCTGCTTGGGGGCGCCGCACTTTTGTTTTTCGCTTCGTGCTCGCACACGCATATCGAAGAAGCGGCCCCAGTGATTGGCCTTGAGGCGGGCAATGGTCAGGTCGTTTTGACTATAGCCAATGAGGGTGATCGCGCGTTGAGAATCACGGATTACGGGTACCGGGATGGACTGCGTGTCCCACCAAACGTTTTCGTTCGAGTTGCTGACTCTTCTGGATCCGTCCTGCACAATCAGGCCCAGGATGTGAATGGATGGTGGACGCCGCGCTTCGTTGATTCCTCAGTGGCCAGACCAGCTGAGACGATGATTCTTGAACCTTCTGCGACCATTGAACGATCTTTGAATTTGGACGAGTTGGTTGGCGGGATGCAGTGGAGCGGGCAACGACCCGTGGGCATGTGCCGGTACCAAATCAGAGCCGTCATTTTCTATCATGGGGGCGTTGCTTCGCACACGAGTAGTTGGACTGATGTGGACTGCACCGTGGTAGCTCCTCCGCGAACTTAGGAGGAGAATGGAATCCCGCGCTCTTCACGTCGGAAATCGAGATCGAACGATTTGCAAATCGAAATCGCGGACCGCGCACTTGCGTCGAAAATTGCGACGACCTTGAAATGCTAGGGGTGCACGGCTCCCCTTTCGGCGACAATTCCTGCAAACTGATCCCTGGAAAGGGTGACACACACTCGCGGCGCGCTGTCGCTAAACTGTGGTGAGTAATGGTGTCTGTCACGCAGAGCGCCTGCATCGCCCTGAGAGTGAGTGAAGAGCTTAGCCCGCTTGCTTGATCTGCGCGGGCGCCGTCGCCACCGCCGCAACGAGCGCGGGCCGTTTGCGGGCGTAGCGCATCACGGTGGCGGCGAGCATGTCGCGGTCGGCGGGTTTGACCATGTGTTCGGCGGCGCCGAGGGCCATGGCCTGAGCGCGGTCCTCGTTGACCGAAAGCACGACGACCGGAATGTCTTGCGTCTTCGGATCGTGCTTCAAGCTTTGCAGCACGCGCCAGCCGGAGCGGTCGGGCAGGAAGATGTCGAGCAGCACCAGCGCCGGCTCGCGGCTGCGGGCCAGCGCCAGGCCAGCTTCGCCGCCGCCGACGCCGAGCACCGAAAAGCCGGCGCGGGTGAGGGAGCGGGCGGCGAGTTCGCGCGCGTCGGGCTCATCCTCGATGACGATCACCAGTGGTCCGTCGGCGGCGCCCTGAATAGCGTCGATCTGGGCTGCGGCGCCGAGGGCTTTGCCGGCGTCGGCGAAATCCGCCGGCACGTGCAACGTGAAGGTCGAGCCTTGGCCGAGCTTGCTCTCGACCATGACATCGCCGCCGAGCAATTGCGCCAGGCGCCGGGTGATGGTGAGGCCAAGGCCGGTGCCGCCATATTGCTGCGTGATGGTGGGATCGGCTTGCACGAACGGCTGGAACAGGCGCGCCATGTGCTCGCTCGACATGCCGATGCCGGTGTCGCGCACGGTGATGAAGATTTGCTCGACACCGTTAAAGGGGCGGCGCTCGAAGCCGACATCGATCTTGCCGTCGCGCGTAAACTTGGAGGCGTTGGAGAGGAGGTTCAGCACGCACTGGCGCAGTTTCATGCCGTCAGTGTTGGCCATGCCGTCGGGCGCTGCGCCCATGAGCGCTATGGCGTTGCCGTTTTGCTCGGCGAGCGGCCGCACCGTTTCGATAAGATCGTCCAGCAATTCGTGCGGCTCGAACGTTGCCGGGATGGCTTCCATGCGGCCGGCTTCGATCTTTGACAGATCGAGAATCTCGTTGATCAAGCTGAGCAGATGCTTCGCTGCAGTGAGGATGCGGTTGAGATCTTGCACAGCGGCAGTGTCGCCATTGTCCTCGGCGTCCTCCTGCAACATTTCCCCGTAGCCGATGATGGCGTTGAGCGGCGTGCGCAGCTCATGGCTCATATTGGCGAGGAATTGCGACTTGGCGAGATTGGCGCTCTCGGCGGCGTGACGCGCGTGCGCCAGCGCATCGACGCCGCGCGCGATCGCGTCGCCGTGTTGAACGAGGGCGCTGAGCATGGCGGCGAGATCGGCGGAGGCCGCGATGGCGGGCGCTTCGAGCGGCGTGGAGAGCTCGTTGCTGAGCGTTTTCAGCGTTTCGGTTTGGCAGGCGAGCGCGGCGCGCAAGCTTTGGCTGGCTTCGTGTGGGAGGTTGGCGGCTGGCGCCGCGGCGATTTCGGCGCGGCTGCTGACACAGGTGAGGCGCACCGGCGCGCCGTCCGGCGTCGTCCGCACAAAACCCTGATGCCGCACGCGCACGATCGAACCATCAGCATGCATCACGTCGTGTTCGATCGCGATGCGGCGGACGGCGCCTTGGCGCGGCGCGAACGCGGCTTTGACCAGCGCGCGATCATGCGCGGCGGCGAAGCAGGCGTGCTCGATGACGTCAGCGGCGGTGACATCTCGGCCGAGTACGCCGGCGAGGCGGTCGGCGCCGATCAGGGTGTTGCGGGTGTAATCGATCTCCCACGCGGCGGAGGCGTCGTCGAAAAAGCTCATATTGAGCTGGCGCACCCATTCGGCGTCCTGCGCGCGCACGTGCGAGGCGCGATGCGCGTGCTGGAGCGCGGCGGCGGCGACGTAGGCGGCGCAGATGAGGCACATGAGCATGATCGTGAATGCGTCAGCGGCGATGGCTTGAGCAGCGAAAGCGAGGCCCAGTACGGCGTAAGGCGTGCATGCAAGTACAGTGTGCAGCCGGCCGCGTTGTGCATGCAGTCCAGCTTGCACCACCAGCACGCACAGCATCGCCGCGGCGAGAGTCGGGCCGAGCATATTCGGCGCTGTCCAGGCGAGCGCAGGCGCCACCGCCACGCTGGCGGCCGACATGGTGTCCAGTGCAAGGTGCGCGGCGTTAGTTTTCGCTCGCGACAGGGCGCCGAGACGACGGGAGAGAGCTGTACGCGCGTGCTCAATCAACAGCGCAAAACCAAGCCATACGGCAGCGAGTGCAGCGCTCGTTGTAGCGGCGACGCCGAGCGTAAGGAGCCCGAACACGTAATAGCGTGCGCGCGGGCCGAAAAAGACATCGGCGGCGGCGCGTTCGATCGCCGCACGGTTGATGAAGTGTTGCACGCCCCGCCTCATTGGCTAATTTCACGGTAAGGCTATCGCGCCACTGTAAATCAAGCGTTCGTGCGAAGCGGAAATCGTGCTGTTTTGAAACGAATATTGCGCGTTTGAGCGCCGAAGCATGAATGAAACATTGCCGCGCGCGGTAGAGGTAAATTTGCATGAACTTTAAGTCCGACAATACCGCGAGCGCCGCTGCGGAAATCTTGGCGGCGCTGAGCGCGGTCAACGACAAGCCCGCAGCCGCCTATGGCGACGATCCATGGTCGCGCAAGTTGGACGAGGCGTTCAGCGCGTTCTTTGAACGCGACGTGCGCGTGTTCACGGTCGCAAGCGGCACGGCGGCGAATGCGATTGCATTGGCGAGCGTGGTTCCGCCGTGGGGCTCAATCCTGTGCCACCGCGAGGCGCACATTGAGTGCGATGAATGCGGCGCGCCGGAATTCTTCTCCGGCGGCGCCAAGCTCGTTCTGATGGACGGCGACGCCGCGAAGGTGACGCCGGACGCGCTACGCGAGGGGATTGGCCGCAACGCCCGCGGCATTCACTCGGTGCAGCCAGCGGCGCTTTCGATTTCGCAAGCGACCGAGCGCGGCGCGATCTATCGGCCTGAAGAGGTAGCTGCGCTGGGCGAAATCGCGCGGAACGCGGGTCTGGCATTTCATATGGATGGCGCGCGTTTCGCCAATGCGGTCGCTGCGCTTGACTGCAAACCGGCGGAGCTGACCTGGAAGGCAGGCGTGGACGTGCTGTCGTTCGGCGCCACCAAAAATGGCGCGCTGGCGGCGGAGGCGATCGTGGTGTTTGATTTGGATCGAGCCGACGAAGTCGCGCGGCGGCGCAAACGCGGCGGTCACCTCTTCTGCAAGGGCCGCTATCCGGCGGCGCAATTCTTGGCCTATCTTGAGGGTGGGCTGTGGCTGAAGTTGGCGGGCCGCGCCAATGCGCTGGCGGCGAAGCTTGGCGAGGCGGCTGGCGCGCATCTTTCCGTGCCGGTTGAAAGCAATCAGGTGTTCATCAAGCCGGGCGTCGAAGCTTTGGCCAAGCTGCGCGCGGCGGGGGCTGAGTTTTACGATTGGGGCGCGGAGGGCTCGGGCGAAGCGCGCTTGGTCCTCTCTTGGAATCAGAACGAGGCTGACGTCGAAACCATGCGCGGGTTGCTCTCGGCGTTGCGCTGAGGTGACGACGCGAAGGTGGGACGGGCGCGTTGCGAGACGCCGTGCGCGGTTTTGGCCCAATGATGCGGGCGGGCGATGAGTTCGAATAGCGCGCAGAACGCAGCTAGCGTCGCCAGCGGCCAATAGAACGGCATCGTCAGAGCCGCGCGCGCGTGGCTCAGATTGCCGCTGATGGCGCTGGCCGAGAGCGCGGCGAAGGCGGCGACGCAATAGCCGAGCACCGCGAGTGTAAGGTCGGCGGGGCGCAGCAGCTCGTATGGCGATAGCGCTGCGGTCAAAACAATAAACGCGAGCGGCCCATGCGCGAACGCCGCGATGAGCCCGCCGCCCAACATCACTTGCATTGCGGCAAAGCCGGCAAGCCCCATTTCGCGCGCGGTGCGCAACGGATTGCGCATCAGCACCAGCCACGTCTGCATGTGGCCTTTGATCCAGCGTGTGCGTTGCTTAAGCCATGCCGCGAACGTAATCGGCGCTTCTTCGTAGGTCGGTGGGCCGATGATGCCGGCGTGATAGCCGTTGCGGGCGAGGCGATACCCGAGGTCCGCATCTTCGGTGACGTTGAATTATGATTGCCGTTTTTCGATATCGTTTGCGGCATCTTGCGGTTTTTGCTCGCGCGTCGCGCATGGCCTTGTCGCGCTTGAGTTTTTCTCACTAGCTGAACCCCACCGAACCCTCTCGTTCCCTACGCCTCCCTCTGCACGGAATGGGACAGGAACGGGATTTGAGGGATTCATTGGAGTTTATCAGTGCCCCGCCAATCCAATCACAAACTTCGCTTGACGCGCCGCGCGATCGAAGAATTGCAGCCCGCGCCACGGCGCTATCGCGTGCTCGACGCGGACATAGCAGGCCTCTCGATCATGGTTATGCCATCGGGCCGCAAGACTTGGTCGGTGCGTTACACGCCAGACGGCGGCTCGCCGACAGAGGTTGTCCTCGGTGATTATCCGGGCGTGCTGCCAGAGCTCGCGCGCGACCACGCTGGCAAGGTCCGATCAGGCGCGAGGCTCGAAGGCCGCGACCTCGCTAAGGAACGCAAAGAGGCGCGCCGGCAGAATGCGATCCGCAAGGAGCGCACGGTCGAAAAGCTGATCGAGGTTTATATGGCCGACGCGCGCCGGCGCATGCGCGAAACCACCATGATCCGGCTGGAATCGACGATCCGTACCCGTGTGAAGCCAAAATTCGGCGACAAGAGCATCGCGCTCATAAGCCTGGACCAGGTGCGCAAGTATGTGGAGGCGATCGAGGAAGACGAGGGTCTGCCGGGTGCTGCGCGCAGCACATGCTCAGCCCTGAAGGCGCTTATGGCCTTCGCCCTGGAACGCGGCTTGATCGATGTGAACCCGCTCCAGGGCTATCCGGGGCCGAGTATTCGCAGCCGCGAGCGCGTGGCCACCCAAGATGAACTGCGGCTCGTTTGGCTAGGCCTTGAAGACATGGCGAACAATCCTGTCGGCCGCGCCAGCGCCTTAGCCTTGCAGTTTGCGTTGTTGACGCTCCAACGGCGAAGCGAGGTTGCGGGCATCACCAAGGCCGAAGTGGATTTTGGCGCGCTCCGGTGGACCATTCCGGGGAGCCGGACCAAGAACAAGTCGCCGCAAGTGGTGCCGCTGGCGCCGCTCGCGTTAAAGACGCTGCGGGCAGGGTTCGAGCATAGCCGCGAGAACCATGCCTTCTGCCGCCGCGACAGGAAGATGGCCTCGCGTGCGACGGCTCTCACCCGCGCCTTCATTCGCCTCCGCGAGGATGTGGGCGCAGGCGATCTAACGGTTCACGATCTGCGGCGCAGCGGCGCAACGATGATGGCCGAGATCGGTGTGTCGGGCGATGTGATTAGCCGCATCCTCAATCACACGCCGCCGGGACCGCAGGTGACCAAGATCTACAATCGGTTCGATTATGAACCGCAGAAGCGCGAAGCGCTTGAGCGCTGGGAAGCTCACCTGATGAGCATCGTGCAGCAACCAGCGAAGGCGCACGCGAAGCTCAGCTAGGGGCAGCCGAGTTCGGCGGTTAAGGATGCGGTGGGTGGTTGAGCCGCTTCGGGAAAAAGGTCGAGACCGCTGCGCCGTTCAATTTCTTCGAGGCTTCGCTCGGCTTCGCAATAGGATTGTCGCGCCGGGGCGTTGTCGAAGGCGAACGCCGAGAGCCTGCCTTCAGCCAGGGACACGACTTTCCAATAGCCGGATGGCGTCGTCATGGCTTCGTCGGCGCTGGGCAGTGGAGGCATCTCGATTTCGTAGAGCGGCCCAGCGATGACATAGACTTCCACATCGTCGCGCGCCGCGAGCGTTCGCTCGGCGCGCTCCAAACGCGACCATCGCCCTCTATTTAGATTGGCGTTTTGCGGCGTGATGTTGGACAAAAGATTAGCGTCAGCCCAGTGCGGAGAAGCCGACACGCTCTCAAGTGGGGCAAGATGACCGCGATCGTAGTCGGCGTCCGACGCGCGGGTGTAGTCGTCCGGCTCCAGCGTCTCTGCATCGGGAAGCGCTGGGTCGGCGCGCCAGTTGCGCGTGCGATCGGGGCCGCCGCTGAGCGCCGAAGTAACAATGTAGGCAACCCAATCGGCCAGCTTGGTCTCGCCGTTGTTGCCAAGGGCGTAGAGTTCGCGCTGGACGATGCGCCATTGCGCGCTGCGTGAGCGCGGACAGCCCCACTGGCAATGGGGGTCGTCGAGGGAAGCGCTCCAGGTCTCGATTTCGGGCGACGCCGTGACAGGAGGCGGCGTGACGATTGTCGGCGGCGTCGGCGCGGGCGCTGGCGGTGTTGCGCACGCAACAAGGAGGGCCAATAGGGCTGTGACGGCAGCAGTGCGCGATCGCATCATCGCTAGCGGCTGTAACAGGCGCCTTAATCTTGTCAACGCGCTGTCATTGGCCGCCAGGCGCGCAAGCGGACTTGAAACCGCAATGCCAGAGCCGTGCATGTGGCAAGTGCAAGAGTGAGAACCCGTCAGCGCCGAGTGCTGAGCTCGCCGCGGCGGCAAGGATGCCGGCAATCAAAACGGGCGCCCAGCGTACGAGAGCGATAATCGCTCCGCAGACCACATAGACCCAGGCGATGGCCATTGCCGTGCAGACGATAAGGATCACCGCTTCCATGCATGTCCTCGCTGGATTGGTTCTGGTCCTGGGAAAAGGCGACTGCGGAGTTGCGCGCCATAGCGTTTGCGCCGCTCGTATTGCGACAACGTCTGACCACTGAGGCGCTTTGCCTTCCAAATATTCTTGATGTCGCGCAGCGTTTTGATCTTGTGGCAGCTTCTGCACATGAGCTGATCGGGCTTGGCCCGCCGCCACGTGTTCGGCGTCGAATGCTCGCCGATCAGACCTTCGGTCTCTTCGCAATCATCGACGCAGCAGGCGCCGTTCTGCTTCTTCAGCAGCGCCTCGTATTCGCGTGCGGTTAGATAGAGACGGCTCATGCCGAGACGCGCCCTCTTCAAAAGTTGAAGCGAAGGGCGCTGATGTCTCGACGTGATCGGCCCGCGGAATGGTGCGCGCCAAACGGTCCCCAGGTGTGAGAACAAAACAAGCACAAATTGATTGAGCGTGCAAGAGGGCTCTGCGAGGAGCGGAGCTTCTATCGGCCGTGCGAGCGCGCCCCCATGGGCTACGAAGAGAAAGTGCCGGTGAAGTTTGGCCAGCTCGGGCGTTTGAGCGGGCTCTATTTCGGTTGCACGGGCTGCGCGCGCGGCACGCTCTTTACGGCGATCGCGTTGGTGAAGCTCTATGGCGCCGAAGGACGCGTCGCCGATCTCGCCAAGCGCTTATCGTGCAAAGTCTGCAAGCAGCACAAAAAGCGCCCGCCGCCTGTCTATGTCGAAGTCTCACGGCCGCATTACACCAAGGCGGAAGCCACGGCGCTGACGGCGACGGGCATCGATGCGCTGGTCTACACGCTGGAGACGCTGAAGCCTACGAGGACGATTTCGTGAGCGGTGGGCGAACCCGCGCTTGGCGCGGGACGCGCTCTCGTGTTGGGGTGGACGGCCCCCGACGGCATCCAGTGTGCCAGAATGAGGTCGTTGAAGATCTCAGACAGAGGGGCCGCCCGTGGAAAAACTTATTCGAATTGGTGTCGATACGTCAAAGGCCGTTTTTCAACTGCATGGTGTTGATGAAGCCGAGCAGCCGGTGCTGCGCCGCAAGCTAAGGCGGCGCCAGTTCATGATCTATTTCAGCACGCTCCCGCCGGCGCTGGTGGCTATGGAAGCCTGCGGCGCTTCATATCATTGGGCGCGCCAACTTCAGGCCTTGGGCCACGAAGTGGTGCTGATCCCACCGCAGTATGTGAAGCCGTATGTGCAGCGCGGCAAATCCGATGCGGCGGATGCCGAGGCCATTTGCGAAGCTGCTAGCCGTCCCAAACTCCGCAAGAATTTCGTGCCGATCAAGAGCCCAGAACAGCAAGGCGCGCAAATGCTGACGAAGCTGCGCGCGCAGTTCATCAGCAGACGGACACAGATCTCGAATTCGATCCGGGGTTACGCTGCCGAGTTCGGGATAACCGCGCCCAAAGGGCTCGCACATCTCAGCGAGGTGCTGGCTGATATCCGCGCCGAGGCATCGATTCCGGCCTTGGTGGTGGATTTGATGGAAATGCTTTCTCGAGATTTTGCCAGGATCGATGCGGAGGTCGGTCTTCTGGATAAGAAGCTCATGGCGCTACACCGCGGCAACGAAATGAGCCGGCGATTGGCTGGCGTGCCAGGCATCGGTCCGATCGGCGCAACGCTGCTGTCAGTCAAAGTCGTAGATGCGAAGGGATTCAAATCGGGCCGCGATTTTGCTGCGTGGCTTGGACTGACGCCGAAAAACCATTCCACCGCGGGTAAAAATCGCCTCGGCGTGATAACACGCGCTGGTGATGAAATGCTGCGAAGCGTTTTGGTGGCAGGGGCCACGGCAGTAATCGCCGACATGAGGCGCGGCGGGAGCCGCAGCTGGCCCTGGTTGAAGGCGTTGATCGCGCGCAAGCCGCCAAAACTCGTGGCGATCGCGCTCGCGAACAAGCTCGCGCGCATCGCATGGAAGCTTATGGTCAGCGGTGAGCGATACCAACCCATCATTGCTGCGCCATCGATCGACGTCGCCATGCCGGCGTAAAAGAGCTTAGCGTCAACAACATTGACGCTAGGGCCGGAACTTGCACAAACAGAAGAGGTGGTGTGATCGGCGCAAGCCGGAATATGTGAGACATTCCGCTCGGTTCACCGGCAGCAAATGCCGTTCTCGTGTTTGGAGCTCACTGTCCAGCGAAGCCCATCTTGGCCAGCAGTCGAAAGACTCAGCAACAGGCCGGACATATGAGCGCAAGCGATCCGATCAGTGTCACTCAATCTGTTTCTTGCAAGCAGGGGGCCGTCCACATATGAACCGAGCCGCGCGAAAGGAAAGCGCGGCGCGTCTCCGATGGTGGTGGATGGCTCCCGCTCCCGGCGTCAATGCGCCAAAGTGTGGTGCTGTCACGCAACCACGAACACGGAGCCATCCGCCATGGATATTACGACAATCGGCTTGGACCTCGCCAAGAACTT
>Ga0163146_10008990_pt1 | contig 10506 bp, 9 predicted proteins | sample OliLakLV19MP7G1_FD_148648 | JGI IMG/M metagenome (GOLD analysis project Ga0163146, IMG submission 148648) | Freshwater microbial mat bacterial communities from Lake Vanda, McMurdo Dry Valleys, Antarctica - Oligotrophic Lake LV.19.MP7.G1 | ecosystem: Environmental > Aquatic > Freshwater > Lake >... | reverse complement strand
GAAATTGATAGTGGAGTTAAAGAAAAAGGATGTACAGAACTTTAAGGGTTGGCTGAGTTTTGTGGTAAGAAATCATTGCATTAATATTATTAGACAAAACAAAACTCGATTTAGTTACCGAGATGGACATTTTGGATTTGAACTAGAAGCCCCCGATGAACAAGAAGAAAATTACTTAGCAAGTTTAAGTAATGAGGAATTGATAGAGAAGTTGCCGGTGTACTTGAGTAAACTTAACGCTAAACAAAAAGAATGTATTGAATTGTTCTTTTTAAAGAATAAAAGCTATCAAGAAATTGCCGCATCAACAGGATACAGCTTGAATGAAGTGAAGAGTTATATACAAAACGGAAAACGAAATTTAAAACAGATCATATTAGATCATAAAGATACAAATGCCGCATAACAAGAACATAAACAACGACCTTGAACATTTGGCCGAGTTGGGATACGATCGATTTCCCGATTCTGAAAAAGATGTGGAGAAGTTAAAGCAAAAAATAAAAGCAAGGTCGGGAACCCACGCTTTAACTGGAAATACTTTCCTTGTTGTTGCTATTAGTTTATTCCTTGGCATTACTTTTTTCTTTATGATATACAACGCTCCTATCCTTTTCCCTTCGCGCTATGAATTGCTGGCAGAAAAAACAAAACAAAACATCATACAGCAAATTAACCTCGACACTATTGATGTTGCCGGCAAAGCAAAAAAAACAAAACCATGGCCTACCGAAAAATTTGTGGAACCCACTGAGCTCGATAGCTCCTTAAGTTTTGGCAAAGCCGAACATCTGGCTATCATTAATGAAATTGCTGTTATAGATAACTCAACAGATGCCAACAACCTCGATATAAAATATAGCCCTAATGCTCCTTATATTTATTTGTACGATCTTAAAATTGCCAATTATAATGGCTACTATTTTAAAACACCTCAGCGTTTAGTTGTACACGGAAATTTAGAAGCCAATAAAAATTTACGAGACAACCAAGACCCTGCTTCTCAAATGCCGTATCGCGCATATTATCTTCACGATGTTATTAAAGATGCAATGCGCTTATTTAAAGAAAAGGATTATTCGCAATGCATTACTTTACTTGACCTTATTAGCGAGTATAGTGCAAACGACGTTAACTGCGAATTTTACCGAGGTATGTGCTATTACTATTTGAAAAATCACGAAGATGCCTATAAGCAATTAAAGTTGAGCTACTCCCATAAAATAAATGTTTTTGAAGAAGAAACAGCCTTTTATCTTGCACTTACGGCTTTAAAGACCAACAGGGACAAGGAAGCCAATAATTTACTCAACAAAGTTGCCAATAACAAGGGGTTTTACGCCAAAAAAGCCCAGGAAATGATGCCGAAATAGGTACAGAATAATTTGTTATCTTTGAATCCTATTTTGAAAAAGATAATCTTATATTTTATTATTGTTTCAACGCCTGCCTTAACTAAAGCGCAAACGCAAAATCTGTATTACAAAAACCTTACCGATTCTATCATCAATACATTTAGCGTTGATACCAATCATTTAAGTATTAAGCGTACCGATCCTATGATCAAGTACAAAAACTATTTTAATTATGTGCTTTGCTTTTATAAAAATCTAGAATATAAAAAGATCAGGATCAAATCTGAAAAAACACATCGTGTAGCCGACGTAAAACCGAAACCAATTGACGTGATTGCTGTGCCTGAAGAAAGAGTTTATACCATCATTTTTAGCTCCAAAGCAGGATCATTGATAGATACTGTAACATTTGAAAAACTAAGTGTTGATTCTAAAATTGCATTAATAAGCAAACAAATAAGTTTAATACAAGAGTATAGCACCCTTGGTTTTTTTGAAGTGATTGGAATGCGCTTTAAAAAATACTCGATCAAACGATCAAAGGAATTGAACAAGGATGTTAACTTATATTCGATTGAGGCCGGATTTGGTTATCAATTGATGACCTATACTAACGAAGTATATGATAAATTACTGGAAGATAATTGGACCGACAAACACGCTTACAAAAAATATTATCAGAAAAACGTTAATGCATTAATGAACTACGATGCCATTAAGATCTATCTTTACGATTATGCAGTGTATTTGCAGAACATCTACAAGTAATTACGAACGACGAGGTTTGAATGACGAATCTGTGTTTGTAAAACTCGTACTTCGTCAATCATAATTCTAACTTTGTTTAAATACCTTATTCAAATTCTTGAGAAGGAAAAATAAAATGATCGCAGCAAACATCAACAACCCAAAATTCAACCAAAAGTAATTTGCCTTATCATCAAACTTATCCCAGTTCTTAGCCAATACGCCACTTAATTTATTTCCTAGTGAAGTTGCCAAACTCCAACCACCCATCATTAGAGCAGTTAAACGCACAGGTGATAATTTTGAAACCATCGATAATCCCATTGGACTCAAAAGCAGTTCTCCAATAGTAACCACGCCGTAGCAGGCCACCAGCCACCAGCCGCTGGCCTTTTCCATTCCATTAGCAGTCATTGGAATTGCAACAACCATTACTAAACACGATAAGGCACTAATGAGCAAACCATATGCGATTTTTGTTGCTGTAGTTGGTTCTTTACCCCTCTTTCGAAGTATTGAAAAGAAGAAAATAAGTATTGGCGTAAGCACCACCACAAAAAATGGATTGATCGACTGGAACAACTCTGTATTTATTAAAAAAAGTTTCCCGCCAGGAGGTGGGTATTTTTCTGTATCCAAGTTTTTAAAGTATGCTGGATAATCATCACATTTGATCACCTCCCCTTTTTCATCTCTGATCCTTCTAAATTGCTCATCATATTGATCGCGCATTTTACTTTTAGCAACAACCGAATCATTCAAATACAAAGTTTTTGTTGTCGATAAAAGTTCCTTAGGCATTTCTCTATCGGTATAATATTCTGCGTAGGTAGTTAACGCGGTTCCGTTTTGTTTAAATACTGCCCAAAATAATATCACAATAAAAAATATGGTGAACATGGTCTTTAAATTTGGTTTCTCCTCTTCGCTCACGCTCTTATAAACCGTGTAATAAAAATATATCACAGGTACGCACGCTAAAAAGAATGCATCGGTGCTATCACTACCCATTATACTTCCGGGGATTATCCATCCTAAAATTCCAAATGTAACTGCTACACCCAATACTTTCACAAATCGCATCAACATGGGTTTATCTTCGGGACTAGGTTCTTTTCGTACATCCACGTGCTTGTAATATTTGTTTCCCATCCAAAAAGTAATCACGCCAACAAACATTCCAACACCAGCTGCGGTAAATGCACCTTGCCAACCATATTTGTTTCGCATATAAGCCGCCACAAAATTGCAAATAAGCGCACCTGCATTTATGCCCATGTAAAAAATATTATATCCAAGATCTTTTTTGGCTTTAAAACGCGGATCGTTGTACAAATTACCGAGCAACGTAGAGATATTAGGTTTAAAAAATCCATTCCCAAATATCATCACAGCCAATGCTGTATAAAACGCCCATTTTTCGTGAACACCAAGTAAAATATATCCTATACCCATTAAAATTCCGCCGAGAGTGATGGAAAATCGATAACCGAGTTTAAGATCTGCCAACAATCCTCCCATGAAAGGCGTTAGGTAAACAAGCGCAATAAATGTTCCAAATATATCGGCACCTGTAGCGTTATCCCAACCCCATCCGCCTTCGTCGGTGGGCTTGGTCATGTACAGCATAAAAATGCCTATCATTAAATAATAACCAAAACGTTCCCAAAACTCGGTGAACACCAAAAAAAATAATCCTTCGGGGTATTTGCGTTCCTTGCTCATGTGATAAAGATAATGATAATGCTCAATTCTCCACAAAATTTGTTATTGCCTAACTAATAGCATTAGCTTACTCAATTTCAATAGTTGAACATATTTATTCTTCTATAAATCTGTTAATATTGTATATTATTTAAACTCAATTTGATTATGAAAAAACTATTTACTTTATTTATCTTTTGTACGATCACACATTTACAATCGCAAAATTCAATTAATAATTCGTCGGTGATCGCTAACTGCATTACTTGCTCAGGATCTTACAGCTGGAATACAACAACCGCATTTAACCCAACCATAATGATAAGTGGCCCTGGCTTTACAAAAGACCTTAAATCTAGCAATTATGGATTCAGTATCCCGTCTAACGCAACCATAACCGGAATTCATGTAACGTTCAATCACAATCATGTATTTACACATCCCACAGCACTTAACGACACTTTAGTAAGTTTATTAAAAGGAGGCGTTCCTTCAGGTGCAAATAAAATGGCAGTAACCGGGCCTTACAACCAAACCGTTTCAACCGTTGAGAATTTTGGAGGAACAGGTGACCTTTGGAGCACAACTTGGACCCCAGTTGACATTAACGCGGTTGGCTTTGGCTTCGATCTTAAAATGCATGCAACATCAGTTGGAAATTTAGACATGTATATCACTCAAGGATTTATTATCACAGTTTACTATACTATTGCAAGCGGAATTTATGAATCCCAAAGTCGTTCAAGCCATACTGGTTCAATCTTTGTTAGTGATCGTCATTTGAGATCCCGTAATTTTGAAAAATTTGAAAACTGCAAAGTTCAATTATTCGACCTTAATGGAAAAATGATCCTTGGTTTTGATCCTTTAAAAGTACAAGCGATTGATCTATCCACATTGAGTGAAGGCGTATATTTTGTAACGGTAACAAGCCCCAAAGAAAACTGGTCACAGAAAATTATCATCCGTTGATAAACAAAAAATCCCGACCATTTTAGTGATCGGGACCCTTTATCGTGTTTACATATAAAATTTAGTCGGCTAAAACAATAACCGCATTATGCTTGATCTCGGCCACTCCGCCTTTGATAACAAATTCTTTTTTCTCGTTGTTATCTTCGGTAATGCTAATTGTTCCGGCTTTTAAAGTACTAACAAATGGTGCGTGATTATTCAAAACACCAAAGCTTCCTTCTGTTCCCGGAAATACAGCAGACTTAACATTTCCGTCGTATAATTTTTTATCTGGTGTTAGTATTTCTAGTTTCATTGTTTTTATTAGCTGATTTTCTGATGAGATAATTAGCTAATTCTCTAATCAACTCATCATCACATTACTTACTTTCTTCTAAAATTTTCTTGCCCTTTTCAATTGCTTCTTCAATATTACCTACAAGGTTAAATGCAGCTTCTGGATACTGATCTACTTTACCATCAAGGATCATATTAAATCCTTTAATAGTATCTTCAATTGTAACCAATACACCTTTTAATCCTGTAAATTGCTCAGCAACGTGGAATGGTTGAGATAAGAAACGTTGAACACGACGAGCGCGAGACACAACTAATTTATCATCTTCACTTAATTCATCCATACCAAGAATGGCAATGATATCTTGTAATTCTTTGTAACGTTGTAATATGCTTTTTACACGTTGAGCACAATTATAATGCGCTTCGCCAATAACTGTTGGAGATAAGATACGTGAAGTAGAATCCAAAGGATCCACCGCAGGATAAATTCCTAACTCAGCAATTTTACGGCTTAATACAGTTGTTGCATCTAAGTGAGCAAATGTTGTTGCAGGAGCCGGATCGGTTAAGTCATCGGCAGGCACGTAAACCGCTTGTACCGATGTAATAGACCCTCTTTTAGTTGAGGTAATACGTTCCTGCATCACACCCATTTCTGTAGAAAGTGTTGGTTGGTAACCTACCGCCGAAGGCATACGACCTAACAAGGCAGATACCTCAGCACCCGCTTGAGTGAAACGGAAAATGTTATCTACGAAAAACAAAATATCTTTTCCTTGACCAGAACCATCTCCATCACGGAAATATTCTGCCAATGTTAATCCAGATAAAGCTACACGAGCACGAGCCCCAGGAGGCTCATTCATTTGACCGAACACTAAAGTTGCTTTTGATTCTGCTAAAGCTTTTATATCTACTTTAGAAAGATCCCAGCCTCCTTTTTCCATGCTGTGTTTGAATTCGTCACCATATTTAATTACATCAGACTCAATGAACTCACGAAGAAGGTCATTTCCTTCACGTGTACGCTCACCAACTCCGGCAAATACTGATAAACCTGAATATGCTTTAGCAATGTTATTTACCAATTCCATGATCAATACCGTTTTACCTACACCAGCACCACCAAACAAACCAATTTTACCACCTTTTGCATATGGCTCAATAAGGTCAATTACTTTGATACCTGTAAATAGAACTTCTGATGATGTGGAAAGATCTTCGAATTTTGGAGGAAGACGGTGAATCGAATGACCACCATCATTTTTCACAACATTGATACCATCAATTGCCTCACCCACAACGTTAAATAAACGACCTTTAACTTGATCGCCAATTGGCATACGAATACCGTTTCCCGTTCCTTTAACTTCCATACCGCGGTATAAACCATCGGTACTATCCATCGCGATCGTTCTTACCGAATTTTCGCCAATGTGTTGTTGAACTTCAAGAATTAATTTTTGCCCGTTAGAACGCACAATTTCAAGAGCATCTAAGATATTTGGTAATGTTCCTACTTCAACATCAAAACTAACGTCGATCACCGGACCAATAACTTGAGATATTTTGCCAATTTGTTTAGACATGGAATTTTCCTTTTAAAATTTGGGCACAAAAATACAGATTTTTACGTATAAAAACACTATCTTGTTAATAAAAATGAATAGTTTATTTTTGCACCATGTTAGCCGTTAGATACACCGAAAACTTTAGGATAGAGAAGCCTTGCATCCTTACCATTGGCACCTTTGATGGCGTTCATTTGGGGCATCAAAAAATTCTAAAAAAACTAAACGAATTAAAACAAAGAACAGGGTTGAATTCGGTTATTTTAACATTTGATCCACATCCGCGAAAAGTACTTTTTCCGGAACAAAAAGACCTCAAATTAATAACCACAACCGATGAGAAATTAGCCCTTTTAGATCAAAATGGCATTGATATAACTGTAGTTTATCCATTTAGCAAGGCGTTTGCTCAAATGGAAGCACAGGCTTATATAAGAGATATTTTAATGAAAAGTTTGAAAGTGAAATATCTGATCATTGGATACGATCATAAATTTGGAAAGAACCGAGATGGTGATATAAAAACACTGCAAAACTATTCGAAGGAATTCAATTACGCGGTTGAAGAAATAAGTGTTCAGGATATAGATCATATCAATGTAAGCTCAAGCAAGATCCGCCAAGCGCTTGAAAAAGGAGATGTTGAATTAGCCAATAAATACCTTGGGCACGAATTTTTTATCACAGGATCGGTTGTAAAAGGAAAACAATTGGGAAGAACTTTGGGTTATCCTACTGCAAATTTACAAACGAACGACCCAGATAAAATGATCCCGGCTATTGGCGTTTACCTTGTGAGAGTTCAATTAAACAAGGAAGAATTTTATGGAATGTTAAGTATTGGTAAAAATCCAACAACCGACACCGATGAATTGGTAAAAATTGAAGTTAATATATTTAACTTTGAGAAAGACATTTACCATAGCAATATCCGTGTTTCGTTCATGAAACGATTACGAGATGAGGTGAAGTTTGAAACCATTGAACTACTGAAAGCTCAATTGAAACGCGATAAAGAAAATTGTATAAAATTACTTGATGAGCTTAGCCAACATGCTTAAAATTCATTGTATACTTTTTATTTTAAGCCTAAGTTGCTCGTTTGCACAAACCGAACTTTTAGATTCGGCTGCTGTAATGCAAGCCGATGAGTACACCGACCTTACGGTTGCACTTGCCAATAAAGAAAATGTTGTAAGATTGAGCCTGCGCAAAAAAAAGTACAAAACATTTCCAATGGAAATTCTTCAATTTAAGAATTTGCAGTATTTAGATATAAGCAAAAACACCATAAAAAACTTGCCCGACAGTATTGTAACGCTTAGAAAATTGCAATTTCTTATTTGTAGCAAAACCGATTTGGAAACATTGCCAAAAAATATTGGCGACATGGAAAATTTGAAATACGTTAATTTTAATCAAAACGAAATTGCCACTTTACCTTATAGTTTTGGAAGATTAACGAATTTACAGCACGCCGATTTTTGGGATAATAACTTAGATGATTTTCCTGCCAGTATGAACCAACTGAATAACTTAAAGTCGTTGGATCTGCGAAACATCATGATCTCTAAAACAAAACAAGAAGCTTTGCAAAATCAGATCCCAAAAACAAAGATCTATTTCAGTGCTCCATGCAATTGCGGTGGGTGATTACATTTTCTTTTACCTATATTTGCGCTCCAAAAAAAAGGAGACTTGTCAGAGTGGTCGAACGAGCCCGCTTGCCCGCCCCTTTGGGGCGAGGTCTCGCCCGTCAAAGGCGGGCGGAGAAAGCGTGAGTTAAAATGAAATACAAGATTTATATATTATTTAGTGATGCCTTCAGAAAAACTTATGTTGGTTTTTCTGAAAATCCTTTAGAAAGATTAGAGACACATAATTCCGGAGCGGTGGCAAGCACAAAAAAATATAGACCTTGGAGAATAGTTTTTCAAGAAGAAATTGATGGATACAAAGAAGCAAGAAAGAGAGAATTGTATTATAAAAGTGGTGCAGGAAGAAGAAAAATAAAGAGTATTTTTGACAACTTAGGAATAAATTAAAAAGGAGACTTGTCAGAGTGGTCGAACGAGCCCGCTTGGAAAGCGTGTATACGCGCAAGCGTATCGAGGGTTCGAATCCCTCAGTCTCCGCTTCATAAATAGTTTCAAATCACTGAACCAAGAAACGTTCCTTTCAAGTAAATAAAATCATTTGGAATTAAAATTCTTTATTATCTTTGCCCCGGAGAAATGGCAGAGCGGTCTAATGCGGCAGTCTTGAAAACTGTTGTATCGTAAGGTACCGGGGGTTCGAATCCCTCTTTCTCCGCTGAAAGGGACTTAGACTCAAAAAGAGAACTAAGTCCCTTTTTTATTATAGAAAAATCGCCCGTGTGTCGGGCGATTTGTGCAATTATAAAGTTGATTTCAGAGGTTCGAAATGCCCCATTTTTCTTGTCATATACCAAACCGTTAGGAAAGAGTAAGTTTTGCAATCCTTCTTTTAGTGTAATACCGCCATCTTGCCACAGTTGGCGCAGGTTTCGGCAAAGAATTACTGCTTCATTTATCATTTCTTTTAAGTTCGAAATGGAAATCCCACAAGTCGCCATTTCCTTTCGGATTTTATCAAATTCCTTAGTGTATTTTACCCTAAATCTCTCGTAGGTTTCCTTGGGCATCTCCTCTTTTATGAAGTGTTTCTCTTCGAGCGTTTCAATATCCTTGGATAGTTCGACAATTCTCGCCTTAAGGATCGCTTCCTTTTCAACCGAATCCTTATTCAGTTGATGGTAGGTGCTTTCTAATTCAATTTTTATCGCTTCGGTTAAATCCTCCTTTACTTCGTATTTCTCAAGTTCCTCTGCAAACAAACGATGCATTTCTTTTGCGCTTTTATTGCACTTACAGCCGTTTGTTCTGCATTTGTAGTAGTACAAGTTCTTCTTCTTTACAATGTAGCCAGTAAAGGGCTGATTACAATCCGAGCATTTAATAAAAACCTTAAGAGGAATATTTACATCTTCTGCTTTATGAGGCACTCCGAATTTAGGGGAAGAAGAAATCACTTCATTCACTTTCATAAAGGTTTCTTTTGTAATCATCTTTTCATGCACTCCTTCAACCACTTTTCCATTCAGCATTCCGTGCGATACTAATCCGCAATAAAAAGGATTAATGAAAATTTTATGTAATTGCTGTTTGTACATTTTCACACCGATAGTTTGAAGTTTCAAAACAATTTCTTCATTCTTCATGCCCATTAGTTTCCATTCCCAAGCTTTTTTTATTTTCTTTCCATCAGCATTCACAACAATTTTGCGTTCACCACTTGTCCTCACAATATCATAACCCTGTGGTGGTTTCACAACCCAAATTCCTTTTTCAAACTTGGCTTTCATTCCTGCCATTGCAACTTGTTTGCGTTGATCGTTATCCCAACGTCCGAACAAAAGTTGCATGTCATGAAATAAAACCCCACTTGCATTAGAGGTATCTATCGGTTCAGTTACTGCCTTAATATGCACTCCATGTTTTTCTCTTAACTCATCAGCAATGGAAATTGCTTTGCCACCAGTCCTGCTAAAGCGAGTCATTTTGTAAACCAAGATGGTGCTTATTTTTCCTTTGCTTGTATTTACAAAACTCAACATTCGCTGAAATTCTTTTCTCGCATCGGTTTTTGCACTTTCATAAGTATCACCAAACGCTGAAACAATTGTGAGATTGTTTCGCTTTGCATATTCTTCAATTGATTTACGCTGCGTTTCCAAAGACTCGTTTTTATCAAACTGTCCTTTGCCGGAAACCCTCGTATACATTACCGCTAAATTAGATGTGGACTGTTTTACTTCCTTTTTTCCAAACCGCCCAACCCGATTATCTATTATT
>Ga0163146_10008981_pt1 | contig 10513 bp, 10 predicted proteins | sample OliLakLV19MP7G1_FD_148648 | JGI IMG/M metagenome (GOLD analysis project Ga0163146, IMG submission 148648) | Freshwater microbial mat bacterial communities from Lake Vanda, McMurdo Dry Valleys, Antarctica - Oligotrophic Lake LV.19.MP7.G1 | ecosystem: Environmental > Aquatic > Freshwater > Lake >... | reverse complement strand
GGATTTGGCCGAGCGGCCGGACACGAAAGCCGCCGTGCTGACGCTGCCGAACGGTCTGCTCGGCGTCGACTATGCCGCGCTCGGCTTGCGGATGGCAACAGAACGCGAGTGGATCGCCGACGGCCCGGCGGCTCTCGTTGCATCTTACAGGCCCAAATCCGGCCTCGAACTGGAGGAACCGATCGTGCTGCACAATAAAACGTTCCCCAACACCGCTCCTTGACTGCGGCATCCGTCAGTGTGGTGTTCATAAGCGCCTGCGGCATACCGGCTGACGCCGTGGCGTCGGGTTGAATGGCACTAATACCCATGATAACGCACCCGAAGAGCTGAGTGGCGGCTACCGTAAAGTGGCCGAACTTTGCTTGCCCGCGAGGGGGTACGCGGCACTGCCATCGCGGCCCCTCCCGGTTAAAAACGATCCCCCGAACCTCGAGGCCTCACGGTGGCTAACGACGAACCCATGACGGCGAGCGTGGCTGGGCGATACGCATCGGCGCTTCTGGACCTCGCGCAAGATCAAAAGGCCGTCCCGGCGGTCGAAGCCGATCTCAACCGGTTCGACGCAATGCTCCATGAGAGCCGCGATCTTCATGATTTCGTCCGCAGTCCGATCCTGTCCGCCGACGAACAGGTGCGGGCGCTGACGGCCGTTCTCGCGCGGGCCGGGATATCTGGAACGGCTGGAAACTTCCTTTTGCTGGTGGCGCGCAACCGCCGCCTGTTCGCCGTTGGCGACATGATCAAAACGTTCCGCACGCTTGCCGCACGGGCCCGCGGTGAAGCCTCGGCCGAGGTCACTTCGGCGATGCCGCTGACCGATGCGCAGATGATCGCATTGAAGGCCGAGCTCAAATCGATGGCTGGTAAAGACGTTGTTCTTTCGCCGAAAGTCGATCCGTCGATCCTGGGTGGCCTCGTCGTCAAAATCGGCAGCCGCATGATTGACAGCTCCCTCAAGACAAAGCTTACCAACCTCGGGGCCGCCCTGAAGTCGAGCACCTGAGCGAAAATACATCAACGCGATGCGAAGCCCGCATGGCGGCGCATGTCACTTTGAACCGCACCGACCGCAACACGCCAACGTGAATTAGGGGTAGCCGATGGACATCCGAGCCGCAGAGATCTCTTCGATCCTGAAAGAGCAGATCAAGAACTTCGGTCAGGACGCCCAGGTCTCCGAAATCGGCCAGGTGCTGTCGGTCGGTGACGGAATCGCCCGTGTTTACGGCCTCGACAATGTCCAGGCTGGCGAAATGGTCGAGTTCCCCGGCGGCATACGCGGCATGGCGCTCAACCTCGAAAACGACAACGTCGGCGTCGTGATTTTCGGCGACGACCGCGGCATCAAAGAAGGCGACACCGTCAAGCGGACCGGCGCAATCGTCGAGGTGCCTGTCGGCAAAGGCCTCCTTGGCCGTGTGGTCGACGGCCTCGGCAATCCGATCGACGGTAAGGGTCCCATTGAGTCGACGCAAAAGATGCGCGTGGACGTCAAGGCGCCGGGCATTCTGCCACGCAAATCTGTGCACGAGCCAATGGCAACGGGCCTCAAGGCCATCGACGCTTTGATCCCGATTGGCCGCGGCCAGCGCGAGCTTGTGATCGGCGACCGCCAAACCGGCAAGACCGCCGTTATTCTCGATACCTTTTTGAACCAGAAGTCGCCGAACGCAGGTACCGACGAGAGCGCGAAACTCTATTGCGTCTACGTCGCCATCGGTCAAAAGCGCTCGACGGTGGCTCAGTTCGTGAAGGTGCTCGAAGAGCGCGGCGCATTGCCGTATTCGATCATCGTCGCCGCGACCGCTTCGGACCCGGCGCCGTTGCAATACCTCGCGCCGTTCACCGGCTGCACGATGGGCGAATATTTCCGCGACAACGGCATGCACGCTGTGATCGCGTACGATGACTTGTCGAAACAGGCCGTCGCCTACCGGCAAATGTCGTTGCTGCTGCGACGCCCGCCCGGCCGTGAAGCCTATCCTGGCGACGTGTTCTATCTCCACTCGCGCTTGCTCGAGCGCGCCGCCAAGATGGGCGACGCCGCCGGTAATGGATCGCTCACTGCGCTGCCGGTCATCGAAACCCAGGCCAACGACGTGTCGGCCTACATCCCGACCAACGTGATCTCGATCACCGACGGGCAAATCTTCCTTGAAACCGACCTGTTCTATCAGGGCATCCGGCCGGCCGTGAACGTGGGTCTGTCCGTGTCGCGCGTCGGATCTTCGGCGCAGACGAAGGCGATGAAGTCGGTCGCCGGCAAGATCAAGGGCGAACTCGCGCAGTATCGCGAAATGGCAGCCTTCGCCCAGTTCGGCTCGGATCTCGACGCCGCGACACAGAAGCTGTTGGCCCGTGGTGCCCGCTTGACGGAACTGCTGAAGCAGCCGCAGTTCTCTCCGCTCAAGATGGAAGAGCAGGTCGCGGTGATTTTCGCCGGCACGCGCGGCTATCTCGACGCGATCCCGGTGGCAGCCGTCGGCAAGTTCGAGCAGGGCATGTTGTCGAGCCTGCGCAGCGAGAAGACGTTGCTCGAGACGATCGCCAAGGAAAAGGCGCTCTCACCCGACAGCGAGAAGCGTCTCGCCGCCGCGCTCGACACCTACACCAAAGCCTTCGCCGCCTAAGCTGACGACGGTCACGCCCGCGCCCGGAAATCGGGGTGGGCGTAACGCGATCCGGGGAGCCCGATGCCGAGCTTAAAAGACCTCAGAACGCGCATCGCCTCGGTCAAGGCGACGCGTAAGATTACCAAGGCCATGCAGATGGTTGCCGCTGCTAAGTTGCGGCGTGCGCAGGAGGCGGCCGAGGCCGCGCGGCCATACTCCGAGCGAATGGACGCCCTGCTCGCCAACCTGAATACCGGGTCGACGTCGAACGCGTCACCTCTGCTCGTCGGCACGGGCAAAAGCGACGTCCACTTGCTCATCGTGATGACGGCCGAACGCGGGCTGTGCGGCGGTTTCAACGCCAACATTGCCAAGCTCGCGCGGCAGGATGCGCAGCGGCTGATACGCGAGGGCAAGACCGTCAAGATCCTCACCGTCGGCAAGAAAGGCGCGGACAACTTGCGGCGTGACTATGCCCGCAACATCATCGATCGCATCGAATTCAAGGGCATCAAGCAGCTCGGCTACGCGCAGGCCAACGAGGTCGGCGCGAAGGTGATGGCGCTGTTCAACGACGGCCAGTTCGACGTCGCGACGCTGTATTTCTCCGAGTTCAAGTCGGTCATTGCGCAAAAGCCGACCGCCGCGCAGCTGATCCCGGCCAAACTGCCGGACGGCAAATCTGGCAAGGACGGCAGCAAGGACGGTAAATCCGGTGCGCTGCCGACTGCGTCGCTGGCGACGGAATACGAGCCGGGCGAAGACGAACTGCTCGGCTATCTCCTGCAGCGTAACATCGGTACGCAATTGTTCCGCGGTCTGCTCGAAAACGCCGCGTCCGAACAGGGCGCACGCATGAGCGCGATGGACAACGCGACGCGCAACGCGGGCGACATGATCAACAAGCTGACGCTGAAGTACAACCGCCAGCGTCAGGCCAACATCACCAAAGAACTCATCGAGATCATCTCGGGCGCGGAAGCGCTGTGACGGTGACTTGACGGCTTGAATTCAATACTCGGATGGCCGACGACGGCTCGCACGATCTAACGAGGACAACGGCAATGGCAGTGGCAGTAAACGCAATCGGAAAGATCCGCCAGGTTATGGGCGCCGTCGTCGACGTGCAGTTCGAAGGGCACCTGCCGCAGATCTTGAACTCGCTTGAGACCAAGAACGGCGGCAACCGCCTCGTGCTCGAGGTCGCCCAGCACCTCGGCGAGAGCACCGTCCGCACGATCGCGATGGACTCGACCGAAGGGCTTGTTCGCGGTCAGGACGTGATGGACACCGGCCTGCCGATTTCGGTCCCGGTCGGTGACGAAACGCTCGGCCGTATCATGAACGTTATCGGCGAGCCTATCGACGAAGCCGGGCCGATCCTGACATCAAGTGTCCGCGCCATCCACCAGCCTACGCCGACGTTCGCAGAGCAGTCGACGGAAGCACAGATTCTCGTGACCGGCATCAAGGTCGTCGACCTGCTCGCGCCGTACGCCAAAGGCGGCAAAGTCGGCCTGTTCGGCGGCGCTGGCGTCGGCAAGACCGTGTTGATCATGGAGTTGATCAACAACATCGCCAAGGTGCACGGCGGATATTCCGTATTTGCCGGCGTCGGTGAGCGGACACGCGAGGGCAACGATCTCTATCACGAGATGATCGAATCGAACGTCAACGTCGATCCCAAGAAGGCCGGATCTGCCAAGGGCTCGAAGTGCGCGCTGGTGTACGGCCAGATGAACGAACCGCCGGGCGCACGCATGCGCGTTGCGCTTTCGGGTCTGACTGTCGCTGAAGACTTCCGTGACCGCGGCCAGGACGTGCTGTTCTTCGTCGACAACATCTTCCGCTTCACCCAGGCTGGTTCGGAAGTGTCGGCGTTGCTCGGCCGTATCCCGTCGGCAGTGGGTTATCAGCCGACACTGGCCACCGACATGGGCGCGCTGCAGGAGCGCATCACCACGACGCAGAAGGGCTCGATCACGTCGGTGCAGGCGATTTACGTGCCGGCCGACGACTTGACCGACCCTGCGCCTGCAACGTCGTTCGCCCATTTGGACGCGACAACGGTTCTATCGCGCTCGATCGCGGAAAAAGGCATCTATCCGGCCGTCGACCCGCTCGACAGCACCTCGCGCATGCTCGATCCGCGCGTCGTTGGTCAGGAGCATTACGATGTTGCTCGCCGCGTTCAGGCGATCCTGCAGAAGTACAAGTCGCTGCAGGACATCATCGCCATTCTCGGCATGGACGAACTGTCGGAAGACGACAAGATGACGGTCGCCCGCGCGCGCAAAATCGAGCGGTTCATGTCTCAGCCGTTCACGGTCGCCGAGGTGTTCACCGGCTCGAAGGGCGTGCAGGTTCCGCTCGCCGAGACGATCAAGGGCTTCAAGGGACTGTGCGAAGGCGCATACGACCACCTGCCCGAGCCAGCGTTTTACATGGTTGGTACGATCGACGAGGCCATTGCCAAAGCCGAGAAGCTCGCCGAAGCTGCATAATATCGAGCGTATTGACGAACAGACCGGCGGGTTAGGGAGATCGACATGGCAGATGATGCAACGGCAGCGGCCTTTGGCGGTTGCTGCGAGGAATTGAAGGACGCGCTGTCGGGCGAAGATTTCGAGCCGTTGATTGCGGTCGGCGAAGACGGCGTTTTGTACCTGTCCGTCGGCCTCATCGATCTCGAAGACGAGGAGCCCGGCATGGTCGAGCATCCGCTGTTCTTCTGCCCGTTCTGCGGCACGAAAGTTCAGAGCGAAGACGACGTAAAAGCCAAGGCTGAAGCCAGCGCGTGATCGTTGATTGATCGCTGAACCCGTGTAGGCCGGTAGGCGCTAACCTCGCGCCGTGACTCATAAGGAACGCGACCGTCATGGCGCAGACGTTCACATTCGAACTCGTCAGCCCGGAGCGGGTCCTGCTGTCCGTTGAGGCAGAGCAGGTCGAACTCCCTGGGGTCGACGGCGACATGACGGTGATGGCCGGGCATGCCCCTGTCGTGTCGACGCTGCGGCCCGGCACCATCGTCGCTCGAGCGGCTGGCAACAAAACCGCGATCTTCGTCCAAGGTGGCGTTGCCGACATCCGTGGCAGCGCGGTCGTGGTTTTGGCCGAAAAGGCGTTTGCCACCGATGACGTCGACGTGCGCCAAGTCGAGCGTGGCTGCCGAAAAGGACGACGAGGCCCGCCGCCATCTGGGCATCGCGATCGACCAGATGAAGGCCATTTTGACGGCTCGCCAAAAGGGCTGACGCTCTGAGGCCAACTGGCGCGCGAGCAGCGGGGGCTTGGAGTTGCGGGGCTAGGAGCGAGGTTGATCCGTGCGCCTCATCGAGCATCCCGAACGGTATAAAGTCGGCACCCGAGTGCTGTTCCTCAAGTCGCGTCACAAGGACGGTATAACGAACGAGCGGCAATTGACACGCGTGACCCATTCGGTTGGCGCGTTAGATGCGGCGCTTGGTGAACTCGCCGCGCTTTCCACCGACGGGGAGCGCATCTATGGGTCGGCTGGCGCCCGCGATTTATCCAAGGCCGTCCGTCTGTTCAAGGAGCGGCAACTCGCCGCCGAGTACGACGCGGACCCCGGCGCTTTTTATCGCGATCTGGAAGACCGGTGGGCGTCGGCTCTGATGGCGCCGACGAGCCAACGCGACAAGTTATGGCTGTTCGACTGCGATGCGCCAGACGAGGCGGCGGTCGTCACGTCTGATCTGGCGCGCATCGGCATCCGGGGCGAGGCGCTTTATCAATATGCCAGCAAAACTGGCACGCACATGATCGTCGAGCCATTCGACCGAACGCTGCTCTCAGAGCTTGCAGCTGCGCGGATCCACGCTAACCCGCTGATGCTGTGGGGCTTTTGAAGTGCCGTGATGCTGGCACTCAATGCTGGCACTCCCGTGAGGTGCGTATGGCACCGACCCGTGCAAGTCGGCCGATGCCACCCGCGCAGGTGATTTATTTCGCCGCCGATTTTGCGAGCCGGGCCAAGTTGATGAACTCGGCGCGGTAGCCGAACGGGTCGGCGCCTTTTGCTGATTGCGCCAGCGCGACGACGTCGTCGTAGCTGTATTTGCCCGCCACGAGTGGCGACCCGCGCAACAGCTGCCCGAAGCCAGCCACCGCAACTGAAAACCGAACGTCGTCGGAGGCGGTATCGAGGGTGCGCTTTTCCTGCGCTGTCGTCAGTGGCAAGGACAATAACTTCGAGGCGTCCTCGTTTGGCAACTTGTAGCGCAACTTGAAGAAGCCGTACTCGGGCGTTGACGGAGCCGCTCTCGAAGGTCCGGGCTGTTCGGCTTTATCCGGCGTCGCATAGCGCAGCGGATCGGCCGACGGCGGCTGCCCGACCGGCGTGATCTCGTAGATGGCCGTCACCGTGTGGCCCGAGCCGACATCACCGGCGTCGACGTTGTCATTGTTGAAGTCCTCGCGCTTCAGCGCGCGCGTCTCGTAGCCGATCAGGCGGTATTCGGAGACGACCGCGGGGTTGAACTCGACCTGGATCTTGACGTCCTTGGCGATCGTAAAGAGCGTTGAAGATGCTTCCTCGACGAGCAACTTGCGCGCCTCGTTGAGCGTATCGACGTAGGCTGCCGTGCCGTTGCCGTTCTGGGCTAGCGCCTGCATGGTCGCGTCGTTGTAGTTGCCCTGGCCGACGCCGAGGATCGACAGGAAGATCCCCTTGTCGCGCTTGCGCTCGATAAATCCTTTGAGCTGGCCACGGTCGGTAATGCCGACGTTGAAGTCGCCGTCGGTCGCCAGGATGATGCGGTTGACGCCGGCTTTGTCGAAGTTAGCTTCGGCCAGCGCATAGGCATCCTCGATGCCCTTGGCGCCTGCCGTCGAGCCGCCCGCGCCGAGCCGGTCGATCACGCTCAGGATCTCTGACTTGTTTGCGATCTTCGTCGGCTTAAGCGCGATGCCGCTGCCGGACGCATATGTGACGATGCCGACCGTGTCGTCTGGCTGCAGTTCGTCGACCAGCATGCGGAAGGCGTTCTTGACCAGCGGGAGACGGTCCTGCGACGCCATCGAGCCGGAAACGTCGATCAAGAACACGAGGTTGGCGCGCGGGCGTTCGGCGGCACGCAACGCGTAGCCCTTGAGTCCGATGTGGACAAGCTTACGGGCGGCGTTCCACGGCGCGGGCGTGATGGTGATCGACGGCTGGAACGGTAGTGCGGCTGCCTCGGGCGTTGCGTAGTCGTAGGGGAAATAGTTGATCAACTCCTCGACGCGGACAGCGTCCTTGGGTGGCAGGCTTCCGGCATTCAGCGCGCGGCGCACGAATGCGTAGCTCGCCGTATCGACGTCGAGCGAGAACGTCGATACCGGGTCGCTCGCGACCTGTTTGACGGGATTTTCAGAGAACGCCTCGTGTTGATCGCGGTATTCTTGCGGAGCGGCAATCACAGGTTCTGGCCGAGCCGTCGGCGCGTAGCCAGCGACGCGCCCTGCAAGTCCCGGAGCAAGTTGCTCGGTCATCTTCCGACTATTTCTGCTGAATTCCTGCGCGTTCGCATCCGGTTTCGAGGCTTCGGCCTTTCCCAGGGCGTTTAACAAGCTGGATGATGAGGCGGTAGCGGATGGCGATGCCGGGGCAGCTTTGAATTCGGCTGACAGCCGCTCGCGATCCATGGTTCGGCTGCTATCACCCCGGTCGCTCTTCTCGACAGCCGACGGCGCGATACGCGTCGCCGGTTCCATTGCTGCAACAGGCGGCGACGGCTTTGTTTGCGTTGCGAGGGGAGCGGCGGCCGCGACGGCCGGAGACTTGTCCTGCGCCCCAAGCTCGATCTTCGCAACGGGACGCTGCTCCTGAGCGCGGGGTGCGTCTTTTTCTTTTGTCTGTTTCGGCTCGGGCAGCTGCGCCAGCTCGGTCCCACGACCAACCGAGCCTGGCTCAGGCTGGTTCCGCCCGGCATCACGCGGGCCCATATAGAGCACAACAGGCACCGCCATGACCGCCGTGGCGAGGCATGCCGCCAGCGGGCAGTTGATTTTAATCGTCGACATGAAGGATCTCCTGGTCCCTGAATGGGGCGCGGAGGATGGACGGTTGGCAGCGGCTGTTCCTTGGGTGGTCGCTGCCGATTTTTCGAACGCGACAAGCGCGGCTTCAATCGCACGCTCACGTGCGCCCCCGCCCGGCTTGGGGACCGGTAGCGACTTCAGCTTTTCGAGATCGGAGTTGGTCATGGTCAACCGGCGGCCTCGAGTTTGATTTTCAGACGGCGTCGCGCCTCGTGCAGATGCCAGGATACGGTTTTCTCGGTACAGCCCATCAGCACTGCCGCCTCCTGGTGGGACAGGTCTTCGCCATAAACGAACATCACGGCCGCCCTCTGCTGATCGGGCAGCGCGCGAACAGCGGCCCACAACTCGGCGCCAATGACCGCGTCCTCCTGACACGCTGGGACAGCTGCATCGGCGAGCTGCATCATTTCAGACGGGGCGAACGTCAGGATCCTTTGGCGGGCGCGCGCCCGGTCGGCGGCGGTGGTGAACGTTATGCGGTATAGCCACGTGGTGAACTGCGCTTCGCCTCGGAACGCGCGGATCGCGACGGCGACCTTCACGCAGACGTCTTGCGCGATGTCCTCGGCTTCTGCGCGAGACCCGGCCCAGCGCCACGCAAACCGATGGATGCGATCGTAGTGGCGCTCTAACAACACCGCGAGCGCCGCCCGGTTACCCGCCGCCGCATCATCCGCTAACGCCTCGTCGGACCTGTCCACTGACGCATCGTCCCCGGTCACTGCGCCGTCTTTCAACGTTCGACGCGGACGGCGACGCAATCCTTGGGGCCAATTGCGATTATTTTTGGTGGAGGATCTGCAACCGCTCCGCATCCGCTAGCACCGCGCGGTAGACGTCGCGCTTGAACGGCACGATCTGGTCGATCAGTTCGGACATGGGTGCCCAGCGCCATGCATCGAATTCGGCGCTGTGGCCGGGAGGGGCTAGGTCGATTTCGGTTTCGTCGCCGGTGAAGCGCAGCGCGAACCAGCGCTGCTTTTGCCCGCGATACTTGCCGCCCCAGACCTTTCCGATCAGCTCCGGTGGCAGGTCGTAGGTATAGGGGCCGCCGATCTCGGCAATCATGGTGACCGAACGCATCCCGGTTTCTTCAGCGACCTCGCGGAACACGGCAACGGCGGCGTCTTCACCCTCGTCGACGCCGCCTTGCGGCATCTGCCACCAGGTGCCGCGACCTTCCGCATCGCCCGGCGCGTCGATGCGGCGGCCGACCCAGACCAGACCCTCGGCGTTGAGGATCATCGCGCCGACGCAAGGCCGGTAGCCGATCGGCGGAGAAACAGATTCGCGGGCAGGGGTATGTGATGCGGTCATCGGCGGCGTCCCTCAAACAAAACGGGCACCCTGAAGGATGCCCGCACGCTGTGTCATTTGTTTCGGCGCTACGGTCGCATTCAGTTCGGGACCGGCTTCTTGGCCTCGCCAGCGGGCATATCGTCCGACGGCTTCAGGTCGATGACCTTGGCTTGGGTAATGGTGCCACGGATCAAGCCGAGCGCATACTGGAGCTGGGTGTCCTTTTCCGGCTCCTTAGGCACGTAGGCCGACGATCCCGACTCTTCTTTCTTTTCCTTGTCTTTCGCGTCTTTGACGTCTTTGCCGTCTTTGTTCTTCAAGTGGCGCGGTAGGCTGGCCTCGCCCCGGCCCTTCTCATAGACAGCGACTTTGGCCTTCAACTCTTCCGGCAGTTCGGGCTCGACGACGATATCGGGATCGATGCCCTTGGCCTGGATCGACCGGTTCGACGGCGTGTAGTAGCGCGCGGTCGTGAGGCGGATCGCGCCGTTGGTGCCGAGCGGGATGATCGTCTGCACTGAGCCCTTACCGAACGAACGTGTCCCGACGAC
>Ga0163146_10008966_pt1 | contig 10529 bp, 14 predicted proteins | sample OliLakLV19MP7G1_FD_148648 | JGI IMG/M metagenome (GOLD analysis project Ga0163146, IMG submission 148648) | Freshwater microbial mat bacterial communities from Lake Vanda, McMurdo Dry Valleys, Antarctica - Oligotrophic Lake LV.19.MP7.G1 | ecosystem: Environmental > Aquatic > Freshwater > Lake >... | reverse complement strand
AGATCATCAGACGCGTACGTCACGATCTGATCTTGAACCTGCACTGGCAGCGCATTGGGGTAGTACTCCAAGTATCGTGCGGCAATTCCTGCGACGTACGGACTCGCAAACGACGTTCCGTCGAGAGTCGCTGTATAGGTGTCGCTTAGCGACCATGCCGTCGCAACCGCCTTTCCGGGCGCAAATAGATCCAGCACCGGCCCGACATTCGACGAACGTGTTGAGCTAAAGATCGCCCGGTTGTCGGAAATGTCCGTTGCTCCAACTGTAATAGCCTGCGTGACACGGGCGGGTGTGATTTCGTCCGCATCGATGCCATCGTTGCCGGCCGCAATGACAAACACCACACCAGCCGACACTGCGTCACGAACCGCCTGGTCCACCAAGTTATTGAAGAGGAGGTCTTTGTCTCCGCCGATACTGACGTTTGCGACTGCCGGACCGCCCCGAGTCGCATGATCAGCGATCACCCAGTTGATTCCACTCAGAAGGTCACCGGTGAACGAGAAACAGCCATTGGCTACTTGGACGTCTATGATGTTCACTGCTTCCGCCACGCCATGGATCTCTCCTCCAGCCACGCTTGCAACGGCGGTTCCATGACCCTTTGGGTAACAAGGATCGATGTTGGGGTCACCTCCAGATGGGGGTGGTGGCAGAGGCGGCGGAATCGGCGGCCCTCCGCCGTTCACGAACATCGCGCCGAACGTCACGCGGTTTCCGAAGTCGCTGTGGCTGCTGCGAATGCCGTTGTCAACAACGTAGAGCGTGACGCCAGCACCGGTATTGGAGTATTGGTACTGGTTGTTCAGACCGAGCGGCTGGTCGATCCGGTCCAGACCCCAGCCAGGATTGACTTGTACGGTGTTGAGGGCAAGGCGTTGCTCCTGCGTGACCGAGGCCACGCGAGTGTCCTGACTGAGCGCGCGCGCCGTGGCCTCCGTCATCTCGGCCACAAAACCGCCGATAACGTGTGTCAAGATACTTCTCACGCGTGTGATGCCGTACTCTCGGGCCAAGTCGCTTCCGAGGGCACTTGCGCGGGAGCGGTCGCCGCGCGGACCTGCCTCCCGCCGCGTTAACGTCACAATGTACTGGTCGGGCACACCCTTCTGTGGTGCGGGTCTGAATTTTGAAGCCGCTTGAATGTCACGAGATTCTTGCGCGGACACCCGATCCGTAGTTGCTTCATTCAGCCCTGTGGCCAGAACCACGAAAGTTGCAAACGCCACCCCCCCCGCGTCTTAGATTCCGTGGCATCGACTCCCTCCACTGCACATAAGGGCATCAAACAATCAGTTGAGCCCAGGGTCTGGGCTGACCAGCACCTGCCGCTGACCATACGCCTCGCGTACGTGGCTGTCAAAATATTCCGGACGACGCCGACGATGTGCAGACGTGTGCCTCGGGCGTCAGCCGGATCACGGCGGGAATGAAAGACGCGGTGAGATACCATCCCGCTGGCATCACCACCGAGCTACGGGCGCGACCGAGGTTGCGTTCGAAGACGAGGTCGTTACCGTCGCGCCGGTAGCTCTCGGGGTGGGTGTAGGTCTCGGAAATCCGCAAACGCACTGACTGGCCCGCCTTGACGGGCGCGAAGTGCAGCACGATCACCTCGGTTTAATCCCGGTTCCCACTTGAGTGACCGGAGGAACTGTACTTCAATAACGTCATGCCAAATGCGTATGACGTCGGCCTGCGTCGACGCGCGGTGATGGCATACGAGCGGGGTGAGGGCTCGTATGCCGCGCTGAGCGTGCTGTTTGATATCCATCCCCGGACGCTGGAGCGCTGGGTGGCGCGCTGGCGTGTCGCCCAGTCCGTCGAACCTCGACCGCGCGGGGGCGGGTGGCGCTCGCCGATCGATGTGGCGATCGTGCATGTGCTCGCCCGCAGGTCCCCGATGCCACGGTGGCGGAGATGTGCGGCGAATACAACCGGCGCGTCCCACGGTCCCAGCGCACGACGCCCAGCAGCGTCCACCGGACGCTGGTCCGGGAAGGATTCGTCATAAAAAAAAACGGCCGCGTCCAAGTGAAATCGATCGGCCGGATGTGGTGGCCCAGCGTGAGGCCTTCGTGAGGTGGCAGCGCCGCCAAGATCCCAACCGCCTGGTGTTTCTTGATGAGGCGGGTGCCAATCTGGCAATGGGACGCTCGCACGTGTGGGTCCGACGCGGGGAAGAATACGTGGAGCCGCGGCCGATGAACTGGGGGAACAACTTGACCCTCGTGGGGGCGGTACGACGCGAGGGGTGGGTGGTCCTGAACACCCAATGGCGCGCGATGACGCGCGTGCATTTTGTCGCGTGGGTGCGGCGCCGCTTGGCGCCGCGCCTCCGACGCGGCGACATTGTCGTACTCGACAATCTCCAAGCGCACAAGGCCCCCGAGGTCCGACACGCCATCGAAGCGCGCGGGGCCACGATCAAATATCTGCCGCCGTACTCGCATGACTTCAATCCGATTGAGCCGGTGTGGAGCCTCGTCAAGAAACGCATCCGCGACTACGCGCCTCGCACCGGCGACGCCCTCCGACGGGTCGCTGGTACGGCCCGTCACGCAGTCACGCCCTACCACTGCCGTCAGTACTTTGCCCATGCCGGGTACGGTCACTCAAGTGGGAACCGGGATTAAGCAGTCACCGCGCTAGCGTCAATCTTGGCCGCGGTGATCGCGTCGCCTTTCAACGTTTCGTGTTTCAGCACCTCGCCGGTGTCGAGGATGTAGGCTGCCGCCACAACTAGGACAGAAGCCCCGTCCCTTGCACGAGAACGCTACGAACTGATCGTGGCGGCACGCCGCCGCGCCGCCGATGGGCGGACGGGACGACGGAGTTGGTGTTCAGTCCGGTGGAACTTCTGGAGCGCCTGGCGGCGTTGGTGCCACGGCCCCGAATCAACCTGATCCTGTACTACGGGGTGCTGGCCCCGCGCGCGGCGTGGCGGCAGGCCGTCGTGCCGGTGTCGGCGGATGTCGATTCCGGCGCATCCGACACCGCGCGTGCATGTGCACACGGAGCACGCGTGGGCCGGCGCCCGAACCGGGTTTGGGCCGAACTGATGGAGCGCAGCTTCGGCTTCGATGTGCTCTCGTGCCCGCGGTGTGCGGGACGGATGACGTTGGTGGCGCTGATTCGCGACGCGTCGGTCGTGGGGCGTGTCTTGCGCCATCTGGGCCTATCAGACGTGGTGCCAGTGCCTCGAGCGGGGCGCGCGCCACCGCTAGCGTGGGAGGCCGACGTTGAGCCCGAGTGGCCAGGCGCCGGTTGACGAGGCAAACCCTCCCACCAACTGAACCGTTTACGGCGATCCTGCGAGTGTGGGCGGCCCGAGGTGTGGCTGTGAGCACGCTGGATTGGGGCCTCCGCCGCGCCACAGCCGCAGTTTGCCGAGGTCGAAGCCCTCGGCTACACTGCGTCGGGGTAATGTGGCGGCGAAATCCGCCCCAAGTGATCTGCCCCTGCGTCTGATAGGGACCGTTATGTCAGGGAAAGACCCACGTATTACGGACTATCAGCTACGATAACGCCGTCATGGAGAGTTTCTTCTCTACGGTTAAGAGTGAACTCGGTGAGCGCTTCGGCAGCAATGGCGAAGCGAAGATGCGGTTGTTTGACTATCTCGAACTGTTCTATAACCAACGGCGCCGACATTCATCGGTCGGGCGAATGAGTCCGGCGGCGTTCGAACGAAAGATGACTTACGCAGCGTAACTAAACCGTCCACGCGATCGGATCAATGCCAGGGCACTCTTTATCTTCACCGACACTTCAGCCCAAAGTTGCTGCTTCAGCTCAATCTCGGACGGCTCGCGGCGCAGTATCCCAAGTCGACCGATCCTTCCAGATGGTCAGTTTTCACCAGATGAACGTACAAATCAAACGAGCTAACGCATTCTCGATGCTTCGTGCTGATACCTACCCTCGCGACGGCGCCGAATCAGGCAGGTATTGAACGATACGTGTAGAGGCGCAGCCTACTTCCACCGAAGCGACAAGCCACCTGTTGGCGGGATTTCAACCCGGCTACCCGATGGAGTAATGATGCGGCCTCGCGTGGGGAAGTTTGAAAAAACGAATGAAGAGGAATCTGGCGGACCATCCATACTACGTTCGAATTGAAAGTGGTAAATATTGACTGGGCAGTCGGATCCGGGCAGTTCGAGGAAACCGTCCGGGCCACTCATAGAGCCTGCGGCGAGATAGTCCACTCTCGCAGTCCGACCACGCGATAGCTCGACGTAAAGCTCTCCTTGACTATCTACCGCTCTACAAGCTGGAACGAAACCCGGCGCCTTAATGTGAATCTTCGCACCAGGGATCACCTTACTGAGGTTAAACTCCCCTTGGCCGGTCTTTGTGACAACACCACCCATCACTGTAACGTTGTCGAGAGGTTGGCCGCTTTCATCGACCACTCGAAGAGTCGAGCGCTGTTCAGCAAGGGGTAGATCAACTCGCACATTTGCATGATCCGGATCCAGCTTGACCTGCTGACGCGGCGTGACTTTCGTGGGTTCTCCCGACTGCCGAGCGTTCACCACATACTCGCCAAACGGAATAGCAGGAATTCTGATCGGCAACTCGTCGCCCGGTTTCAAATGATAGGCGACTCCCATTAGTGAAGTGCCACCCACCGGCTTAGGTGGTTCGCCTGTGCGCCGCAGGTCGATCAGAACGGAGGTCTTTCTGTCCCAGTTAGAAACATGGAGCTCCAAAAAGCCACCTACCATGGCCATGTCAAGGACCGGAGAGCCGGCGTCACTCTCGATTTCTAGTTCCTTTTCCTGCCCCAGAATTTGCGCCGAACCCCACTTGGGGGTCACCGCATAAGAGCCACGAGACCCTAGAAACGTCATGTATGAACCGTCTGAACCTGTTGTCGCCTTTATTCCCCCGGCGGAGAGAGGATCAGGGTCACGTGGGCTCCTACCGCTTGCTACGTCCGGAAGGTGCACAAATTGTAGAGTGACGCCGGCAAAGGGTTTGGCGTTCAAAGTGACCCGACCAGTGACCATAACCGACTCCACATCCAGCAGCACCTCCGCAATTTGCTGGACATTGATTTGAACGTCCTTCGTGACCATGGTATTTCCGTTGCTTCTCACCGAACTCTTGTAGAGGCCGGGCTGAATACCATTGAGGACTACAACACATTGTGTTAGAGGCACGTGGCCGACAGGTTTCACGACCGCGCTTTCGTTCGCAGCATCCGGCTTGACGCTAGTGAGGACCAGGAAGTCCCCGGGGCGACATGCGTTTGAGCTGACGGTAACTCGGACAGCGCCCACCGGTTCCGGCGCGATCGACACGTTCGAGGTCGCGCCATTTGCCACTTTGAATGCGCGAGGGCTTCCCGACATTCCGCTAGAGTAAACAGGTGTTAGCAGGTACTCGCCAGGTAACAAGGCCGGCACACTTACAAGCCGTTGATTCCTAATGACCTCCCGCTGCGCCGCACCGCGTACGACGTACGATGATGGCATCACTTTCGAAGGAACAGTATCGATCACCAGCTCACCGCCCCTCGCGACAGTGGGAAGGGACCAAGGAGAGGAAGCCGTCAATTCGTCCGCACTGACCGTTACTGGTGAAGCGCTTGGACGAATAAATCGCAGATAACGATTCGGGGATGGCGCCACCTGGATCGTGGCCTCACCCTTTACAGGCAAATCTCTCGCTGCGAGCGACACCAGCTCGCCGCCGGCATTAAGCTCCAACCATTCAGCCTTGACGGGGAAATCAGTCGCGCGAAGTCTGATCTCGATCGACGGCCTTACCGCCAACCGGGTCAGTTGACAGGCATCAGCCTTCGGAAGATCGATCGGCTCGCCTCGCTCGAAGGAACACGAGACGACTTCGTTCTTGCCATCGCAGTCGATCGCTATTGTCGAAGCCGTACTTGCAACCTGTCTATTCGTACCGACCGTGCATTGAGCCTTTCCGGCCCACTCGGGAACCGAAAGGCGACGCTCTTGTGCGGCGGACGCCAACAACACGAACACGGCGAGTAGTCTTGCTAGCATTGTTTTCGACTCCCAGGAATACGCTGCAACCTGGACGGCTCAGAATAGTCAGCCAGTCGGCCAGGGACCGACAAGCCCGCAAAAATCACAGTCGGTGGATCAAATCTTCTGCGGTGACCGACAGAGGAGGAAATCAGTACACCCTGTGCTCGCCCCGGCAGTCGTCTGGGGTCCAAAACATCCCTCGACTGCAATTCCCGTCGCTTCTCTGAAGATAGCCACCAACACGATTAGACCTGCGAACATTGTGTCTCTGATCGTTCTCAGCCACGGCACCATTTGGAGCCACGTTTGCTGTTTATTTTCGTGCTTTCGCGCCTCGCCCATCCTCACCGACCGACAAAGACGGAAATCAGTATTCTGGCGTCCCATCGCAGCCGCAGGTCATGAACGGGTGTTGCGCCTGATAGGTGTCGGGGAACACACCGGCCGTGTAGTGGCTTGAGCCATTTCCGGTGGAAGACGCGGTACACCCTGCGGGACACCAATCCCCATTCGTACACTCCTGTGAATCAACCCAGTCAGCCTGGGCCTGAGCACACGCTTCAGACCGAGGTGATGCGCATGCTACGCTCACTCCATGAATCAACTGGACTCCAGCGCATCCCTCGTCTGCAACCCCCGTGGCGCTGCTAAAGATAACCACCAACGCGATCAAACCTGCGAACATTGTGTTCCTGATCGTTCTTAGCCACGGCACCATTTGCATCCCCATTTCTGTTGATTTGCGTGCTCTACGGTTCTAGCAATTTTCGCTGACTGGCTGACTGATTGAACCGAACATCAGTATTCTTCAGGTCCTCTGCACCCGCAGTTCATGACCGGATAGATACGATCAAGATCGCCCGGAACTGAATACTGGACATAGCCAACACCGTTCAGGACCGCAGTGCATCCGGAGGGACAATAAGCCCCATTTGTACACTCGTGTGAATCAAACCAATCATTCTGGGCAGCCACACATGCGCTCTGCCTCGGTTCGTTGCATTCTACGCTCACTCCATGGATCGTCTGAGATCCAATACATCCCTCGTCTGCAACCCCCGTGGCGCTGCTAAAGATAACCACCAACGCGATCAAACCTGCGAACATTGTGTTCCTGATCGTTCTCAGCCACTGCGCCATGTGCGTCCCCTTTACTGTTAATTCTCGTGCCCCAGCGTCGCTCTCTAAGACTGAGCCAGAAATCAGATTTCTGGCGGCGGCGAGCACCCGCAAGACTTGTACGGATAGGAGGCGTTCATTGGGCCTGTACTCCCGTAGCTAGCAGCCCGTGGTACAAGTCCGCATTTTCAAGCGGCCGCGAAATGGCCGTCGGTGATCGTTAGATCGACGCCGATTCGATCCGGGTCACGCTGCAAAGGTCTCCACAGTGATCCTGGGACGACCACGAGGCGCCACACGTCGATCAGCGTCGTAATGAAGGCGGTCGCACGGCCTTGGCAGCCCCGTGGGGTGCCAATCCCCGTCAGCGAGCGCATCCAGAGTCCGAGATTGCCACCAGAAGCGTGCACCAGGAGTCGCTTCAGAATGTTGTCGTGCCCACGCAAGTGCGTGCGACGCAGACCGCCCGTCTCGTAGAGATGCGCGTGCGGACGCTCCAGCATCTCCCCGCGTCGACGCAGTAATCGCTGGCCGCGCGTGCCGCGAATGCGGCGGCGATTCGCGTAGACCGCGTCCCGGGCGTCGTGTTGATCCTCCCAATGCTGCCGACCGCGGTCGGGTTCACTGATGTACGTCCGGACGCCGACGGCCTCGAAGTCCACCAAGTGATCTGCCCCTGCGTCTGATAGGGACCGTTATGTCAGGGAAAGACCCACGTATTACGGACTATCAGCGATCGAGGCTGGGCACAACCGCCGGCCGGATGTGGTGGTCTTCGTGAACGGATTGCCGCTCGCTTTGATCGAGTTGAAAAACGCGGCGGATGAGGACGCGACGATCTGGAGCGCCTACGCGCAGATCCAGACCTACAAGGCCGAGGTGCCGAGCCTGCTGCACTACAACGCGGCACTGGTGGTCTCCGATGGGCCTGCAAGCGCGCATGGGCTCGCTGACGGCGAATCAGGAGTGGTTCAAGGTCTGGCGCACGATCGACGGCGAGGGAGATGCGCCGAAGACCGCGCTGGAGCTGGAGGTGCTGGTGCGCGGGGTGTTCGAGCGGCAGCGGTTCCTCGACCTGCTCCAACACTTCATCGTCTTCGAGGAAGACGCGGACACGGGCGCGCTGCACAAGATCATCGCGGGATACCATCAGTTCCACGCGGTGAATGCGGCGGTGGAGGAAACGGTGCGCGCCAGCGGCATGAACGACGCGGGCGTGCTCCGCGAGGATCCCGGCCGCTTCTGGGCCGGCTGGATGCACGGCGGCAAGCCGGGCGACCGTCGCGCCGGCGTGGTCTGGCACACGCAGGGCAGCGGCAAGAGTTTCACCATGCTGTTCTTCGCCGCGCGGGTGATCCGCGAGAGCGCGATGCAAAACCCAACGCTGGTAGTGCTGACCGACCGCAACGATCTCGACGATCAGCTCTTCGGCCAGTTCCAACGCTGCCACGACATCCTCGGCCAGATGGCGTTCCTGTCGCAACCTCGCCGAATAGACCGACGATTTAACGAGAAGCGCCATCAATCTCAGAACACCAATCCCAAAACATCACCATGCAGTCATTGAAGTTAATTCAGAACCACGGCCATCTCTTCGTTACTTTGGCGACAGAGCAGTTCTTGCTCGATACTGGCGCGCCCAACAGTTTCGGCAGGGTTTCGGCAGTCGAATTGGAGGGAGTCCGTTTCAATCTCTCCCAGAGTTACATGGGTTTGACCGCCGTGGTTCTGTCCACCTATGTCGGATGCGAGACGGCTGGCATTTTGGGTGGCGACGTCTTGAACCAGTTCGATCTTCTTATCGATGTGCCGCAAGGGCAGGTGTCTTTTTCAAAGGCGCCTTTGGAATGTGCTGGCGAAGCATTGAACTTGGAAGACTTCATGGGCATTCCGATCTTGAAGGCGACGATTGGCAGCGAGTCATCGAGGATGTTCTTCGATACCGGCGCGCAGATTTCATATTTCCAAGGGGAGTCACTCACCAGTTTCCCCGCCGAAGGGGCTGTGACGGATTTCTTTCCGGGAATGGGGCCGTTCTCCACCGACACCTTTCGCGTCCCCATCCAACTGGGCTCCACGCGCCATGACTTGCGCTGTGGTCAGCTTCCGGGGTTGCTGGCAATGACTCTGATGATGGCAAGCACAGAGGGCATCATCGGCAACGAAGTGTTGCGTGACCGTGCGGTTGGATATTTTCCACGCCGCCAACGCCTCGTCTTCTCGTGAAAACGCCGCACTCCAGTTGGGCGCAGCATTACGATGCAGCCTACCAGCGTTCTTTTGGCGGGTTCTACGACACCTTGACGGAAGCCACCATGGAGTGCGTCAAGAATATCCAGCCGCCGCCTGCCCGCATCGTGGATTTTGGCGCGGGCACGGGGCGCTTGGCCCTGCCACTGACGCGGGCTGGCTACACTGTGGTGGCGCTTGATCCGTGCGCGGAGATGTTGGCGGTCCTGAAATCCAAAGCCGCCAAGGAGAATCATGTCATTCAGACGGCGTGCTGCCGGATGCAGGATGCAATGCCATCGCCGCCATTCGACCTCGCGCTCTGCGTCTTCACGGTCCTGCTGTATCTCCTGGATGAGGATGCCGTGAACGCATCGTTCCAACGGGCGGCGGCGGCGCTTCGACCCGGTGGAAAGCTGTTGCTCGACATTCCAACGCGGCAGGTCTTTCAATCTTACCGTCGAGCCGAGTCTGATTTTGTTCGCGATGTCCAGGTTCTTCCCGTCGCCGAAGCACCAGGGATGTTCTGTTATGAAGAATCCACCCGGTTCATGGAAGGCAATGTCTGGGCGGATTACACGGATTCGTTTCTCATCCGGCATTGGGAGAATTCGCAAATCTTCAAAGCGTTGGAGCAGGCGGGCTTGGTGGTGGAGGCGGATTTATCTTGGCGGTTTGCCGGCTCGGGTTCGGAATACTTCCTCGCGGTCTTGAGAAGCGGTGCATGACCAGCAGCAGGCTAGAAATTAGTTGCGCCGCGATCCGGCCACTCGTTTCCAAAGCCATCACGACCGAGGGAGAAATCATCGACGTCTTCACCGCCGCCGGTTTGAAAAAGCCCGACATCGGCATTCTCAGCCCGCAATTCCTCGCCGAAGTACGCGGCCTCAAACACAAGAACGTCGCCGCCGAGCTGCTGGAAAAGCTGCTCAAGGACGAACTCAAGGTGCGCGCGAAGAAGAACCTCGTGCAGAGCCAGATCTTCTCCGAGAAACTCAAGAAGACCCTCAACGCCTATCACAACCGCGCCATCTCCACGAGGGGATGTCCCAGTAGCTGTTGAAATTTGAAGCGGCGGCTCCCGCTGCTCGTGATATCACGAGTGGTGTCTACGCCCGAGGCCAAAGGCCTCACAGAAGGAGCCGCCATGAAACGAAAGTCTTGCAC
>Ga0163146_10008954_pt1 | contig 10538 bp, 9 predicted proteins | sample OliLakLV19MP7G1_FD_148648 | JGI IMG/M metagenome (GOLD analysis project Ga0163146, IMG submission 148648) | Freshwater microbial mat bacterial communities from Lake Vanda, McMurdo Dry Valleys, Antarctica - Oligotrophic Lake LV.19.MP7.G1 | ecosystem: Environmental > Aquatic > Freshwater > Lake >... | reverse complement strand
TCGCCTCGGCCTCGGCGAGGACGTTACGCAGCAGCACGCGCGTGTTCAGTGGATAGGGCTCGCCGTGGAAGTGGTTGTCGGACGGGATCCAGGCGACGTCCTTCTGCCAGGGCAGGCGGATCATGCTCTCGAAGTCGGGCGCCGCGCTGATCTCGTCCTCGTTCGGCTCCTGGCCGAGACCGTCGAGCGCGTAGCCGGTGAACAGCTCGGAGCCGTGCATCATGTGCGCGAAGTGCTCGATCGGAACGCACTTCGCCTTCGGCTTGCCGTGGATGTCGACGTAGGCGCCGATCAGGTAGCGCACGCCTGAGTCGCGCAGCTCGTGCTTGCGCTTCTCGAGATTCTCGTCGGACGCTGCTTCCAGGCTCATCGAACGGCGGCCTCCGTGAAGTAGCTGGCGGCGAGCGGCGGTGACTCGTGCAGCCCGGCGCGGACCTGTGCGGTGAGATCGGCGACGATCATCTCGAAGAGCGCGGCACCGAGCTCCGTGGTCGCGCCGCTCGGGCTGCCGGTGACGCCATTGGTGCTGGTCCGGTTGACGGGGTGTGCGAACAGCAGGCCGGCGGTCCGGTCGGGATCGTCGGCGCGGGCGAGCTCGGACAGGCGCACCCGCTCCGGGCGCACCGCGAGGACGAGGGCGGTCTCGGCGCAGTTGGCGTGCCAGTCGTCGGCGTCGCCGCAGAAGGCGTGCCGCACGCGCTCCGACACCGCGCCAACGTCGCGCAGCGCCACCATGCAGTCGTCGAAGCGGGCCCGCAGCAGCTCGAGCGCGCAGCGCAGCGGTGCGGCGTTGGTCACGTGACCATTCAAGATCAAGATTCTCCGGAAGCCGGAGCGGTAGGCCCAGCTCAGGCACTCGAAGGTGAGCTGCGCGAGCGTCTGCGGCTCGAGCGACAGCGTGCCGGGCCAGCGGTGCGAGTGGCCGAGCGAGCAGCCGTACGGCATCGCCGGCAGGACCGGCACCCCGGTCCGCACCGAGACCGCGTGCGCGACCGCGGTCGCCGTCACGGTGTCGATGTCGACCGCGAGGTGCGGGCCGTGCTGCTCCGTCGACCCGACCGGCAGGATCACCATGTCCATGCCGCCGGCGCGCAGCGCAGCGATCTCCGGCCACGTCAGCTCCTCCCGGAGCAGCGGACGGGCTTGGTGCTCAGTCTCTGTCATGCGTCGCAAGGCTCGGGCAGCAACTCGGGTGCCACCGCTGGCGCCGTAGGATCCGTCAGCCCTGCGGCCGGATGCGCCCATCAACGCGGCATCAGCAGCCCGCATTGCGGGCAGACGATCAAGGAATGGTCAGCTCGGTACGCGCTGCGTCGAAACCCGGGCGCGGGAATCGCGACCGGCCCAATGGCATGCTTCTCGCAGCCGGGAACCGTGCGACACGGGTTCCGTTGTGGCATCTGCTCGGACCTGGAGGGTACTGCCGATGACGCCAGCGGAGACGAAAGCGCGTGAGGTCCTCTACGAGGAGGAGATCGCGGGCGGCAAGCACTGGTCGTTCGTGCTGCGCCGCGGCAGCCTGCTGCGCCTGGTCGATCTGCAGGGCGGGGGCAACGTCGGCATGCTGTTCTACAACCCGCACAACACCCTCGAGCGCTACAACGCGCCTGACACCCTCAAGTGCCAGCACACCTTCAAGCTGACGCGCGGCAACTGCCTCTACTCCGACATGGGGCGCGTCTTCTGCTCGATCGTCGAGGACAGCGTCGGCTGGCACGACACCGTGTGCGGCAGCTCGACCCGGGCGATCGTCGCCGAGCGCTGGGGGCTGCAGAGCTACCAGGAGCACCGCAACGACTGGACGTTGAACGGCCACGACAGCTTTCTGGTCGAGGGCGGCAAGTACGGCCTCGGCCGGCGCGACCTGGCGGCGAACGTGAACTGGTTCAGCAAGGTCGCGGTCGAGGACGACGGCTCGATGGTCTTCGATCCGCACAACGCCAAGGCTGGCGGCTTCGTCGAGCTGCGCTTCGAGATGGACACCCTGGTGCTCTTCCATACCTGTCCGCACCCGCTCGATCCGTCGCCCGAGTACCCGCGCAGGCCGATCGCCTACCAGATCACGCGCGCGGCACCGGTCGCCGGCGACGACTACTGCCGTGGCTTCCGGCCCGAGAACGGGCGCGGCTTCGAGAACAACCGCATCTACCACCTGCTCTCCCACCCCGGCGCCGGCTGAGCGCGCGGAGCTGCCCGTGTTGAAGGAAAGCACACGCGACCCTGCGACCGCCGTCGACCGCAAGACGATTCCGGCCGGCGACTACTGGATCCAGGAGGTGGAGCGCGGCCAGGTGCTGCGCATCGTCGACCTGAAGGGCAACCAGGCGGCCGACACCCTCTTCTATTCCGCGGCCGATCCCGCCGAGCGCTACAGCGCCGTCGACACCATCCGCGCGCAGCGCAACGTCTACCTCGGCGTTGGCTCCAAGCTGCTCTCGACCAGCGGCAACGTGCTGCTCGAGATCGTCGCCGACACCGTCGGACGGCACGACACGCTCGGCGGCGCGTGCGCGACCGAGTCGAACACGGTGCGCTACGCGCTCGAGAAGAAGACCATGCACGCGTGCCGCGACTCCTGGCTGCTCGCGGTCGCCGAGAACGACCACTACGGGCTCACCAAGCGCGACATCGCGCACAACATCAACTTCTTCATGAACGTGCCGATCACCGCCGACGGCGGCCTGACCTTCGCCGACGGTGTGTCCGGTCCGGGCAAGTACGTCGAGCTGGTGGCGGCGACGGACGTGATCGCGCTGATCTCGAATTGCCCGCAGCTCAACAATCCGTGCAACGCCTACGATCCGACGCCGGTCGAGGTGCTGATCTTCGCGGCACCGGCCTGATGTTCCGCAAGATCCTGATCGCCAACCGCGGCGCGATCGCCTGCCGGATCCTGCGCACGCTCGATCGCCTCGGCATCGCGAGCGTCGCGATCTACTCGGAGGCCGACCGGCACGCGCGTCACGTCGCACTCGCCGGCGAGGCGATCTGCGTCGGGCCGCCGCCGGTGGCGCAGAGCTACCTCGACATCGAGCGCATCGTCGCGGCGTGCCGCGTGAGCGGCGCCGAAGCGGTTCATCCGGGCTACGGCTTCCTGAGCGAGAACGCCGGCTTCGCCGAGCGCCTCGCCGAGGCCGGGGTACGCTTCATCGGGCCGCGCCCCGAGCACATGCGCGTCTTCGGACTCAAGCACACCGCGCGCCAGGCCGCGGCGGCGTGCGGCGTGCCGCTGCTGCCGGGCACCGGCTTGCTGCGCGACGTCGCGGAGGCGGGCGCCGCGGCCGAGCGCATCGGCTACCCGGTGATGATCAAGAGCTCGGCGGGCGGCGGCGGCATCGGGCTGCAGCTCTGCCGCAACGCCGAGGATCTTCCCGGCCTGTTCGACACCGTACGGCGTCTCAGCAAGAGCAACTTCAAGGACGATGCCGTCTACCTCGAGAAGTACCTCGACCGCGCGCGCCACGTCGAGGTGCAGATCTTCGGCGACGGCGCGGGCGCGGTGGTGGCGCTCGGCGAGCGCGACTGCTCGCTGCAGCGGCGCAACCAGAAGGTCGTCGAGGAGACCCCGGCCCCGCACCTGCCCGCCGCGACGCGTGCCGCGATGCTCGACGCGGCGGTCCGCCTCGGGCGCCACGTCGGGTACGCGTCCGCGGGCACGGTCGAGTTCATCTACGACGACGCCAGCGAGGCGTTTTACTTCCTCGAGGTCAACACCCGCCTGCAGGTCGAGCACGGCGTCACCGAGGAGGTCACCGGCATCGACCTGGTCGAGTGGATGATCCGTCAAGCAGCGGACGAGCTGCCGGGGCTCGAGGCGCGCGTGCCCGAGCCGCGCGGCGCATCGATCCAGGTGCGGCTCTACGCGGAGGATCCCGGCAAGGGCTTCCTGCCCTGCGCCGGCCGCCTGACGCACGTCGCCTTCCCACACGACACGCGCGTCGATACCTGGGTCGAGACCGGCTCCGAGGTGAGCGCGTTCTACGACCCGATGCTCGCCAAGCTCATCGTGCGCGCCGGCGACCGCGCGACCGCGCTGCAGAAGCTGCGCGCCGCGCTCGAAGCCACGGAGATCCACGGCATCGCGACCAACCTCGACTACCTGAGGTCGATCGCGTCCTCGGAGCTGCTCGCATCGGGACGGGTCAGCACGCGCGCGCTCGCGTCCTACGCCTACGCGGCACCGACGGTGGACGTGCTCGCGCCGGGCGCGCAGTCGAGCCTGCAGGACTGGCCCGGGCGCGTCGGCTACTGGGCCGTCGGCGTGCCGCCGAGCGGCCCGATGGACCCGCTGTCGCACCGCCTCGCCAACCGCCTGCTCGACAATGCGGCGGACGCAGCAACGCTCGAGATGACGCTCACCGGTCCAACCCTGCGCTTCAACCACGCGACCACCATCTGCCTCGCCGGGGCAACGATGACGGCGTCGCTCGATGGCGCGGGCGTCCCGTGGCTGACGCCGATCGCGATCGCGGCAGGACAGGTTCTGACCCTGGGAGCGGTCGACGGTCCGGGACAGCGTGCCTACCTCGCGGTGCACGACGGCTTCGACGCGCCGGTCTACCTGGGCAGCCGCGCGACCTTCTCGCTCGGCCGCTTCGGCGGCCACGCGACCGGCGTGCTGCGCACCGGCGACGTGCTGCGGCTGCGCGACGTCGCCAGCGTGCGCCCGCCGAACGGGGCGCTCGCAGCCGAGCTGCGCCCGCCGCTGGCGCGCGCCTGGGAGCTCGGCGTCCTCTACGGTCCGCACGGCGCGCCCGACTTCTTCACCGCGGACGACATCGAAGCTTTGTTCGCCGCCGCCTACGAGGTGCACTTCAACAGCGCGCGCACCGGCGTGCGCCTGATCGGCCCGAAGCCGGCCTGGGCACGCACCGACGGCGGCGAGGCGGGGCTCCACCCGTCGAACATCCACGACAACGCCTACGCCGTCGGCACACTGGACTTCACCGGCGACATGCCGATCCTGCTCGGCCCCGACGGGCCGAGTCTCGGCGGCTTCGTCTGCCCGCTGACGGTGGTGCAGGCGGAGCTGTGGAAGCTCGGCCAGCTCAAGGCGGGCGACAAGGTGCGCTTCCGCCTGCTCGACGCAGCAGAGGCGAGCGCGCTGCGCGGCGCGCAGGAGGCGCTGGTCGCCGCGCTCGCCGCGCCGTCGCGGCCGCCGCGGCCGCCGCCGAACAGCACGGCACGCAGCGCAGCACCGTCCGGCTCCGCCGTGCTGCGCTGCGTGCCGTGCTGTTCGGCGGCGGCCGCCGCGGCCGCCGCCGAACAGCACGGCACGCAGCGCAGCACCGTCCGGCTCCGCCGTGCTGCGCCGCACCGAGGCGGGTGGCAGCGCGGTCTGCCTGCGTCCGTGCGGCGACGACTACCTGCTGGTCGAGTTCGGCGAGCCGGTGCTCGATCTGACCCTGCGCTTCCAGGCGCACGCCCTGATGGAGAGCGTGCGCGACGCGAGGATCGCGGGCATGATCGACCTCACGCCCGGCATCCGCTCGCTGCAGCTCCACTACGATGCGCGCGTGCTGCCGCCGGCGCGCCTGTCGGCCATCCTCGACGAGCACCTGGCAGCGCTGCCCGCGGTCGACGCGATCGAGGTGCCGACGCGCGTCGTGCACATGCCTCTGTCGTGGGACGACGAGGCGACCCAGCTCGCGATCCACAAGTACCAGGAGCTGGTCCGCCCCGACGCACCCTGGTGTCCCTCGAACATCGAGTTCATCCGCCGCATCAACGGCCTCGCCGACGAGGACGCCGTCAAGCAGATCGTATTCGGCGCGAGCTATCTGGTGCTCGGGCTCGGCGACGTCTACCTGGGTGCGCCGGTCGCGACCCCGGTCGATCCGCGCCACCGCCTGGTCACCACCAAGTACAACCCTGCGCGCACCTGGACACCCGAGAACGCGGTCGGCATCGGCGGCGCGTACCTGTGCATCTACGGCATGGAGGGCCCGGGCGGCTACCAGTTCGTCGGCCGCACGGTGCAGGTCTGGAACACCTACCGGCAAACCGCGAGCTTCATCGAGGACAAGCCGTGGCTGCTGCGCTTCTTCGACGAGATCCGCTTCTTCCCGGTGAGCGGGCAGGAGCTGCTCGAGGCGCGCGAGGCCTTTCCGCACGGCGCGTATGCCCTGTGCGTCGAGCCGTCGGTGTTCCGGCTGGCCGACTACCGTCGCTTCCTCGCCGACAACGCGGCCTCGATCGCCGCGTTCAAGGAGCGCCAGCAGGCGGCCTTCGCCGCCGAGCGCGAGCGCTGGCGCGAGCTCGGCCTTGCGACCTACGTCGCCGACGACGCGCTCGCACCTCCGGCCGAGGACGAGGCGGCGCTGCCGGCGGGGCAGTCTGCGGTGTGCGCGCCGGTCCCGGGCAACGTGTGGCAGGTGCGGGTCGCGCCCGGTGACAGCGTCCAGGCTGGCCAGATCGTGGTCGTGCTCGAGTCGATGAAGATGGAGATGGACGTCACCGCGGCGAGCGACGGCGTCGTGGCCGAGGTGCTCTGCCAGCCGGGGCGCAGCGTCCATGGCGGGCAGCGCCTGGTGATCCTGGCGGAGGCGTGACGGCGTGGCTGCGGGCGGCATGACCATCGCGGCGCTGGCGTCCGCGTACGCATCGGGGCGCACGCCGGAGGACGTCGTCGACGCGGTCTTCGATCGCATCGCGACATGCCCGGATCCGGCGGTCTGGATCACGCTGCGCGAGCGCGCGGACGTCGTGCGCGAGGCGCGCGCGCTCGCTGCGGACGGACGCGGGCGAAGCCCGCTCTGGGGCATTCCCTTTGCTGTCAAGGATAATATCGACTGCGCGGGCCTGCCGACCACGGCGGGGTTTCCACCCGCGGCCCGCACGCCGGCGCACGACGCCGCCGCGGTGGCGCGGCTGCGCGCGGCCGGGGCGCTGGTGGTCGGCAAGACGAACCTCGATCAGCTCGCGACCGGGCTGGTCGGTGTGCGCTCGCCGTACGGGATTCCGCGCTGCGTCTTCGCCGCCGATCACGTCTCGGGCGGCTCGAGCTCGGGCTCGGCGGTGGCGGTCGCGCGCGGCCTGGTCCCTTTCGCGCTTGGTACCGACACCGCGGGCTCGGGACGCGTCCCCGCCGCCTTCAACAACGTCGTCGGAGTGAAGCCGACGCGCGGCCTGATCTCGACCTCGGGCGTGGTGCCGGCCTCGCCCTCGCTCGACTGCGTGAGCGTGTTCGCGGCGAGCGTTGCCGAAGCCGGCCTCGTCCGGGCGCAATGTCAGGCCTACGACGCCGCCGACCCGTACGCGCGCCGCGCCGGCAGCCATCCCCTGCCGGCGGCCGGGGCCGTGGTCGGGATCCTGGCCGAGGACGACCGTGCGTTCTTCGGCGACACCGACGCCGCCGAGCTCTACGCGCGCGCGGCACGGCTCGCCGAGGAGAACGGCCACCGGACGACGCGCTTCGACTTCGCCCCCTTCCGCGAGGCGGCAGGGCTGCTCTACGGCAGCGCCCTGGTCGCGGAGCGCCTGGCGGCGCTCGAGGGCACGATCGCGGGGCACCACGACCTGCTCGATCCCACCGTGTCCGGGATCCTCGAGGACGCGCGCCGGTACTCGGGCGCGGATGCGTTCCGCGCGCTGCAGGTGCTCACCGGGCTGCGCCGACGCGCCCAGGCGGTGTGGGCGGAGATGGACGTCCTGCTCCTGCCGACCGCACCCACCATCTATACCGTGCAGCAAATCCTGGCCGACCCGATCCGCCTCAACGCCAACCTCGGCACCTACACCAACTTCGTGAACCTGCTCGATTGCTGCGCGATCGCGGTGCCGGCGGGGTTCACGCACGCGGGGCTACCGTTCGGCACGACCCTGGTCGCGCCCGCCTTCTGCGACGACGCTCTCGCGGTGCTCGCCGACGACCTGCACCGCGCCCTCGAGCCGAGCTTCGGCATGAACCGCGATCCGCTGCCCGAAGCGCGCGCCACGGCGGCGCCCGGCGAGGCAACGGTCGACCTCGTCGTGGTCGGCGCCCACTTGAGCGGCGAGCCGCTGAACGACGAGCTGCTCGAACGCGGCGCGACGCGCGTCGCCAGCACGCGCACCGCCGCGGACTACCGGCTGTTCGCCCTGCCCGGTACGACACCCCCCAAGCCCGGCCTGGTGCGCCAGCCAGGGCTCAGCGGGGCCGGCATCAAGGTCGAGGTGTGGCGGCTGTCAACTAACAAGTTTGGCGACTTCGTTGCCGGCGTGCCGGCACCGCTGGTGATCGGCACCGTGACCCTCGAGAACGGCGCGCGCGCAAAGGGTTTTCTCTGCGAGCCATGCGCGATCGAAGGCGCCGAGGACATCACCGCGTACGGCGGCTGGCGAGCGTACCGGCGCGCACGCCGGGTGTGAGCGCTGCCCACGCCGCGGCCGCGTGCTGCCCGCCAGACGGGCACTGCCTGCGAGAGCGGCATCGATTGCCGTTGCACGAACGCGGCTGCTGGAGAATCCAGCGTGGCAACCCGGCATGCACGTTGCTCCACGGACGCGCGACCCTGCGGACGCACGGCTCGCGTCCGTGCCTAGACTTCGAAGAGAGGAGAAATGATGTTTTCGACCCATTCGCGCGCACGAGGTGCGCTCTGTAGGAGCCTGGCGGCCACGTTGTGCCTCGTGGCGGCACCCCTCGCCGCTTGGGGCGCGGAGCCGGCACCGGCGGGCAGCGTCGAGGCGGGCAGTGATCCCGCGACGACGGCCGAGCCACCCCCGACCAACGCCGGCAAGGTGGCGCTGAGCGTCGGCTCGGACTTCACCACGGCGTACTACTTCCGCGGCATCCTGCAGGAGCGCAACGGATTCATCTGGCAGCCTTACGCGGGCGTCACGTTCAAGCTCGCCGAGGACGTTGGCTACGGCGTGATCGACAACATCGACTTCTCGATCGGCTCCTGGAACAGCATCCAGAGCAACCAGACGCTGGCCTCGGGGAGCGGACCTGCCAACTGGTACGAGTCCGACGTCCTGGTCGGCTTCACGATGGGGCTGTGGGGCTTCGTGTCGACCAACATCACGTACGCCGCCTACACCTTCCCGAACGGCGCCTACGCGACCGCGCAGGAGCTCGACTGGACGATCGCCTTCAACGACTCAGAGCTGCTCGGTCCGTTCGCGCTCAACCCGTCGCTGCTGTGGGCGTTCGAGGTCGACAGCACCGCGTTCGGCGACACCTCCCAGGAGGGCATCTTCCTGGGTGTAGGCGTGAAGCCCAGCGTGGTCCTGTTCGAGGAGGCCGAGTACCCGCTCACCCTGGCGCTGCCCTTGAGCGTCGGCCTGTCGGTCTCGAACTATTACGAGGAGATCGACGGCGACAACGACACCTTCGGCTACTTCGACGCCGGCCTCGTCGCGAGCGTGCCGCTGAGCTTCATCTCGAGCGACTACGGCGCGTGGAGCCTGAGTGCGGCCGTCGACGTTCTGGTGCTGAGCGACACGCTGGAGCGTGCGAACCTGGGCGACGGAACGCAGGTCGTCGGCAAGGGCGGGATCGCTTTCAGCTACTAGAAAGGGGGCGAAGCCCGCTCGGGCCCCTTCCCCCGCTCGCCTTCGGCTTCGCAGAAGTGGCAGTGCTTGTGGGAGGATGATTGCGAGGCCGATCGGGAGCCCCTCACGCTTCGGCGTGGGGGGCTTTCTTTTTCGGCTCGCGCTCGCGCACCTCTCTGCGGCCGCGCGGCAAGCGGCGCCGGCGTTGAGCGCAACGTCTCCGCGCTGCAGGATCGCGCAGCCGCGCAAGCCCGGTGCGGCGGCGTGCATGGCGGCATCGGACGCAGCCGTCATGCGGATTGCGCGCCGCGGACGGGAAATCCCTCGCGCCGGCGCGACTTCGCGTTGCTGGCATGGGCGCTGCAGAACGCACTCCCCGGCGGCGGCGTGGCTGATCAGAAAGCGCCGTCATGGGGAGAACACATCATGCGAGATCATTCGAGAAGGGTCGGGTTCGCACAACGTATTCACGTCCAGATGCCGCTCGGTGAGCGGCACGAAGCCTGGGACTGCCGTCCGTTCGGCCTCGGCCGCGTGATCGCGCCGGCGCTCCCGACGCGCGTCGAGATCGCCCGGGGCACCTACCTCGACCTGTCGTCGGGCGAGGTCCGCGCCGCCGAGCGCGCGGTCGCGGCCGCTTGATCCGGATCCTCGGGGCACTCGAGCCCATCGCGGCGTTCGTGACGGACCCGGGCCCACACGAGCCCGTCACGGACGCACGCCGCACCGACCGCAGGCCGCGTGGCACGGGGAACCCCGTCGCGATCCTCCCGACGCGGGGCGAGCCCCCGCGCGCGCAGCCCGCGGCCGAGCACAGCGAGCAGGGAGTGGGGGGCCCCGGCGAACTTAGCCCCACGGGGGGCGAGGGACGGGTCCCTCGCCTTAGAACCAGCCGGCGAGCTTGTCGAGCTGCTCGAGACGGGATCCCAGCGCGACGTCGAAGCTTCGCGCCCGCTTCACGAACAGGTGCGCATCGCATTCCCACGTGAAGCCCATGCCGCCGTGGTTCTGCACGTTGTCGGCCGCGTTCTGCACGTAGCCCCCCGAGCACAGGATCTTCG
>Ga0163146_10008930_pt1 | contig 10554 bp, 7 predicted proteins | sample OliLakLV19MP7G1_FD_148648 | JGI IMG/M metagenome (GOLD analysis project Ga0163146, IMG submission 148648) | Freshwater microbial mat bacterial communities from Lake Vanda, McMurdo Dry Valleys, Antarctica - Oligotrophic Lake LV.19.MP7.G1 | ecosystem: Environmental > Aquatic > Freshwater > Lake >... | reverse complement strand
GAATTCGCTGTCGCGAGCGACGGCTTTGACCAACGCCTCGCCAAGTATCGCAGCGCCAAGCAATGTGAGCGCTTCAACCTCGAATGGACGAAAGTGGTTCACATGCAACCTAACGCCCCGGTTCAGCGGCGGGCCGCGCAGCGGACCGTCCGCTGCAACCGGTTGTTAGGCCTCCCGCCACCACTCGCTGAACCATCTGCCTACTCCACGTTCTCCGTCGAAAGTTCGGCCTGGCGCAGCACGAGCTGCGTGGCGGTCTCGGCGAGATCAGGTGGATAGCCGTATTTCGCCAGCAGGCGGCGCACGTTGCGCCGCAGGGTTGCCCGTACCGACTCGCGCTGCGTCCAATCCAGTTTCGGCATCTTCTTGACCATCTCGGTCAACTCACGGGCCATGAGGCGCAGGGTGTCGCTCTGCATCACGGCGCGGGCCGACTCGCTCTCAGCCAACGCATCGTAGAACGCAGTCTCCTCGCCGCTCAGGCCCAGGGCTTCGCCGTGCTTCTGCGCGTCCCGCAGGTGCTTCGCCAGGTCGATCAACCGGGTGATCATCTCGGCTGTGCTGATCGCCTTGTTGGTGTAGCGAAGCATTGCGTCCTCAAGGGCTTCGCGGAACTTCAGGCTCTGCACGATGTTGCTGCGCTCGGTGATGCGGATCTGATCGTTCAAGAGCTTGCGCAGAGTCTCCAGGGCCAGGTTCTTCTGCTCCAGCGCCGCCACGCGACCGAGGAACTCATCGCTCAGAATGTGCAAACGGGCTTCCTCCAGCCCCGCGACGGCGAACAGGTCGATCACCTCGTCAGCATCCACCGCACCGCCGATGACCTGGCGCACCGCGGCGTCGATGTCGCGCTGCCGGCGGTGGCCTGCGCCGCCGCCGGAATCATCCGTCAAGCGCTTGCGGATCATGGCCGCCGCGCGTTGGAAGAAGGCCAGATGCGGGGCAATCGCCTCGGTCTCCGGTCGCGGCACCGCCAGCGCAAAGGCCGCGGACAGTTCCTTGACCAGGGTTCGCAGCCTTGTCCAGCCGTTGTCTTGCCCGAAAACGTGGTCGATCGCGCGCAAATACACCTGCAGCACGTTCTGCGGCGCGGTGTCCAGCGCCTGCTCGTAATCGCAGCCATGGAAGAAGTCGCGCAGCTTCTCGAAGGCCGCCTGCATGGCGGGCACCGCCTCGTCCTGCACTTTGCGGACGGCCTCGCCCGTGCCTCCTGCCTGGGTGTAGGTGGCGAGTGCATCCGCCAACTGGTCGGCCAGGCCGAGCAGATCGACGATCAAGCCGCCGGGTTTCTCGCCGTAGACGCGGTTCACGCGGGCGATAGCCTGCATCAGGTTGTGGCCCGCCAGCGGCTTGTCCAGATACATGGTGTGCGCCGGAGGGCAGTCGAAGCCCGTCAGCCACATGTCGCACACGATGACGAGGCGCAGGTCGTCGCGGGGGTCCTTGAAGCGCTCGGCCAGGCGCTTGCGAGCCGCCTTGGTCCGTACGTGGCTCTTCAGCGGTTCGGTGTCTTCGGTGGTGCTGGTGACCACCACCTTCATCGACCCGCGCTCGTCGTCCGGGTCGTGCCAGTCCGGGCGCAGCGCGCGGATCGCCTCGTAGAGCCGCGCGGCGATGTCGCGGCTCATGGTCACCACCATCGCCTTACCTTCCATCGCGGCGCGGCGCTTCTCCCAGTGCTCGACGATGAACGCCGCCAGTCGCTCGACCCGTTCCTGCGCGCCGACGAGCGACTCCAACGGCACGCGGATCCTGTCCTCCGCCGGTTCACCGCCGCGGTCCGCGTTGACGACATACTCGACCTCTTCCTCGGCGACCCGCGCGCCCTCTTCATCCACCCTCAGCTTGACGATGCGGGCCTCGTAATAGAGCGGCCTGGTTGCCCCGTCCTCGACCGCCTGGCGGATGTCGTAGACGTCGGCGTACTCGCCGAAGACGTGGATCGTGTTCTTGTCGTCGCGCTCCAGCGGCGTACCGGTAAAGCCGACGAAGGTCGCGTTGGGCAGAGCCTCGCGCATCCAGCGCGCGCCCCCTTCGACGAAGCCGTACTGGCTGCGGTGCGCCTCGTCGGCCATCACCACCACATTGGCCCGCTCCGAGATCACGCCGTGCGCCTCGGCGAACTTCTGGATCGTGGTGAACACCACCCCGCCCGCGGCGCGGTCCAGGAGTGCTTTCAGGGCTACACGGCTCGCGGCCTGCACTGGGTCCTGGCGCAGCAGTGCGCGCCCGGCGGCGAAGGTGTCGAAGAGCTGGTCGTCAAGGTCGTTGCGGTCGGTGATCATCACGACGGTCGGATTGGCCATCCGCCGCTCGCGGATCAGCGCCCCGGCCAGCATCAGCATGGTCAGCGACTTGCCTGAGCCCTGGGTGTGCCAGATCACCCCGCCGCGCCCGTCGCCCTGACCCACGGGCGGCTTCAGGTGCTCGAGTACGCTCGAGCGCGCCTTGCGCAGCGCGCGGAACTGGTGATACCCCGCGATCTTCTTCGCGATCTCGCCGCGTTCGTCTTCCTCGAAGACGACACAGCTTTGCAGGTAGTCGAGCAAGGCCCGCGGCTCGAACAGCCCCCGGATCAGCGCCTCCAGCGTTGGCGCGCCGCCCCCATCCCGGGCATCGACGGGCCGCCACGGCATGAAGCGGCCGTGGCCGCTGGTGATCGAACCGACCCGCGTCAGCATCCCGTCCGAGACCACCAGCGCCAGATTGGGCACGAAGAGGTCCGGCGCGGTCTGCCGGTAACGGTCGAATTGGTCGATGGCGACGCCGAGATCCGCCTGGGTGTCGGTCGGGTCTTTGAGCTCGATCAGGGCAATCGGCAGCCCGTTCAGAAACACGGTCAGGTCAGGGCGGATCGCCTTGCCCGACGGCCCGGTGACGGTGAGCTGGCGCACCATCAGCAGATCGTTGGCACTGGGGTTGTCGAAATCGATCAGCCGGGCACGGCCGCCGCGCGTCTCGCCGTTGGCTCCATCGCGGTACTCCACCTCGACGCCATCGGTGAGCAGCCGGTGGAACCAGCGGTTGTTCTGGATCAGTGTCAGATGCGGTGGGCGCGAGATCGTGCGCAGCACCGCTTCGATGGTGTCATGCGGCAGGGCGGGATTGAGGCGGTGCAGCGCCGCACCGAGCCGCCCTCGGAGGATGCACTCCGTCATGTTGTCGCGCTCACCCGCGTCGTCGATCTCGACCCCGCGTTTGGTCGATGCGCCGATCGCCCCGAAATACACGGCCGCGACATCCTCGACGAGCTGTTCGGTGGGCGAGGAGCTGATCATGCCGGGCTCTTGAGTTGCCGCGCCAACTCCTGAAGCTTAGCGATATCAGCCTCTATGAGCTTGATGGCGCACTCGGTGCAGTAGTGGTCGTGCGAACGATTGACATAGACCTTCAAACGTCGATCGCCTGGCGCTAGGCGGTGCTTTGCGCTCGCCTGGCAGTTGTGAGATTTCAGGGCGTGGTCGATCTCGGACCGTTGGACAAGCGACTTTCTAGACAACGAAGACCTCCTTCTCGGCTGCCGCCACGAGTTCTGCGAAATTTCCGTTGATCGTGTCGATCTCCTGCCGAGTGAACTCGTGACGCTCGTTGGTCCCTTTCCCTGCCGCGGCATTCACCTGCTTGTCGATTGCGGCCTTTACGATGACGAAGTTTGTCTTGTTCAGATGCTTTCTGTCCAGGTCCTTGCCGTGCGTGCTCATGCTCTTCTCCCCGAGAATGCGGCCGACTTCCGTCCTGACCCGCATATCGAGGGCTGCCCGAGCGGCCTGTCGTTCATTCGCTTTGGTTGTTGGGACCGGCTGGTGCTCCATCGCCCGACGCACGTCGTCGGGCGAATACCCGCGAGCCTGGAGCGTAGCGATGGCCTGCATCGCCTTGTCGTCGTCAAGGAGTGGGATCTCCTCGAGACGTACTCCGCTCTGAGCCCGGACCTCGACGGTGTTGGGCTCTCTGGGGATCGGTGCGACGGTGATCTCGTTCGCATCGCGGAAATCGAGGCCTTCCATCGGGAGCAGCTGGTCGAAGAACTCTCGGTCCGCCTCGCTAAACTCTTGGAAGTCCTCCCAACGGCGCGCGATGTTCGCACCCGCGTGAAAAACAACTGTCCCTTGGTTCAAGGGATCGTTCGGGCTGTTCTGTTTGATGACCCGCATGATGCGCCCGACGAACTGCACGAACGGCGAGAGATTGGCGAAGATGCTGAACACTGCGGCGACGGAAAGGTACGGATGGTCGAAACCCTCGCCGAGCTTGCGGACCTGCACGATCACGTCGAGCTCGTGGGCCTCGAGTCTCCTCATCACCGCGTCGTTTGCCGCACCGTCTTGCTTGCTGTGGACGTAATCGGCGCGGCGGCCGCGGGCTTGGTATGCCTCCACGATCTGGCGGCAGTGGTCGAAGTTGAGGGCGGAGGCGATGATCTTCTGCCGCTGATCGCCGGTGTCCGTGCGGATGCGATCAAGCTCTCGTATGGACGCATCGACGATCGTGGTGAGCGTCTCCTCCGAAGTCACGATGCTGCGGCGGAAGTCGGCGTCCTGCTCGCCAAGACGGCGGACCTCATCGAGGGACACCTCGATTTCCTGCCCATTCTCGGACCGGACGTACTTAAGCGTCTGAGGATTCAGCACAAGCGCCTTGAGTCGCTTGACGTAGCCCTCTTTGATCGCTCGGAAGACGGGGTACGAGTAGAGCACGCCCCCCGGCATCTTCTGTCCGTCTGCCCGCAGCGGTGTGGCGCTGAAGTTGATGATGCGTGCCGCGGCGAACTTCGCCTTCAGGCTCTCGTATGTCTCGGCGACGCTGTGGTGCCCTTCATCGAACAGGATCAGGTCGAAGTAGTCCGCAGGGAGATCCACAAGCCAGCGATTCTCCTGCCCCTGCAACTGCTGGATGTTGGTGATGACGACGTGGGCTTCGTCCAAGTCGCCGCGGTTCGTACTGGTTCCCCTGATCTGGACCGGCTCTGGGTATGGCATCCCCTCGAGTACGCCGCACTTGATGTAGAACATGTCGGCCTTGGTGGGGTCGAAGTCCTTGTAGAGTTGTTCGGCGATCTTCAATCCCGGCGCGACAACGAGTGTTCTCTTTGAGCAAAACGCGAACGGTGCAAGCGTGATGCACCCGGATTTGCCGCAGCCAACGGGCAGCACGATTCCGGCCTCCCGCTCGGATCCTAAGCTCGCAGCAAAGTTCACGAGCGCATCATAGGCCTCCCTCTGTGGTGCCCGAATAAACTTGTTCGCGCTGACGTTCGGTTGTCTATCTTGGAATGGATTGTTGTTTGGCATATGCACTTGCCCTCACAGGGTTAGTTATTAGCGTGGTGCGGGATTGTCGGTGTCCTGCGAGTTGGTAACGGCGCCATTGTCGCCGCCATCGCGCTCGGCGATGTAGTCGTTCAGCGCCGCCTTGTAGGCCTCGCGGTCTGTGTGAAACAGCACGCGACTCGGCAAGAGTTCTAGCTCGCCCAATCGGATGGTGTCGTTGTCCCGATCGAAGGCCTCGTTGAAGTCGGCGTGGTCTTCGTAATATACGCGCGCACCGGGCGTCTGCATCAGCGAGTCGCGATGAATGCGATACAGAAACGACACGATGGTGTCTGCTGCCTGCGCGGCCAGCGTCGCATGCCGAAGACCGAGCCGCGCGGAAAAACCGTCGCGGCCGTGGGAAGCAAGTCCGTAATCGTTTCGGAGCTCGCACAAGCCTTGCACCGTCGTATGCAGGCCATTGATGGTTTTCTTAATCGTCTCCTGGATCTTAGCGGCATCCGGATTCCCCGGTGGGAACATCGAGAGAAATGTGGTCGTCTCCCTCATGATCTTGGGTGCATCCCAATTCGGGTTCGCCGGATGCCCGATGTCTTCAAGGATGGTTTTGCAGACTGATTCAACCAAGGTCTTCGCAAGGTCGAACGCAAAGTCGGGTACACGCTCTATGGCGTCCTCGATCGCGCGCACTTGTTGATCGATTATCTCGACAATCGGACCATCGAGGATGTTGGCACGGGCGCCGACCATCTGAAAGCGCGTCTGAATGGCGGCGGGCTCAGCCATTCGCCACCTCCACGCGAACACTTCCGATTAGCAAGCGCGGGAGCAGGTAGTCGCGCATCTCGGCGAGCTTACGGGACTCCACCATCACTTGGGCGTGTAGGTCGTAGAGCGGACCGATGGCTCCGTCCGCCGCTCCGAGTACGTCAGCCGCAGGAATGACCACTTGCGCCTCTTGCAGATGACCGCGCTTGATGTGCCCCATCGTCGTCGCTTTGCTTGCAGCAACCGTGCGAAACCAGGGTAGATGTTGACGAATCCATAGGAAGCAGAACCAGCTTGGAAAATGGGAGGAAGTGACCTTGAAGAGATGCTGATTCAATGCGCCCCTGCCGCCGAACCAGAATTCGGCCTCAAGCGTGCCGGACCATGAAAACAACAGGTCGCGATCATCGATCACGTATTGCGCGGGGACATCGCCATTTGCCCAATCCGCGCCATCGCTTGAACCCTTGCGGAGTTCGGCAATCTTGATTACGCGAAAGTCTTCACCGTCGCCACGCGGCGGGTACTTCTGAAGCGCCAATCCGTTGAGGAACGTCGCAATCGTCGCGATCGGCTTTACCGCCCACCCCTCCGGCACGGGGCCGATTTCGGAATCGACGAAGCCGGTGGGCAGGGCGTCGAAGACCGGCTGGGGCATGGAGGGGAAGGCGGCCGCGCCGGCGGCCTTGGCCTTCACCGGCTCGAAGTCCACTAACCACGCCCGGAAGATCGCCCGCGCCAGCCGCTCCAGCGCCAGCGCCGTCCGCCGGTTCTGCTCGATCTTGTCGTCGAGCGCACCGAGGACAGCGGCGATGGCGCGTTGTTCGTTAGGAAGCGGAACAGCAATCTCGCGAGGGTAGACTGCCGCCCGAGTAGTTGACGGAATGGGAGAGCCGTCATCGATCAGGCCGAGCTGATAGTGAATGATGGCGTAGTACAGCCACCGCATGTCGAGCGCGGTCTTGAGCACCACGTAGTACGCGGTATCGATGACGAAGAACGGTTCCGGCGAATAGCGAACGCCTCGGTACGCTCCTTTCCTCCCGAGGATGACGCCGGGTCCCGGGGCAAGCGGGGTGTCGGTCCAACCGATCGGACCGTTGGTGCCGAACACACGAAAGGTACCGTTGGAGTCGGAGTAGTCACGCAGCGCCTTGCCGTATTCAAGCGCGATCTCTTCACCCCATGTCGAGTTGCGCCACTCAGCCATTCGGGGTGACCTCCCCCAGCCGCTCCCGCACGATCTCCATCAACCTTTCACCTTCGATAAAGCACTCCTCCAACTCCGTCAGCAGTCGCGGGTACTTGTCCGCAAATGGTTCGGCGTCGTCCTCCTGCTTCTCGGCACCGACGTAGCGGCCGGGTGTGAGCACGAAGCCGTGCTTGCCGATCCCCGCGATCGTCTCGCTCTTGCAGAAGCCGGGGATGTCGCGGTATGCCCACACGCCGTGCTCGGCCTCGTTCCACCAGTCGAGCGCGGGCTCGCCGCGCCACTGGCGAAAGGCGTAGACGATGCGGCCGAGGTCGGAGTCGGCGTTCGGGTCGCCCAAACCGTCGGCCAGCAGGGTTTCGCCGTCGTCGCCGCCGGTGAGCACGCGCAGGGTGCGGGTCTGTAGGGTGCCGAGCTTGCGGGCGTCGATGAAGAGTGTCTCGCCGCGGCGGTCTCGGCCGCCGTGCTTGAGGTTCTTGCCGGTCTTGTTGCGGGTGAGGAACCACAGGCAGGCAGGGATGCCGGTGGTGAGGAAGAGCTGGGCCGGCAGCGCGACGATGCAGTCCACCAGGTCGGCCTCGACGATGCGCTGGCGGATCTCGCCCTCGCCGCCGGAGCCGGAGGAGAGCGAGCCGTTGGCCATGACGAAGCCAGCCACCCCACCGCCGCGACCGTTGGGCGGCGCGAGGTGGTGGATGAAGTGCTGGATCCAGGCGTAGTTGGCGTTGCCCGTGGGCGGCGTGCCGTAGCGCCAGCGCACATCGTCGGCCAGTAGCTTGCCGGACCAGTCGGAGATGTTGAACGGCGGATTGGCGAGGATGTAGTCGGCCTTGAGGTCCGGGTGCAGATCGCGCAGAAAGGAGTCGGCGGGCTGTGAGCCGAGGTTCGCCTCAATGCCGCGGATGGCGAGGTTCATGTGCGCCAGGCGCCAGGTGGTCGGGTTCGACTCCTGCCCGAAGATCGAGATGTCGGTCTTCTGGCCGCCGTGCGCCTCGACGAAGCGCTCGGACTGCACGAACATGCCCGCCGAGCCGCAGCAGGGGTCATAAACGCGCCCCTCATAGGGTTCGAGCATCTCGACCAGCAAGCGGACAATGCAGCGGGGCGTGAAGAACTCGCCGCCGAGCTTGCCCTCGGCCTGGGCGAACTTGCCGAGGAAATACTCGTAGACGCGGCCGAGCGTGTCGCGCGCCTTGGCGCGGTCGCCCTTGAAGCCGATGTCGGCGATCAGGTCGATCAGGCCCTTCATCTTCTCCGGAGCGATGCCGCGGCGGGCGTAATCGCGTGGGAGCCTGCCCTTGAGGTTCGGGTTGTCACGCTCGACGGCGAGGATGGCGTCGTCGATCAGCGTGGCGATGTCCGGACGCGTCGCCTGGTTCTGAAGGTTCGCCCAGCGCGCCTCGGGCGGCACCCAGAAGACACGCTCGGCGGTGTACTCGTCGCGGTTCTCCAATAGGCTTTCGAGTTGCGGGCCGCTGATGCCGTCGGCTTCCAGCTCCGCCTTGAGCTCATCGCGCCGCGCCGCGAAGGAATCGGAGATGTACTTGAGGAAGAGCAGGCCGAGGACGACGTGCTTGTACTCGGCGGCGTCGATCTGCCCGCGCAAGGTGTCGGCCGACTTCCAGAGGGTGTCGGCGTAGCCGAGGTCGGTGTTGGTTGCTTCAGTGCTCGCCATCAGGGCTCCTGTTTGCTCTTGTTCAATCGACTGCTTTCGACGGCACGTGGTGGCTGCTCTTCGGTAGGCCTAACCTCGTGGTGAACGGCGGGCCGGCATGACGCTCGATGATGGCGAGATGCTGGCGACCCGTCCGTTCCACCTAAAGTTGGGCCGTAGCAACTTTCACAGCGAGCGCAAGAAGCTTGTCTATCGCAGCGGCAAACTTCTCGATCGTCGCCGCGATCTTGTCCAGCTCCTTCTTGGCCGCCTTTGCCTCGGCGTTCGCCGCGTTCAGCGCCTTGGTGGCCGCTTTATATTCGGGTAGCGCCGCGTCGACTACCTTGTCAACGAACACCTGCAGCTGGCCCGCAATTTTGGCTTGCTGCTTGGTTAGTGTGGTCCGCTCGCTCTTGGATTCCGTCTTGATGATCAGCGACGTGATGTTGGTGAGCGCAGCACTCAGTTCTTTTCCAAGACTCTCAGCCATGGCACAACTCCTCTCATTCGGTTACGATGATTTTGACGGCTCTTTGCAGGGACCGCGCCTTCTGAGCGAAGTCCTGAATGTCTTGAAACGACCAGGTCGAGTTCTTGACGGCCTGAGCAAGCGCGCCGTTGGCCTTCTTCATCGCGGTAGCCGAATCCGTCACGCGTTTGAGGACTTCAGTCCGGCGCATCCGGCTGCCATGGGCAAGTCGGAACGCCTCCAGCGCGATCTTGCGGTCGTTGTATGTTTGGCCGTCATACAGCCTGTTCGTTGCTTCCGCCATGAGCGGGTCCTCGACAACCTGAAGTTGTTTGGCGACCCAGCCCTCGTCTGGGTCAAAATCCCGAATGAGCAAATCGCAGATGTGTTCGACCGCCTTCTGGGACTCGCTCACGATCGTCGTGACGGCCTGCTTGCGCTTCCACTCGATCCAGAGCCCGCCGACCTCCTGGATGACGGTGCCGATGGTTTCCATTTGCTTGTCGCTTAGTTGGTTTTTCACCTCGGGCACGCGGCCGAGGCTCGCGACAAATTCATTGCTTGCAGCTTGGAGCTCGGTTGACTGCGTGTCATCAACGAGGGCAGCAAGGCTCTTGCCGTATGCCGCCAAGGCCCGGGTCGCGTCTGACACCGTCTCCACGCGCTCTACGTCAAATCCCCGGTCGAGCGATGTCTGGTCCCCGAGATTCGGATCCTTGCTCTTGCCGCCCAAGAGTAGCCGTTCGATCGTCATCTTCACTGTATCGTCCCGCATGGCGATCAGCTCGGAGGACGTCACGTCTCCGAGCATAGCGGCAGAGCCGCTGAATTGACTCACCGCCGCCTTCTGCTGGGCCGTAAGGGCACAGCCGGCGAGGGTGCCGAGCAGGACGGCGAGGGTGAGAAGGGTGCACCAACGTGCGGATAGAGGGTTGGGTGTGTTCATGGCATTTCCATTCTCGCTTGCGTGAGCCCAACGGTTGTTGCCGGCTGATGTGGGCGGGCTCGGAACCCATCGGCCGGCAGTCCTCATCCTCTAGTCTTCGTCAGCGGCATAACGCCTTGGCGATCAGCGGCGCCGCGAAGCGGCGTCCGTCTGCATCGCCCTGTTGGGCAGCCGACCTCCACGACGCCACGAGCCCTTTCCGATGATTTCCAGGCCCGCTGATCTGCTTCGAGCATG
>Ga0163146_10008929_pt1 | contig 10555 bp, 10 predicted proteins | sample OliLakLV19MP7G1_FD_148648 | JGI IMG/M metagenome (GOLD analysis project Ga0163146, IMG submission 148648) | Freshwater microbial mat bacterial communities from Lake Vanda, McMurdo Dry Valleys, Antarctica - Oligotrophic Lake LV.19.MP7.G1 | ecosystem: Environmental > Aquatic > Freshwater > Lake >... | reverse complement strand
ATAAATGATTCGGATGAAAGTTGATGGAGAAGTCGGACTTGGCAACCAGGAACCCGATCTGGTCAATCTTGGTCTCATCACCCCCGGGCAAACATTCCCAGCTTGTCCCAAGTCATTGTTCGGAACACGTCTTTTCCCTGACGACTGGGCGGCCCAACAAATTTCAAAAACGCATCGCGATCCTCTGCGGACAACGGCAGCGAGAGTTTGAGTTGATTGTTGATGAGAACCGAGTTTCCACGAACGTCAACGACCCAATCCTGGAGTGCGACTGGCATCGGGGGGCGCTGGATTGCAACCGCGCTGGTATCAGCGGGATCAAAGAATATGCGATTCGAGATCGCAGCCATCTCGGTCTCCCGAATCACTCGCTCCACAGCCACAGACATTGTTTCCCCGGGTTCAGCCTTGGGGATATTCAAGTCCTTTTCGCAGCCCCCAATTATTTCGTCTGGCTCAAGAGTCCTCAGATAGTGGGGTTCGTTGTCACACCGCACGAGCAGCGCGTAATGGCCGTAAGGAGCTTTGCTCGGTTTGAGCTTTTGGTCGCAAGGCTCGACCCAAACAACCGGCCGCCCGCCCGAAGGTGTGCGAAGCATCCATAGCTTTACGGGCCCGCCGTCACCACCGTCACCACCGCATCCGATGACAGATGCCATTGTCAGAGAGATCAACATCAGGCGGGCTAGGAAGTACAGACGCATCGTGCCTTGCTCCGCGGAGAGAGAAATGTGCAAGCCCGAAGTGTCTTGCTCCCGTCGAAACTGGAATTGTCGCGGTGAGGGGTTAGCCTACCCTTTCCCTCGGAGGATTCCATCCCATGTCCCAGCCAATTCAGAAGCGCAAGCGGCTCTCCGGCCCTGAGAAGCTCGCCATCGTCAGGCGGCATCTGCACGGCATCAGCTTTGTAGTGCAAGGCGCCGATTAACAGACTCGTCTCGGCATCGCCGGGCACCAACGCGGGGCCCGATTCTCCGCCGGCGAGCAAGGCCTCCCGACTATCGAGCCTAAAGTAAGCCTCTTGTTTGCGATCCCCGTGGCATTCCAGGCAATGCGAAGCGAGCGAAGGGCGAATCTGTTGTTCAAAAAATCGGCTTCCTTGGCGAGACGTTCCTGGGCATCGTCTGCTCGTAGCGAGTTCACGGCGCACGAGAGAGCGCACGTGAAAAAGCAAGCCATGAACAATCGCATCCAGCGAACAACAGCGGGCGACTTGCAGGAGGCTCCTCTGCAAGCGGTCTCGCCTTGCGGCGAGAGAGTGGGAATCAGTCCTAGGCGGGCGGCTGTTAGTTTGCAGTGTCTGTGCCTCACCATACAACCTTGTGTCGTCATTTGATCGGCAAAAGGCGGCACTATGGTACAAAATGCCATCATGCCCCTCCGCCTCACTCAACTTGCGTTGCCCGTCGAGCAGCCCGAAGACACGCTGCCGGGCGAGATCGCGCGGCGGCTGGGGATCTTACCCAGCGACTTGCAGCAATGGCGAATCCTCCGCAAGAGCCTCGATGCCCGTTCGCGGGAGGCCATCAAATTCGTCTATACGCTGATGGCGCAGCCAGCGGACGAGGCGGCGCAGCTTGCCCGCTGGCAACGAACGCCGGGCGTGGAACGGTTTGAACCGACTCAGTTTGAGGAACCCGTGGCCGGAGCTGAACCGCTGCCGCAACGGCCGGTTGTCGTCGGTTCGGGTCCAGGGGGACTGCTCGCTGCCTACTATCTGGCCAAGCGTGGCTATCAGCCAGTCATCATCGAGCGCGGCGACGCGGTGAAAGATCGCGTTCCTGCTATCCGCACGTTCGATAGCGGTGGGGCCCTCGATGCCGAGAACAACTATCTGTTTGGCGAGGGTGGCGCGGGGACCTTCAGCGATGGCAAACTGACCTGCCGGATGAGCGGGCCGGATGTCGACTGGGTGCTGGAGCAACTAGTCGCCTGTGGCGGCAAGCCGGAGATCCGCTACGAACATCGGCCCCACTTGGGCAGCAATCGCCTGCCGCTGATTGTGCGCAACCTGCGCCGGCAGATTGAAGCTTGGGGCGGCGAATATCGCTTTCGTTGCCGGCTGGAAGGGCTGGACATAAACGATGGCCAGATCCGCGGCGTGCAGACTTCGAGCGGATATCTCCCCACGTCGATCGTCGTCCTGGCAATCGGGCATAGCGCTCGCGATACCTACACCATGCTCCACGCGCTGGGCGTGCCGATGCAGGCCAAGGCGTTTCAACTGGGCCTGCGGATCGAGCAGCCGCAAGAGCAAGTGAACCGGCACAAGTACGGCCGGAGCAGTTATCTCGATCAGTTGGGCGCTGCCGACTACACGCTCGTTGCGCGGGGCCAGCGAGATGTGTTCACGTTTTGCATGTGCGCCGGCGGCCACATCATTCCGAGCATCTCCGAACCAGAAATGTTTTGCACCAATGGCATGAGCAACTCGCGGCGGGATACTCCCTTCGCCAACAGCGGCCTGATGGTCACGCTCGAACCGCATGAGTTCGGCAGCGATCATCCGCTGGCCGGCGTAGAGATACAACGGAGGTACGAGGCGATTGCTTATGAATTAGGACGCGGCAGTTATTTCTCGCCGATTCAGCGAGCGAGCGATTTTCTAGCAGGCAAGTCACCGTCAGCCAATCAAGCTCTCGCATGCTCCTATCCCCGCGGCTTGATTCCGGCAGCGCTCGATAACGTTTTGCCTTCGCCGGTGGTGAAGGCCATTCGCGCCGGCTTGCCGCTGCTCGATCAACAATGGCGGGGGGAATTCTTGAAGAATGCCATTCTGGTCGGTCCCGAAATGCGCGGCAGTGCGCCGGTGCGAATAGCCCGCGATAATACTTCGCGGCAAACGCCCGGATTCGCTGGTGTGTATCCAGTGGGTGAAGGCGCTGGCTATGCGGGCGGAATCATTAGCGCCGCGGTCGATGGCCTGCGCTCGGCGATGGCGGTTGTGCGACACCATGCGCCACTTGTTAACAGAGGTTCCGCATGAATGAGAGCGAACGATCGTCTGAGGCGGCCCAACGGCGGCTGTTTCAAGAACTGCTAAACAGTGAACGCCGGTTCCGGGAACTGGCCGACCCAATCCGCAGATTGCATGGATTGCGGGACCGGATGGCGGCCTTGTGCATCTCAACGCCCGCGCGACCGAGTATACCGGCGTGCAGTTGGAGCAACTGACAGGCTGGTCGTGGGAGCAGGTCATTCATCCTGACGATCTGGCCGTCACGTTGGGGGACTGGTCGGCTATTCTCCAGACCGGTATTCCTCGGCTGATGGAGTTTCTCATTCGGCGGATCGACGGCGAATAGCGCTGGCATAGTACGCAGCAAGTCGGTAGCCGCGACTCCAACGGACAGATCGTCCAGTGGTATGGCACGTGTACCGATATCCAAGATCACAAACGGGCCGAAGTCGCGTTGCGGGCCAGTGAGGAACGGTATCGACCGTTGTTTCATAGCATTCCCGATCCGATGTTTGTTTATGATCGCGAGCCGTTTCAATACCTGGCCGTGAACGATGCCGCGATTGCGAAATATGGTTACTCGCGAGCTGATTTCCTGGCGATGAAGATGAAGGATAGGACGGTCAACGGTACTTCCGCATCGTGGCGCTGTCGGCTGGTTGGCTCCTGAGCGTAGCCGATGGGGCTTGAGCGTGTCTGGAGGCTGTCTTGCGAGGCGAAGGACGGCCTCAGACGCCCGTGGAATCCGCTGTTGAAGCACGGTTGTCGAGGCTCGGCGCAGGCCACTTCCGCCGCAGCCCTTGGCGGGCGGTTCAGAGTGAATGGATCTCGATGACTGGCAGCTCGTCAGGCGAGACCTGGACGACGTCGCGGTCGAAAGTGGCCCTGCACAAGCTCATTCCATTCAGTGGGCGGGCCTCTGGCGGGCGATACCGGCGGTGGCTCAACCGGCTCGCCGATGTGCGCGAGAAAATCGCTCCCGTCCCTCATTTCTCTCTCGCGACGGCCTCCCGGAGCACGGCGAGCCAGTCGGCCGCCACGTCGGTCCACGATCGCTGCGGCAGCGACGCGACCGCATCCTGCTGCCGCCGCCGCACGCCCTCGCGATCGGCAAGCACCGCCGTCACGGCGGCTGCCATCGCCTCGGGCGATCGCGGATCGAAGAACGGAACCGCCTCACCGAAATCGGCGAACGCCTCCCGAATCGCCGGGATGTCGCTCGCCGTTGCGGGGCAGCCGCACCGGATTGCCTCCATCACCGGAAACGATCCCTGCTCGTAGAGCGAAGGCACGACCGTGACCATCGCGGCTCGATACAGGGCCGAGAGCACGGCACGCTCCACCGAGCCGACGGCATGCACCGCACCCGCGACACCGAGTGTCGACGCAAGCTCGTCAAGCTCGGGGGGGAGCGGTCCAAAGCCGGTGAAGACAAGTTCGAGGTGAGGGTGGCCACTGCGCCGGATGATCGCGAGGGCCTCGATCAGGCGGGCGTGATTCTTGTACGTCCGGTAGGCCGCGGGGTAGAGCAGAAACGGCCGACTCGCAGCCGGGATGACGGCAAGAAGCGTGGCTTCGTCGACGGGTGTTCCCAAGTCGTTTGGCGGCGCCGGAGCCACGATCCGCACTTTCTCGCGCGGGCAGCCGAGCACGCCGACGATGTCGACGTCGCAAATTGTCTGCGACATCGTGCCGACCAACGCCGCGTTTTCCACGACGCGCTGCGTACGACGTCGGAACGACTCCATGTCGCTGGCCTTGATCACGCCAGCGAAGTGAAACGGCACCATGTCGTGGACCACGACAACGCTCGGTGCGCTGAGGATCCGATCGACGGCGACGTGAGGCAGAAGCCAGACATCGCGAGCCGCTGCGCCGGGTGGCGTCACGATTCGCTGCCGCGCGAAGAGCCGCTCGATCGACCGCTCGGTCGCGTCGCGTTGGGCCGTGAGTCGGGGGTCGTTGGCACCCGCGGCGATCCGGTCACAGAGCTGGCGGTGGCGGCGGCGCGTGAGTTTCCACCGCCAGCGGTCGAGCCATGCCTGACGCTCGACCGCTGCGACGTGGATTCTGCCTCCACCTGCGTCAACGGTGGTTGCCACGAGCCGATCGTCGCCGGCGTGGATCACTAACTGAACGTCATCCACGCCGGGCAGGGTCGCCAAGCCGCGGGCGAGCCCGTGGGTGAAGACGCCGATCCCTTCGGTAGGTGATAGCGTGCGACCGTAGGCACACCAGATTCCGATCCGCATCGAGTCCTGCCTCCGCGTTCCCGGCTAGTCGCGGGACAGACCGATTTTTCTGGCGAGCTTCCCGAAGAATCGCCGCGGCCCGCGGAAGCGCCAGGTTCCGAAGCGTCGCTCCGCTGCTGGGGGCAGGCTCGCAACCGGGGGCACAAACGCAGGTGCTCCTGGGTCGTAGCCGGTGATGGCCTCGCGCAGGATCGCGACCGTCGCAGCGGCCAGGTCGTCCCAGGTGCGGCCGCACCCGCTGTTGTCGGCTGCCAAAGCGCGGCGTTCGTCGGCATGGTCGCAGGCGTCGTCGAGGGCGTCGGCGATCGCCGCGGGGCACTCAGGATCGATCCAGCGGATCGCGCGAGATCGGCGGTCGTAGTGCTCGCGGAGCACTTCGATGTCGGAGCAGATGACAGGCACGCCAGAATCGATGGCTTCGTGAATTGGCAGCCCCATGCCCTCGGCTCGCGTCGGCATCACGAGCGCCATAGCAGACCGGAGGAGCGCCGTGGCCGTCGGGTCGTCAACGTAGCCGAGGCTCTTGAAGTCGCGGCCCGCGACCAGCCCACGGTCGCGAATGAGACGGTTGATCCGGTTCACATGGGCCTGCTCGGCGAGCGCCGCGGCCCCGATCTGTTCGATGCCGTAGCCATACAACACCACGGGCACATCGCGGCGGCGACGACGGGCCAGGGCGAGCATGAGGGTCTCGTGATTCTTGTGCTCCGAGGCATTCGCAGGATAGACGATGAAGGGCGGGCGAATGTTCCACGGCAAGGTGGCCGTGGGGGCATCCGCCGCGAGATCCGGTTCCGTTGCCATGTGTGGCAGCACGCTGATCCGATCGGCGTGGTCGCTGCCGGCGGTTTCCAGAATGCGCCGTCGCGTGTAGTGCGACGTCACGATCATGTGGTCGTGATAGGCGATCGTCTCCCGCACACCGCGGGCTATGCCCTCCAGAAAGTCGCGCGTGGCGTGGCCACCGAGGGCATCCATCAGGATGGTGTCTTGAAAGACGCAGACCTTCGGAAGCGCCGCGGGCATGTGTGGCGTGCCGTGCGGCCAGGGAATGTAGGCCACGTCGTGGCCGGCGGCATGTGCTGCCAGCGGCGTTCCGACATCGACGCGGACGATCCGTACGCGGCGGCCGAGCGCGAGCGGGGCGAGAGCCGCGTTCGAGTACCGTCGATTGGCTGCGAGCGTGATCGAGTCGATGGCGGGGTGGCGACCGAGCGCGGCGACCATCCGCCGCAGGACCTCGAGGCCGCCGCCAAGCACATACACCGGATGCCACACGAGCAGTTTCATAAAGGACGTTTGACCATGGGATGGATGCGGGGAAACGCGTCCGGCGTTGACGCGACGAGATCGACCGGAGGGAGTGGATCAACACTCACGACGTGGTTCCCCGGACGATGGGCAGGAAGTTTTCTCGCCACGCACGGGCACAGGATGCGGGCTCGAAATGGGCGAGGATGGCCTGCTGCTTCGAGCGAATCGCATTCCGCAGGCTGTGGTCGTCATCGCGGAGCCGGCCGATCTTCTCGCGGGCCTCGGCATAGGTGCGGCACAGGCCTGGCTGGTCGGCACCGCCGAGCGCCTCGAGTAAGCCGCCCGCCATGAATACCAGCGGCTGCCCCGTCGCGATCGCCTCCAGAGGGTGATAGTGAAGGTGCCGCGGCTCCTGCGAGTGATAGAACATGCAGAAGCAGCGGCGGAGCAACTCGTCGAGTCGTTCGCGGGGGATGTAGCCGAGAATCCTCTCATCTTGGGTCGCGAGTGGCGAATCCACGCCATGAAGGTCTTGCCTGCCGGCGATCCAGGAAGGAATCTCGCCAAGCTCCGCGCGGAACCGCAGATAGATCCGTCGGTAGTAGTCGATCTGATCGATGTTCGGACAGATGAAGAGCATGCGGTCCTCGCCCCCCGTCCACGAGTCGTCGCCGGCCAGGAGGGAGTCGGGCAGGGCGAGCGGCATGAATACGGATCGCCGCCGCAGGAACGGCCGCTCATGATCGATGATCTGCTCGTAGGCAGCGGCGAGGTGAAGCCGGCTGCGGACCCGCGTCATTTCCGTCATGACGACGTTGCGAAACACAGGGCGGTCTTCGATGGGCAGCCGGTTTCTGAGGCGGGCGAGAAGGCGCCTGGGCCAGGTTGTCGCTTGAGTGAATGAGGAGGCGTCGAGCGTGTCGAAGGGAATCGTTGCCGTGGCCGACTCGTAGTCGAAGTCGCCGGCATGGCCAAACGCCCGCATGAAAATCCTGCCTTCGAAGCACCGCATGAGGTAGTAGAGGCCGGGATAGATCGATGCAGCGATGGCGACGTCGAAGTGGCGGTTGATCGTCTCGGCGGTGCGGCGGGAAAGGGGCTGGTCGTAGAAGTTGACCGTGTTCAGGTGGGCGATGTCGGCGGCCGGGATCGTAAGCGATGCGTCGTAGACGTCGGTGACCGTGGCCGTGCGGCCATTGGGGCCAACGGGAAGAACCTTAGGCACGAACACCTCGAAGCCCTCCGCCAGGAGCATGGGAACCTCCCACTCCATGAGAGTGGTGTGGTTGAGGATCCACAAAATCCGGCGCGGCCGGTTGGCACGAGGTGGCATGGTCTGGTGATCCTTCGCCGCTCGGGGCACGCGGGTGGTCGAGCAGCGTCGCGAGTGTATCGGCGGCTGGGAAAGCCATCCACATTCTGCCGGGGCGATTCATTCCCAAGGGGCCGCACACCAGGGGTCCGCTCTCGCATACGGCCGGGAATTGACCTAGTCTTTCAGCCCATGGCCGGCATTCACCTGATCATTCAGTACTGCAACGATCCGCGGCCGCAGCGACAGGCGGAATTCGACGAGTGCCTGAGGCGAAATCTCGCTCATCCGGCCGTCGTCGCGATTCATAATCTGGTCGAACATCACACGATCGTGCCCGATGAGTTCCGGACCCATGCGAAGGTTCAGGAGCATCGCGTGAATCGATGGATGACGTACCAGGATGCCTTCGCCTACGCCAACGAGCATCTGAAGGATCAGGTCGTCGCCATCATGAACCTGGATATTTTTCTTGATCCTTCATCCAACTGGGGCGACCTCGGCTTGCTCGCCAGCGGTGTCGTCTTGTGCCTCTCTCGATTCGAATGGGACATCGACGGCCGCGTGTTCAGAGATCCGGGCTTCGAGAGGATCGGCTGCGCCAACTCGCAGGACGCTTGGATTTTTCAGGCGCCCTTTGATGTGCCCGACTGCGATTTTGAAATCGGAACACTCGGTTGCGACAATGCGATCGCGGAACGCATCAAGCGAACGGGGAGAATCCCACTGAATGCGGCCAGCCGATACCGGATCTTCCACTTTGATCGCTTCCGAGGAAAAACGTCTGCCAATCAGCAGGACGTGCACCGGGGAGACCGTGCGGCCCGTCCACGGCGCCGGCCCGAGGAGGAGGGGCAATACCTTCTGCCCGACATGGATCAGGTGCGGAGCGTCGATCAGCTCCTCACCGCTCTGAACGTGCCGGACTTGCAGCGCTACGCGGTAATATGCGACGTCATCAGTCGGTTCGTTCGTATCCACAACGGCGAATAGACGACCGCGGGACATTGCTACACTGCCATCCCTATGAAGCGACTGTGGATCGAAACCGTGGGCTGCCAGATGAACGTGCTCGATAGCGAGCTCGTCGTGGCGGCGCTGCGCCGTCAGGGATGGGAAATGGCCACGGGGCCAGGCGGCGCCGATGCGATCTTCTACAACACCTGCTCGGTGCGGCAGCATGCCGAAGACAAGATCTACTCGGCCCTCGGACGCATCCGCGTTCTCAAGGAAAAAAACTCCAAGATCGTCGTGGGCGTGCTGGGCTGCATGGCTCAGAAGGATCAAGACCTGATCCGCCGCCGGGCCCCGTGGGTCGATCTCATTGTGGGGCCGGGGCAGCTCCATCAGGTGCCGTCCCTCGTGGACGGCGTGCTCGCCGGCAGCGGGCCGCGGATGGAGGTGAGCCTCGAACGCAAAGGGGCCGCCCGCGATGTGATCGCACGATCCTTCGAGAGCTACGACCCCGATCGTGATCCGGCGATGCGGCCCACGCCGTTTCAGGCGTTCATCCGCACGCAGACGGGCTGCGACAAGTTCTGCGCGTTTTGTGTTGTGCCGCATGTGCGCGGGCCGGAGCAGGCACGGGCCCCGCAGACGATCCTGGCCGAAGCCCAGAAACTCGTGGCCGACGGCTGCCGTGAGATCACGCTCATCGGCCAAACCGTGAACTCCTACAAGTATGTCGATGGTGGTCGCACCACGCGACTTGCCGACCTGCTCGTGATCCTTGATGGGATCGAGGGTCTCGACCGGATCAAGTTTCTCACGAACTACCCGCGGGACATGACCGACGACCTCATCGCGGCGGTCCGCGATCTGCCGAAGGTGTCTCATTATCTCCATGTGCCGGCCCAGCACGGCTCCGACGCGGTGCTGGCGCGGATGAAGCGGGGCTACGCGATCGGGGAATACATGGAGATGCTCGGCCGCGTACGGGAAGCCATCCCCGAAGCGGCGGTGACCAGCGATTTCATCGTGGGGTTCTGCGGTGAGACCGACGCGGAATTCCAGCTCACGCTCGACCTCGTCCGCACCGCCGACTTCAAGAACAGCTATATCTTTAAGTACAGTCCGCGGCCCGGCACGAAGGCCTATGAGCGGCTGCCGGACGATGTGCCCGAAAACGTGAAGAAGGAGCGAAACCAGCTTCTGCTCGACGCGCAGACCGACGCGAGCCTCGCGGGCAATCTTCGGTTCATCGGCACCCGCCGGCAGGTGCTCGTCGAAGGGTTCTCCGCGCGGCATGAGAGGCTGGAGATTGTGGTCGGGCCCGACGACACGGTCCAGCTTTCGGGCCGCACGATGTGTGATCGCATTGTCGTGTTCGACGCCCCGCAGCGGCTCATTGGCCGGCTCGTGGACGTGGATATCGACGATGTCGCAGCGTGGTCGCTCTCGGGCACGGTGGCTGACGGCCTGGCAGACGCGGTGCCGCTCGACGGGCTGTCGTTTACGGACGAAGCGACTCCCGTCGTGTACCAGATCGCTCCGCCGTCGCGCGGGTAGTGCCGCTCGGGGGGGCTTCTACGGCGACCTCAACAGCCTTCAATCGCGCTCAGCAATAGAAGCCCTCGGCGCTCTATCCTCGGGCGGTCGCGGCCATTCTCATCTGCTGCTTCAATCGCGCTGAACAATAGAAGCCCTCGGCGCTAGCCGGGGGACGGCGGGTGGAAGGCCATCTCATTTGCCATCATGTGCGGGCTCGCCCAACAACCCGCCGTCCCCTCGCTCTCCGCGAGGGGCTTCTACGCGAGGGGCTTCTATTGGAGCAATCGC
>Ga0163146_10008910_pt1 | contig 10568 bp, 10 predicted proteins | sample OliLakLV19MP7G1_FD_148648 | JGI IMG/M metagenome (GOLD analysis project Ga0163146, IMG submission 148648) | Freshwater microbial mat bacterial communities from Lake Vanda, McMurdo Dry Valleys, Antarctica - Oligotrophic Lake LV.19.MP7.G1 | ecosystem: Environmental > Aquatic > Freshwater > Lake >... | reverse complement strand
TAGCGATGCCACACAACATCAAATGCAACCGACCTGGGAGAAGGCACAGCAGTCGCATTGACTCGCTGGCGTTAACCCACAGGCAAGCCCTACCGAATTGCAACAAGAGGCGGTTGCTACAGAAGCAGCTATCCACTTGAGGATTCATCTGATATACAAAACCGAAGCCATCTTGGATTTACTAAAATCTAATTCATAGAACAATTTGGCTGAATTTGGTTTTGGTCATAGAGTGAGGCTCTTGTTGGCATAAACCGATTCTAGATTGAAGAATTTTCAGTTAACCGATCCGAGGCTACTCACTGATCGCTTTTTACTTTTGTGTAAGTCTCATTTACTGGAAGTTAAGAATTCAGGCAGCCTAAACACCCTAACTAAACCTCAACTAGATGGAGTGTGCCGCGCCAACGCCCATAAGGCAAAGCACTGTAGCAATCTAGAATGGCTGTTACCCCTATAGCGAGACCCAATAAAACTCAATTACGTTCGTTTTCTGACCGTAAGGCAAAACTGAGCGATCGATCGCTCCTTGAATGGGCTTTAAGCGCTTTTGCTCTTGGCTTATTGGTTTGTAGGGATCTTTTTGTTTTTATCGATCGATGAAGCACCCTCTGCCCGGATTTCTTGCACCTGACCGACAAGAAAAACGAGTGTAAACGGCTGTTTCATTTCGCGCTCGACCCAGCCTTCGAGGGTTGTCTTTGGAGGGCTACATCATTTTCTACCGGGTTTTGGACGACGGCATTGAGATTTTGCGAGTTGTGAGTGGTCGTCGTGACTTCCCGACTCTTTTTGAGGAGTCCAATTGAACGTTACTTTTGTCGTTCTAAAGTCTCTTAGGAACAACAATTGGTAGTGCCATTTAGGAAAGGACAGAGGCAAGACGCTGCTTTCGTGCTGACCTGATCCGTCTACGCCGCTCATTGTCATGGTGAATGAAGTTCCAGATAGCACTGATCTGATTGTCCAACTGCTTCGAGCCCGACAAAGTCCTTTGCACTAGGCGGGCGACCCGTTGGCGTCACGTGTTGTTGAACCGTTCAATGTCACTGGTTCAGCCACTGTCTTTGCCAACGGCTTGATGACGCTGCTGAGGCAACACGGTGGCAGCAGCCAGCCAGCCAGCGGTGTCACAGACGGCACACTGGCGAGACCCCGCTGGTAACGACTCCCACAATGCTTGAGCAGAGGCGGCCGCACGAGCACCAATGGAGCCACCGCCAATTGCACGCGTCTCCACAGCCAACGCGAACCAGACCCCCTGTTGCTTGCCTTTGGGCGCGACAACGGACCACCACTCATCCAGCTGTAGGGTTAAGCGACGGCGCGTTTTGGCTTCCACCGCCACTTGCGGCGGCACGCTCTGGTAGTAGCGATTGACGTCTTGTTGCAACCAACGTTCACTCAACTGCACACGGCGGGCAAGGTCAGCTACCGGCATGTTTTCCAGCCGCAGGCGCTCAAGCAGGGCTTGGGTCGCCTGAGCAACAGGTTGCCACTGCGGCGGCTCGACCAACGGCCGACCGCAATCGCGACCTTTGTCGTTCTGCTTGCCGTGACGGGTACTACCGTTTTGGTTGATGTCGTTGGTGCCACAGGTGGGGCACTGCAATCAGGGTGTTGGCCTCTGATTCTGAGGCGGGCGATCCTACTGCTCCATGCTCTCTAACATTTTTTTCTACGTCCTTTCCCAAATAGCACTACCCAAGAATTTAATAACCTCGGCGTTTTCCGTAGGGGCGCACGGCTGTACGCCCCTACCTACGAACAATTTGTCGGTTTTATTTAATCCACGATCCTTAGTAGCTGCTTGGGAACCCAGAGTCATCCCAGCATTAAAGATACTTTTGCAGTAGCAAATTCAGTTTTTCCTTTGTTGCAGCCGAAACTTTATCGATCGGCGTCAGAATTGCGTACTTCAGTGCCGAATGGGCATCCGATGTGGGTGGATTCTCGCTGAGGCGGCGTACGGTTTCTTGGATTACTTTTTGGGCATTGACGGCATTGCGCTGAAGATTGGCAATGACGAGTTCGACGGTCACGCTGTCGTGGTCGGGGTGCCAGCAGTCATAGTCCGTCACCAGCGCTAACGTGGCGTAGGCGATCTCTGCCTCTCTCGCCAACTTTGCTTCTGGCAGGTTGGTCATGCCGATAATGGTTGCGCCCCAGCTACGATACAGGTTCGATTCGGCTTTGGTCGAAAAGGCGGGACCTTCCATGCAAACGTAGGTGCCGCCGCGATGCAGAATCACATCAGTCAGATTCAGGCTGGCGACTGCATCGGACAGAACACTTGCCAGGTGGTGACAAACCGGATCGCCAAAGGCAATGTGGGCAACGATGCCGTCACCAAAGAAGGTAGAGGCGCGATTTTTGGTGCGATCGATAAACTGATCCGGCACCACCATATCCAGCGGCTTGGCTTCCTGCTTCAATGAACCAACGGCTGAGGCAGAGATTAAATACTGTACGCCCAGGCTTTTCATCGCGTAAATATTCGCCCGAAACGGCAGCTCTGAGGGTGTGAGGTGATGGTTTCTGCCGTGCCGTGCTAAAAACGCAACCCGTGTGCCATCGATCGTCCCCAAAATAATCGCATCAGAGGGTTTGCCAAAGGGCGTGTCGATCGTCACTTCTTCTACATCTTTCAGCGCCTCCATTTTGTAGAGTCCGCTGCCGCCAATAATGCCGATCGCTGCCTGAGACATGGTGGATTCCTTACGTTGGTCGTAGCTATTCTACCTGTTGAGGGAAGGCTGGAGACTGAAGTCTAAAGTATTAAGGATGAAGGATAAAAGAGATCACCTTTATCTTTCAGCTTTTTTTAGCCTTTAGCCTTTATCATTTAGCCTTTTGAAAACGCCCTTCGATCTTGATGTTGTCATGCCGTTGCTGCGGGAAGCAGCGCATCCCTTTCCGAAAGCGGCAATGTTTGCGTTGGCAGAATTGGGCTACACGTCACCGTTTGAGCAACTGATTGCCTGCATCATCTCCATACGCACGCGGGATGAAACGTCGCTTCCGGTTGCTATCAAGCTGTTCGATCGCGCCCGCACTCCAGCCGCAATGGTGCGGTTAACGCCTGAAGCGATTGAAGACCTGATTCGTGACTCTACGTTCCACGAAACGAAGGCACCACAGATTTGGGCGATCGCTCGTCAGATTATTGACACTTACAGCGGTGAACTTCCGTGCGCTTTCGATACGCTTGTCTCGTTTGCAGGTGTGGGTCCCAAATGCGCGAATCTCACGCTGGGTATTGCCTGTAAGCAGCCCAGCATTAGCGTGGATATCCACGTCCATCGCGTGACTAACCGCTGGGGCTATGTGCAAACGCGTACACCCGAAAAAACGCTGAAAGCGCTGGAAGCAAAGTTACCCCAGCGCTACTGGATTGAAATTAACGAACGGTTAGTGCCCTTTGGCAAACACATTTGCACTGGAGACTTGCCCCGTTGTTCGACCTGTCCACTCTTTGGGATGTGTCAGCAAGTGGGTGTGCGGGAACATCGATAGGGAGTGGGGAGTGGGGAGTGGGGGGAGATTCGCTTTGGGCACCAGTAACAGTACAGAAAGACTACAATCCAGGCAGACTGTCATCATTGCAACGTCATGATTTCTGATTCTCAAGCGCTTCCTATGCTGAGCGCGAAACAAGAGCGGCAGAGTGGCAGACAGTATTACGTGAATGATCGCGGCGATCGCCTGCCCAGTGTCAGCACGATTCTCAACGCGACGCGATCGCAGCAACAGCGGGATGCGCTTGCAAATTGGAAAGAACGAGTAGGCATTGAGGAAGCTGCTCGCATCAGTGGCACTGCCAGTCGGCGTGGCACAGGCACCCATAAACACGTGCAGCGCTATTTGCAAGGTGAGGCTATCATTTGCCCTGATGGGATCAAACCCTACTGGGACAGTATAAAACCCGTTATTCGATCGATCGATGCAGTGCGACTGATTGAAGGCACTGTCTTTCATCACGATCTCGGCTATGCCGGAAAAGTTGATTGCGTTGCCAGCTACGATGGCATCGCGTGCCTCTGCGAATGGAAGACCGCCGATCGCCCCAAACATTCCTTAGAGCATCTGCATGATTATCCCTTACAGGTGGTTGCCTACTGGGGAGCCGTTCACCAGACCTATCAAGACTACGGCTTGGACTTGAATCATGCGCTGCTGGCGATCGCCATTCCCAATCTACCCGCCGAAGTCTTCTGGTTTGACCTGGAGACAATCAACCACTACTGGCAGCAGTGGGAAGAACGAGTCGCTACCTTTTGGCGACGACAAGGAGGGCGGTGAAGAAAGGATGAAGGATAAAGGATGAAGGATAAACGTGAATCCTTTAACGATTTCCCTATTCCCTACTCCCCACTCCCTACTCCCTGCTCCCTATTCCCTATTCCCCCATGTCCTCCTACGAAGTCATTTACGCGATCGTCCAACAAATCCCTTATGGGCAAGTAGCGACCTATGGGCAGATAGCAGATTTAGCCAATTTGCCGGGACGGGCACGATTGGTCGGCTATGCACTGTTTCGTGTCGCACCAGAGGCAGAGATTCCCTGGCATCGGGTTATTAACGCGAAGGGAGAGATCTCTGAATCGCCTGTGCGGTATGGCAGTGACCACTTACAGCGATCGCTCCTCGAAGCTGAAGGCATCCAGTTCAACGCCACAGGACGCATCAACTTACTCACCTACCGCTGGAATAGCTTTGATGTTGCCGATGAAGAGCGGATTTAACCTACGCCTGTTGTCAAACAACTAGCAACGTAGGCAGTAGTCGTTAACTGAACGGCTATCACGCTCACTCCTCTCCCCTCACTCCTCACGTTTCTTCCCAAACAGCCCATTTAAATACTCTGGTGTCAGGCTGTTGCTCCAGCCCAAAAGGTGCTTCAGTGTGTAAATGCAGGTGAAGACGAAGGTAGCGCGGTTTGTCCAAGACCAGGCTTGCCAGTGAAGAACACCCGTCATTCGGTGCAAAGTGCCGATGAGGCTGCTGCGATCGCGGCTATAGGTCGGCTGCTTCGCCGTTTTTAGTAGAGTACGGCAAAGGTGCAGCGGCGACGTTTCGGGATATGCCCAAACGCCAAAGCCCCAGAATTTCGTCATGTGGTTAACTTCATCTTGCGCCAGTTCCTCCAGGACGCTTCGTAAGGCTCCTGTTGTGTGCGCCATCAGCCAGAGGTAAAGACAGGTGGCACCGTATTCTGTTGCTACCCGATGCAGCCCGTGGCGATAGAGATCCAGATGGGGATTATCGGACGGTTGATACGATCGCGCTTCATGGGGAGTCGGTGTCGGTTTTTCGCTCGCTAGCTGAGCATAGATTTTGAGCAAGGCTGGGGTATGCTGGCGCTCCTCCTTTTCCCATAAGCCCGGTTCCAGCAGTGTGCCGTCCGCAGCGATCGTGCCTCCCACAAAACGAGCAAGCTGGGGATGAAGCGTTTCTAAATACTGCCGACTGGTCTGCGTGTATGGTCGGATGGGTGCTTCGGTGTCGATCGCCCCAACGAGAATTGCAAGAAACACATCGGGATCAATGCCCACAATTTGCTGGCGATCGATCGCGTGCCAATCAATTGGTTGCCAGGGACGTGGCTGCGGGTTGGTGAATTGCAGCGGTAGATCTTGTAGGCGATCGTGGAGATGGTCATTGGAAAGATACTGGTCAATCAGCAGACGAAGGTGACGCTGAAGTTGAAAACAAGTTGGATGAGAGTCAGTTGAATGCAAACCGGGTTGGTTCCCAACGGTTCCGCATCCCTTAAGCCGCAAAGCATCAGTCATATTTTTCTCACCGACGTCAAACGATCATGCGGGTTGGCTATAGCTTGCCTTCGGATGGACACACGTAGATGCAGCGTTTGATCTAAGATCAACGGGGTCTATCAAGATTCCGCAATGAACGCTCTGGTTTTGCGTCGTTTGTTGAGTTAGTTGGTTGGCATTGCTCCAACAACAGCAGTGCGCGCTCAAACAGCCCCCAACAATACGGGCAGTTTGCTCAATTACCCATCCGGTACACGGATTTACCAGGGCGGCGCGATCGTCGCTCCGACTGGCACTGTTGTCCTTCCTAGCGTCACCGTTCCAGGATCAAATGGCTCAAACACCTATTACTACCCGGATGGCAGTCGTATCACCACGACCAGCAAAACAGTTAGTCCTGCTGACACGTTTCTGACTCCCAATAGTCCCAACGGTGGGCTGAGAAGCCCAACTGTGAGATCAACCCAGCCTCTTTCTGCACCTGGAAATCTTCACAAAGGCATGAACCAGCAGTAGCGAATGTCAAGCGTTTACGATCGCGACAAAACTTGCCCTACATTCGTTCCAGCACTGGAATACCCAAGAGAGAAAGCCCTAACTTGAGCGATCGCGCCGTCAAATCAGCCAAAATCAGCCGTGAGGTTCGTAATGGCTCGTCGGCATCCAAAATGGGACATTGCTCATAAAACCGATTGAACTTTTGGCTCAGTTCAAACAAGTACTGACAGAGGCGATTGGGCAATAAATCCTGATCAATCTGCGCCAAAACCTCATCCAGTTGCAGCACATGCTTTGCCAGAGTTAGCTCAGTTTCGTCTTGCAGTACGATCGTGGCATCAGCACCCAACTGCTCAAAATCAATCTGACCTTTGCGGCTAATGCCCTGAACGCGGACGTACGCATACAGCATATACGGAGCCGTGTTGCCTTGCAGCGAAAGCATCTTCTCGTAGCTAAAAATATAGTTGGTGGTGCGGTTCTGGCTCAGGTCGGCATACTTAATGGCGCTAATGCCTGTTACTTGTGACGTGTGGGCAATAAATTCGTCGGTTTCTTGACGTTCTTCTTCTTTCAGTCGCGCCTCCAGATCGGCACGGGCATGGGCGATCGCCTCATTCAGCAAATCCTGGAGCCGTACCGCTTCGCCCGATCGCGTCTTCAATTTCTTGTTGTCTTCCCCCAGCACCAGCCCAAACGGCGCGTGGATAAACTCCACCGCATCTGTAACCCAGCCTGCTCGTCGTCCAACCTGAAAAATTTGAATAAAGTGATTAGTTTGCTCCATCCCGACTGGATAGATCACCCGCTGTACTTTGTCCTCCTTCACTCGATAGCGAATGGCTGCCAGGTCTGTTGTCGCATAGTTGTAGCCACCATCCGACTTCTGCACAATTAGCGGCAGCGGCTTGCCATCTTTGTTTGTAAAGCCGTCTAGAAAGACGCACTGTGCGCCGTCATCCTCTACCAGTAGTCCCGTCGCCCTTAAGTCTTCCACAACGCTCTCTAATAAAGGGTTGTAGAACGATTCTCCCCGTTCAAGCACGTGTGCAATGCCCATCAGATCGTAGATGACGCGGTAGGAACGGCTGGATAATTCACAGACAATTTTCCAGGCACGCAGCGTTTCGGCATCGCCTGCCTGAAGCTGCACTACAGACAATCGTGCCGCTTCACGAAATGCTTCATCTGCATCAAACCGCTGTTTTGCCTGCCGATAAAACGTTGACAGGTCACCCAAATCCAGCGATTTACCTGCTTTTAACGCTTCTGGATAGGCTGCCCGCAGGTGAGCAATCAGCATCCCAAACGGTGTGCCCCAATCGCCGATATGACTAATGCGTAGGACATCATGCCCGATAAATTCTAGAATCCGAGCAATGCAGTCTCCAATAATGGCAGGACGCAAATGCCCCACGTGCATTTCCTTCGCAATATTGGGACTGGGATAATCCACAATCACGCGCTGCGGCTGAGCGATCGGTGCCACCCCCAAGCGCACATCAGACTGAATAGCCTTGATCTGCGCTGCCAAATAGCTGGTTTTAAGCGTCAGGTTAATAAAGCCAGGACCTGCAACCGTTGGTACTTCGCACAGATCCGCCACATCGAGGTGCTGCACGAGTTGTTCCGCGATCGCGCGGGGTGCTTTACCCAGCGGTTTCGCCAGCGACAGCGAGACATTCGCCTGATAATCGCCAAACTTGGGATTGCTGGCAGGCACGAGAATCGGATCAACCGATCCATACTCAGCGCCAAAGGCAGCGGTTAATGCCTGCTCAAAGCGGCTTTTCAGTTGAGCGATCGTAAAATTCATACAAAAAAGTAGTCTGAGCATCAAACATGGCAGTCTTCACCAGCGTACTCTGCTTGTACGCCCGATCGCAGCGCTCAACCCCATTTCCCACACGTAAATTGTGCCTCTTCATATATGAGGTGATGAACTGCGATCAAGGCTATCGCTTTAATCGTCTAGAAGACCGATCAGTTCTCTGTTGCTCTCTGGTGGAACCTGAAAATGTTAAGTCAACTGTCTCCGTAGGCTTAGCACAGACTGCTATCAATGTGCTTGGTAACTAAACTTTAAATTTGTCTTTGAGGATTAAAAGTAACTTCCTGATACCTTATACAGAATGTGAGCTTGTTTGACTGGGGCTTTCAATTGGTCGAAAAACACCTACCTTAAGGATTTCCAAAGCGTTCTGTCGTCTCAAGTAATCTCACTGAACCCAAAAACGCCATACGTCGTTAAGGACTCGATTTGATCCAAGGTTCAACGCTCCGTTCAAGGTGAGAAGCAAGCGATTTTAATGGCTAATTTAAGTCTACCGAAGGTCTATCATCATGCCCAAAGTAACTGTCAAAGCTGCTACCTTTCTCAAAAAGCGAGTTCTTGGTGCAAGCGATCTAGCTGATGCCGAGAAGATTTTTGTGCCCAAAGGCAGTAGTTTTTTTGTGACTGAGTTTGCGCCCGATCGCAATCAGCACCTTTTTCTCAAGCTGGCATCGCCCATGACAGCGAAAGATAGTGTTAATAAACTACAGGCAGTCTATGCTTACGATCCACATATTCAGGTCGAAGGCGAAGAGGCAACTCAAATCATCCAGCTCAACGTTGCCTATGCCAGTCAATTAGGAAACGAAGAAATCGTCAGAGCTGGGCAGGTCTGGTACGACTGGCGGCAATGTAACACTACCAGCAATACGATGCTGGCAAACTACTTACTCAAAGGAGATCTGACCAATAAAGCAAAAGAAAAAGGACTCCTGGAACCAGAATCCATCTATATGCGGATTGTGGCAAAATACGGCGATACAACTGATCACAACGCTCAAACTAAGGCGCTTAGTGAGTTGGGTATTGAGTCTTACTTCAGCTATACCATCTCTTCCAAAGATGTACTGTTGTCCCTCAAAGCAGGCATTCCAGTAATCGCTGGCTTTGCCTATAAGTTCTCTGGTCACATCTGCATCCTTGTCGGGCACGATCCTGCTAAGAAGATTTGGTTCGTGCATGACCCCTACGGTACTCGTCACGGCGCAAGCGATAACTACGATATTGGCATCGGCGGCGCGTTCGATCCCTACACTTACGACACCATGCAGCGTATCTTCTGGGATCAAGGCGGTGAATCTGGCTGGGGAAGAATCGTTACAAGCATTAAAGGCAAACCTACAGGATTGCCAACTGGGCTATGAGTCACATCACTCAGACAGTGTTCGTGAGTCTCATACTGAGGTCTAACCACGTCGATCGCGTCACTGGGGCACTGCTCGAAATATAGTCCACACCAGTCTCTGCAACCGAGCGAATCGTTTCCAGCGTGATGTTGCCAGACGCTTCAATCTTGATGCGATCATTCGTCCCCCGAATCAGTGCCACCGCTTGCTTCATGATCGCCAACGGCATATTGTCCAGCATGATGATGTCTGCTTGATGTTGCAATGCTTCTCTCACCTGCTCTAAGCTCTCCGTCTCTACCTCGATCGTCAATGGATACGGCATTGCTGCTCGAATACCCGCGATCGCCCGTCCAATGCCACCCGCCGCTGCAATGTGATTGTCCTTAATCATCACACCATCATCCAATCCCATCCGGTGGTTCACCGCTCCTCCCACATGCGTTGCATACTTCTCCAGTACGCGTAGTCCCGGAGTCGTCTTACGCGTGTCCACCAATTTTGCCTGTAAATCTGCTATCTGCTCTACATACTTGCGCGTCAAGGTCGCAATGCCGCTCAATCGCATCGTTAAATTTAGAGCCACCCGCTCACCTGTTAAGAGTGTGTCTAGCGGTCCCTCAAGCAGAGCAATCAGTTGTCCTTGCTCTACTACCTCCCCGTCAGCCACCTTTGCATGAAAGCTGACTTTCTCATTCAAGAGTTTAAAGACCCTTGCTGCGATCGCCTGCCCAGCAATCACACCACCTTCCTTGGCAACCCATTTCGCTTTTCCAGCCAGCGCCTGACTTTGAAAGAGAGGCGCTGTAGTGCGATCGCCCCGTCCAATATCCTCCAATAACCAGCCTCGCAATACAGGATCTAAAGCGATCCACGGCGGCAACATTGCTTCAACACCCACAGTTCCTCTCCCACTTATTCTCTCTTTCAGTAGCGCTAGCTTAGCTCTGATCCTCGCCATACTGCCTACAGAGAGCACTTTCCGGGAACACGAAACTTTTTTCACCGGCTCTATTGACACCCCTTGGTTCTTCCGCTACATTAGATAAGCGGTCGAGAGGAAGTGAAGCGCAAGCGAAACGGACTCCGAGTCGTCCGAACCTAGAGAATCGA
>Ga0163146_10008908_pt1 | contig 10570 bp, 8 predicted proteins | sample OliLakLV19MP7G1_FD_148648 | JGI IMG/M metagenome (GOLD analysis project Ga0163146, IMG submission 148648) | Freshwater microbial mat bacterial communities from Lake Vanda, McMurdo Dry Valleys, Antarctica - Oligotrophic Lake LV.19.MP7.G1 | ecosystem: Environmental > Aquatic > Freshwater > Lake >... | reverse complement strand
CGCCGCCCTACTCGTGGTTCCCGCGGCTACCGCGACCGCGCCGGTCGCCGCTGCCCGGACCGAGCTCGGTCAGCCCGCCGCGGCCGAGGCGGTCTGCGGCGCACTGCCACCGCGCGCCGCCGTCATCGCCGTGGACCACCAGTCGCGGGTCGAGTGGACCCCCGTGCTCCGCGCGGTGTGCGGCGTACCGATCGTCGGGATGTCGCAGCGAGGCGGCGAGGCGGTGGCGGCCATCGCCGCCGATATCCAGGCCGCCGCGGCCGGTGCCCGGCGCAACGGCTACCAACCCGTGGTGCTCAGCGGCAGTTCGGGCACCGTCGCGGCGCTGGAATGGGACTGGGATCTCGTCGCCACCGTCGCTGCCCTGGAGCCGCAGCGGCTGCTGGTACAACGCCCCGATGGCACCCGGGCGCTGACCCAGCAGCTGTGGCTCGCCTCGCCGCCTGAGTAGCGCACGTTGCTAGGGTGCCGATCATCATGCTGGACACCGCTGCAGTAGACGGCTTGTTCGCGGCCGACCTGACCGAGGTCGAGGAGTACGAGCGGCGCTACCCGCCCCGGGAGCTGCCCGAGGGCGCCCAGGTCACCCGCTTCGCCCCCTCCCCGACCGGCTCGGTCCATGTCGGCGGCCTGTATGTGGCCATGGTCTGCCAGGACCTGGCGCGGCACAGCGGCGGGCGCTACCTGGTGCGCATCGAGGACACCGATCAGGCCCGCGAGGTCCCCGGCGCGCTGGCGCAGTTCACCCGGGCCTTCGGCTACCTCGACCTCGTGGCCGACGAGGACGTGACCGCCGGACTCTACGGCCCCTACCGGCAGTCCGAGCGCGAGCTGATCTACCACTCCTACGCCCGCGAGCTGCTGCGCCGCGGCCTCGCGTATGTGTGCTTCGCGACCAGGGAGGAGCTCACCCAGCTCACCACCCGGCAGGAATCGCTCAAGGTCCCGACCGGCTACTACGGCGAGTGGGCGATCTGGCGCGATGCCGATCCGGCCGCGGTCACCGCGAAGCTGGCCGAGGGCGCCCCCTACGTCGTGCGGTTCCGCTCCCCCAACACCGTCGGCCGGGTCGCCTACGTCGATGAGATCCGGGGCCGGCTGGAGCACGAGGACAACCGCAACGACGCCGTCATCCTCAAGTCGTCGGACTCCTCGCCCCGCTTGCCGACATACCATTTCGCCCACGCCGTCGACGACCACCTGATGCGGGTGACCACGGTGATCCGTGGCGAGGAGTGGATCTCCTCGGTGCCGTTGCACCTGCAGTTGTTCGACGTGCTGGGCTTCGAGCGCGTCCGCTACGCCCACGTCGCACCGCTGATGAAGCTGATCCCCGGGGGCAAGCGGAAACTGTCCAAACGCAACGATCCCGAGGCCGCTGTCGACTTCTACATCGAGTCCGGCTACCCGGCGCCCGCCGTGACCTACTACCTGCGCGGCCTGGCCAACGCCCGGCTCGCCGAGGTGCCGTTGCCGCAGGCGCTGGCGACCCCGTTGCGCCTGGACGAGTTCGGCGTCGCCGGGCCGCTCGTCGATCTCGCGAAGCTGGACGACCTCAGCGGCGACCATGTGGCCTCGTTGAGCGGACCGCAGGTCATGACGGAGCTGGCGTCGTGGGCGAGCCGGTTCGATCCGGAGGTGGCCGACGTGCTGATCGCCGAACCGGACCTGGCGCTGCGGGCGCTGGCGGTCGAGCGCGAGGGCGTCGACAACCCACGCAAGGACCTCAAGAGATGGTCCGACTTCCGCGCGGCCTACGGCTTCTTCTTCCCACAGCTGTTCATCCCGCTGCGCGGCCCGGACGACGACCGGGTGGTCCTGGCGGGCCTGCCCGGCCAGGCGGCGGCAGGCTTCGTCCGCGATCTGCTGGACGGGTACAAGCAGTTGCCCGACGGTGCTGAATGGTTCGATCAGATCCGCGAGGCCTCGCTGCGCAACGGCTTCGCTCGCAGTCCCAAGGACTACAAGCGCGACCCCGCTGCCTACCTCGGATCCATCCGCGAAGCTGCTCAACTGGTCCGGGTGGCGGTGACCGGGTCGACGCGCAGCCCGGACCTGCACGCGATCAGCCAGGCCATCGGTGAGGCGGAGTTCACCCGCCGGCTGCGCCTCCTGCTCGCGCCGTTCTCGCCCGGCTGAACCGGCGCCTCAACGCACGGAGACCTGCCGGCGCAGTAGGCCGTAGACGAACCCGTCGGTCAGCGCCTCCCAGGATGCCTCGACCACGTTGGGGCCGACGCCGACGGTCGTCCAGGTCCTGCTGTCGTCGGCGGTCTCCAGCAGCACCCGGGTGGAGGCATCGGTGCCGTGCGCCGAGTCGAGGATGCGGACCCTGAAATCGATCAGATCGAAGTCCGCCAGTTCCGGATAGGTCGGCCCCAGCGCCAGTCTCAGCGCGGCATCCAGGGCATTGACCGGGCCGTTGCCCTCACCTGTCGCCACGACCCGGCGGCCGCCGGTGGTCAGCTTGACGGTCGCCTCGCTCGTCGCCTCGCCACTGGCCGTACCGGCCACACGCTCCGTGATGACCCGCCAGGACTCGATCTCGAAGAAGGTCGGGACCCCCTCGCCGAGTCGCAGCGCCAGCAGCTCGAACGAGGCGTCCGCGGCCTCGTAGGTGTAGCCCAACGCCTCGTTGGCCTTGACGGCCTCGGTGATCGAGGCGACCAGTTCCCGCTCGGACAGGTCGAGCCCCAGCTCACGGCCCTTGAGTTCGATGCTGGCGCGCCCGGCCATCTCCGAGACCAGCATCCGCATGTCGTTGCCCACCTCGCGGGGGTCGACGTGCTGGTAGAGGGCGGGATCGACCCGGATCGCGCTGGCGTGCAGCCCGGCTTTGTGGGCGAAGGCGCTGGACCCTACGTAGGGCTGGCGCGAGTAGGGCGGCACGTTGGTGATCTCGGAGATGGCGTGGGAGATCCGAGACGCCTCCGCGAGCCCGCCCGGGCGCAACACCGCGGCATGCCGCTTGAGTTCGAGGTTCGCGACGATCGTCACGAGGTCGGCGTTGCCGGTCCGCTCGCCGTAGCCGTTGATCGTCCCTTGCACGTGCATCGCACCGGCGTCGACAGCCGCCAGGGTGTTGGCGACCGCGCAGCCGGTGTCGTTGTGACAGTGGATGCCCAGCGGCGCCCCGGTCGCCGTTCGCATGTCGGCGACGATCGCTCCGACCCGGTCGGGCAGGTGACCACCGTTGGTGTCGCACAGCGCGACCACCTCGGCACCGGAGTCGACGGCTGCCCGCACCACCTCGATGACGTACCCCCGGTCCAGGAAGTACCCGTCGAAGAAGTGCTCGGCGTCGACGAACACCCGTCGCCCCTCCGCCACCAGCAACCGGACGGTGTCGGCGATCATCGAGATGTTCTCCGCCGGCGTGGTCCGCAGGGCGAGCTTGACGTGATCGGTGTGGCTCTTGGCGACGAGGGTGACCACCGGCGCCAGGGATTCCAGCAATGCCCGCACCTGCGGGTCGTCCTCCGCCTTCAGCCCCGGCCGGCGGGTGGCGCCGAAGGCCGCGAGCAAGGCGTGTTTGAGCCGCAACTCTTCGGCCGCGACCGCGAAGAACTCGGTGTCCTTGGGGATGGCGCCGGGCCAGCCGCCCTCGATGAACCCGACACCGAGGTCGTCGAGGTGGCCGGCGATCGCCAGCTTGTCGGCCACCGACAGGCTCAGCCCCTCCTGCTGGGCGCCGTCGCGGAGCGTCGTGTCGTAGACCTGCAGCCCAACGAGATTATCGACGGCCGGGCCCGTGGCATTCATGCCAACCTCCGCAGCCACCCGCGGGTGTCGGCGGTCCGGCCGTACTGGATGTCGAGCAGGGCCCGACGCAGCGCCGAGGTCACGGCACCGGAAGTGCCCTGCCCGTGCCTGACCTCGCCGGCGTCCCAGACCAGCCGGCTGATCGGAGTCACCACAGCGGCGGTACCGCAGGCGAACACCTCGACGATCGTGCCGTCGGCAGCGCCACGCTGCCACTCCTCGATCGAGATCCGGCGCTCGGTGACCTCGTGGCCGAGGTCCTTGGCCAGCTCGATCACCGACGAGCGCGTGACGCCCTCCAGAATGGTGCCGGTCAGGCTGGGCGTGACGAGCGAGCCGTCGGCGTAGACGAAGTACAGATTCATGCCGCCGATCTCCTCGACCCAGCGGCGTTCCACAGCGTCGAGGAAGCACACCTGATCGCAGCCGTGCGCCAGTGCCTCCTGCTGCGCGGCGAGGCTGGCTGCGTAGTTGCCGCCGCACTTCGCCGCGCCGGTTCCACCCGGGGCCGCCCGGGTGAAGTCGGTGCTCAGCCAGATCGAGACAGGGGTGAGCCCGCCGGTGGCGAAGTAGGCCCCGGCCGGTGAGGCGATGAGCAGGTATCGGACCTCCCGAGCCGGTCGCACCCCCAGGAAGGATTCGGTCGCGAACATGAACGGCCGCAGGTAGAGGCTGGACTCCGCCCTGGTGGGCACCCACGCACGGTCCGCCTCCACGAGGGTCCGCAGCGATTCCAGGAACACGGCCTCGGGCAGCTCGGGCAGCGCGAGCCGACGTGCGGAACGCGCGAATCGGGCGGCGTTGGCATCCGGGCGGAAGGCCCACACGCTGCCGTCGGCGTGGTGGTAGGCCTTGAGCCCCTCGAAGATCTCCTGGCCGTAGTGCAGCACAGCCGCGGCTGGATCCAGCTGGATCGGGGCGTAGGCGGTCAGGCGAGCGTCGTGCCAGCCGGCCTCGGGTGTCCAGCTCGCCGTGACCATGTGATCGGTGAAGTACCGGCCGAAACCGGGATCATCGAGAATCGCTGCTACCTCGCCCGGGGGTCGCCCGGTGACGGGGTCGGCGGCGAATCGCAGATCGGTCGCGGTCATGGTGGCAGCCTCCTGGCACGGTGAAGTCCGCCCAGCCTAGGGGCCCGCCGGGCCCGGCCCCGGGTAGTCCGCCCAGGGCTTGGCCTGTGGCCGCACAGTCCAGTCGATCAGACGTGGTCGCGAGGCGAGACCAGGGCCGCTCGGACGTGATCACGGGGTGACAGGCGAATCGCACGGACGTGGTCGCACGGGCTGGTGAGGGCGACAAGGGTCATGTCGTGGCCTTTCGGTGTGGGCAGCTGGCCGAGATCGGCATTCTGTGGCGAATCGGGCGGCCATTCGAGTGACGCTGACTCGCTCAAGATATACCGTCGGTTTAGATTTCCACCACGCAAAGCGAGAATCTTGGCTGACGTCCCGATATCGCTCACCTGTGCGTCGCGAAGCCTCCTGGTTCGGCCCAGCGAGGCTACGCATTGTCATCAGGCCGCGCTCACGCGGGACGCAGGTGATCCAGCACCCGGCGCGAGACCTCCTTGGTCAGCACCGGCTCGTTCGGTTCGCGGCCCGAGATCGCTCGGTGGACGGCCTCGCGCAACCGACCGGCCGCCGCCACGTGCCCCAGATGATCCAGCAGCAGGACCGCCGACAGTACGGCGGCGGTCGGGTCCGCGACGCCGGTGCCCGCGATGTCGGGCGCAGAACCGTGAACGGGCTCGAACATGCTCGGCGACGTGCGGTCAGGATTGACATTGCCGCTGGCCGCCAGACCGATACCACCCGTGACCGCGGCCGCGAGGTCGGTGATGATGTCACCGAAGAGGTTGTCGGTGACGACCACGTCGAGGACCTGGGGCCTGGTCACCATGGTGATGGTGGCCGCGTCGACGTGCAGGTAGTCGACGGTGACGTCCGGGTACTCGGAGTTGACGCGGTCGACCGTGCGGCGCCACAGGTGCCCGGCGTGCACCAGCACGTTGTGCTTGTGCACCAGGGTGAGCCGGCGCCGCGGCCGGCGCTCGGCACGGGTGAAGGCGTCGCGGACCACTCGCTCGACCCCGAAGGCGGTGTTGACGCTGACCTCGGTCGCGATCTCGTGCGGCGTCCCTACCCGTAACGCCCCGCCGTTGCCGACGTAGGGGCCCTCGGTGCCCTCGCGGACCACGACGAAGTCGATCGGACCCGCGTCCAGCACCGCGGGCGACAGCGGGCTGGGTGCCCCGGGCAGCAGTTCGCTGGGCCGCAGGTTGACGTAGTGGTCCAGCGCGAAGCGCAACCGCAGCAGCAGGCCCCGCTCCAGAACGCCGGACGGCACCCCTGGGTCGCCGACCGCACCGAGCAGGATCGCGTCGGCCGTCCGCAACTCGTCGATCTCGTCGTCGGTGATGGTCTCGCCGGTGCGGTGCCAGCGGGCGGCGCCGAGGTCGACGTCCCGGGTCCTCACGTCCACCCCGTCCGGGACGAGGGCGGCGCGCAGCGCGTCGACGGCGACGGCCGTCACTTCGGGTCCGATGCCGTCGCCACCGATGACGGCGATGTCCAGGGTGGTCACGGCTGGTGAGCCTAGCGCCGCGCCCGCGCAGCCCGGATCAGCGAGCCAATGGAAAATCTATGGACCGAATTCGCTGAGCGCCGATCCGCAACGCCAGCTCCGCGAGCAATTCGTCCGGAACGGCGGAATCGACACTGAGAACCGACAATGCGGAACCGCCGGCGGCGGCCCGCCCGACTTGCATCGACGCGATATTGATCTGGTGCGACCCGAGGAGCTGGCCGATGACACCGATGACGCCTGGGCGATCGGCGTACCACAGCACCAGGAGGTGCTCGGCGAACGGCACCTCCAGGTCGTGACCGTCGATCTCGACGAGTTTGTGAATCTGTGACGGCCCGGTGAGGGTGCCCCCGACGGAGCGGACCTGCCCGTCGGTGAGGATGCCGCGCACCGTGATCGTGTTGCGGAACTCCCCCGCGTCGGCCTCGGTGACCAAGCGGACCGCCACGCCGCGCTCGGCTGCCAGGGCCGGGGCGTTGACGTACGTGACCTGCTCGGCGACGACGTCGATGAAGACCCCCTTGAGCGCGGCGAGTTGCAGAACCGAGACGTCCAGCGCCGCGATCTGTCCCCGGACCTCGACGTCGACCGCCGCGGGGACCTCCTCGCACATCGCCGTCAGCATGCGGCCGAGCTTCTCCGCGAGCCCGATCCCCGGCCGGACGTCCTCGTCGATGGCGCCACCGGCGACGTTGACAGCATCGGGTACCAGCTCGCCCGCCAGCGCGAGCCGGACGGACCGGGCGACGGCGATTCCGGCCCGTTCCTGCGCCTCGGCCGTCGAAGCCCCGAGGTGCGGGGTGACGACGACACTGTCGAAGCCGAACAGCGGCGACTGCGTCGTCGGTTCGACCGTGTACACGTCGATGCCGGCGCCGGCCACCTGACCGTCGCGGATCGCCGCGGCCAGCGCCGCCTCGTCGACGATGCCGCCCCGTGCGGCGTTGACGATGCGCAGCCCCGGGCGCGCCTTGGCCAGCTCGTCAGCGCCGATCAGGCCGATGGTCTCGGGCGTCCTCGGCAGGTGCACGGTCACGAAGTCGCTGACCTCGAGCAGCTCGTCCAAGGCGAGCAGGCGCACCCCCATCTGGGCGGCCCGGGCCGGCGTGACGTACGGGTCGTAGGCCACCATCTCCATCCCGAAGCCGGCCATCCGCTGCGCCACGAGAGCGCCGATCCGGCCGAGCCCGACGATGCCCAGGGTCTTCTCGAACAGCTCGACGCCGGTGTAGCGGTTGCGGGCCCAGGTACCCGACTTCAGCGCGGCGCTCGCCGGGGCGATATTGCGGGCGCACGCCAGCAGCAGCGCGATCGCGTGCTCAGCGGCCGAGACGATGTTGGACGTCGGCGCGTTGACGACCATGACGCCGGCCTGGGTGGCGGCAGCGACGTCGACGTTGTCGAGGCCGACGCCGGCTCGCGCCACGACCGTCAGGTGCGGCGCCGCGGCGAAGACCTCCGCGTCCACCCGCGTCGCCGAGCGCACCAGCAACGCGTCGGCGTCGGCCACCGCGGCCAGCAGCACGGACCGGTCGGTGCCGTCGCATTCCACGACATCGAAGTCCGGTCCCAGCGCCTCCAGGGTGGCCGGGCTGAGCTTCTCGGCGATGACGACGCGGGGCCTGGTCACGACCGCTCACGCTACCCGGAGCGACCGCCCTCGCCCGACCGTCGCCAGGCGGTGAAGGACGCCAGCGATCCGGAGCCGGGCCGGATCAGCCACGGCCAGGGGTGGACTTGCACCGGGGCGATGGCCCTGGCGCGGCGGCCGAAGCCAGGTACGGGCGCGTACGTGACGGCCACCGGGCGACCGACGAGGACCTCGACCGGGTCACCGGCGTAGACCTCGACCACTCGCCGCGTGGCGAGGTCGGCGATGGTCTCGGCGAGGAAGACCAGCCGCTTTCCGGACAGCCGCAGCCGGGCCAGCAGCGGTACGTCGAAGACCACAACGGCAGGCAGAGCCGAGAGCGCCGACAGTGCCGGGTCGGCGTCGCCGAGGCTCTCGAACGTCAGCCACACGGCATCGGGGTCGCCGCTGATCCGTGCCGTCGACGGGCCGGCGGTGGTGGCCGGGTCGCGGTCGTGCCGCAGCCTCTCGGGTGGCGCCACCGTGGGCCCCGGCTGCGCATCGGGCCAGTCCTCGACCGGGCACGCGTGCCGCAGCGCGCATGTGCCGCAGAGTCCGGGCGCCCGCTTCCGGACCTGCCACCGACTGAACCCGTAGGGCTTGCCGGTGCCGGTGCCCACGGTCCATTGCCAGCCCACCCGGTTGGCGGCGCGCGACCCGTCGAGCAGGTGGGTGAAGAACCGGTCCTCGCCCTGTCGCCAGTCGCGCCCGCCCCGCACCGTCCACTGCGAGGCCAGCCACATCCGGGTCTGGTTGACCAGCCAGCCGTCGCGTTCCAGCTCGGCGGTCACCAGTGACATGCACGCCATGTCGTCGTTCCAAGGGTCCGCCATGGGAACGACCGAAGGTGGTTCGTGGCGCAGCGAGCGGCCCAGCTCGGGGCCTAGCCGCGCGTAGACGTGCCTGGCGTACTCCTGCCACATCAGCTCGTCGCGGTACTTCGTCCGGTCTGACGACGACGCGTCCGCCACGGCGTGCCACACATCGGGAAGCGTGATCAGCCCGTAGCGGATGTAGGGGCTGAGCCTGCTGGCGCCGCGGCGCTGCGGCGGCCAGACCTCGTTGCGGGCTCGGGCGTAGCCGGTGATGTCCAGCGTAGCCAGTGCCCGGTCGGCGGCAGCCTGGCCGCCCCGGAACGCCGTGCTGGCCACGACGCCATCGCGACCCTCCGCCGTCAGCGCGCCCAGGTGCTGGCGGACCCACTCCACCTCCTCGCCCGGTGCCGGCGTCGGGATCTGGTTGGTGTGCCTCATCCGGCGCTTCGGATCCGGATCGGGCCCTTGGCCGTGCTCGGGTCCACGACACCACCGCCCTGGGTGATTTCCACCTCGCCCGCCGCGACCAGTCGGCGTGCCGCGGACCTCGCCGGCTCCATCAGGTGGCGCCAGTCGCCATCACCAGCCACGGCGCGGGCCGCCTCGCTAGGGCAGATCGTGGCGCCCCTCGCTCGCTGCTCCAGCAGATGGAGGATGGCCGACTCCAGGTCGGTGTCGAGCGGGGTCCGGCGCCGCGCCCGGCAGGAGCTGGAGCAGTATCGGACTGCGTCCCAGTCGCGCTCCCACTTCCGGCGCCATTGGATCGTGCGCCCGCACGACACGCACGTCTTGTCCTCAACACTCACCTTGTCCTCAACACTCACCTTGTCCTCAACACTCACCTTGTCCTCAACACTCACCTTGTCCTCAACACTCACCTTGTCCTCAACACTCACCTTGTCCTCAACACTGACCTTGTCCTCAACACTCACCTTGTCCTCAACACTCACCTTGTCCTCAACACTCACCTTGTCCTCAACACTCACCTTGTCCTCAACACTCACCTTGTCCTCAACACTGACCTTGTCCTCAACACTGACCTTGTCCTCAACACTCACCTTGTCCTCAACACTCACCTTGTCCTCAACGCTGACCTTGTCCTCAACACTGACCTTGTCCTCAACACTGACCTTGTCCTCAACACTCACCTTGTCCTCAACACTCACCTTGTCCTCAACGCTCGCCGCGCGACGCTGGCTGCCTTCCCTTGCCACTGCTCCATGGTGCGCGAGCGCCTGGACAGTCACACCGCGGGGCTAGGTTCCGGTCATGACCATCGATGCGATAGGGCTGATCAGCTCGGATCTCACGCGGACCGTGACCTTCTACCGGGCGTTGGGCTGCGACGTTCCCGACCCGGACGGGTCCGGCCATCTCACCTGCGATCTTGGCGGGATCCAACTGATGTTCGACACCGAGGACGTTATGCGCTCCTTCGCACCGGACACCTGGAGCGGCACGTCCGCAGACCGGCTCACCCTGGCGGCTAGGTGCGACTCTCCGGCAGGCGTGGACCGTCTGCACAGGGGGCTATCCGATCTCGGACGAGGGTCGGTGGTCGCCCCGTTCGACGCTGTCTGGGGTCAGCGGTACGCCACTGTGATGGACCCGGACGGCGTCAGGGTGGACCTCTACGCCAATCTGTGAGGCTGACGAGTTGCCTGGTTCATCGAACACCTGTACTATGGATGTATGTTCGAGGGCAAGGTCGCTGAGGCGCCGTCGGTGTCCGCCGGTGAGCCGGTGGGACAGGTCGCGGGGCGGTGGGCGCAGGTCC
>Ga0163146_10008897_pt1 | contig 10577 bp, 10 predicted proteins | sample OliLakLV19MP7G1_FD_148648 | JGI IMG/M metagenome (GOLD analysis project Ga0163146, IMG submission 148648) | Freshwater microbial mat bacterial communities from Lake Vanda, McMurdo Dry Valleys, Antarctica - Oligotrophic Lake LV.19.MP7.G1 | ecosystem: Environmental > Aquatic > Freshwater > Lake >... | reverse complement strand
CGGCTCCGGCCCCCGCCCCGGCCAAGGTGTATGTCGTCGGCACCGATGCCGCCTACGCACCTTTCGAGAGCCAGAACGAAAAGGGCGAGATCGTCGGTTTTGACATCGAGGTGGTTCAAGCCGCCGCGGCCAAGGCCGGCATCGAGGTGAAGTTTGTCAACACCCCGTGGGAAGGCATCTTCAATGAACTGGGCCAGGGCGGCCGCGACATGATCGTTTCGGCGGTGACCATCACCGAAGAGCGCAAGGGCACGATGGACTTCAGCGAGCCCTACTTCGACGCCGCGCAGCTGATCGCCGTCAAGGAAACCAGCAAGGTGGCCAAGTTCGGCGACCTGAAAAAACTCAAGGTGGGCGTGCAAACGGGCACCACCGGCGACGAGGCGGTGACCAAGCTGCTGGGCAAGGCCAGCACCAACATCAAACGCTTCGAGAGCACCCCGCTGGCGCTGAAGGAACTGGAAGCCGGCGGCGTGGACGCCGTGGTGGCCGACAACGGCGTGGTGATCCACTACGTGGCCAACAACCCGGGCGGCAAGTTCAAGACCGTGGCCGACAAGGACTTTGTGCCCGAACAGTACGGCGTTGCCTTCAAGAAGGGCAACAGCGAGTTGCAGGCCAAGATCAACACCGGCTTGGCCGCCATCAAGGCCGACGGCACCTACGACCGGATCTACAGCAAGTATTTCGGCGCCCCGCCGGCCAAGATGGCCGACGCACCGGCCCCTGCCGCCAGCAAGTAAGAGCGGGCTTCGATGGATCTTCGCTGGGAGATCCTTGCCGGTTACGGGCCGCTGTTCGTCAGCGGCCTTTTGATGACCGTCCAGCTCACCCTGGTGGCCATCGGCGCCGGGCTGGTGCTGGGCATTGTGTCCGGGCTCATCAGCACCTCGTCCGAAGGGCCGCCACCGCGATCGATGGCGCTGGGCTGGCTGCTGAAGCTGGCGCGCGTGGTGACGGTGGCCTACATCACCTTCTTCCGCGGCACGCCGCTGTTTGTGCAGATCTTGCTGGTGCACTTTGCGCTGATGCCGGCCCTGGTCCACCCCGACCACGGCTGGCTGTTGGCCGGTGATGCCGCACGAACCTTCCGCCAGGAACACGGCGCCTTCTTTTCGGGTTGCCTGGCGCTGAGCCTGAATGCCGGTGCCTACATCAGCGAAATCTTCCGCGCCGGCATCCAGAGCATCCACCGCGGCCAGACCCAGGCGGCCTACAGCGTGGGCCTGTCCCACACCCAGGCCATGCGCTTTGTGGTGCTGCCGCAGGCTTTCAGGCGCATGGTGCCAGCGCTGGTGAACGAGGGCATCACGCTCATCAAGGATTCGTCGCTCGTCTCCGCCATTGGCCTGGCAGAACTGGCGCTGGCGGCACGCACGGTGGCTGGCGCCTATTCCCGCTACTGGGAACCGTACCTGCTGATCTCGGCCATCTACCTGGTGCTGACACTGCTGCTGTCGGTGCTGGCCAAGCGCCTGGAAGCGCCGGCGCACCTGCGCGGCCGCTGAAAGTTCACGCCCCGCCCGGCCTGCCACGGGCCAAGTGTTACGCGGATGTTGCGCAGATGTTGCGCGGCTGCTGCACCGCAGCAATAAATCATCCCGTGGCAGCCCTGTGGGCGGGTTTGCCCTGAGTTGGCCCTTAGACTTTCTCTACTCCGTCACGGTTTTCCGCGATGGCGATGCATTCGTATCAACCCCCAAGGACAAGCATGAAGCGCACCCTCATCGTCGCCGCCATCGCCACATTGGCCACCGGAGCAGCTCTGGCACAAAGCAGCGTCACCATCTACGGCCGCCTGAATGTCACCGCCGAAGCGCTGGATCGCAACGGCATCAAGACCAAGGAACTGGTCAACAACGCCTCGCGTCTGGGCTTCAGGGGCATCGAAGACCTGGGTGGTGGCCTGAAGGCCAACTTCATCCTCGAGCATCGCTTCAACGTCGACACCGGCACCGTGACCAGTGCCTTCTGGGCCGGCCAGAGCGAAGTGAACCTCGAAGGCGGTTTTGGCACCGTGCGACTGGGCCGCTTCACCAGCGAAGCCTATTACGCCACGTCGGACTACATCGGTTTCCACAACCACGAAACCGGCACCTCGTCTGATGCGCTGTACGCCTACATCGGCCGCGACACCAACAAGATCGCCTACCGCCTGCCCGGCTTCATCAGCGGCCTGACCGCCGAAGTGGCCGTCAGCGCTGGCGAAGGCGGTGGCAACGTGCGCACCTGGGACGCTGCGGTGAACTACGGCAATGGACCGCTGCACCTGGGCTTCGGTTATGAAAAGGCCGGTGACGCGAACCAGTTTGCCGCCAGCTTCACCTACGAACTGGGCGCCTTCCTGATCGGCGGCCTGGTGCAGCGCGACGAAGACGGCTGGGGCGCCAACCTGGGCACCCGCACCAACTTCCGTGGCTCGGTGGCATACAGCTTCGGCGTCAGCGAACTGCACCTGAACGTGGGCAAGGCCGGCGACTACAGCAAGGTCAGCAACAGCGACGCGCTGCAGTACACCGTGGGCTACAACTACAACCTGAGCAAGCGCACCAAGGTCTACGGCTTCTTCACGAAGATCGACGCCTCGGCGAACACCCCCTACGCCAGCGACTTCAGTTCCCTGGCCGTGGGCGTGCGCCACAACTTCTGAACTTGCCGGTCTCAGGGCGCCGTGGGCTGAAGTCAAACCGGGCCTTGGTCCGGTTTTTTTCATGTCCGCGCCCAAGGCAAGCCGTGCCCGCAGACGCCTCAACCGCGTGGGTGGTGTTGCGCGTGCAGCAGCCGCAGCCGCTCTCGTGCGACGTGGGTGTAGATGGTGGTGGTGCCGATGTCGGCATGCCCCAGCAGCATCTGCACCGCGCGCAGGTCAGCGCCGTGGTTGAGCAGGTGAGTGGCGAAGGCGTGGCGCAAGGTGTGCGGCGACAGCGGCGCAGTGACGCCCGCCAGCAGCGCGTAGCGCTTGATCAGGTGCCAGAACATCTGGCGCGACATGCCGGTGGCGTGGCGCGTCACGAACAGCGCCTCGCTGCCCTGCCCGTCCAGTATTTGCGGACGCGACTCAGCCAGGTAGCGGCGCAGCCAGGCGTGCGCCTCTTCGCCAAAGGGCACCAGCCTTTCGCGTGCGCCCTTGCCCAGCACCCGCAGCACCCCTTCGTCCAGACCCAGGTGCACGGTCTTGGCCTGCACCAGCTCGGTCACGCGCAGGCCGCTGGCGTACATCAGCTCGATCATGGCGCGGTCGCGCAGGCCGCGCGGGCTGTCCACATCAGGGGCCGCCAGCAGCGCTTCCACCTGTGCTTCTGACAAGGTCTTGGGTACACGCAAGGGCTGGCGCGCGGCCTGCAGGCGCAGCGTGGGGTCGGCCTGCACGATGTTCTCGCGCAGGGCCCAACGAAAGTAGCGCTTGAAAACCGTGAGGCGCCGGTTGGCGGTGGTGGCGCGGCTGGCCTGGTGGCGGTGGCTCATGAAGCCCAGCAAGTGTGCTTCGCTGCTTTCATCCAGCACCAGGCCGTGTGCGGCCTGCAGCCAGTCCGCGTACAGATTCAGGTCGCGCCGGTAGGCCGCCAGCGTCAGCGACGCCAGGCCGTCTTCGATCCACACCGCGTCGATGAAACGGTCGATCGAAACCGGGCTGGGCGGCGCCATATGCGTGGCACTAGCGCCGCCATCAATGCGGCCTTACTCCAGGGTCAACTTCTGGTTGATGACGACCTGCTTGTAGACCTCGAGCTCGGCCTTCATCTGCGCCGCAAACTGCTCGGGGGTGTTGCCCACGATCAGCGAACCTGTGCCTTCGATGCGGCTGCGCACCGCGGGGTCTTCCAGCGCCTTCTTCACCGAAGCGGCCACCTTGTCCACCACGTCCTTGGGTGTGCCCTTGGGCGCCAGCACGCCGTAGTAGGCCATGCGGTTGACCGGCTCCAGGCCCACTTCCTTGAAGGTGGGCACGTTGGGCAACTGCGCCAGGCGGCCCGGTGCGGCCACCACGATGGGGATCAGTCGGCCGTCCTTGATGAAGGGCAGCGCCGAGGGCATGTTGTCGAAGATGACGGTCACCTGACCGGCCACGGTATCGTTCAGCGCCGGACCCGCGCCGCGGTAGGGGATGTGGGTCATGAACACACCCGCCAGACTCTTGAACAGTTCGGTCTGCAGGTGGCCGATGCCGCCGGTACCCGAGCTGGCATAGCTGTACTTGCCGGGGTTCTTCTTGAGCTCGGCGATGAAGCTCTTGTAGTCACGCGCCGGAAAGCTGGGGTGCACCGCAATCACATTGGGCGTGGCCGCAATGTTGATGATGGGCACGAAGTCCACCGCCGGGTTGTAGCCGATCCTCGGGTTGATGGCAGGGTTGGCCGCCGTGGTGGACACCGTGGCCATGCCCAGCACGTAGCCGTCTGGCGGCGACTTGATCATCTCCAGTGCGCCGATGGAGCCGCCGCCACCGGCCTTGTTTTCCACAATCACCTGCTGGCCCAGCGACGCGCCCATCTTCTCGCTCACGATGCGGGCCACGATGTCGGTGGTGCCACCTGGCGCAAAAGGCACGATCAGGCGCACCGGCTTGTTGGGGTAGCCCTGCGCCTGGGCGCCGAGCGTGGTGGCCAGCGGCAGGCTCAGTGCCAGCGCGCCCAACAACAGGGACAGTCGGGTTCGTTGCATCGCTTGGGTCTCCTTGGGGTGATCGGGGTGGGGTTGGTGTGAGGTTGGTGTGCTGACAGGGCCTGTTGCACCGGCTTTGCGAGTCAGTTGCCCGCACCGCGCAGCAGGCCCGCCTTGAGCTTGCCGTCATAGGGACGGTTGCCCATGAAGGACCGCAGCAGCGCTGCATAAAGGGCATCGCCGGCCAGCGGCTCGCCGCGCAGTGTGCCATTGAGGTTGAAAAGCATTCCACGCGCGGGGTCGAAGTCCAGGTCAACCACATCGCCCTTGCGCACGGTGACAGTGGCCGCGATCAACTCGGCAAAACGCTGCATCTGTGGCCTCAGGGCCTGCATCTCATCGGCCGCCGTGTTGCGTTCGACACCCTTGTTCAAGGCCTTGACGAACTCTTCGGCGGGCACGTCTTGCAGCATGCGCAACTGCAGTCGCTTGGGGCCAGGCGCGGCCAGCACCTCGGCCATCGTGGTGCTGGGCCGCGACAGGTACAGGCCCGCCACGTAGCCCTTGAACCAGGCCACGGCGCGCACACCCGTGCCATTCAGCCGCAAGTCGCCGCCGGCCAGGTTCAGGCGTTGCACAAAGGCCTGGCCCTCCACCATGCGCGGCGTGTCCTGCGCCTGTGCACGCACCGACAGTCCTGCGCCGGCAAGGAACAGAAGCCAGGGCATGGCCAGGGCCAGGGCCAGGGCCAGGAAGCGGGGAAGCTGAATGGTCACGTGCGGGTTGATGCGTCTGCCAGGACAGGAGTTCAGTTTCAACGCACATCCTGCCTTGTGCGACGACCGGCGCCGATGTGGGAACCCCCACCCGGGTAAGCCCGATACTTGCGGCGATGTCCGATGCCCTCTTGCTGCTGCCCGACTTTGCACTCATCGTCTGCGGCTACCTGATCTGCCACCACACCGCCTTGGGCCGGCCGGTCTGGGACAGCGCCGAGAAGCTGGTCTACCACCTGCTGTTTCCGGCCCTGCTGTTCACGTCCATCGTGCGCAACCCGCTGGCGCTGGGCACGGCCTTGCCACTGGCCGGCACTGCGCTGGCCGTGGTCTCGGCGGGAGTGCTGCTGGCTTACGGCCTGCGCGCATTCCCTGGCGTCGATGCACGCTTGCACGCGTCCGGCGCGCAGACCGCCTTCCGCTTCAATTCTTATGTGGCCCTGGCCCTGGCCGAGCGCCTGGCCGGTGGCCAGGGACTGGCCTGGATGGCCTTGCTGGTGTCGGTGTGCGTGCCTCTGTGCAACGTGGCCGCGGTGTGGCCCCTGGCGCGCCATGGCGGCCACGGCTACGGGCGTGAACTGGCGCGCAACCCGCTGATCCTGGCCACCGCGTCCGGGCTTGTGTTCAACCTCTTGGGCTTGAAGCTGCCCGAACTGTTGAACACCACACTCAGCCGCATGGGTGCGGCGGCACTGCCGCTGGGTCTGATGGCCGTTGGCGCAGGGCTGCAACTGGGCGCCTTGCGCGAGGGGCCGCGCCTGGCGGCAGCCCTGTTGACGATCAAACATGCGCTGATGCCGGCCCTGGCCCTGGCCCTGGTGCTTGCGCTGAAACTGCCTGCAGGTCAGCAGTTGGTGGTGGTGGCGTTTGCAGCCATGCCCACCGCATCCAGCGCCTACGTGCTGGCCGTGCGCATGGGCGGCCACGGCGGTTTCACGGCCGGCCTGGTGACGGTGTCCACGCTGCTGGGCATGGCCAGTCTGCCGCTGTGGTTGGCGGCCTGGCGCAGCCTGGCTCAGTGAGGCGCTCAGCGGACGGTCAGTGCGGCAGTCAGTGCGGCAGTCAGTGGGGAGCTGAGCGCTGGGCCAGCGCCCAGACAATGTGTTCCTGCACCATGGGTTCGGCCGTGTCGTGCGCAGCCGACAGAGCCTGTGCGATGGCCGTGTCGCCATCGTCGCGCCAGGCGTTGCCCAGGCCCACGGCCAGGTTGCGGCGCCAGCGCGTCCAGCCGATGCGCCGGATGGCGCTGCCCTCGGTGTGGTGCAGGAAGTCGGCTTCGCTCCAGGCCCACAGCTGCAGCAGCGTGGGCTGCTGCAACTGTGGACGCGCGTCAAAGTCAGGCAGCATGCTGCGCTGGGCGTACTTGTTCCAGGGGCAGACCAGCTGGCAGTCGTCGCAGCCGTAGATGCGGTTGCCGATCAGCGGCCGCAGCGCTTCGTCGATGGGCCCCGCGTGTTCGATGGTCAGGTAACTGATGCAGCGCCGTGCGTCCAGCCGGTACGGCCCCACGATGGCCTGCGTGGGGCAGACGTCGATGCAGGCGCTGCACTGGCCGCAGTGCGCGCTGACGGCGGCGTCCAGCGGCAGGTCCAGGTCGATGAAGATTTCACCCAGGAAAAACATCGAGCCCGCCTCGCGCGCCAAGGTCAGCGTGTGCTTGCCGCGCCAGCCCAGGCCGGCGCGTGTGGCCAGTTCCACCTCCAGCACCGGGGCCGAGTCGGTGAACACGCGGTGGCCCAGCGGGCCGACGGCTTCGCCCAGCAAGTCGGCCAGGCGCTGCAGCCTGGCGCGCAGCACCTTGTGATAGTCCCGACCCCGCGCATAAACCGACACCACGGCCTGTGCCGCATCAGCCTGCACGATCTGCTCCTGGTCCACCCAGTGCGTGGGCGCGTCCCGCGGCAAGTAGTCCATGCGCGCGATGATGACGCACACGGTGCCCGGCACCAGCTCAGCCGGGCGCGCACGTTTCAGGCCGTGGGCGGCCATGTAGCCCATGCTGCCGTGGTGTCCAGCGCGCAGCCAGTCCAGCAGCCCTGCTTCGGCCTGGGTCAGGTCCACACCAGCGATACCGATCTGGGAGAATCCCAGCTCACGCGCCCACTCCCTCAGCTGCACGACGAGCTGCTCCTTGCTGAAGTGATGCTCACCGGGCATGTGCCCATTCTAGAAACCCGCACCCTGCACTGGCCCGACGAAGCGGCCTGTGAGGCCTTTGCCCGTGGCCTGGCCCGGCACGCGGGCCTGCACGACGCGTTCATCGAGCTGCATGGCCCGCTGGGCGCCGGCAAGACCACCTTCGTGCGCCACCTGCTTCGTGCGCTGGGCGTCCAGGGCCTCGTGAAGAGCCCCACCTACGCCGTGCTGGAACCTTATGCGCTGCCCGGACTGGACATCTCTCACCTGGACTTCTACCGCTTCAGCGACCCGCGTGAATGGCTGGACGCGGGCTTTCGCGATGTTTTTGCCGCGCCTGGACTGAAGCTGGCCGAGTGGCCAGAACTCGCTGCCGGTTTGCTGCCCGTGCCCGACTTGCGCCTGTGGATCGAACCGCAGGACGACGACGCCCGCGCCGTCACCGTGCAGGCCTGCACCACGCGCGGCCAGGGGTTGCTGTCATGACGCCGCAGAGCCGCCGCGCCGCGCTGCGGGCCCTGGGGCAACTCGGGCAGTTGGTGCTGCTGCTGGGTGCGCATGATCTGGTGCAGGGCGCAAACGCGGCCATGGCCACCATCCTGGCCGTGCGCCTGTGGCCGGCGAAGGACAACACCCGCGTCACCATCGAATCCGACGCGCCCCTGCTGTCCACCTACTTGCTGACCGAAGCGCCGCACCGCCTGGTGGTGGACATCACCAACGTCGAACTCAACCCGGCGCTGCGCGAACTGGTGGGCAAGCTGCGCGCCGACGACCCCTTCATCGCCGGCTTGCGCGTGGGCCAGTTCCAGCCCCGGGTGGTGCGGCTGGTGTTCGACCTGAAGCAGCCCATCCGGCCCGAGTTGTTCACACTGACACCGGTGGGCGCCTACAGGAACCGGCTCATGTTCGACCTGTACCCGGTGCAAGAAGTCGACCCGCTGCTGAGCCTGATCCGCGACAAGGAAGCGGCCGAAGAACGAGCTGCCAAAGCCGTGCAGGACGCGCTGGGCGAGTTGATCGCGCGCATCGAAAAACCGCCATCCACCGCGGCCGTGCCGGCCACGCCAGCCAGTGCCATGACGCCCACGCCCGTCTTGCCGCCGGCACCACCGCCGGTGGCGCAACAGACGCCAGCGCCGGCGCCACCACCCGCACCCGCCACCGCCGAAGAGCGCCGCCGTGTCGAGCGCCTGGTCATCGTGGCGCTGGACCCCGGCCATGGCGGTGAAGACCCGGGTGCGGTCGGCCCCACGGGCCTGCGCGAGAAAGACGTGGTGCTGGCCGTGGCGCTGGCGCTGCGCGACCGCCTGAACGCCGTGCCAGGCATGCGCGTGATGATGACGCGCGACGCCGACTTCTTCGTGCCGCTGAACGAACGTGTGCGCAAGGCGCGGCGTGTGCAGGCCGACCTGTTCGTCAGCATCCACGCCGATGCATTTTTCCGGCGCGAAGCGCGCGGCGCAAGCGTTTTTGCACTCAGCACACGCGGCGCCAGCAGCACGGCCGCGCGCTGGATGGCCGCCCGCGAAAACTCTGCCGACAAGGTGGGCGGCGTCAACGTGGCCGGCGTGCGCGACCAACAGCTGCTGCAGGCCATGCTGGACATGAGCACCACCGCGCAGATCAAGGACAGCCTGCAACTCGGTCAAGAGGTGCTCAGACGCATCGGCCGGATCGGCCGGCTGCACAAGAAACAGGTGGAACAGGCCGGCTTTGCGGTGCTGAAAGCGCCCGACATCCCCAGCATCCTGGTCGAGACGGCCTTCATCTCCAACCCCGAAGAAGAGCAGCAGTTGCGCAGCCCGGCCTTCCGCGCCGAACTGGTCGATGCGCTGGCCACGGGCATCAAGCGTTATTTCGAACGCAACCCGCCGCTCACCCGCAACCGGCAGCTGTGAAGTCGCCACACCGCGAAGGCCAAACCATGCGCACCCTGGCCCCCGATCCGCAGCGCCGTCTGTGCCTTCATGCGTGCGCGGGTGCCGCTGTGGCCAGCGCCGTGCCGGCAAAGGGGCAGGCGCAGGCCCCATCCGCACCGCTCACGCGCCGCGTGCCGTCCAGCGGCGAGGCGTTGCCCGTCATCGGCCTGGGCAGCTGGATCACCTTCAACGTGGGCCAGGACGGCGCAGCGCGCGACGCCTGCACGCAGGTCGTGAAGGCCTTTTTTGCCGACGGTGGGCGCTTGATCGACAGCTCGCCCATGTACGGCTCCTCGCAGCCCACCATCGGCCATGCGCTGCAGCAGCTGGGGCAACCGCCGGCGCTGTTTTCAGCCGAGAAGGTGTGGATCAGCGACGTGGCCCGCGGCCAAGCGCAGATCGAGGCATCGCGCCTGCACTGGGGCGTGCCGCGCTTTGACCTCATGCAGGTGCACAACCTGCTGTCGTGGCAGCTGCACCTGCCGCGGCTGCTGGAGATGAAGGCCAGCGGCCGGTTGCGCTACGTGGGCATCACCACGTCCGAGGGCCGCCGCCATGCGCAGATCGAAGAGGTGATGCGCACGCAGCCCATCGACTTCGTGCAGATCAGCTACAACCTTCTCGATCGCGAGGTGGAGCAGCGCGTCCTGCCGCTGGCCCAGGAACGGGGCATTGCCGTGCTCGTCAACCGGCCCTTCCGCGAAGGCGCGCTGCTGCGGCAACTGGCGCGCCACCGCCTGCCGGCCTGGGCGGCAGGCATCGACTGCACCCACTGGGCGCAGGTGGCACTGAAGTTTGTCGTCACGCACCCGGCGGTGACTTGCGCCATACCGGCCACCAGCCAGGTGGTGCACCTGCGCCAGAACATGGCCGCGGCGCGCGGCCGCATGCCCGACGCCGCCTTGCGCGAACGCATGGCGCGCGACGTGGCGGCGCTCTGACTGCGGAGACCCCTTGTGGCGGAGTGGTGGACCTACCGGCCTTCCGACTTCCTGATGTTTTCGCCGCGCATCTACTGGCGCCTGTTCGAGTCGATCAACCTCTTCGCCTGGCCGCTGCAGCCGCTGCTCATCGCCGCCGGGCTGGGGTGGCTGCGGCTGCAGTCCCGCGGCCCCGCCGGGACCGCCGGCACCGCCGGCCC
>Ga0163146_10008896_pt1 | contig 10578 bp, 8 predicted proteins | sample OliLakLV19MP7G1_FD_148648 | JGI IMG/M metagenome (GOLD analysis project Ga0163146, IMG submission 148648) | Freshwater microbial mat bacterial communities from Lake Vanda, McMurdo Dry Valleys, Antarctica - Oligotrophic Lake LV.19.MP7.G1 | ecosystem: Environmental > Aquatic > Freshwater > Lake >... | reverse complement strand
GGACCAGAACCCCGGTGAGCACTTCACCCCGCGTGAGGTCATCCGCCTCATGGTGGATCTCGTCCTCATGTTTGATACCGACCTGGCCAGTGGCGAGGGCGTGGCCCGCACCGTCAATGACTGCTGCTGCGGCACCGGCGGCATGTTGACCATTACCAAGGACCGCATCCAGCAGATCAACCCCCAGTCCAAGGTCTTCCTCTACGGGCAGGAACTCAATCCCCAGACCTGGGCCATCGCCCGCTACGACATGCTCATCCTGGAGCCGGAGGGCAAGGACGCGGAGAACACCAAGCTCTCCGTTTGCTTCTGGTTCGCCGGAAGAAATAACACGCTCGATCCTGCGAACGACACCCGTTTGTTCGCTGGCGAAACAGAGCTCAGCTTGGTAGCATGACGCCATGAAAATCGCAGCCATCGAAAACCCCAGAAATCGCCAGGAGGAACTCGGACAGTTCCTCACCGCGATGCCTGTGGCTGACTTCATGGCTTCAATGTTTGGGCCGCTCCCGAATACAGCGCGCCTGCTGGATGCGGGCGCAGGCGCCGGCTCCCTCACCGCTGCATTCGTTTCCCGGTGCTGTGAAAAGCGCGACGGCATTCGCTCCATCGACGCGTCGCTCTACGAAGTCGATGGCCAAATCCTAGATGCCTTGGCTGCGACGATGCGCGAGTGCGAACGCCGCTGCACCGCTGCGGGGATTCGCTTCACGTTCACCATCCATTCTGCCGACTTTATTCAGGAAATGTCGTCGCGGCTATCTGGCGATTTGTTCGGCTCCATGCCGCCAGCCTTCGATGTCGCCATCGCGAATCCGCCCTATCGCAAAATCAGCACCGACTCTGCCGAGCGCCGTGCGCTGCGTTCCGTTGGCGTTGAAACCAGCAACCTCTACACCGGCTTCATCGCACTCATTCAGCGCTTGCTTGTTCCAAGCGGGCAACTCGTCGGCATCACACCCCGCAGCTTTTGCAATGGCCCCTACTTCCGCCCGTTCCGCGAGGACTTCCTGAGCCAGCTCGAACTGCGCCGCCTCCACGTCTTCGAGTCCCGTAAGGCCGCTTTTCGTGAAGACAGCGTGTTGCAGGAAAACATCATATTCCACGCGATCAAAGGCACTCAGCAGCCTCTCGAAATGATCGTCTCCAGCAGCAGTGGCGAGCAGGGTGCCGACGTTACCGAAACCGTCTTTCCCTTCGCTGAGATCGTCCACCCGCACGACTCCGAGAAATTCATCCATATCCCTTCCAGCAACGGGCACGCGGCAGCCAAGGAAACCATGGACGGCCTGAGCGCCAGCCTCGCCTCGTTGGGCGTCACCGTCTCCACCGGGCGTGTCGTGGACTTCCGCCTCAAGGACGCCCTGCGAAAAGAACCCGAACGAGGCACCGTGCCGCTGCTCTATCCCTGCCACTTCAACGGCGGCACCGTTCATTGGCCGAAACTCGAAGCCCGCAAGCCCAACGCCATCATGGACACCGCAGAGACTCGCCAATGGCTCGTGCCATCCGGCATGTATCTGCTCACGAAACGCTTCACATCGAAGGAGGAGCGCCGGCGCCTCGTGGCCTGCATGTTCGATCCCGACCAAGTGAAGACGGATTGGATCGGCTTTGAGAACCACCTCAACTACTTCCACGCCAGCGGTCACGGCTTGGAGCGTCATCTCGCCACCGGCCTCTATGCCTTTTTGAACTCCACCGTGGTGGACCAATACTTCCGCCGTTTTAGCGGCCACACTCAGGTGAACGCCACCGACCTCCGCGCCTTGACCTATCCCGACCGCGACACGCTCCAAGCGATGGGCCGCGAAATGACCACGCTCGACCTGACGCAGGACGAGATCGACCAACTCGTCACCAAGCACCTTCATGCCTGCCGATAAACCCAATCGAAAAACCGTCGCTCGCAAACGCCGGCTCGCCGAGGCCATCGGGGCGCTCACCGCTTTGCAGTTCGGGCCAAAGCAACGCAATGAAATCGCTGCCTACACCTTGCTGGCCCTACTTGACCTGCAACCGGATGCACCATGGGCAGATGCTCAAGCGCCGCTGTGCGGCATTACCCCGATCATTGATTTCATCGCCGAGACTTACGGCAATCGTTATGCCCCAAACACCCGCGAAACCATCCGCGACGACGCGGTGAAGTTCTTCGTCGAGGAAGGTCTGCTGCTGCGCAATCCCGATGATCCCAAGCGTCCGACCAACAGCGGCAAGACGGTATATCAGATCGAACCAACCGCGCTCGCCCTTATCCGCAAGGTAGGCACACTCGAATGGACACCGGCACTGCAGCTCTACCTCGCCAGCCGCGAAACCCTCAAACACGAGATCGCCCGCAAACGAGATATGGCCCGTGTTCCCGTGACTCTGCCCGACGGCTCACAGGTCGCGCTTTCACCCGGCGGACAGAACCCGCTCATCAAAACCATCATCGAGCACTTTTGCCCCGCCTTCGCTCCCGGCGGCGTGGTGCTCTACATTGGAGACACCGAGAACAAATTCGTCCACCTCGAAACCACAGGCCTCACCGCGCTCGGCATCACCTTGGACTCCGCCGCCAAGATTCCCGATGTCATCGTCCACGACACGAAACGCAACTGGCTACTGCTCATCGAAGCCGTCACCAGCGCCGGCCCCGTGGACGGCAAGCGCCGCAAGGAACTCAAAGACCTCTTCGCTGGCTGCAAAGCGGGATTGGTGTTCGTTACCGCCTTCGAGACCCGCCGCATGATGCTTTCCTTCGGCAATCACATCGCCTGGGAATCCGAAGTCTGGATCGCCGAAGACCCGGACCACATGATCCACTTCAACGGCGAGCGGTTCCTCGGGCCGTATCCGGATGTGATGCAAAAAAAGCCATGATTGCCTCATTCGCCATACGAAATGCAGCTTTAGGAATTCCCTCCCAGTTCAACTACGAAAGCCTCCTGCACGATGACGCCACTCTGGCGCTGAACCTCCGGCAGTATGTCATGGGCTTCTCCCCGAACGTTCGGGAGATCTTTGCCGCGTTCAACTTCGACGACACCATCCGCGATCTGGAGCGGGCCGGGCTGCTCTACCTGCTCATGGAGCGCTTCAATGAGAAGAGCAAGGTGGACCTCCGCCCCGCCTCCATGTCCAACTACGAGATGGGCTACGTCTTTGAGCACCTGCTGCGGAAGTTCAACGAAGCGCTGAACCAGAACCCCGGTGAGCACTTCACCCCGCGTGAGGTCATCCGCCTCATGGTGGATCTCGTCCTCATGTTTGATACCGACCTGGCCAGTGGCGAGGGCGTGGCCCGCACCGTCCATGACTGCTGCTGCGGCACCGGCGGCAGGTTGACCCTTACCAAGGATCGCATCCAGCAGATCAACCCCCAGGCCAAGGTCTTCCTCTACGGGCAGGAACTCAATCCCCAGACCTGGGCCATCGCCCGCTCCGACATGCTCATCCTGGAGCCGGAGGGCAAGGACGCGGAGAACATCAAGCTCGGCAGCACCCTTTCCAACGACCCGTTGGCGGACAAACGCTTCGATTTCCAGTTCGTCAATCCGCCCTCCGGCTACGAGTGGAGCAAGGACTTCGACGCCGTCACCACCCGCGAGCCCATGCAAAACAACCCCAGCGTCCGCCAGAGGCTCGGCCAGCGCGGCCTCAAACCGGAAACCCTGCCGAAACTGCTTCCTTCATCCTTCTCCCTTTTTACTTTTCCCATCCTCGCCAATGGCAGCATATCCTCCAACCAGTCCGGCGACTGCCCGCGCGGAGCACATTCGCCACCGCAGTCAACCAATTCGCAGAGCCTGCCAAGGCAACGCGACATCCGGCAAAAACTCATCGAAGCCGACCTCGTGGACTGCATGGTCGCCCTCCCTTCGTAGAAATCTCCTAGAAGCAACTTACCAACAAACAAACTATGGCAATCGCTCAATCATCCATTCTCGGCTACGAGTCTGATGCCTCTGTGAAAAAATCGGCTGAGCTAATCAAAGAAGCCAAAGCTGCACACAAGCAAACGGCATTTCTCTCGCACAGCCACCATGACGCGAGGCTTGCAAAATCCGTCCAAGCCTTCCTCACTGCCCAAGGGTGGGAGGTCTATATCGATTGGGAAGATACAGCCATGCCTGATTCGCCGAACCGAGAAACGGCCGAGAGGATTCAGGCTAGAATTCGTGACTTACAATGGTTCCTTTTTCTTGCGACGCAGAACTCGATGAAGAGTCGCTGGTGTCCTTGGGAGATCGGGTATGCCGACGGCGTTAAGCCGTATGAAAACATCCTGATCCTCCCAACGTCTGATGCCAGTGGAAGCCATGGCAACGAATATCTGCAATCGTATAGGCACATAGATCCTGCTCAGGGCGGCGGTTACGGCGCCTTCCGGCCCGACAATACGGGAGTCAAGATTGCGGGGCTTCAGCCGAAATGACACGCGATAACGTCACCTGAAACACTACAAGTCCCTATGGCACGCCACACCTTCTTCAGCTTCCACTACAACAACGATGTCCTTCGCGCTCATGTCGTCAGAAATGCATGGGTCACACAAGATCGCGTTGATGCCGGCTTCTTCGACAAATCTGCATTTGAAAAAGCAAAGAATGAAAACCCGGACAGTCTGAAGCGCTTTCTGACGAGCAAACTCGATGGCACATCAGTCACCTGCGTTTGCGTCGGGGCGCAGACCTTCGCACGTCCTTGGGTTCGCTACGAAATCGTTCGAAGCGTTCAGCTTGGAAAAGGATTGTTTGGCGTGCGCCTTGACCAGGTGAAATGCGTCCATGACGTCAAGCAGGGACTCACTGGCTACGAAAAGAGCGGAGCTAACCCGTTTGATCATCTCGGGCTAGTCAGGAAGGATGGCCGCGTCACCTGGATTGAATGGAAGAACGGGCAGTGGGGTGCCTATGACGACGTGCCTTCAGCAAGAGAAGCCGATTTGCCTTACAATTTCGGTAGTGCCGCTTCAATGAAGCTCTCGGCCTTGTTCGCAGATTACGCCTACAATCCAAGCACCGACCATTTGAAGATTGGCCAATGGATTGATGCCGCTGCCAAGCAGGCCGGTCGGTAGCGCAAAACGTCATTCAATCAACAATCTGCTGCTATGGCCTCGCACAATCTGAACTCCTCTCTAAAACCAGCCTCCCTCGCGGGCGCGCGCATTTGGCTCTCTGGAGCCGTTCCGGAGACCGAAGGCACGACAGAGGCTCAGCGCGCTGCGATTCTTGACTTCGTGCGGCGGTTCGCTCGCCGCGTTTTTGAGCGCGGAGGCCACATCGTCCACGGCAGCCATCCTAGCTTCACTCCAGTTCTTCTGGAGGAGGCCCAGCGTTACCAACAGCAGGGCGGACACAAAGACCGCTTGGTGCTGGCCGTTTCGCGCCTCTGGTCAAAGGACTCAACGAAAGTCCCCGTGGATGAGTGGAGGAAGCTGGCTTTGGTTTACGAGACGCCGGAGGCAAGTGGGGCACAAGCCCGCGATGATAGCTTGGTTCTCCTGCGAAAATGGATGGTTTCCCGTTGTGACGCCATTGTGGTCGTCGCTGGGAAATGGTGGCAGGCGGTCGGAGGACGGGCTGGCGTTCCCCTGGAGCTTGGGCTCGCAATTGAACGCGGCATTCCGTGCTTCCTGCTGGGCGGTCTCGGCGGTGCTGCTCAGGACTTCGTTGAACGACATCCAGAAGTTTTCAACCAGCTCAAGAACGGCCTTGATGAATCTGCAAACCGTGAGCTTTCGACAAAGGCGGATGTTGGCAGCCTCGCAGAATCCGTCTGCGCTCACTTGGAGCGGCTACCGCTTGTCCGCGGCGAGGGTTCAGACGGCATCTCATTCCGAATCTTGGCTCTCGACGGCGGAGGACTTAAAGGGGCATTCACTGCATCAGCCATCGCTACGTGGGAGAAGCAGACCGGACTCCGGGTCGTTGACCATTTCGACCTTATTGCTGGGACATCAACAGGCGGTATCCTCGCTCTTGGATTGGGTCTGGGTCTCACAGGTCAGGAGATGCTGGACTTCTACCGAGAACGCGGCCCGGTGATTTTCCCCGTCACCCGAATCCGGGGCCGTGCATGGCACACTGTCAGGCACGTTGTCTGGCCGAAATACTCTCAGGAGATTCTGCTTCGAGAGTTGGAAGGCGCATTTTATGCCAAAGGCAAACCGATTCAGTTGAAGGATTCCCGATGCCGCCTCGTGATACCCACGTATCATGCGGTCGCCGGCGCATCGCATCAGTTTCGGACGCCTCACCACCCCGACCTTACGGCTGACGCCAACACGGAAGCCGCACACGCTGCTCTTGCGACAGCGGCGGCTCCGACCTTTTTCAGCGCCGCAAAGATCGCGAATATGGTGGCAGAAAGCAGCTATTTTGACGGTGGAGTCTGGGCGAATTCGCCAGCAATGGCAGCGATAATCGAAGCCGTATGCTTCCTCCGAAGACCATTGGAGCGAATTGATGTTCTCAGCGTCGGGACGACTGAAGAACCATTCACGGCTCGGCAGCAGACGCGCGCCGGGATTCTGGGCTGGATGTGGAAAAAGCGAATCTTGGAACTCCTGATGAACGTGCAGCAGGAGTCTTCTCTGCGATTGGCTCGGCACCTCGTAAGCGACGCTAGATTTCTCCGAGTCAACACTGTGACGGCTCCCGGAAGCTACTCCTTGGACGGGCCGAGGGAGATCGGCGAGTTGGCCGACCTCGGCAACCGCGCAGCACTTCAAACTGACGTTCTTGGACAAGTAAAATCACGCTTCCTGAATGGAGTGTCGGTGACACCTTGGGAGCGTTTCGGCTGACTCCACCAGTTCTTCGGCCATGGAAACGCTCCCTCAGTCATCACATTCTGAACCGCTCCTGCCGGAAAAGGCAGCTCTCTGCCGTGTGTTCATTTGCTACCGACAAGACGATGGCGATAGACTTGCCGCATGGCTCTTTGAGGTTTTGGACGGGAAGTCACTTCCAAGAGGACCAGAGCGGACACAATCTACAGTGCTGTCTGTTTATTTCGATAAAGCGGCCGCCGCAATCGGCGACTGGCGCACAATCCACGCACCCTCCCTTGAAACCGCGAAAGCATTGGTGGTTATCTGCACACCGGGAGCATTTGCAAAACAAGGTGATGAAGACTGGGTTCATCGGGAAATCGATTGGTGGCTCAAGCACAGAACCTCCCCTCCTATTCTCGTTGATGCCGGGCGAGGTGACGGAAGGTGGATTCCCGAAGCCATCAAGAAAAAGTGGCCCCACGCGCAACGTGTTAATATCGACCTCGAGAAATACGACAACTCCGATGACGAGACCAAAAGCCGACTAAAGCAACAGGTCGTCACGCAAATAACACACGGTGTCACGCTCGGCGCCGCTAGGGTAGTCTTCGAAGAGTTGGAAAAAATCAAGCGAAGCAACCGCAACATTCGATTTGTCTCGGCAGGCCTCGCGATCGCTCTTGTTCTGGCGGGAATACTTGGCTATTCGGCAAGAACTCAAAGGCAGGCCGCAGATCGATCAAGATTGGCCGCAACCTATAGTGCCGCCAATGCGCTGACAGACAGTGCCATTGGAAGAATGGAACGCGGCGAGACCTTTGGAGCACTGCATGAATTCGCCGCCGCCATTCACGAAGTTCGGGATCAGCCGGCGCGTCAGGTTTTGAACCGCGTCCGACTTCGCTTGGCGCAGCAAATGGTTCCTCGCTTGGTCACGATTCTTCAACATGACGTTTTGGTTGCCGCTGCTCGACTTTCTCCCGACGGCACCAAACTAGTCACCACTGACTGGAAAGGAAAAGTTCAGCTCTGGGATGTAACTTCCATCGAGCGAGGCGGAAGCCCTTTACCCACAATTCTCGAAAATGGTTTTGAGCACGATGGTCCCCTTGAAGCGCTTTTTAGTGGCGATGGTCGAATCCTTATTACAGCAACTTCCGAGAAGATGCTCCGCGTCTGGGATGTTTCGAAGATGAAGGTTCTTTCGACGATTCCAATAACAGATTTTCCAAGTCGCGGTCGTGTCGATCTGACTTTTCAGGGGGACAAAATTGTCTTGGCTGGCCTGTTGCCGAAGTCAGCCGACGTATGGGAGACCAGTTCAGGCAAGCATCTGTTCACGTTGTCGGTAGCTGAACTCGGACAAGATCGTGATAGTTGGATTGAGGCCGTCGTGTTCGACCCGGACGGGCGATACATTGCGACACCGACGTCTAGCGGATGGACTTCAGTATGGGACGCACAGAACGGACAGAAAAAGGCCGTAGTCAAAGACGAGAATCAGGTCTTTTGGGCAACATTCCGACCGGGCAAGCAACAGATCGCTACCTCTACGCACGATGGCAGCGTCACGCTTTGGGATTTCGAATTGGCGAAGAAACTTCGGAGCTTTTCGGGCTTTTCCGAACTCGTCAACTTTACTGCATTTGATCGCACTGGAGAGAAGCTTCTTGGTTTGTCGCAAAGTGATAACCCACGCCTTTGGACTCCGAACAGTGACCGACCAAACGCGGCAATTGTGCTCAGTGTGCGCGCCCGAGCATCCCGGGGACCGGGCGGTGGGTTTCCGACTCGTGCAACATTCTCCCAAGATGGACGTGGTGTCTTAACTTGGCAGGCCAACACCGTAACATTTTGGGATGTCCTTACCGGGCGGCCAGTGTGGTCCATTCAGGGCCACGTCGGCGGTGAAATGACAGGCCATATTTCTGAGGCTTCGATGAGTTCCGACAGTCGCTTGGTGGCCACTGCATCAGGTGACCGAACCGTCCGCGTATGGAAAGTTCCTTCGCCAGCAGATTCGTGCATTGAGAGGTATGATGTGGAAGCGATCCGTGCGGCTGGAGAGTATTCCCACGAACGTGGAGGGCAGGCAATCAACGCTACCAACTCCTTCTCCGAACTGGTTCGAAGGAATGTATCGTGGGCGCAAGCGGACGGAACACCTGCTTCAGTCGTATGTATAGAAGGTGCCAAGAAAATGCCTGCCGATGAGCACGAACATGAGAAGCAGATTAGCCCAGACAACCTGAAGTTAGTCCGAGGTGAGGATGGGATTTCCCTCAACGTAATTGACACAAAGCGCGAGAAAGTGATCGCGTCGCTATCGGGTCATCAGAACGCTCTTCACGGTGCCCGGTTCGACCAATCCGGAAAGAGGATTGCTACTTTCAGCTCAGGGGATGAAACAGCTCGTGTCTGGACCCGTGACGACAGCGGCCAATTTGCGCTGACTGCTGTTTTCCGACAACCAGGTGTCTGTAGCACTTCGTTCGGGCCGCCGTCAGGTGGCCTTTTCGCAACTGCGTCATACGATGACAACGCGGTAACTGTATGGAGCCTTGACGAGACGAGAGTTCTCGCCCGAATTACTGGAACCGGTCCTCGGAGCTGGTGCAGCTTTAATGGAGGTGGCGGTCTCGTGACTGGATTCTCCCAAGGAAACCGATGGACCCCAGATGGTCGTCTTGACCCCATCCCAAACGATCGAGCAATTGCTGTCTGGGATATGACACCCGTCGACATTAAAGCAGTTTGCGTCAAGTTGTGGGCTGAAGTTTACACCGGAACAAGATGGTCACAGACCGCACTGGGAGGTGTAGATGGTTTGACGGAGGCAGAGTGGAAGGAGCGTCGCGCAGAGTTGGATCGTGCATTGGCAAGGTGAAGGAACAGGCGGGTGAGATGTCCTACAGCTTCTCCAGCAACCTGCGCGATGCTTTGCCGAATCCGTCGTTCATCGGGTTGACTTCCTCGCTTCCGCCGCTCGGTTGGGCTTCACCCAACGCGGTGCGTTGTCTCTGTCGGGCGGCCCCGCCTCCCTCCGGTCACCGGCACGCCCATCGAGGAGACCGACGCCAACTCGCGGGCGGTGCTCGGCGATTACGTTTGATGCACCGACAACGCCGGTGTCGGCCCCGAGTGGCAGCGACACATCGGCAACAAGACCCAGCGCTACAAGCTGGCGGTGGATGCCTCTTTGAACGCGATGGGTAGCCCCTACAAGGCGATGGTGGCTTTCACCGACGTGGTGAAGGACGCCAAGGACGGCCAGGAATACACGGAAGCCAAGATGAACGGCTTCCCCGAGGCCGCGACGGGGGACCGCTTTGAGGGCGATGAATACCGGTTCCTCATTGTGGCCAGCAAGTTCCAGATGGGCTTCGATCAGCCCAAGCTGGTGGCCATGGTTGTGGACAAGAAGCTCAGCGGTGTGGACTGCGTGCAAACGCTCTCCCGCCTGAACCGAACCACGGCGGGCAAGGAGGAAACCTTCGTGCTCGACTTCGAGAACACGGCTGAGGACATCGGGAATGGCTTCCAGCCCTTCTACGACCGAGTGACGCTGTCCAAGGAAACCGACGCCAACCAGCTCTACAACATCCGCACCGATCTGGATAAGTTTGCGAACCATGAGGCGGCGGATCTGGAGGCGTTTGCCAAGGAGGCGTGATGTCTCTGAAGCAGGGGAGGGGATAGGAACTCCAAGCGGATGACCCCCGGCAGAGGGTAGCGGTTCGGGCCGATTCCCGGGAGGTCTCGAGCCCACGGACGAGTGGATCCGGTCCCTCGGAGCCCCGTTTCGGTGC
>Ga0163146_10008884_pt1 | contig 10590 bp, 5 predicted proteins | sample OliLakLV19MP7G1_FD_148648 | JGI IMG/M metagenome (GOLD analysis project Ga0163146, IMG submission 148648) | Freshwater microbial mat bacterial communities from Lake Vanda, McMurdo Dry Valleys, Antarctica - Oligotrophic Lake LV.19.MP7.G1 | ecosystem: Environmental > Aquatic > Freshwater > Lake >... | reverse complement strand
AACTTATACAAACATACGGTGGCGCAAAGGGCCGCATAAGCCGGATGCCGGCGTAGAAGCAGCCACATGAGAATGACACCGGGAGCAAGCCACATAGAAGGATTGCCGCTGCGCACTCCTTCCCATTCGGGAAATGCTCCCACAGTGGCAACAATGACAAACCAGCGGCTGAAATTATCGCCAAAAACAGGTTTGACGAAATACCACAATGCCACCACAAGCGCCACTAACGCTAAGCCGCACCAGACAAGCCATGCGTGAAACATGGAAAGTTCGGCTAAAGGTCTCACAGTACTGAAAAAGAATGGTGGCATTTGCAGATAAAAGGGCTGCTCTGCTTTTACCGGGGCTGTCAATTTATCGGCAGATGCCGACTGCACTTTAGGATCATAAATTTCAATTTTTTCAGTGGCTGCGTTTTTGCACAAAACTGAAGCATTGTAGACATTAGTAAAGTCACTGATGTAAGGGTGTCCGTCTCTTTGAAAGGCGAATAATTCTCCAGAAACATTCAACCTGCCAAGCAAAGCGTAAGCCTGGAGCGTCCACATCAAAAGAGCAACAAAGTAAGCGAACCAGAGATTCTTTCTCAGACGATCACTCATTAACATTTACTACTTTTCATCCGTCGGCGGTAAATTTACCACTTCATCAACACGGTAAATGCTTTTGCCTTGCGACTCATGGTAAGTGCGCATCAACATTTCGGAAAGCAGACCCATAAGCAGACACTGCACGCCCACCAGGAAAAACATGGCGCTTAGCACAGGCAGCGGGGTTTGAATAAAGGTGGTGTGATACCAGAATTTTAAAATTACCATCCAGACAAAAGCCGCCCATGAAAGCAAGATGGCGCCAATGCCAATGGAACCAAATAAATAAATTGGCTTGGTAAAACAACTGGCCATAAATTTAACGGTAATCAAGTCAAGTACGACTTTGAAGGTTCTGGAGATTCCGTACTTAGATTGACCGTGAGTACGCGGATGATGCGTCACCGGCAGCTCGGTTACCCTGGCTCCAAGCCAGCTGGCGTAGATGGGCACAAAGCGGTGCATTTCACCATAGAGGCGAATGTCTTTGAGAATTTTTCGGCGGTAAGCCTTGAGTGAACAACCATAATCATGAAGAGAAACTCCACTGACTACTGAAATTATTTTATTGGCAATCCATGAAGGAATTTTTCTTGAAAAGAGTGCGTCGTGGCGATCCTTTCTCCAGCCGCTGACTACGTCGTATCCTTCGGCCAACTTTTGCACCAACATTTGAATGTCTTTGGGATCATTTTGCAAATCAGCGTCTAAAGGTACAATCACTTCTCCGCTGGAATGATCGATACCGGCGGCCAAACCCGCTGTCTGACCAAAATTTCGTGAAAATTTTACTACTTTGATGCGCTGATCTTTTGCAGCGATTTTAGTCAGCTCTAAAAAAGAATTGTCCGTAGATCCATCATCAACAAAAATGGCTTCCCAGGGAGCGTCTATAGCGGCTAAATTTTCCAGCAATTTGCCGTAAAGAATCGGCAGGTTTTCTTCTTCATTGAAAACAGGAATTACCAGTGAAAGATAGGGCGCAGACATTGCAATCCTTGTTCTAAATAAGTAAGCTTTGCAGAGTTTCTCAAAAGTCAGTATCCGAGGCATACTATAGCAATGAAACCCTCTGCTCTGACACATCTTGTTTGTCTAAGTTGTTTGTCGGATCTTAAATTAGCCGATGGGCAGACCCTCGACAGCAATCATGCAGAAGAAATATACGCAGGTACATTGAGTTGCACCGCCTGCAGTCGCGAATACAAAATTATTAGAGGCGTGCCGCGCTTCGTTGACGAAACTGAAAGTAGTGCCACCGACATCCGCACTGGCGCTAGTTTTGCCGAGGCGTGGAAACGTTTTCCGATGATGGACGAGCGTTATCAGAAACAATTTTTTGACTGGATTTTTCCTGTAGACCCTGAATTCGTCAAAGACAAAGTCGTGCTCGAATGCGGCTGCGGTAAAGGGCGCCATGCAAAACTGATGCAAGAGGCCGGTGTAAATGCGATTTTTGCCGTAGATATCGGCGAAGCTATCGACGTAGCATACGAGAACATCGGTTTTCTTCCAGGCATTCACCTGATCCAAGCCGATATCGAAAAATTGCCATTCAGACGTGAATTTGACTTCGCCTTTTCAGTAGGGGTCTTGCATCACATGGAATCTCCCATCAGTGGATTTCTTTCTATGAGCGCCAAAGTCAAACCCACTGGGGCAGTGACTGCATGGGTCTATGGCCGCGAAAGTAACTGGTGGCTGATTGGCATTATCAATCCAATTCGCATGCTGGTAACTTCAAAAATGCCATCCAGCCTGCTTTTGCCAGTGGCCGCCAGCCTCGCCTTCCCGCTTGAACTGTATTGCAAATTTGTCGCCAGACCCTGGATGAACCTGAGGCAAACCAACAAATGGATACCGCCGCTTTTCTATGGCGAATATTTGAATTACATTTCGCAGTTCGGATTTACTGAGCTGCACCACATAGTCTTCGATCACCTGATCGCACCGGTGGCATACTATGTGCCTCGCGCGTATTTCGCCAGCTGGTTCAAGACCGCTGGCTGGAGCGACTGCGTGGTGCGGTGGCACAACAGAAACAGCTGGTCTGGATTTTCATCGGGCAATCTCGAAGAGCTGGAGCTGATGCGCAGTCGCGTCAAAGACGTGACCGATTCGTATCTCGGTGCTTCTACCGCGCGCGCCACCGACCGACAGGAATCGCCAGAAAAATAAACAGTTACTACTGAGGCTCTTCCTCAAAATTGGTGGTATCAATTGGTTTCTGCTTCATAGTATTGCGTGAAGATTGACGATATTTGTTGGCCAGGCGCGGAATGAATTTGGTTTTGGCATTGGCACCACCGGCAGCTTTAACTGAGCTTTCCACTTTGCGTGAAGTGACTTTCTGTAAAGTTTGCTCCGCCTGCGATTCAGTCACCATTATGAAGTAGCTCTCATATCTGGTCAGAGAAACCGGGCGCTCGACCTCAATTTCCTCATCGTCTTGCTGCGGCTCATCCGGCTCGGGCTCTGGTTCTTGGGTTTCTTCCAACTCCACTTCTGAATCTTCTTCTGAATCTTCTTCTGGATCTTCGTCGTCACCGAGCAGATCAGAAAGCGAATCGAGCACGGCGCAACCGGCTTCAACCAGATGCAAGCAGTCTGAAAAGCGGCACTGCTTGCCCAGTTCGTCGATTTCGGGAAACTGTTTTGCCACATCTCTGGGTTCCGGATGGAGAAATTCAATCAGATTGAATCCGGGAGTGTCGGCTATCCACGAAACTTGATCGCTCTGAGGTGAACCACCCACTTCGCCATTTAAATTCAGTCGATAGAGTTCACTATATGTTGTTGTGTGACGACCCACGCCAAAGTCATTTTCCATCAAACCGGTCTTCAAATTGAGCCCCGGGCAGAGTTTATTGAGCATGGTAGATTTGCCAACCCCTGACGGGCCCGCGAATACAGAGATTTTGCCGGCAAGCAAGGCGGATAGATTTTCAAGACCATCTGCAGTCTTAGCAGAAACAAATATAACGAAGTATCCAAGGGGTTCATAAATACTTCTTAAATGATCTAAGTCGTTTTTAGCCCCTAAATCAGCTTTATTGAAGCACAAAATAGGGCGCGAAGTCGGCAGTGTGAGCTGAAAGTGGACAATATAGCGATCTGTCCAGAGGGGGTTCCATTGGGGCTGTTTGACAGCCTGTACAATGACTACCTGGTCTACATTGGCTAGTGTTGGTCTTGCGATAAGGCTACGCCGCTTCAGCTGAGCCGTGATTACGGCGCACTTTTCGGTCAAATCGAGTTCGTCGAGTTCAACTCTGTCACCAGTGACGATTGCCACCCTTTCTTTTTTCAGGCGCCCGCGGGCCTGGCAGGTAAGCAAAATGTCGGTTGTAGTGCCCGTAGGAAATTCCTGATTTCCCTGATCCAAGTCCGGACTCAAATCTTGAGTCAAACTGGTGACATGCACGAGATAACCTCCAGCATGACTTCTAAGTACGGTTCCAACAATCGACAATCAAACTCCAAACAGCCCAGACCGAGCCGAAAAACTAATCTTAAGGATACAACGGCAACAAGACAAAACTCTACACAATAGGCAGAGAATCGCACATGAGCACGGCAACCATGACACAAACAAGTAATGCGGAAGTTGGCGGCGAAGACCTTACATCTTCAGCATCAACGACAAACCCAGTAACAGATACAGTTACATCAAGCCAATCCGGAAATGAGCTCACTCACATCCGTAACATTGCCATTATCGCTCACGTCGACCACGGCAAGACGACACTGGTAGATGGCTTCCTGCGGCAGACCGGCGTATTTCGCGACAACCAGGAACTGGTTGAATGCGTAATGGACAGCAATGCCCTCGAACGCGAACGCGGTATCACCATTCTGGCTAAAAATACTGCCGTTACCTATAAAGATCACCTGGTCAACATCGTTGACACCCCAGGACACGCCGACTTCGGCGGCGAAGTAGAACGTATTCTCGGTATGGTTGACGGATGTTTGCTCGTAGTTGACTGCGGCGAAGGCCCTATGCCCCAAACCCGCTTTGTCTTGCGCAAAGCATTAGAACGTGGATTACGCCCAATCGTTGTGGTCAACAAAGTTGACAGACCAAATATCGATCCCCATTTGGCCGTAGACAAAGTCTTCGATCTGTTTGTTGAACTGGGCGCCACGGCTGCTCAACTCGACTTTCCTTACATCTTTGCCTCTGGTGTCAAAGGCATCGCCATGAAAGAGCCACAAGATGAAGGCACTGATTTGAAGCCGCTTCTCGATCTCATTCTCGAGCATTGCCCACCACCTGCCGGCAGCCCGAACGAGCCGCTGCAGATGCAAATCAGCATTCTTGAATATAGCGATTACCTTGGCCGCATCGGCGTTGGCCGTATCTACAACGGTACTGTTAAAGCCGGCGAACAAGTGACATTGCTCAAAGAAGACGGCACGGTAGTCAAAGGCAAAATCGCCAAGCTCTTCACTTTCCATGGTTTGAAAAAAGTGGAAGCGGAGCAGGCTCAAGCCGGTGAAATCGTCGCTATCGCAGGATTCACCACAGCCAATGTGGGCGACACTATAGCCAATCTCGAAAATCCAACGGCATTGCATAGAGTCAAAATTGACGAGCCCACCATGAAAATGGCATTTCTCGTCAACGACAGCCCTTTCGCCGGTAGAGAAGGCAAATTCGTTACTTCGCGTCAATTGCGTTCACGTTTATTCCACGAACTGGAAACCAACGTTTCATTGCGAGTGGACGAAACCGACAACACCGACACATTTATCGTCAGCGGTCGCGGTGAACTTCACCTCGGCATCTTGATCGAAACCATGCGTCGTGAAGGTTATGAGTTCCAGGTCTCACGTCCTGAAGTCATCTGCAAAGAAATTGACGGTGCCACTCACGAACCATTCGAGCGTTTATTCATTGACGTTCCAGATGGCTTCTCTGGTGCCGTAATGAACGAAATGGGACCACGCAAAGCCGAACTGCAAAACATGAACGTAGAAGGCACACAAGCACTTCTTGAGTTCATCGTGCCCACCCGCGGCATGATTGGCTTTAGAAGCGAGTTTCTGCGCTTGACCAAAGGCAACGGCATTATGAACCACTCCTTTCTCGAGTATCGGCCATGGTGCGGTGAAATTGCCCGTCAAAGAAACGGCGCACTTGTTGCCTGGGAAGAAGGTACAACAACAGCTTACGCCCTGGGCAAAGCTGAAGATCGCGGCTTCTTCTTCATCACTCCGCAAACTCACGTTTATGCCGGCATGATTGTGGGCGAACATAACCGCTCGCAAGATCTCGACATCAACGTTTGCAAAGTTAAACAGCTAACAAACATGCGCTCAGCATCGGCAGAAGTTCTGTACACCTTGCAAGCTCCAGCTGAAATGGGCCTTGAGAAGTGTCTCGAATACATCCATGACGACGAGCTTGTGGAAGTGACACCACTATCGGTGCGCATGCGCAAGCGTCAAATAACCCGCCGTTAAAAACAGCAACAAAAAGTAGAAGAGGGTAGCGGTTATAATCGCTACCCTCTTTTTGTTAGTTGCGCTTGCTGCTTTTACTGATTGCGGAAAGCAGGAGTAGGTTCAATTCCTACCATCTTATCGATCTTGTCTAATGATTGAGCCATGGTGACAATCTGAGAATAAGTCAAATTACCATTGGTGGACGATTTGAGCGAGGCTTTACTGACTTTGAACGATTGCAACTCGCGTTTGGCCTTGTTGGCCACACTGGCCGGCAATTTACCTTGAGCGCTATCTTGAGCAATGCGTGCTTCTACTCTTGCCTGCCGACTATCAATATCTGTCCAGGCAATGATTTGACCAGTGCCGGTACGCACGTCGATTTGTCTGGTTAAGCGATCGAGGTCACGCATCAGCGATTCTGTTTCAGCCAGATTCAAACTACCACCTGAGGCGCTGAAAGCAGTTTTTGCTTGATTGACTCTATCGAGTTCGCGCTTCAATTCAGATGCCAGGGCCGGTGCAATTTTTTGCGCCAGGAAGGCCTCGCCCACTCGTTTACCAAGATCGTTGACTCGGCCGTCAATGCCGCTCCATTTGGCAGTCTGACCCGCTAAAGCAGTATCTACCCGACCGTTCAATTTTTCCAGATCTGCCACCAGTGAAATAGATTCGGCGTAGCTCAAGCCGGTGCCTGAGAAGCGGTAAGAAATTTCTTCGCGACTGATGCGATCAAGCTCTCTTGTGAATTCTTGAACTTGCGCCATGGTCAATTGGCCATCAGCTACAGCAGCAGCCATTTTTTTGTCGAGTTCAGCCTGGGTGCCATCCACATCAGGCACTGCGGCCTGTGTGTCACCCATGCTTGATTCAATGGTGTTAGCCAGACGCTCGAGCTCAAGCGAAAGTGCGGCATGTTCGCCAAAGCTCAGACCACCCAACGCCCGATACTTAGCTTCTTGGTCAAGAATTCGATAGAACTCTTTTTTAAGACTTTCAGAATCTTTAACTGTCAACCGCCCCTGCATCACACCTTCAGTAATGCGCTGATAAAGCTCAGCTTGTCGTTTGGCCACATCGGGCAAAGCAACCTGCGTGTTTTTAGCCGAATTCTCCGTATCTTTTAAGAGCTTGGTCAAATCAAGGGCCAGAGCAATTGCGTCTTTGGCCTCAAGCCGACCCTGCGCGGCCACCCTGGCTGCCTGGAAGTCGGCGATGCGATTAAGTTCGCCTCGCAGCGCCTGAATTTCTTGAGCCGTTAGCTTGCCCGAGAGCGTACCCTGAGCGATAGCTTGATCAGCGTCTTGTTTCATCACTTGAAGGGTCTTTGCGGCAAACGAATTGTCGTGAATATCTTTTTCTACTTTGGTTGAAAGTCTCTCCAGCTCAAGGGCCAGTGAAAGTTTTTCTCTTTCGTCAATGATACCGTCTCCGGCTTTGAAGCCTTCTTGTTGGCCCATCACCCGGTTGTATTCGGCCATGGCGCTGTTGGCTTCTTCGATAGTCAACTTACCGGTGACGATACCAGCGGCGATACGTTTATCAATTTCGCCTCTACGCTTATCTAAGTCAGGAATATAAGAAATCTCGCGGTCTTTAACACCCCGAGTAACTCTGGTTGACAGCTGATTGATGCCTGCCACGATTTGCATGATCGCCTGGGCGTTGCTGCTTCCTTGAGCGGTGGCAGTCAGTGCGCTCAGCTCATTGGTCAGCGCGGCTTCATCTGCACTATTCAGTCTATCAGCAGCTTTAGCAGCAGCAATGCGTTTTGCCAGTTCAGTGAACGTAGCCTGCACGCCTGGCCAAACCGCCTGGCGATTAAAAGTGGAGCGATCAACAGATCCGCTTAACTTCTCCAGTTCCACCATCAGGTTTTGACCTTGCAGAGCATCTAATTCTCCGCCGGACTGAGTCCGCAAACTCACTTCTTTGGCGGTAGCTTGATCGAGCTGTTGTTTATAAACTTGAGCTTCGGTCAAAGTCATCAAACCATTTTTCAATCCCGTAGCAATTTCCCTATCGATTTCAGCTTCACGTCTGGAAACTTTAGCCGCAATATTGTTGCCGGCACCATCGCTTTCGATTTCGCTAACGGCAGCTTCGACCTGACCACCGAGTTTTTCTAAGTCGAAAGCAAGCGATAACTGTTCGTCTGCTGTAAGCGGTCTGGAAAGTTTGCGCAACTGCGTTTTTTTATCGGTTATAAGAGCAAACTGAGCTTTCAATTCTGTTGCTTCGGCGGCAGAAATTTTACCCGCTGTTGTACCTTCGGCGATGCGTCTGTCAATTTCATTTTGCCGCGAATCAATGGCCTTGAGGCTGAGCTGGCGCTCATGCACAGTGCGAGTGAGCCTTTGACTGAGGCGATCATAAGCAATCACCAGTCTAATATTTTCTGAGACAGTGACGTGGCCAGCGGCGTCTTTAGCGGCGTTGACGGCCTGGTTAATCTGTTCAAGCTCTGAGCGCACTTCATCAAATTCTTGCTTGGTCAAGCGGCCCTGAGCAAAAGCATCAGATAGTCTCTTTTGAATTTCATCACGTCTGGCGTTAACATCGACAAAGCCAGATTTGCGATCGCTCAAACTGGCTTCCATGGCCTTGATGATGCCGTCGAGATCGAACTGCAAGCGCAATGTTTCCCACAAGTTCAATTTGCTCTCAGTGGCGCTGAATACGGCCTCCTGATCAGCAACTCTTTGCAAATCTTTCTTGAAACTCTGAACTTGCAGTTGAGTCAGACGTCCGGAATTGTAGGCCTCGTTCAAGCGTCTTTCAATAGCGGCAAGACGCTTGTCGACATCACTTATGTTGCCGGCACCGGCCACAGCAATTAAGCTGGTGGTGTCAGCGGCGATGCCAGGATAAAAGGCACCAAGGGTGGTTGTACCAGCCAACAAGGCCGCAGTCAAACTTAAAAGTGAAGAGCGCTTCATACATTTCTCCGTATTTAAAGGCGTTCGTAAGACCGTTGCTTGCCACCGCGTTTAGACAGATGTCAAAAGCCAGGCTTGCCACAAAGTTTAAGATGCCTATTCTATTGCCTTTGTTCCAATTTGCATCAGTCCTTGAAGTATATAATTGAATGGTTAGCCTCAAGAGAAAAAGCCAATGAAGCGTAAACTCAGTGCCGGTGGCGGCTGGCAGGCAATCGCTTACTCTTTGATTAAGGCCAGAGAAGTTGGCCCTTGGCGTCTATGGCAAAAAATGCGATCAAAGAATGCCTGCAAAACATGTGCTCTTGGAATGGGGGGCATGAAGGGTGGCATGGTCAACGAAGCGGGCCATTTTCCTGAGGTCTGCAAGAAAAGTCTCCAGGCTCAGGTGGCCGATATGCAAGGAGCAATCTCCGCCGACTATTTTGATAAGCATTCTTTAGCTGATTTACTGCAACTGACGCCCAAAGAGGCCGAGCATCTCGGTCGGCTCACTTATCCGGTCATTCACACCAAAGGCGACAGTCACTTTCGGCCCACCACATGGGAACACGCATTAGGCGAGATTTCCTCATCGCTTAAAACCATCGCCCCTGACAGAGCAGCTTTCTATGCCTCGGGGCGCTCCTCAAATGAAGCCGCATTTTTACTGCAATCTTTTGCTCGCGTTTACGGCACCAACAACGTCATGAACTGTTCTTTTTATTGCCATCAGGCTTCTGGGGTAGCACTTAAAATGGTCTTTGGCACCGGCACCGCCACCATTGCATTAGACGATATTCCGCAGTCGGACCTTTTCATTTTAATTGGCGCCAATCCAGCTTCTAATCATCCTCGTCTGATGACTCAACTGGCCAATTTAAAAGAGCGCGGCGGTCACATTATCGTCGTTAATCCGGTAAAAGAGCTTGGCCTTGAAATTTTTCGCGTGCCTTCAAAACCTCTGTCGATGTTGATGGGCTCTAAAATTGCTGACTTATACGTACAACCTCAATCAGGCGGAGATGTACCATTTTTAGTGGGCGTGATCAAGAAATTGATTGAGCTAAATAAAGTCAATTATGATTTTCTCAAAGCCAATACCGACGGCTGGCAAGAAGTAATCGCTCAAGCGGAGGGCACCGACTGGCAAGAGATAGTCACCACCAGCGGTGTCAGCCTGGAAGTGATAGAAAAGACGGCGCAGTATATCTCCGGCAGTGACAAAGCAATTTTTGCCTGGGCGATGGGTCTGACTCATCATGCTTTTGGTGTAGACAATATTTTAGCCGTGTCGAACCTGGCTCTGATTACAGGCAATGTAGGCAAGGTGGGCTCAGGCATGCTACCGATTCGCGGCCACTCAAATGTGCAGGGCATCGGTTCGGTGGGTGTGGCACCACAATTACAACCACAAGTCAAAGACGCTTTAGAGAAGCTCTACAACAAGAACATGCCTGAATCTGCAGGCCTCGATACTTATCATATGATCGAAGCTGCCGGTGATAATAAAATCGATTGTCTCTTTGCTCTGGGAGGCAATCTCTGGGGCTCTAATCCTGACTCTAACTGGACCAGCGCTTGCATGCAGTCTATCGGCACCACTGTTTATCTTTCGACCAAACTGA
>Ga0163146_10008875_pt1 | contig 10598 bp, 14 predicted proteins | sample OliLakLV19MP7G1_FD_148648 | JGI IMG/M metagenome (GOLD analysis project Ga0163146, IMG submission 148648) | Freshwater microbial mat bacterial communities from Lake Vanda, McMurdo Dry Valleys, Antarctica - Oligotrophic Lake LV.19.MP7.G1 | ecosystem: Environmental > Aquatic > Freshwater > Lake >... | reverse complement strand
CTTAAAATTCTCTACGTAACTCTTGACAACTGCCGGGTCAGAGAATCCGCCCGTTTTACCTTCGGAACCCTTGCCCTTGGGCCGGTTGCTACGGTTCGCCTGGCCAGTCCTCGCGTTCAAGAGGGCAATCTCCGCACTTTCCTTCTCGGTAAGCTCCCGGACTTGCGGCTCAATCCATTCGCTCTCATTCATGTCATAGAGACCGCCGCCAACACTAAGATAACGATCCTTGCCGGACAGTGCACCACCCCCACCAACCATTGCAGAAAGAGCAGGAATCCCACCTTGGTTATACGCATCCATTTGACTTTGAGTGAAAGTGTCTGGATTTTGTTCCAAGAACTTCTTCACTGCCTGTTCTTTATTCCCGGGATTGGATTGAATTATTGATTGAAGCGCCTGAACAGCGCGGCCTGCACCGACAAGCTTTTCGTTGTCTCGTTTAAAATTCTGATTCTCAATAACATTGCCGGTTTCTGGATCAATTCTTGCTACGTCAGCAAAGTTTCCACCTGCAATCGCATCGTCAAGAGATTTTTGACGGCCCTGGTTATAGGTATTTTTATCGACACCCTGAACTCTTGCTGCAGAATCTGGGTCAAGACGCTTTATTGCCTCAACGTCGCCGGTCGCCAGTGCGCGACGAAGCTGCTCCGACGCAACGGAATCATTATAGTCACTCTCCATCTGCTGAACGGAGTTGAGGCCCATGAGGGCACGGCCAATATTTGCGAACCCGTCAGCTGCGTCCCCGCGAGTCCCACCCTTCGGAATGAAACCCATAAGACCCGAGAAAGCACGTCCAGCTTTTGATCCAAACGATTCAGGAGCGACAGGGCCAACCGGCCTGTTGGAAGGGCCAACCGGCCTGCTGGAAGGGCTAACCGGCCTGCTGGAATGGCTAACCGACCTGTTGAGGGAAACAGGTTGCTTGTTTCCGGAGCCGGTATGGTTCTTTGACGGGCTCGCCTCTTTTGGAGAGCCGCTACTCTGCTTATTCCGGTTTCTGACAGTACCGATAAGATAATCTGGAAAGCTCATTTTTAACCCCCAAACAGCTTGCCAAGGAAGCTTGCGTTCTTTTTCTGGGCCATAGTTTCAGCATGACCCAGGATGTTTTCATTCATAAAGTTACCCTCCGCCATATCCAGATCAGACTGTGCACCGGAAGCGTTCATACCCATGGATTGTTGGTTCATAAGGTTGGAAAGATAGTTTCCAAACGACCCTTGGGCCAATTGTGAGGCATTATCCTGGAATACCCTGCCAGTACCGCTTGAGCCCAGAAGACCTCTTGCAGCAGCATTGGACGCGACGCCACCCATAGCGGAGTTCAAGGTATCTTGATAACCTGAGGATTCTCGAAAACGGTTAAGCCCCTCTGCCCCGGAAGTGTCTCCCGGTTCGCCGGTTCCAAGCAGGCTTCCAACAAGAGAGTTGGCACGACCACCAGTCTCTGCGTATGGAGTAAAACGGTCAAGTACCGCCTTACGGGCGTCCAGATAGCCCTTTCCCATGCGCTTTACCGCACGGTTTGAACTGCCACCAAGGCCCAATGCTGATCCAAACCGCCTCCAACCGTCAGCACTACCGCCGCCGCCGCCGAACGGGTTGTTGCCGCCCCCGCCGCCGCCGCCGCCGCCGAACATCCCCATGATTGCAGAAAAGTCCATTATTCTAATTCCTATTTGTAAACAAACATAGCTTATTAACCAAACGGTTGCAATAGCGTCTATTTCTTCCAGTCATCACGGGAACCGGGGTAAAACCACCGTGCTACAGGGCCTTTGCGCATGTCCAGATGGATAAACGTCTTACCGTATCCAATGCCGGTGAACCCAAGGCTATCCGCAAGGTTTGACAGTATGTGTCGGTCATGTCCTTCAAGGCTTATGTCTGCCGCCAAGTCAAGATGCTGTGAGGCTTTTGCCCCTCCCACCTTCTCGTTGTGTATCTTGCAACGATGGCCGGAGTTTACCTTGAAAGGTTTTCCGACAAGAAACCGAAGCGCCTGCAGTTTGTCAAGGAACTGCTTGTTATGGACATACTGACCGCAATGAGGGCAGGCAAGCTCTGAGGGCGTAAAGTTAGGCCACCTATCCCGCCAGTAATCATTGGGGATAGGCGCCTTGGCGTATATGCCGTTTGGAAGTGCCATTACTATTTGAATACAGGGGTCTTGGTGAAGAATCGAACAACGGTGTTGACGATAGCAAGAATACCCATAATTGAGGCAATAATAATGTCAACATTGGTTGCAATCGTGTCAAACGATTCGCCAACCGAAGCTTCAGTGACGCCTGCAACTTCCGCCGCAGGGATGACGCCGGACGCGACACCAAGAGCAACGAAAAGGGTTACGGCCTGAATAACGAGGGTGCGCCAGCCGCGAATTGCAGCAAGAAATTGAGTCATGGTATAAGCTCCGAAAGGATTGCTGAGGGGTTCGGTAATTATACCAGGTTATCTGGATACGTCAACTACCTGCCGTAAGTAAGAAGGCGACCGCCAGTCATGTTTCCTGATCCGCTATTAGATACAAAACGGATAGCGTCGATAGGAGATGTTGAGCCAACAAACAGGTAATTATCGCTATTTGAGCCCGATATGATTTTAGGTCCGGTTAGCTTGCAGCCGAACACTGTCTGCATACCTGAGCGGGCCGCGCTAGAGGCAGTTGTATGCAGGTTTACGTTCGGCTCCGGATCGGTGGCGCCGCTGCCCACAAACCTTGTGTAATCTGAAGCTCCACTAAAGAAAGTTGCGCCATTATCAACGCTTACGACAAGCGCTGTTGCGGCTGAAACTGATCTTGTCATGTCAATGCACACGACCATTATATCATCGTATGCAGAAAGGCCGGTAACAGTGCGCGTTGCAATAGGAGAGGCGACAGTAAAGTCCTCTACGAGAACCCAAGCCCCGCCGCCGCCTGATCCGTTGGCGGCTGATGTTAGCCTACCCTTGGCGTCTACTGTGATATTGGATGATGTATATGAACCGGGACTAACAGCGGTATCAGCAAGTGATAGAGTTATGTTACCAGCGCTCAAGGCTGCAGGAAGCGGTAGAATCTGGCCTGCTGTGCCACCGATGGTGCGAGCAAGTAGGGCCGCAAGGGCTCCGTCTACCGTGTTTATATCATTCTGAACTTTAACAACGGATTGCACAAGGTCCACGAGATTGCGCCATTGCCGCGCGAAAAAGTCTGTTGCCCTGCCGCTTTTGTCTGTGATTTCAGCGTAAGCAATAGGGCCAATCCGCTTTTCATTAGGGGTTGGAGGAGTGGCCATCAGCTATCCCCCAGCAGGACCTGAAGAGTTTGAATACGGCGCAAAGAGCCCTCATCCTGAATCTGGTAAACACGGCCCGGCGATGTGACGGACCCAAGGTCATAGAACATGACGTTGGCGTTCCGAACACCCGGAACCGTGCTGACTGTCTGGTTAGCGGACCACGTTGAACCTTCATCATCGGAATAGCGCAGATTTACGTTGCCGCCACGTCTGCCAATCGAACCGAAAAGCTGTACCTCCGGATTAGAAATAAAACCACGTTCCTGACTTTCGAGACGGCCCGTCGAAATGAACGTATTGGTCCTGAAGCTATCATCAAAAATAGATTCAGGGTTCACAATGTTCAGGGCGTTGCCAAACATGGTGGAGGCATAATACTTGTCATTCCACCGGACATGGAACTGAGCGTTCCAGAAAGGAAAGTCCGCTGTTCTCCATTCCGTCCATTGGCTGGTCATCAGGTCATATACAAATGTGCCACGGCCCCGGATATGAATACCGTAGAAAACGTGTCCATCAATGTCATACGGGAAAGCATTAATTGCCAATGGCTGCTCCGGAAACACTCCGGTAGCCCCAACAATAACAACTTCCTCCTCATGAACTCTTATCACGGTGCCGAACCCCAAATCGGTTCCAATGAAGACCGAATGTTCGTTCTGGACAAAGATGTATTCCGCAACCAAACCGCCAACAGAAACGACATTGAAATCAGATACACGGATAGCGCCAATGCCGCCCATGACTGACGTAACATTACCGTCTGAAACCCTGATGGTGTCTGAGGCTGCCACACTACTACGTTGTCCTGTTTACTCTGACTTTGCTACCTAGCATTGCTGTAGTAGTCCACGCAACGCCGCCATTGGAGCTAAAAAGGTCAATCTGCCAGGATGGTGTTGCAGACGGTGAAGTATCTGCACCATTGCTCACCGCAAGGGCTGAGTCAACAAAGCCGGGCTGAACTGTAGCGCCACCTGTGCCAAAGACAGAGCGCCGCGTGAACAGTGACACAGAGTCTATGCGAGTGATGCCGCGAGGAATACGCTCAAGCCCATATTCGCTGGCAACTGGAATATTAAGGCCGCCCGTGAGTGTTCCGGCTCCGGAAATGACTGCCCCGGTTACTGTAGTCGTGAAGACAAGGGCGTTACCAGCAGTACCGGGAAGAACGGCGACCATGCGTCCGATTGCGCCCGGAAGCGGCTCTCCTGAGCAGTCAGGGTTGATTACAGTTCCGGTGCCGTAGAGTGTTCCAATACCGGGACCAAAGTTGATCGCCGCAAGAAGGTTACTCATGGTAGCGTCTGTGTCAACACCAATCAGAATATCATTCGCGGCTGCAAGCGTTGTGCGGAAACGGTAGGTTGTCGGTCCTACTCTCACGTTCTCATCGTTCAGCGGATTGGCCGTCAACTCGAAGGTGCCGCTGGCTGAAGTTAGCTGTGCGAATACAAACGTGTCATCACGGCCACTCTTGTCTATAGACTGGAAGCCAAAGAAGCCATCATCCGTCACAAGAGCGGTTGCGATTCCGCGAATACTGACGATCCTGCCAGCGCTGGACTGGTCGATTGTAAAGCCATTATCCCATCCAATTAGAAGTTGGACGCTGGCAAAACTTGGGTCTCCCGCAACATCACGTGGGAAAGCAGTAGTAATAGGCGTGTATTCGGCGATGTAGCGGCCAACTCCTACCGTAAACCTGGCCTCATCCATCCAGCCACGGAAAGAATCAGTAAGGGTTGAAGAACCGCTTTGGACTGCAGAGACCGACATGACGGAAGTGGCATTAAAGTATGTTGCACTGTCAGCAGTGGCCGGGCCAACGCGCACGCCATCAATGAACAGACGATTGAAGCCTCCGGTGCGCGACACGGCTATACTGTATTTCCGCCAACGGACCGGGCTAAACGGGAAGTCATGGACAACGACTACCGTTCCGGTCGTGCCATCCGTAGAGTATTCAAAGCCGAGGAACGTGTTGCCGCCAGACTCATACAGGAACAGGCGCCATGAACGCTGGTTTGTAGCGTTTCTCCACTTGGCCATAAGGGTTTGGGTAGCGCCAGCAGTTGGAACCGTATCCCACCGGAAGTTGCCTTCTGCAGTAAAGGCGCCAGACCCAACTTCAAGGCCAGCAGAGTCGGGCACCGAAAAGCCTTCATCACCCGACAGGAGCGATTGACCAACACCATTATTAAACGTGCGGCGGGCCACATAAGGCCATTGGGCAGCAGAAGAATCAGAGTTAGGGCGAAGCAGGTAATTGGCTACACCGCCCGTAGGATACCATGTATTCTGGAAGGCAGTTGCTGTGCTTTTGACGGAAAGGTCAGTAAAGTAGAAATCCTTTCCAGCAACAGCGACACCGCTGTTCTGGCCGCGTGGAACGATGATAGCAATAGTTCCGGGGATGACAAGAGCACTTACACTGAGTAGTGTAATACCTGCCGCGTCCCTGATTTGAACCACCCCGCTACCATTGCCCATAAGAACACGAAATTCCAGGAACTTCCATTCTCCGGAAGTTATGATAATATCTGTAGTTTCAGCAATGACTGTTCCTGATGAGTTACGGAAAGCAATACGTCCGGTTGGCTCGACATTGAAAGAGCACAACAGCACGTTACTTGAGTCATGCAGGCGAATTTGAGCAAGGTTTGACACAGACGGAAGGGCTGGAAGGTAAAGAGCTATTGCAAGGAATATCTCGCCAATAGCAGACCCCTGAATGTTGCCGCGCAGGTCTCCGGTGGTTCCGGTGGTACTGATATAGAAAGCTTTCTGTCCGGTGCGGGCCCCAAAGGATGGTATTACAACCTGAACGCCGCCGGAATTGGCTCCGGTTGGCACCGCCGCCCAAGGGCCAAGCATACCGTTTACTTCGCCATCACCCACTACATAGCGGTCAGCAGCATCAACAAAAACCAAGCTCATGTAACGGTCCTCAAGCGAATTTCTTCTTCAATGTTATGGGGCGTCAGGCGTTGGCCAGAATTATCGCGTCCGATCCCCTTATCGTCGATGAATATCACACGATCCTCAAGAACCAAAGCAGTTCCCGGGATAATTCCATAACTCATTTGACGTCCCTGGATTGGGGCGAATGGTGTATCCGGGTCGCCTGTAGCGCTGAATGGCTCTATCGTGGAGCGACCAAGAGCCCAGAATATAGAGCCAACGGTCACAACCTGAAGCACTTCATCCGGCTCGGATTCAGCCTCGAAGAATACCTCTACCCAGTATTCAGCAGGACGGATTGCATACATACGCTGGCTGGCGGCAACAGAAATAATCACATATGCAGAAACGATTGTGACGGAAACCGCTGATTGAGACCCACCCTCCGGAACAGGGACGGGGATAAGAAGGTGAAGGCCACCGTTGGCAAGTGTACCACCGCCCCATGTAAGGTTGGCGGAAGTCTCTGTTGTGACAATCGAATCACCTGCCACACCCGCAACAATTGCTTGAACGGAAAGGCGGACGCCAGCAACACGACGCACTTCTACGTTAGGGTTTGCGATCAGGGCTGAGGAATAGGTTCCACCCGGAGTCCCTGTTGCACCGATTGCCGCACCAAGGTTCTGAAGCGAACCAAGAGTTGTCAGACCGAGAAGCACAAGCCACGGATTCGCAATCGTTCCAGCCGGGCTTCCAGCGTTTACGCCAGAAGCAACAAACTGATAGTAAACAGAATCAACGCGCACCACATCGGTAGCAACCGGATTGGCAGTTGCGTCAAGGTTTCCAACCGCCTTGCTAAGCCCCTCATAGTAGAAAAGCGTGTTTCCGTCCGCAAGCCATAGACGGGCGACACCGGGAGAGGCTTGATATGTCATGGAAACCGGGCCGGGATTTGAGTTCATGGCCCCGACAATCGGTATGGAAGTAGTTCCATTCCAACGAAATAGCTGATTACCAGAGGCAACAAAAAGGTCACCACCCAGAAACCCCGGCTGCGAGAAGTTCCCCCGCATTGGACCATTACCGAACGTGCGGAAGAAGTCTGTTCCCGGACGGGAAACAAGGGCTGTATCGTCAATAGTTGAAGACGGATCACCCTCGAAGAATCGGTTCAGCAATTGCAGTTCAACACTGCCGGTGTAGTCCCGAGTGTATGTGCTGCGAGTAAGGGAAACCTTCTCTTTGGGCATTAGTAGTAGGCGCCCGTATCGCTATTTGTTGCAAGGCTGGAATCCCATAGAATGTCAGGATCAGCGCTACTGTTTTCTGACAAATAGCGTCCAGTGTGGCGGGACCGGATAGACTGGTAAATCTCTGACGTAATTGGGCTTATTTCCTTACCGTACCGAGGATTGAGGCGCATCGCCAGTTCAATGACAAACATATCATCAAACTCATCCGGGAATGGGATACTTTGCAGTTGCGTCAAGGGGGAGACACGTATCCATTCAGCAAGGTCACGCCGGAACATAATGCTGGTGTTCTCAAGGCTGGTGGAGAGAACAAGAACAGGGTTTCCAAGGATATTATTTCCATTGCCATTCAATGTCAGCGGGAAAGAGGCCAGGCTACCCAGAACGTCAATGAATGTAAGTCTTGCGCCATCACCCGGCGACGGTGGAAGCAGGAGGGTTCTGGCAGCGTCCGACAAAAGATTGACGTAACAATTCTGTGGAACGGCCCGATTGTCCATGAATGGAGTAAAGTTCTTCAGCGTAATGCCGCGCTGCTCTCGCACTGCCGCTACGTTACCCAGCCAGATTGTCTGCACTGCAGGTCGGATATGACGTGAAATAATGCCATTCAGGATTGGCAGGGCTTCAGCAATCTGCGCATCAGACGGGGGGCGGTTGATATCCAGAATCTGGCTCTCCCGGAATGACCGGGTAATAATATCAGAGAGAGTTGACATTCAGTTAGCCTTCAACATCAGTGTATGTTGTAATTTTATTGTCAAGAGACCCTACATCAATGCCGTATTGTGCGCAACCCATACGAAGGGCCGCAACCAAGGCGGCTTTACCTGCTGTGGCACCCATGTCCAGCGCACCTAATGCTATTTCGGAGCCGGACCCAGACGAATATACGTGATCGCCAGGAACAATCGTGAAACCGCTTGCATCGCAAAGGTAAACCGCTTCTGAAGTAAAGGCTATTCCGAACATATTTTCCGCCTCATCCATATCATATGGAATCTCCATGTCGTGCTCTACCCATTCCCGAAAAAGCTTTGCGTCAATAACTGAGCCAGCCATAGCGCCCATTGTTGTTTTTCCGCGATAAATCTTGCAGGCGGCATAAAGGTGCTTGCCATCAACAGTGGCGGAGCGATCAGCCGCCATTACACCATCACGATAAACGATAATAGTCATACATACCCCGAATTTTACTCTGAGGGTTTACCATATCCCGGTATTGATCCAGTCTCAACAGCCAGCTCAAACAATTTACGTGGAGAATAATTGGCATGGATTTTATGGCCAGCCTTGCGGAGCGCCATAATCAGGGAAGCCTTGCTATGACCGGCCCATGAATCGGGGCTATCCGGCAATGGGGGCGCACCGGGTTCCACAACCTTGTCTCGGTCGTCGTAACAAAACCAACCTTCCGGAACCTCCTCAAGTGAGTTGAAGATAGCAGAACTACCGCCCGGACCGTAATACCATGCTGGCCAACGAATAACCTGATTAAAAGCCATCACTGTCACCACCGTTAATTTGACCCAAACAAAGCCCAACAAATAGCAATACCATTGCTAGCCATGAGCAAAACCCAAAAAACCAAAATTCCCACATAATACCCTCGAAAGATTAAACGTCTATCAGGAGCCCGAAAAGGGTTGTCTCTCCCGCAACACCATCCTCAAGGACTCGTATCCAGTAAAGCCCGGCTGAGGCCGTATCCTTGATAAAAACATGCCCGTCAGACTGCACCTGAGGATTCATGGAAAGAACACTGTTTGCGTTAGTCGGGGCGCCTGAGGCGGTGACGCCAATCTGCCAGGATCGACTCGTTCGGTTACGAATCTGCAGGTAATTCGGGTTTGTTGCAACCAGCGTCCACCCTGCCTGAGGACCAATATTAACGCTTGAGGTAGTAAGAGCCATGGGATTTTTCCTTGGTCAGAATGGAACAGTCAAGGATTACTTTACTGTTGGGGTTGTGTCAACTCGTTTCATTTTTCGGTTCTATTACAACTGCAATCAAGGCGGGCCCCTATCTTCCGGGCTTCGTGTTTGTCTTTATACGATTGGCTTCGGCGTCTGCGTCCTGAGACTTTGCGCCGTATAGCCCTAACGTTTTAACGGCCGCGAAGAAAGCTTCCATTTCGGGGCCTAGCAAGTCTGCCCTGCCCCCTGACGCGTCTATTTTCCTGTACGCCAGGCGTATGGCGCGCAGCGCATCGAGGGAGTATCCGTTTGCGTCAACCGCTCCGGGCGTAAAATTGAGGATTTGCGGCGGCGTCAGCGCATCAGCTGCGCTCCTGTACGCTTCCAGAATGATTTGCTGTAAGTCTGTATGCAGCTCGAACATGAGCCGGTGAGACTCGATTGGCCGGGTGGTTTCCACCATCGGCACACTTGGTGTTACAAAGACGGTCATATTGGTGTAAATCCTCCATAGATTGCCAGAGTGGAGCTGCTCCAGCCGGTCATGGTCTGGGTCGCGGGCATAAGAGCAGCTGTGCGGTCCTTGAATACCGAGCTTAGGGTATTATTATGAACGGGCACTGACGAGTGAATCCGTACGTCAAGACTGCTAAAACTCAGCATATAATTTATCTGATCGGCGACATCGCCGATGGCCACGGGGTTAGACACAGCGACCAGAACGGATTGGTTCAGTGCAACGTAGTATAATTGCCCGGCGACCAGATTGACGTTCGTTGTAGTCACCTCGTGCACACCGGCAACCGTGTTGGCATCAACGGCGCAATCGGTCAGTAGTGTCCCGGTCGCGCTGTAAATCCCGACAAAGACATTTGCCGCCGTTGTGTTGGCCCTCACCCACCAAACTCGGTTGATTGTCACGTTTGAGCGGGCGGTGAACGCGATCAGATAATCCCGGTTTATATCCCCCGAGCTGGCGTTATTGCTAATGTACATTCTGCGCAAATTATGAGGCACCCCAGACGGGTACGGCAGATTGCCGCCGCTGCCCGCTGGAAAAACAGATTCCCAAGTACTCATCCTTCAAACGCCTTCCATCCGATTGCCCCTCCGGCGAACACAAATCCGCCAGAGGTGTTTTTTCTTGATACGGTCATATCTTGTGCAAGTCCCTCTACTAACTCACCGTTTCTCGCGATTGTCAACAACACAAGGTTATGTC
>Ga0163146_10008848_pt1 | contig 10619 bp, 10 predicted proteins | sample OliLakLV19MP7G1_FD_148648 | JGI IMG/M metagenome (GOLD analysis project Ga0163146, IMG submission 148648) | Freshwater microbial mat bacterial communities from Lake Vanda, McMurdo Dry Valleys, Antarctica - Oligotrophic Lake LV.19.MP7.G1 | ecosystem: Environmental > Aquatic > Freshwater > Lake >... | reverse complement strand
CGAGAGCTTCGCAATCATTCGATCCTATCTCTCGACTCTGCGTAAACAGGGCCGCAACGTCTTCCACGCACTGATCTCTGCTTTCCTAAATAAAATCCCAGATCCCTTAGCGACGTGAATAGTTACGCCAAGAGAAAGTAACCAAAGAGAAGGCCACCCCAACGAACCGCCACTATCGTGGTGTCCCTGCGCTGCTCGGCCATCGCGGCGGCTGCGGAACTCGCTTCCGCCATAAAAGCATGGCGGAAGCTCAGACAGTCCTCGCCGGCACCCCCGCGCCGGCCTGTGGCTGCTCGGCGGTTCGCAAGGGGGAAAGACCGCTGAGCCCTGTCGGGCTTGGCTTAAGGCTTAAGTCTGGAGAGGCCTTTGTATTGCCTCTCCCCTGCAAACCGCCGAGCAGCACAGGCGTGGACGGGGCTTTCGGCGAGGACTGTCTGAGCGTCCGTCATCCGCTGATGACGTACGCGAGTTCCGCAGCCGCCGTCCATGCCGAGCAGCACAGGGGCACCGCGCAAGCGGCGGTTTGCCGGGGCGGCCTTTTCTTTGGTGACTTTCTTTTGGCCGAACAAAAAAAAGTTACCAGCCGCCGGGCTGCCCCGGCTCACTCCCGCTCCGCCAGCTCTAAAATCACCGAGTGGCCCGGAGCCTGCCCGAGATACACCCCGCTCACGCGACGCGGCGAAGCTCGACCGCGCGCTGCTCATCTTCGTGGAGATCGTGCTGGATCGCACGACGCCGGATGTCTTCGACGCCTTTGCGAAGGCCGTGCGCAAAATGCCGGAAGTCCTCGAATGCCACATGGTGGCCGGCGGCTTCGATTACCTGATCAAGGCGCGCGTGAAGGACATGGCGGCCTACCGCGCCTTCCTCGGCGATTCGCTGACGAACCTGCCGGGCGTGCGCGAGACGCACACCTACGCCGTGATGGAGGAAGTGAAGAACAGCCTGAAGCTGGCGCTTTAGCGTAGCGCCGGCGGCTCAGGCTTCGGCCTGAAACCCGACTACCGTGATGCCATGCACGCACACGGCCTCGTCCTCCGGCGCCGCGCCGCCGCTCGCGCCTGCCGCACCGAGGATGGTCCCGTCGGCGCCCCGGATCAGCACGCCGCCCGGCTGTGGCAACAGCTTGCCGCCGGCCGTGTGCGCCAGGGCGAGCAGGAAGTTCGGATTGTCCTTCGCGCGCGCAGCAAGGCCGCGGCCGGAGGTGCCCATGCCCACCGCGCCCCACGCCTTGGCCCGGCTCACGTCGATGCGGAACATGCTGGCGCCGTCCTCGCGCTGCGCGGAGATGATGTCGCCCGACGCATCGACCACCACCACACCGAGCGGCCGTGCCTTCATTTCCCGCGCCTTCGCGAAGGCGGCCTCGATGATCTGGTTGGACTTGCTGCGCGTGAGTGCGGTCATGGGGTCTCGGCTGTCAGGGGCAAATGCAGCCCCGAAAATAGCGCAAGCCAGCGTCCGCATCAAACCCCGCGCCGCGCCGCGTGACGGCCACGGTGATTTCGTTGAAAATACACCCTGCAAACGGCGGGGGCAATGCTCCAGAGCCCCAGCACACCACCACGCCCGCATGCCTCCCCGCCTCCCCGTCCACGACGCCCAGGCTCCGCCGCCCGGCCAGATCAACCTCGATCACGTTGCGCACTTCGTCCCCGACGTGGACGCCGGTTCGGCCGCCTTCGAGGCGATGGGCTTCACGCTGCCGCCGTTTTCGCTGCAGAAGCACCGGCTCGCGCCTGGCGGCCCGGTGGTCCCGGCGGGCACGGGCAACCGCACGATCATGTTCCGCGCCGGTTACGTGGAAATGCTGGCGCCCGTTTCGCGCGAGACCCTCGTGGCGCAGCAGTTGTGGACCGCCATCCAGCGCTACACCGGGATCCACCTGATCGCCTTCGGCACGCCCGACGCCACGGTGGACCATGCCCGCCTCGCGCGTGAAGGCTTCGGCCCGCAACCGACGGTGGCCCTGCAGCGGTCGCTCGGTACGCCGGAAGGCGAAGGCACCGCGCGCTTTGCCGTAGTGCGCGTGCCGCCGGGCACCATGCCCGAGGGTCGCATCCAGTACTGCCAGCACCTCACGCCCGAAATGCCGTGGCAGCCGCGCTGGATGACGCACGCCAACGGCGCCGTCGGCCTCGCCGCCGTCATCCTCTGCGTCGCCGAACCTGAAGAGGCCGTTGCCCGCTACGCGCGTTTCAGCGGGCTGACGCCGATGCAATCGAACGGCGTACCGCTGATCCAGACGCAGCGCGGCCAGTTCCTGTTCCTCACGCCGGTGCAAACGACCCGCGTCTTCGGTGTCATGCCGCCCGCGCTGCCATGGATCGCGGGCTATGTCATTGCCACCCACGACATCGGCGCCGCGCGCGCCGCCTGCGTCCGTCACCACATCGAAACCATCGACCTGGGCGCGGGGCGCTTCGCCGCCGTGACACCGCCCGCAGTCGGCGGGATCATCGTCTTCCAGCAACTCGGCTCGCCTGCGCGCGCCCTTCTTTAGAAGCGAACATGAAACAGTCTTTCGACGAAACCTTTGACGTCATCATCGTCGGCTTCGGCCTCGCCGGTGGCGTCGCCGCCATGCACGCCCACGACGCGGGCGCCCGCGTGCTGCTGATCGACAAGAACACCGTGCCCGGCGGCCTCTCGATCTGTTCCTACGGCGCCGTGCGCAGCGCGCACGATCCCGACCAGGCGTTCACCTATCTGCAAGCAACGAACGCCGGCCGCACGCCGGATGACGTGGTGCGCGCGCTGGCGGAAGGCATGTGCGGGATGGAAGCGACCGTGCGCGAACTGGGCAAGATCAACAATGCCCGCATCCTGACCTCGGTCGAGGAGAACGCCGAGCGCGAGAAGGCCGGCGATCCGTACCGGCGGCAGATCCGCGCCAACTATCCGCTGCCGGGTACCGACACTTTCTATCACACGACCGTCACGGACGTGCCCGGCTTCGACGCGCGCAAGGAGTATCCGTGGGCGAACGGCGCGCCCGGCGGCCCCAAGCTGTTCCGCATCATCCACGACCACCTGCGCAAGCGCAGTATAGAACCGCGCCTGGGGGTTGCCGCACAGCGGCTGATCGCCGATCCGGACACGAAAACCGTGCGCGGCCTCACCGTCACCGCTGGCGGCAAGGAGTACGCCATCGAGGCGAAGCGCGGCATCGTGCTGTCCTGCGGCGGCTTCGAAGGCAACGCCGCGATGAAAGCGCAGTTCCTCGAAGCCATGCCGGTGCTGAACGCGTCGGCCCGTAACAACACCGGCGACGGCATCCGCATGGCGCAGGACCTTGGCGCGGCGCTCTGGCATATGTGGCACGTGCACGGCGCCTACGGGTTCCGCCATACCGACGCGGACTACCCGTACGGCATCCGGGTCAAGCGCTTCCCCGACTGGTTCCCCGGAGAGGAAGACAAGGTGCGTCTGAAAATGGCGTGGATACTGCTCGATGCCGACGGCCGGCGCTTCATGTCCGAGTACCATCCTTACACGCAGGACACGGCCGTGCGTCCGCTGCAGCACTATGATCCCGTGAAGCAACGCGCACCGCGCAACCCGGCGTTCATGATCTGCGACGAGGCCGGCCGCAGGATGTATCCACTGGGCAAGGCCGCCTCCAACGACAAAGGCCTGCGCTACGAATGGAGCGACGACAACCTAAAGGAAGTCGAGAATGGCATCCTCAAGCGCGCAGAAACGGTGTCGGGGCTTGCGGAACAGCTCGGGCTGGATCCGGCGACTGTGGTCGCCAGCGTCGAACGCTGGAACGCGCAATGCGCGGCGGGCCGCGACACCGATTTCGACCGCCCGGCGGGATCGATGCAGCCGATCGCCGAGCCGCCGTTCTACGGCTCGACCATGTGGGCGACGATCTCCAACACGCAGGGCGGCCCGGTACATGACGCGCAGTGCCGTATCGTCGATGTCTATGGCGCACCCATCCCGCGCCTCTACGCGGCCGGTGAGCTCGGCAGCTCGTTCGGCCACCTATACCTCTCGGGCGGCAACATCGCGGAATGCTTCGTGACCGGCAAAATTGCGGGCCGCAATGTCGCCGCCCATTGAGGTGCGCCATGACCGACCCCAACCTCAACCCTTACGCCGCCCCCAACAGCCCGGTCAGCGACCCGCCGTCGCCGGCGGACCACAAACGGCCCAAACTGGTGTGGGTGATCGTCCTGTTCTCGCTGTTCGGCGTCGTCACCGGCACGCTCACGACGGTGATGATGGCGCAGGGACAGTTCCCCGCGGTCAGCGAAGCGCAGGAACAGTTCATGGACAGCATCCCGCGCTGGCAGCACGGCATCAGCCTGGGCGCGATCGCCCTGTACCTGACGGCAGCGATCCAGCTCTTCCGCATGAAGGCCTCCGCCTTCATGCTCTATCTCGTGCAGTTCGGCCTGAGCATCCTGATGTTCTTCGTGCAGCTCGCCAACTCCTACTACCGCGAGGTGATGCAGCATGGTTTCATCCCGCTGCTGATCGGCTGGGGCATTTCCATCGCGATCATCGCCTACTGCTGGCGACTGAAGCGCCAGGGCCGGCTACGCTAGTGGTTGCCGTGAAGCCTTATGGCAGCGCCAACTCGCCCCCGGGGCATACGCAGCCTCCGCGCGGCCGCCCGGCGGCCGTCTCGCGTCCCGTGACTTCGTGCTTAACGGCGCCCTCAGCGGCGCGGACATCCTTGCCGTCCATCCACTGGCGTGCACGGAACGGGGCGCGCTTGCGCGAATCCGCCGTATGAACACGACCCGCCGCACGCTGCTCACCGGCGCGGCCGCGCTGACGGCTTACACCCTGCTCGTTCCGCCCTTCGCGCGCCGCGCGTGGGCGCAGCCGCGTTTCAGTGCCGATCCGTACACTCTCGGCGTCGCCTCCGGCTCGCCGCGCTACGATGGCGTGGTGCTGTGGACGCGCCTCGCCCCGCAACCGCTGAATGCCGACGGCGGCATGCCGGCGGCAAACGTCGAGGTGCGCTGGGAGATCGCGCACGACGAAGCCTTCCGCAAGCTTGCGGGCAAAGGTGTTGCCACCGCGTCTCCCGACTTCGGGCACAGCGTGCACGTCGAGGCGAATGGCCTCGCGCCGGGCCGCTGGTACTGGTACCGCTTCATGGCCGGCGACGCCGTCAGCCCCGTCGGCCGCACGCGCACCACACCGGCGCCCGACGACGCAGCCCCCCGCCTGCGCTACGCCTTCGCCTCCTGCCAGCAATACGAGCAGGGCTACTACGCGGCCTACCGCCACATGCGCGAGGAGGACCTCGACCTCGTCGTCTTCCTCGGCGACTACATCTACGAATCGTCGTGGGGCCGCGACCACGTGCGCAAGCACGCCACGCCGGAGCCCTACACCCTCGCCGACTACCGTATCCGCTACGCCCAATACAAGAGCGATCCGGACTTGAAAGCCATGCACGCCGCCGCGCCCTGGCTCGTCACCTGGGACGACCACGAGGTAGACAACGACTACGCGAACGACCGCAGCGAGCGCCTGGAAGCAAACTTCCTTGCCCGCCGCGCCGCCGCCTACCGCGCCTATTACGAACACATGCCGCTGCGGCGCGCGGCCCTGCCGAATGGCCCTGACATGCGCCTGTACGACCGCTGCGCTTGGGGCGCACTCGCCGAGTTCTCCGTGCTCGACGACCGGCAGTACCGTTCACATCAGGTCTGCCCGCGGCACGACCGCGGTGGCGGCTCCAACGTCGTCGGCGACCAGTGTCCGGAGCGGTTGGATCCCAAACTCACGTTGCTAGGCGCCGAACAGGAACGCTGGCTGACGGACGGACTCGCCGCCTCGCGCGCGCGCTGGAACCTGATCGCACAGCAGACGCTGATGGCGCAGCTCGACCGCACCGCCGGCCCCGGGCAGACCTTCTGGACCGACGGCTGGGACGGCTACCCGGCCGCGCGCCGCCGGCTGCTCGACTTCATCGCCACACGCAAGGTCGCCAACCCGGTGGTGATCGGCGGGGACGTGCACTGCACCTGGGTCGCGGACCTCAAGCCCGATTTCGACGACCCGAAGTCGCCGGTGGTGGCCACGGAGTTCTGCGGCACCTCGATCACCTCGCAGGGCGCCGGCGCCAAGCAGGTTGCCGCGGCGATGGACGAAAACCCGCACCTGCGCTTCGGCGGCCCGAAGCGCGGTTACCTCAGAATGGACGTGACGCCCGACCGCGCGACGGTAACGCTGCGCGCGCTGGACACGGAAAAGCGCGCCGACAGCGGCATTTCAACCCTGGCGACGTTTGCCGTGGAGAACGGCAAACCGGGTCCACAGAAAGCCTGACTGCATGCGCGCCGCGTTGCCGATACTCCTGCTCGTATCCGCACTCGGCGGCTGCGTGGGCAAGGACGAGATCGTCGGCTCGCCGGAAATGCCCGCCGGCTGGGGCCGCACGGTCAGCCCGCTCCTCGGGTGTCCCGATCTCGCCGGCCGCTACGCGTGGCCGCCGGCAGCCGGCCACCCCTTTGGCTACCTGCCCAGCCTGCGCAAGGACAAGTTCGGCAGCTTCCTGGAACTGCCGCTGTATCGCGAGGCGCATATCTGGGCGGAAGGCCCGGGGCGCAAGGCCGCGCATGAGCTGACCCTCCGCACCCGCATGATCAACCGCGATCCCCGCGTACGCATCGCCCCGCTGACCACGGAGTGGGGCTACCGCATCTTTTCCGACTACGCCTGCAAGGGCGGCGCGGTGGTGCTGCCCGAAGAGGAATTGCCGCAGCCCGGTGCGCCGGAGTGGTTCGGCGGCACCAAGGTGACCGTCGGCGCGCTCCTGGCCGATGGCTCGCTCGCCGTCGGCCAGTGGGTGCGCGCGTCGGGGCGCACCAGTTCCTTCGGCTGGGGCGAACAGAGCTGGTTCACTTACCGGATCGAGGACCGCGTGTGGTGGTACTGGACGCGCCTCGCGAAGGTCGGCACCACCGGCGCCAAGCTGCCGCCCGATGACGCCGCATTGCGGACCGACGGCGCTGCGGCGCGCTAGCCGCTGCCGTCTAGCGGTACTTCGCCGCCGTGATGAACTGGCCGAAGGACTCGCACCAGACGATCACCGTGTTGTAGCGGGCCACGTCCACCGGCTCGGCGAATGCCACGAGAAAGTTATCGAAGGTCTTCACGTCCCCCACGCGCAGCATGTCCTTCTTCAAGCGTTTGAAGTCGGCCGCCGTTTCCACGAATTCTGACGACAGGTACAGCTTGTAGTCCGGCCCCGGCGCCAGCCGCCCCTGCAGCGCGATGCTGCGCAGTCCCACGGAAACCGTGCCCTCGCCCCAATGGAGCGCGTCGCTGTCCTTGAGGTCGCGCCGGAACTGCCCCTTGAACATCGCCTGGCCGGACACCGCGGCAATCTCGGCGGTGGACGGGGCGTCCGGCGCGGTGAGGATGGGCAGCAGGTAGATGCCGGCGGCAAAGCCGACCGCCAGCGCGAGGCCGTGCGAGGCGATGAGGAGGAGGGTTTTCTTCATGATTCCAGAGTGGGTTGAATCACCGGCGCAATCCTAACGCCTGCCAGGTCGAGGCGTTCACTTTATCGGATGAGGTTCCGTGATGGGTTGGGCGTCATTGCGACCTAGATATGGCTACTTGGAACGAAATACCGAAGTTCTGTGGAAGTGCATGAACGGCTCATGTTGGCTCGTAAGAGTAACCCTCATACCAGACTCGATTCGCAGTTGCTGTGGGCTGGAGAGAAGTGGCGACAACGAAATAAGCCCTCCTGGGCAAAAGGTGATCAACCCGGCGTCGAACGCTCTATCGAGGTTTGGTGTGAGAAGCAGTCCATTAAATGGATTCAGGCGCTCCGCATTGTTGCAAGCCCGCCAAGGCTTGATGTGCGAGGCAACAAGAAGCCCTGTGTCCTTGTAGCCAGTAACCGCGCAAGCCTTCCAATAAGCTATGAGTTTCTGGCGGAACGTGCCTTGGCCGATTCGACACTTGACGAGGTCGTGTCGCTCGGTTGGGCTGACAGTGGAGTCGTCAAGGATGGCATCTATGTCTGTCTCGACATAACCCAGATCACCGACACGGAACTGGCCTCCCTCAATCTCAAACCTGCTAACTTCCATGGAGAATGGAACTATGCGGTGTTGCCGAATCGTAAGAGAAGTTAATCATGTTAGTGTTGCGCGATGCCTAAACGCCGGTATCTGCTTAACCGGCGACCGTAGATTCTCATAAAATGAGGCTGCACCATCATGTTGACGCCATCGTAACCAGGTTTCCGTCGCATCACCGATGCCTGCGGCGCCACCGGACGCATACACGCCCCGCCTCACTCCGCCCCCGCTGCCGCCCGCACCACCTGCCCCAGCGCCGCGACCCCACGCGCGATGGCCTCCGGCCCGACAGTGCTGAAGCATAGACGCAGCGTCGCACGATCGGGCGTGCCGGCAAAGAAGGGCGCGCCGGGCACGAAAGCGACGCCCGCGGCCAGCGCGGGTTCCAGCAGCGCCTCCGCATCCAGCCCGCGGTTCAGGCGCAGCCACAGGAACATGCCGCCGGCGGGCGCTTGCCACTGCGCGTGGCCGTCCAGGTGCACGTGCAAGGCCTCATCCAGCGCGCTGGCATGGCGCGCATACAGCGCGCGCGCCGTCTGCACGTGCGTGTCCAGAAAACCGTCCTTGACGATCTCGAACACCACCCGCTGCAGGAGCGTGGAGGTGTGCAGGTCGCTCGCCTGCTTGGCCTGTTCCAGCCGGCGCGTCAGTGCCGGCGGCGACACCAGGTAGCCGAGCCGGATGCCCGGCGACAGCACCTTGGAGAAAGAGCCGAGATAAGCCACCCGCTCGGCGTCCATCGCGAGCAGGCTCGCGTGCGTCTGCCCCTGGTGGTCGAGCGCCCCGTAAGGGTCGTCTTCGACGATGGGCAGGCCCGCGCGCCGGCAGGCGGCGACCAGCGCCTCGCGGCGGGCCAGTGACAGCGTGCGGCCGGTCGGGTTCTGGAAGGTGGGAATGGTGTAGAGGAACTTGCACGCGCCCGCCGCGGCGGCCAGCGGCCCCGTTAGCGCTGCCGGATCGAGCCCGCCGTCGTCGCACGGCAGTTCCAGGTAGCGCGGACCGTACTGCGACAGCGCCTGCAAGGCGCCCAGGTAGGTGGGCGTCTCGACGGCCACGGTGTCCCCTTCTCCGAGCAGCACCTTGCCCAGCAGGTCGAGCCCCTGCTGCGAGCCGCTGGTGAGCAGCACCCGTTCGGGGGCAATGCGGATGTCCGGTGTCGACAGGCGCGCGGCGATCCATTCGCGCAGCGGGGCGTAGCCGTCGGTGGGGCCGTATTGCAGCGCGGCGTTGCCGTCGCGGCTCAGCACGTGGTCGAAGGCGCGTGCGAAGGCCTCGCGCGGGAAGGTCTCGGGCGCCGGCATGCCGCCGGCGAAGGACACCACGTCTGGCCGCTGCGCCAGCCGCTTGGCCAGCGCGCGGATCGCGGAATCGCTGTAGGCGCGGCCGCGCCGCGACAGCCGCCAGGCGCCGGTGTCGTCGTCGGCGTTCGGGATGGCCTGGGCCGACAACGAGCCGCCTACTCGGGTTTGATTCCGGCGTTGCGCGCGACGGTCGCCCAGCGTTTCAGCTCGGCGTCGATGAAGGCTTTCAGTTGCGCGGGGCTGTCCGTGCGCACGTCCACGGCAAGATCCGTGGCGCGCTCACGCACGGAGGGATGCTCGATGGACGCCACGAGGTCCTTGTGCAGCCGGGCGAGGACCGGCGCAGGCACACCGACCGGCGCGACGTAGCCCCACCACTGGTTGATCACCATATCCTTGTAGCCGAGTTCACCGAGCGTGGGCACCTCGGGCAGCGCATCGACCCGCTTGTCGCCCGCCACGGCCACCGCCCGAAGCCGCCCGGTCTTGAGCGTGCCGGCGGCGCTGGCGAGCGTGAAGAAGGCCATCTGCACCTGACCGCCGGCCAGTTCGATCAGCGCGGGCGCCGCCCCCTTGTAGCCCACCTGGTTGAACTTCGTGCCGGTACGCGACTGGATTAGTTCGGTCATCAGGTGCGTGAACGACCCGATGCCGGTGTGGGCCACGGGAACCTCGCCGGGTTTCGCCTTCGCGGCGGCGATGAACTCATTAAACGTCTTGACTGGCAGCGCCGCGTTGATGAACACGATCTGCGGGGAGATGCCGATCAGCGTCAGCGCCGCCAGATCGCGGCTCAGGTCGTACGGCAGCTTCGCGGTCGTCGCGGGCATGATGACGTGCGAGGCCTCGACGATGGTGATCGTGTAGCCGTCCGGGTTGGCCTTGGAGGCGATATCCGCGCCGATGGTGCCGGACGCCCCCGGCCGGTTGTCGATGACGACCGGCTGGCCGGCAACCGTGGTCATGCGCTGGCCGACGATGCGAGCCAGCGTGTCGGTGCTGCCGCCCGCCGGCCACGGCACGATCACCCGGATCGGCTTGGACGGGAAATCCGCAGCCGCAGCGGCCAGCGGCGACAAGATGGCGAGAACAAACGCGTAACGATGCAGGCGATTCATGCAAACCTCCTCCGGATGACGGCGTTGTCGGGGAACAACGCTGAATAAATAGGGTCGTTGTCGAATGGCACTGACTTTAGCAATTTTTTCGCAGATCCCCTCCCTTGCGCGGAGCGCGGGGGAGGGTTAGG
>Ga0163146_10008841_pt1 | contig 10624 bp, 9 predicted proteins | sample OliLakLV19MP7G1_FD_148648 | JGI IMG/M metagenome (GOLD analysis project Ga0163146, IMG submission 148648) | Freshwater microbial mat bacterial communities from Lake Vanda, McMurdo Dry Valleys, Antarctica - Oligotrophic Lake LV.19.MP7.G1 | ecosystem: Environmental > Aquatic > Freshwater > Lake >... | reverse complement strand
GGGAGCGTCCAGGCCTGTGGCGATGATTTCCAGCTCGGGTTCGCGCGTCTGCGCCCTCTCCGACGGGTTCGCTCGGTTAAGGACACGGCCCGAATCTTGCGCGGGCTGCGAAACCCTTTCGCCCGACGAAGTGCCCGACCCGCTCGACGGTTCGGCCGACTCACCAGATTGAGTTTCCGGGCCTCGGCAGGCCAGCAAAAAGGCCAATAGGAACAGGGAGCTTGCTTGCATGGCTTAAAGTTCTGCAATCCCTGCTATCCTGCCTTCGCCGCCGCTTAGGGTGGCGCGAAACCTACTTTTTCTTCTTCCCTTTCGCCGCTTTTTCGGGTTCAAAAGGCGTGTTGGTTGCGTCCGGGGCCGCGTTGGTCATGTCAAAATAGATCTGCTTGGCCTCGTAAATTGGCGAAGGTCTTATGCGAAATACCTGGCAGTTTTCGTCACGAGCGTCGCCGGTAAAACCGGGAATGCCCAGAAAGCGCATGGTTTCCAGCGCGTCTTTTGCGCAGAGCACTTGAAAAGCCGTTCCGCAGCCAGCGCCGTTGCCCGACGAAAGGACGGCTTCCATCAATTGGGCGTAGCGGTTGCGGTAGTCAATGGCTTCCAGGCTTAAGGTGTCCTGCAAAAACAGGCCAAGTCCCTTGAAATAATTGGCGGCTAAATCGGCGGGTCGAAGGGCCAGGATGCTGTCGCAGCGAGCCACAAGCGTGCCCGCCCGCTCCGGGCTCATCAATTTAGCCAGGTCGCGGGTGTTGACCTGATCGCGGGTTTCATGCGCATCCTGAAAAGCCGAACCATAGTATAGGTTACGGTAGTCTTCCAGGCTCAGGTCCTCGCCCGCTCCCAGGCGATTGCTCAATTGCTCGTAAGCCATTCGACCGGAAGGCCCGTCATAGTTGGCCGCCACAGCCTCCATATCCACCGGCCGATAAGGCTGTTGGGCGGTTGCGGCCAGCGCAAAAAGGACTAACGCAAAAAGGACCGGCGCAGCCAAGCGAATAGCAAGCAACCGATTTGCGGCCAACTGAATTGGAGCCAAGCAAGACAAGGCATGCCGAAGTGGCCAGGAAATTTTCAACAACGGAAATTTTTTCACGCAGAAACGATCTTGTAAATATCCCGCAAATTCCGTCCACGACCGTTGTAGTCCAGCCCATAGCCGAGCAAAAACTCGTTGGGCACTTCGAACCCCACGTAGTCAATGTGCAGCGGCACCTTGAGCGCATCTGGTTTGACCAACAGTGAGGCCACGCGGATGCTCGCCGGGTTTTTGGTTCTGAGCTCTTGCAGAATGCCGGTCATGGTCAGGCCGCTGTCCACAATGTCTTCGATGATGATCAAGTCGCGGCCGGCTACCTCTTCCTTTAAGCCAAGCAGCGTATGCACCTGCCCCGACGACGCGGTGCCCTCGTAGCTGTTCAACTTAACAAAGGTGATTTCGCACTGAATGGCCACGTGCCGAAACAGGTCAGCCGCAAACATGAACGCGCCGTTGAGCACGGCAATAAAGAGCGGCCATTTGCCCTCGTACTCCAGATTGATCTGCGCCCCGATGGTGCGTACGCGCTCTTCAATCTCGCTTTCAACCAGATAGGGCTCAAAATTGTGCTCCCAAACGCGGATGGTGTTGGTCATGCCGAAAGTTAGGAAATGCGCGCATACCTCGCTGTTTTACCCAGAGGTTTTACCTCGCTGTTTTACCCAAAGGCTTAACCTCGCTGTTTTACCCAGAGGCTTAACTCAGAGTCCTTACTCTTCGGCCTTACGCTTCGGAGTTTTCGGGCGAAGGGTCCTCGCTGTACGCAAGGATGTCGCCGGGTTGACAGTTCGCCGCTTTGCACACCGCTTCTAGCGTGCTGAAACGAATGGCTTCTGCTTTGTCGGTTTTTAAAATGGAGAGGTTCGATAGGGTAATGTCCACGCGCTCAGATAGCTCGTTGAGCGACATCTTTCGCCGGGCCATCATCACATCCAGATGGACAATGATGGGCATGGCTTAAACGGTTAACTCGTTCCCGGTCTGCAACTCCACGCCTTTTTGGAGCACGTTTGCGATGATGTAGATGATGCCGGCCAGAAACAAAAACTTACCGCCGTCCCATTGGTGGGGAATGGCGTAGCCTTCGTTCTGCAGCCATTCTGCGTACCCGGTCATCGCGATGGCCAAAAAGCCCGCCCCCAGGGCAACATGGCTGATTCTTGCCACTTGCCTTGCGACTGCGGCGTCAAATGGTTTTTCGTATTTAAATGAGCTCATAATATCGGTGACCAAATAGGCCATGTAGGTCTTTAACCCGCTGAGCAGGACCATGCAAGTGGCCATGATCACATACAGCACGATGCTGCTGGCTTGCAAACCGGGAAGGTTGAGATCCAGGTACATGTACTGCACGACATCCGGTCCCTTGATCAAACTGGCCACCAGGGTGGTCAGGAGGCCACCGGTTTCAATACACAGGCCAACGAATACGATCCAGAAGAGGACGTGGACAGACCGGAGGAAAAGATCAGTGCGTTGATCAACGGCAACCTTCCGATCAATGCTGAAATGGCTTTTCGACTGAGTTTGGTGTTAGGCGTACCCGCTTCGTTTTGACTGAACCGCGAAGCGGAGTACTGAAGAAGATTGCATGAAGTTGAAGCACAGCGAGTCGCAGAGCAAACAGTTACCTGGGTGCGAAGCTTCCCGATCAGGCAACTGAAAGATCGGGGCTGGCTGCCAGAGGTAAAAGAAAGCCCAACGTTGCTTTCGGAGTTGTTAGCATTTTTCAGTGTAGCGAATCCCGAGGCATTAGACTCGGTTTATGTTGCTGAGGGATACCCAACTCAGTTCAGGCGTTCAACCAAAGTCAAGGGCGATCATCAATCTCTGCTGGCTTGGTTGCGGCTTGGTGAGCATGCAGCCCGACAATTGACCTTAAGTCATTTCGATAAGGTTTTGTTCCGGGAAGTACTTCACTTTGCCCGGGAAAATGCTCGCGACGAACACCTAAAACGATTCTCCGAGCTGCAAATTCGTTGTGCACAGAGGGGTGTAGCGCTTGTATTTGTGAAAGGATTTCCGAAGGTCTCTGTTTCAGGAGTTGCCCGTTGGGTGACCCGACAAATGCCCGTGATCCAACTTTCGAATCGCTTCAAGACGCATGATCACTTTTGGTTCACCTTTTTCTATGAGGCGGGTCATCTGCTGATGCACAGCAAGAGCAAAGTATAGCTGGATGGTGAAAACACTTTGCAAAAAGACCCTTCTAATCAAACGGATGATAAGATCATCACACAAGAGATGGAGGCCAATGCTTTTGCTGCCAATTTTCTGCTGTCCGAAGAAAACCACGCGGCAATCGCGGCCAATTTGGACCAAATTCCTCACGCTCTCGCGTCGTTTTCAGAAAAGTGCCAAGTCCACCCTGGCATCATCGTTGGCCGGTTGCAACATGACGGAAAGCAGCCTTACAAGGTGGGCAATCAGCACAAATGCAAGTTGTCATTCGATGAACTTGCTCAACAGCAGGGGCCCTTCCACCGATAAGTATGCATCATCTCCCTTGAACCGCTCGTCAGGGATTTTAGCGGCGCTCCGGAGATAAACTTGTTCCTGACTGCACTGATCCCGAATTAGCGTTATTGAGGCGGATCAACCGTTTAGTCAGCACCTCAAAGCGCCAGAACATGGCGGCGGCGGCGGCGGTCAGTCCGGTCAGGTAGCCGTACCAGATGCCGGGAGGGCCAAAATCGAGCACGAACGCAAACAGGTAGCTGCAGGGCAGGGCGATGACCCAGTAGGCTACCATGGCAATCCACATAGGAATATGCACATCGGCCAGCCCGCGCAACGTGGAAATAGTCACCATTTGCAGGCCGTCGCTGAGTTGGAAAAGCGCGGCTATGATGAGCAGGCCTGAGGCAATGGCTGCCACCTCCGGGTCATTGACGAAGAGCCGGGGCAGCCAGTTTCGGAGTATAGCAAAAGTTATGGCGGTCAGGCCCATGAAGACCAGCACCAGCCTAAAGGCTGAATGGCCAGTTTTTCGCAACTCCTCATAGCGGTGTTGCCCGTGAAAATTGCTGACCATGATGGTAGAAGCCGTGCCAATGCCGCTGGCGGCCAAAAAGGTGATGGCTGCCAAACTGATAGCAATCTGGTGCGCCGACAACGGCACGGCCCCAAGCCAGCCCATCATGATGGCGCCGATCGCAAAGGCGGCTACTTCCATAAAATATTGCAGGCCCACCGGCAACCCAATTCGACCTATTTCTCCGAGCACAGGCCAATTAGGCCGAAAGCGGCGCATGCCGGCGTAGAAAGGCCGCAACTCCTTGTTGTAATAGAGGTACAGCGCCAGCGAAATAAACATGCCGCAACGGGCAATCAGCGTGGCCAGCCCCGCGCCGGGCACACCCATGGGTTCCACTCCGAAATGTCCAAAAATGAATACCCAATTTAGAAATATGTTGAGCAGGTTGCCCACCAGGCTGATCACCATCGGCGCAATGGTCTGGCCCATGCCTTCCAGAAATTGCTTAAGCCCTGCAAAAGCCAACACAGGCAATAGCGATAGAGAAATTAAATAATAATATGGAATAGCCACATTCACCACCCCTTCCTCCTGGCCCATGTGCGGCATAAAGACCACCATACCCAGGTTGAGGACGGTGAACAGCACCCCGGAACATATATTGAAGAGCAACCCCTGTTGCATTAGGTTGCGACACTTCTCCAGGTTCTTTTCACCAAAAGCTTTGCCCACCAGCGGGGTCAACCCACCGCTAAGCCCCAGCCCAAAAATGAAGAGAAAAACAAATACGTTGTTAGCCAGCGTAACGCCCGCCAGCTCAATCGTGCCGAGCTTGCCCACCATGACCGTATCGGCCACATTGGTCATCATGTGCCCCACTTGCCCCAGGCTGACCGGAACGGCCAACCGGATAAGTTTCCGGTAGTAGTATCGGCTTTCTTGAGAAAACATTTGGGGTCATCGGGCGAAGGGCGTAGTGACGCAGCGCGGGGATTGGAGCGGCAAAGATAGCGCAAGTTCGGTATGCCTTTATCGGGGCAAGGGCTTAAGTAAATGTTAAAATTGCTTTTTCAGCATGATAACCGAAATAATGCGGGGGGCTGAAATCAGCCGGTGCTACTAGGTTAAGCGTGTGGGAGTAGAGGTATCTTTAGGCTTTGTCTAACCGCTTGATCGCAGCGCACTATGGTCCTTTCTGCAAACTTTTTACCCATAACAGAGACCTTCACCTTTGTGATGGACGGATTCCGGGAAATGCTGGATAGCCTGGGGGAATCCGCCACCGCGTTCTGCCTGCCGACTCCTCCTTGGAGTGAGCCCTTGACCTTGCCGGAACAAGCCGTGCCAGCCAAAGTCAGTCAGGCCCTGAGCATGGCCTTTCAGATGCTCAACATGGTAGAAGAAAATGCGGCCGCGCAGTACCGCCGCAAACAGGAAGCTGCCTCCGGCGCGTCCGTGCTGCGGGGATCCTGGGCCGAAACGCTGCAGCGCTTGCAGCAACAGGGCTGTTCCGAAGCGCAGTGCCAGGAAACACTGGCCAGTTTGCAGGTGCAATTGGTGCTGACCGCTCACCCGACGGAAGCCAAGCGGGTCACCGTTTTGGCGTTGCACCGCGAGTTTTACTTGTTGTTGGTGCGTTTGGAAAATCCGCTTTGGACGCCGGCGGAACGCCAGGCCCTTCGACGCGAAATGATCGCGGTTCAAGAGCGCTGGTGGCGCACCGGCGAAATCTACCTCGAGAAGCCCACCATTGCCGATGAGCGCAACAACGTGCTCCATTATTTTACCCGGGTTTTTCCGGAAGCGCTGGCAGAAGCGGATGCCCGGCTGCTGGATGCCTGGCAAGAGGCAGGCTATGACCGCGAAAAACTGCTGCGCCCTGAGCACTTTCCCCGCCTGACTTTTGGCAGTTGGGTGGGCGGAGACCGGGACGGCCATACGCTGGTGACCGCTGAGATTACCGCTGAAACGCTTGCCCAGCACCGGCGGGAAGCGCTGAAACTTCACGCCCGGCAACTGGAGTTGCTCGGTGCGCAATTAAGCCTTTCGAACGTTGACCATCTTGTGCCAGAACTGTTGCAGCACGCTGTAGAGAAGGCAACGACACTTCTGGGCGAAGGGGCATTTGTGCCTTTGGCGCGCAACCCGCGCGAGCCCTGGCGGCAGTTCATCAATCTGATGCGCGTGCGGCTGGAGCGCAGTGCGTCCGTGCCCGTACTGCCGGGAGCTTATCCGAATGCGGATGCCCTGCGGACGGACCTGGCGCTTTTGCAAGACAGCCTTGCGGCGGTTGGGGCCGAAAGGATTGGCCGGCAACTGATTTTGCCGGCGGAACGCCTGGTGCAGGCTTTTGGCTTTCACTTGGCCAGTCTGGACATTCGGCAGAACAGTGCTTTCCATGATCGCGCCGTGGACCAATTGCTCGAAGCTGCGGGCTACCCAGAGCCGCAGTTCTCGGCATGGCCGGAGCAGCGCCGCCTGGAATTTTTGGAAACCGAGCTTGCCCACCAACGACCGTTTACGGCCCCTGGCGCAGCGTTAGGTCCGGAAGCTGACGCGGTGATGGCCGTTTACCGGGTTTTGCGCCAACACCTCATGGTGCACGGGCCAGAAGGGATCGGTTGCCTGATTGTCAGCATGACGCGAAGTTTGAGCGATCTGCTGGTGGTGTACCTGTTCTTGCGCGAAGCGGGGTTGTCGCAGGCGCCATGGTCGGTGGTGCCGCTGCTGGAAACCATCGAAGACCTGGAGGCCGGGGAGGACATCCTCGAGGCCTTTCTCGATCATCCGTGGACGCAGCGCCGCATGGAGGGCATGGCCTCCCCGCAGCAAGAGGTCATGTTGGGCTACAGCGACAGCAACAAGGACGGGGGCATTCTGGCCAGCCGCTGGCACCTTTATGCCGCCGAAAAGCGCCTCGCTGCCTTGGCGGATCGCCGGGGGGTTTCGCTGCGTTTCTTTCATGGTACCGGTGGCACCATCAGCCGCGGAGGAGGCAAGCTGCACCGCTTTTTGGAGAGCATGCCCGTTGGCAGCGTGCACCGCGGCCTGCGCATCACCGTGCAGGGAGAGGCCATCGCCCAGCAGTACGCCAACCGCCTGACGGCCAGCTATAACCTGGAGATGTTGCTCTCCGGCGCCATGCGGCAAGTGGCCCTTCGCCAGTTGAAAAATGCGCTCAATGCAGAGGCCGCCACAGCCTGGCCGGAAGCCGCCCTGGCCAAGTTGGCCGCCCTTTCGCTGGAGCAGTACCGTGAATTGGTGGAACACCCGGCCTTCCTGACTTTCTTCCAGCAGGCTACGCCCATTGATTTGCTTGAGCAAAGCAAGATCGGGTCAAGGCCAGCCCGCAGAACAGGGCGGCGCAGCCTGGCCGACCTTCGCGCCATTCCCTGGGTTTTCAGTTGGGCCCAGTCGCGCGTGCACCTGACGGGTTGGTACGGTGTCGGCGGCGCCCTTCAACACTTACAGCAACAGGACGAAGGGGCCTATCGGGCCTTGCAAGCGGTAGCCAATTCCTGGCCCCTGCTTCGCTATGCCCTCATTCACGTGGAAACCAACCTGTTAAACACAGACAAGAACGTGATGGAACAGTACGCCGCGCTGGTTTCGGATGCGGAAGCCCGAAACGCGATTTTCGGACGCTTGTTGACGGAGCACTCCTTGGCTATGGAGCACATCGCGGCCCTGTTAGGCGGCAGCGCTGCTGAGCGCCGCGAGACACAGCTTTACAACCAGGCTCTGCGCGGACCAGCATTGCGCGTCTTGCATGCTTTGCAGTTGGAGCACTTGGCGCGTTGGCGGCAGGAAGAACAGGGCTCGGAGCAAGCGGCCGCCCAGCTTCCCCTGCTCTTGTTGCTGGTTAACGCCGTATCCGGAGGCTTGAAGAATACCGGGTGAAGGGGGCGCGCGCGCGATTGGCAGGGGTGCTGCTACCTTGTGGTATCTTGGGCCTTATAAATTTTAAATTCCAGGTGGTCGTTCATGCCACTCTCAGAAGAAGAATTTGTTGAATTGCTTTCCTCGCCAGAGTCCGAACGGATTGAGCGAAAGCGGGACCTGTCCGGTTCTGCGTCACGCACCATTCGCGAAGCCATTTGCGCATTCAGCAACGACCTGGCATGGCACGGCAATGCGAGTTACCTGATTGTGGGTTTAGATGACGCAGGCGTGCCTTCTGGAATGCCGGTTTCGGCTGATCTTTTGAAGCAATTGGCCGATATCCGCTATGAAGGCCAGATCGTGCCTCCACCGGTAATGTTCGTGGAACAGTCCAGTATTGATGGTTTTGCCTATGCCTTAGTAACAGTGTTGCCTGCCGATTCCCCTCCAGTGCGCTACCAAAGCAGGATCTGTGTAAGAATAGGACCAAGACGGGGTTATGCTGACGCTCAAGAAGAGCGAATATTGAACGAGCGCCGGCGTTTTCGCGATAGACCGTTTGATGTGCAACCCGTGTTTGGATCAAGTCTTGCTGACTTAAGTACGCTGCGTTTTTTGGAGAAGTATTTGCCTAAAGCTGTGCATCCCGATGTGCTAGCCGAAAATGAAAGGACGCTGGAGTAGAAGTTGGCTTTTACTAAAATGGTTCGGCTTGCAGAAGACCCGGTACCGACGGTATTGGGTATGCTTGTACTTGGAAGAGAGCCAAGAGCATACTTGCCAGGAGCCTACCTGCAATTCCTGCGAATAGACGGCGAGCATTTGCACGATCCGATTGTGGGTGAGTTGCTCATTGAGGGCCCGGTTAGCGACCTTGTTCGCCGGGCCGAAGAAAAGGTGGAAGCCTACAACCGCGTTAGCGTTCGTTTTGCCGATGTGGTAAAAGAAGAACGCCAACCACTGTATCCCATGGCCGCCCTGCAACAGTTCCTGCGCAATGCAGTCCTGCACCGCAGTTACGAAGGCACCAATGCTCCTATTCGCGTCTATTTTTTCAACAATCGCATAGAAATTACCAGCCCCGGTGGACCGTATGGCCAGGTGACCGTTAGCAATTTTGGCCAGGCGGGTGTTACGGACTACCGCAACCCGAATCTGGCAGAGGCCATGCGGGCGCTGGGCCTGATTCAGCGATTTGGCGCTGGGATTACGCTGGCGCAAAAAGCTTTGCGTGACAACGGAAATCCAGAAGCTGCTTCTGAGGTATCGGAGCAGTGGGTGAGGGTAGTTATGTACTCGAGAGGAATTTGATATTAATCATGAACTTCTATCTATAAGAATGCATTCATTTTGTCACAATCAAGGTTGACGGACTTTCGTAAAGTGTCCCCTAGACCAGGAAATCTCCTACCTTAGTAAAAGAGTTTATAAACCATTAAAAAAAAGTATGCCAACGTTAGCCGAAATCAATTTGCAAGTTAAAAATCTTGGTGGCCTTGAGGGCTTCCTTGGACGAAAGGAAGTAAAGGAGCTTCCTAACATTTTATGGGCTGATGAAAACGTTGAGAATATTATACAAGGAACATATAATAATGGTAACGGTATTCTTGTAGCAACAAACAGACGTTTAGTATTCGTTGATAAAGGAATTCTTTTTGGCTTAAAAGTTGAGGACTTCGCTTATGACAAAATTAGTTCAATTCAGTACGAGACGGGAATCCTGTTGGGCAAGTTGACCATTTTCACTTCAGGAAATAAAGCGATAATTGACAACATTAACAAAGCTAAAGTTCGTGTTTTCGGAGACGCTGTTAGAGCGAAAATATCCGCTCCTAGAAAGGAACCTTTGACTCAAACAGTTGTTCAAGTTCAAGCACCTTCTCAAGTCAACAATAATGGAAGTGTATTGGAACAATTGGAACGACTTGCAAAGTTAAAGGAGCAGGGTTTTCTTACAGAAGAAGAATTTGCTGGACAAAAGAAAAGGCTACTCGGACTTTAGAGTTCCTCGCTTGTGCGAAAGTCAGCGGACTTAAACCCAACGCCTAACACGCTTATTTTCATTTATGGGCTGATAGTTTGAGCAGAAAGATTTGATCAATTGACAAACGTTGGTGCTGGCAGACTGTATCCGGTTTCAATTCCCCTTTAAGGCAAAGCCATGAACCATAAATAACCAGAGCAAGGCTGTGAAAACAATACAAATCAAACTTCCTGGATTAACGGATTTCGTTGTTATTCCATTTTATACCCCTGAGTTTGAACCATGGACGTTACATTACAGGCCAAAAATTTGGAACAATAAGGATGTCATACTGCTGAAAAATCGCGCATCAGTTGGGGAGTTGGGTTGGGCAGAATGGTTAAAGCCTCAGTGGTATGCAGCTTGGGTTTATAAACCCAAATGGATATCGAAGCGATCTCAGCATGTTTTGGCTTGCAGCGCCATAGAAGGCGGAGTCTGGACTTATCAAACAAAGTATAAGGGTGTAAACGAGTTAAAAAAGCCGAGTTATGTTCCGTGTGAACTACCTGAAAACGTAATCAGGTTGATTGGCCAGATTTACAGTAAGGCAAATTTGAATTCGGGGTGTTGGGACGTGGTTGCTTGGAAAGGACAAGAAGTACGGTTTTACGAATGTAAACAACCAGGTAAGGATGGTCTTAAACCTTCACAATTGAGTTTTCTGGCTGCGGCTTTGTGTTTGGGCATGCCTGCTGCATCGTTT
>Ga0163146_10008840_pt1 | contig 10624 bp, 18 predicted proteins | sample OliLakLV19MP7G1_FD_148648 | JGI IMG/M metagenome (GOLD analysis project Ga0163146, IMG submission 148648) | Freshwater microbial mat bacterial communities from Lake Vanda, McMurdo Dry Valleys, Antarctica - Oligotrophic Lake LV.19.MP7.G1 | ecosystem: Environmental > Aquatic > Freshwater > Lake >... | reverse complement strand
GCCCGGTGCTGTTTCAGCAAAAGTGGGATGACGAACTGTTTACCCGCGACGGGCAGATCGCCTTGTTCGAAAAGATCGGCGCTGCGCGCAAGTGGCTCTACGTCTATCCGGGAACCCATGTCCGCGTCCAGGGGCAGCAACTGGATGACCTGGAACAATTTCTCGTTGCAAGATTGACCGCGCAAGGATAGTGTTCAGTAGCACGGTGCAGACTTGATCAACCGGGCCACGGTGGCGACCGGCGTGATTCGATGACAAAGCGCGCTGCCTGAACAGTATAGTCAGCCTCTCGCATTGCAGATCGGGGCTGTCATGCGCTTGGGTGGCGACCAGTACAAAGCGTTAAAACTCAATAACGACGGATCCGCGTACCTCCTCCTGGAGCCGGTCATCGTTGATGCTGTGGTCAAGGGCGCAAAGGCCGCGCGCAAGACCCCGGCGAAGTTCCTCCAGCACGTGCTGGACGATTGGCGCGAGGCGCAGGCCGATAAGCGGTTTGTCGAGCGGATGGAAAAGCGCGGCCCCATCAAGCCAGAAGACTGCATCCCCTGGTCACAGGTAAAAAAAGACCTTGGCCTATAAAGTCATTTTTACCAAGTCGGCAAAGCGGCAGCTTGACTAGCTCGACAGGCCGGTGCAGCAGCAGATCGGCAAACTGGTTGATCGCATCGAACGTCTTGCAGACCCGCGCTCCATCGGCGAAGCGCTGCACGGCAATCTAAAAGGCCTGTGGAAATATCGCGTTGGCGATTGGCGCTTGCAATGCGCCATCGTCGATAAAGTTTTGTTGTTGAAGTAGTTGAGCTAGCGCACCGCTCGGAAGCGTACTAGCGCCAGGGCACGCCGCAATTTGGCCTCGCCCACCGCCTTGAAATAGGCCATCGCGCCGTCTGCGCGGAAGGTAGCGGCGCGATTGCGTGGCGGTGCGCTTTTGCGCACGATCTCGAACCGAAATTGCGCGACCAGATGTTGAAGTGCTTCTACGACTACCGCTTCAACGCCGAGATGCAAAAAGCGTTTGATGGTGCCGATCGTTTTGTGCCAGTGACGTCTCTCAAAGACTGGGCCATCGTGCGCCTGCCCATTGTGTGTGCCTGTGGCCACCTGGGCGGTGGAAGTTTGCCGCTCGGGTGGCCACAGGCGCAAAGTCGCCCCGACGAGCCAGTCTTGTCGTCTGTTGCCCTACCACGCAATGCGCTGATCGAACTTGTAGTCCGGCATGGGTTGCGCGCGTGGATCGGCCGCGGCCGGGTCGCTGCCCGGCATCTCCCACAGCGGCGGCCCACGGGCCCGCAGCTAGGCGAGCAGCATCATCCCAAAGCGCGCTGCCTTGCGATCAAAGGTCACCACGCGCGAGCAACCTGCGTCCAGCGCGACATCGGCGATCAGCGCGTCGGCAAAGTTGCGAGCGCCGGTGCGCTCAAGTGCGCGCGCCACGGCGGCACGCCGCTCGATGGTGAGCTGCCGCGTGTCGAGAAGATCGCGCACCGTGGTGCTGATCTCGGCCGGTGTCACGCCGTAGATGCGCTCGAGCACCCAACAGGTTTCCACCAGCACCACCAGACTGACGAAGCCGGGCGCACGCTCCGACAACTCGCGCTCAATTAAACGCGTTGCGCGTGCAGCCTGAGCCGCATCATCCTGCGTCAGATAGCGGAGCAGGACGTTCGAATCCAGACCGGTCACGCTGTACCGCGCCGCTTGGCTGACCGATTGGTTGCCTGTTTGCCGGGCCGCGTGGTTTGGTAGCGCGCCGGCGGCTCGGCTGCCCGAAGTACACGCTGCGGCAAGTGGCGCGACGCGGCTTCCGCTTCGATGGCGGCATTCATCTCCTCGATACTGACCGCACGCGCCACCCGGCCGGCGAAGCGTCCGCGCAATTCGCGCACGTCGCCGCGCACAGCGAACACGCGAAAACCGCCATCCGCTTCAGCGACGAAATCGATCTTGTCACCAGCCTCCAGTCCGAGCGCGATGCGCACCGGTTGCGGGAGCGTGATCTGGCCTTTGCTGGTGAGGGTGGCGGTGGGCATCGGGGTTTCTTGATTTCTTTCCTTACGAATGGTAAGGAAAGCATGGCAGACATAGCAGTGCGAAGTCAATCACGGGCTGTAGCGCCCGACAACTACTCCGGCCGGATATGCGCCGCCTTCACAATCGCCGCCCAAGCCGCGCTCTCGCTGCGCATCCGCTTGCGCATCTCATCGGACGTGGTGATGAACGGCCGGTAGCCGCCTTTTTCGATCCGCTCGATGAATTCTTTTTTGCGGGCAATGATGGCGATTTCACGTTGAATCCGGTCGATGATGTCCTTCGGGGTGCCGCCCGGCGCGATCACGCCGAACCAGTTGCTGGCGAGCAGCCTGGGGTAACCCAAGGATAGGAATTTCAACGCCATTGTTGGAGTAGTCCGGCCCTATCCGTCTGCGTCAATCGTTGATTTGGCGCCGCAGACGCCTGACAAGCCGTTGAAACCCCGCCCCGGCATGCCCATTGTGTGTGCCTGTGGCCACCTGGCCGGCGGAAGTTTGCCGCTCGGGTAGCTACAGGCACGAGTCGCCCCCGGCGAGCGAGCCTTGTCGTCTGTTGCCTGCCACGCGACGCGCTTACCGAACTCATGGTCCGGCATGGGTTGCGCTTGCGGATTGATTGCGTCCGATCCTCGATCCGGCAGCTCGCACAGCGGCGGCCCCCGCGCCGGCCGCAGACGCGGCGGTTGCTCAGGCTGGCCCAGGTGACCGGGAATCGCCCGGATCACCGCCGCTTCGGTGATGAAGGCGATGATCCGCATCTCGCCACCGCACCTGGGACACAGCAGGGGCAACACCTCGTAGATGCGCGCCAGCAACAGCGCCCAGACGTAGCGGGCAGCCTGGCGATGCGCCGGCACACGTTCACTCGGCTGGTGTTCCTACAGTTTCGGATCGGCGCCCACAATCCGAGTCAGTGACGCTACCGGCGCGGCGATCATGAACCCGGCAACAGGGACGGGCGGCGCGCCGCAATTCGACGTGCGCGTCGGCGGGCAGACCTTCGTGATCCACAGCCAGCGTCCAGGAGAGGAGCCTGTGGAAGCCAAACCGATGCGTGCGTTCGATGGCTACTCCAGCCACAACGCCTGGGGCACCGATCACTTCGGCTTCACCTTTCGCGGTGATCTGCTCGCGTTCTGTGCCGAGTTGAAGGCAAAAGGCGTGCGCATGGCGGTGGAGCCATGGGAGTTCAAACCGGGCGTAGTGCTGTGTTATGTGGCGACGCCGGATGGGGTGAGCATTGATTTGATTCAGGTCGGCGGTTCGTGGTCGTCGGCAGCTTGCCGGGAAAGACTTCCCGCTCCGGCCGATGGAAGCAACAGCATCCGACAAACAGATATCAGCCGAGAGGAAAGGTGCGGGCCTGCATTCGTAGGCAGCAAGAATATTGTTCGAGTATTCCATTCCTTTCTACCAGGAACGCCTATACTTTTGCCTTGATTTTTCCGAACATGCTGCCATGAACGCACCCGAACGCATCACAAGCCTTGTCGTAGCACCGGGCGTTGTCTTGTTGCGTCCGGGAAAGCGCGTCGACTTGGCTGTCCGCCAAAAAGCTGCCAGCGCGATCATGCGGCAACTGGCGCGTACGCGGCCATTGCCGAAAGGCATGAGCGGCGCCGATTTGCTCCTGCAGGTGCGCGATCAACGTGCGGGCGCAGCGCTTCGTCCTTGACGCCAGCGTCGTGCTGGAGTGGTTCCTGCCAAGTGCGGCTCTCGCGAAAGCATACGCAAACGGCATTCTCACCGGCATTGTCCAAGGGCGGCTTTCGCCCCTTGTGCCGGAATTTTGGCACTACGAAGTGGGTAGTGTCTCCTGAAGTCGCGGCGCTCGGGGGTGATCGGGGCGGTGAAGCTCAGGAATGCGTTGGCGCTGCTCGAATCGCTGCAAGCGGAGGTCTACGCGGTGCAGCTTTCCACCGCGGAGGTGGTCGACGCCGGACTGCGCTTCAACTTGCAGGGCTACGATGCGGTCTACTTCGAACTGGCGCGTCGCCTGGGAACGCCTATCGCGTCGCTTGATGCAGGTATTCACACTGCGTGTTCTGCGCACAATGTGCCACTGCTCGATGCCGAGTTGACTGACCGTTAGGATGCGGCCTGTTGTTGTCAAAAATAAAATCGACCGCCCCCCCTTGACACCTTTGACAGTCCAACTCGCGAATGATCCAGCGGAGCCGCGCACTTCGATCTTCCCGGTGAAAGCGGCGGAGATGAGGGCGGAGCGTCGTTGCTGGAGATGGTCGATTCCTGCCTCTGCCTCAACGATCACGTGCGCATTTCCGAGCGAAGCGCCTTATGGGTCGGTTCCGCGCGGAACTGTCCAGTTCGGGGATCTCTGATATCGATTTGTCGTTTGACTTGGTCATGGAATCCTCGGCTTTCCGTCGAGCGATGAAATGGTAACCCTATTCAAGCGCATTCGCCAAAGGATAGAAATTTCAACGCCATTGTCGGAGTAATCCGGCCATAGCCGTCTGGGTCAATCGTTGATTTGGCGCCAGACGCCTGACAAGCCGTTGAAACCCCGCCCCGGCATGCCCTTTGTGTGTGCCTGTGGCCACCTGGGCGGCGGAAGTTTGCCGCTCGGGTGGCTACAGGCACGAGTCGCCCGCGACGAGCGAGTCTTGTCGTCTGTTGCCCTGCCACTCGACGCACTTACCGAACTCATGGTCCGGCATGGGTTGCGCTTGCGGATTGATTGCGTCCGATCCTCGATCCGGCAGCTCGCACAGCGGCGGCCCCCGCGCCGGCCGCAGACGCGGCGGTTGCTCAGGGGCATGATGATGGGGCGGCGGAACTGACGCACTGTGGCGGGCGGAACCGCGCCCAAGGCTGCGCCATCGCGTACGTGGAGGTGCCAGTCGTCGGGGGCAACCAAACTGTACGTGGATGTCATGGCGCTATCTTGCTATCGGTAAAACGCAATTCACCCCGGCAAGGCGCAACACCGCGTTGTGGGCTGCTTTTTGATTTTCCGCGCACGGAGGAAGAAGTATTGAAAAAATATTCCTGTCTTGATATAATTTTACATGATCCCGAATACCTTGGCCATGCCGCGAGAGAAGCCCGTGCATTGGGTGGGGTCGGCCAAGAAGGACTATCAAACCTTTCCAGCCGCGGTACAGGACGAAATGGGATACGCATTGGGCTTGGCGCAGCTTGGCGCGAGACACCCGCATGCGAAGTCTTGGAAAGGCGAGGGGCCTGGAGTCCTTGAAATTGTCGAGGATCATCGTGGAGACACCTATCGCGCGGTATATACGGTGCATTTCGCCGATGTGGTGTATGTCCTGCATGCGTTCCAGAAGAAATCGAAGTCTGGAATCAAAACCCCGCAGGAAGACGTGAAACTGATTGGCGAGCGCCTAAAGCGCGCTCGCGCGGATTTTGAAAGCAAAGGAACATCATGAGTGCGATTGCACGCGGCACCACAAATGTTTTTGCAGACCTGGGCTACGAGGACGCCGGCGAGCGCCAGATCAAGATACGTCTCGCGCTCGCCGTCAACGAAATTCTCAAGGCCGGAAAGTTGAAGCAGCGTGAGATCGCGGTGTTGCTAGGCATCCCCCAGCCCAAGGTATCGGCATTGAAAAACTATCGCCTGGATCATTTCTCGGTCGAGCGCTTGATGGAATTTCTGACCGCGCTCAATCGGGATGTGGAAATCATGATTCGGCCCCGTCTCAACAAGAGGGGAACGGGGCGTATCTCTGTGCTGGCGGTCCATTGAAACTGGCGAGAATGCGCAGTCAAGTTCGTCAGTAGCCCAATTTGGGCGATTATCGCAAAGCAGTGAGGAGGCCATGCTTTTAGTTCCGTAACTATTCTGCCTACCCCGAGAACACAGGCTGAGGCGGCTGACCTTGGAAGGTGAGGATCAAGGAATGGAACAGGTCGCGGCCTTGCTTGCGCATGGTGGCCAGATAGGAGCGTGTGACGCAGAAGTCGTGAGCACCTTGCGTGGTGCGAAAGCATCCGGAGACCTTCTGTTTGAGTTTGGGCATCCGAGTGTCGCGCTCGGCCTGGTTGTTGTCGAACGAAACCCTCGCATCGTAGAGGAAGCGCAATACATCGTCGGCGTATCGCCGCAGGCGTGCGAGGAGATTGGCCGCGGTCGATTGCTTGACGCGCCCGCGTCGGCCGGCTTTGCGCGCGTGGATCGGCCTCGGTCGGGTCGCTGCCCGGCATCTCCCACAGCGGCGGCCCACGGGCCGGCATCAGGCGCGGCGGTGACTTAAGGCTCACGCAGATGACCGAGAATCTCCCGCATCACCACCGCCTCGGTGATGAAAGCGATGATCTTCATCGCGCCGCCGCACTGCGGGCACGTAAGCGGCAGCACCTCGTAGATGCGCGCCAGCAGAAGCGCCCAGACGTAGCGCGCCGCTTGGCGATGCATTGGCTCTGCCGGGGCCGCATCCGGCGGGATCGGCGCAACCGGCGTCGGTGCGGCGGCAATCTCAGCGGGCTGCGCCAGCGCGGTGACCGCATAGCGCAGGCGCGTTGGGTGCCAGCACCCCGAAGTAGCGATGCCGATGTTTGCGCGGTGGCGGAATCAGCGCCGCCAGCCGGCCCTGCAATTGCATCGGTGTCAGTATCAGGCCCACGCTGCCGCCCGGGCCGGGCTTGCTGCTCTCGTAGACCAGATACGCGGGATCGATTTCACGCAAGCGTTCCAGCGCAAAGGCGGGACGGGCGCAATACCGCAGCAGACGTTCCAGACCATCGCGCTCGTGGGCCTCGATGCGTACCTTTGCATCGACCGAGACGCCGCCGCCGTGTTCCCACTTGGCCATCACCTGCGCGTCGGCCGCCGACAACAGCCCGCGCCGCAGGGCCGCGCGCAACAATCTTCGCCGCGCGGTGGCCTGAACCTCTTCGATCGCGGGCACATCCAGTGTGCTGGCTGGGTAAAAAAACCGCACCCCCGGTCGCATCGGCCTCGAACACGCCATCCACCACCACGCAGTGGAAGTGCAGATGGGTGCCCCGCAGCGCGCCAAAGCGGTGGATGAAGACCACGGCGCCTTAGCGGGACGCTGCACTGGCCCCGGGACTGTGTTGCCGCAGTACCGGCTCGATGGCGCTCGGGAAAACGAAGTTTCAGCGCAGGCTAACCTGCGCAGCAGGTTAAGCCGCATCGCCGCGGCCGCAGCTAAAAAGTACAGTGCGGCGTTTAGAACCGCCGGATCACCTTCCAGGTGGTAGCGCAGGCGCTTGGGCACCGAGAGCACCCACTGGCGCACCGGCCAAGCGCGCAATGACATGGTCAGCCAGATGCGCGGCGGTCTCCACCATGCGGCGGGTGGTGCAGGAGGGACACACGCCGCGACACTTGCAGGAGTAGGCAATGAGGAAATCATGTCCGCACGCAGCGCAGCGGGCACGGGCGAAGCCGTGGGCGAGGATGCCGCAGTCGAGGTAGCGGCGGAATTCCCGCTCGGTGGCCGCGGGCGCGCTCGCCCCGACGCCATCATTCTAAAACGCCAGCCAGGTAGCAAGATGGGTCTGCACCGTGCGATAGAGCAGCGTGCGCTCGGGCTGGCGACGGCGGTAGACGGCCCTGCGCGGTGAGGCGCAGGCGGTGGCGGCAGGCATGGCAGTCCGGATCGAGTGACCGGGACACGGGACTGCGTGACCATCCAGTTATCAGCGCAATCTCGACTGCAGGTTGCAAAGGCCGGCTTGCGCTGCTGGCATGAGCACGGCGGCGTGATGATGAGCGCTCAGGTCGTAGTCGACGCGCCGGCGCGGCAGGTCCTTGGGCAGGCTGGGGCGGCCGTTGGACTTCTTGCGCTTGCAAATACGCGGCGGCTCGCTCTTGCTCCTGGCTGTAACCACCAAAGCGCGCGTGGAAGCCTTCCCCAATGTGCCCACCGTGATGGAACTCGGCTTCGACAATCGCGAGTATCTCGGTTGATTTGGCGTTCTGGCACACAGGGGCACGCCTGCGGCCATCGTCGAACGCCTCAACGGCTACCTTCGCTTTTGCGTCTTGCGGTCTCGCATGGTATGGCGCGCCGCGCGCGCGGGCAAGCGCGACCGGCAGTTGTTGTCGACCGGCAGTTATGTACCCGCGGCAAGCGCCGAGCGCAATGCCTTGTTGCCGGCCGGCCCGGCTGATACAGTCCGGTCGAACGGTGAATGGATGCGACAAAACTATATTCAAGGCTTCGTAACAAAGGGATCTTGCTTGCGTCCTTCCTGGTGTCTGGCAACAGAGGAGACATCAGCCTCCCAATCTCGATGGCGGTGCCTCCGCGATCATGATCTTGGTTTCGTCAAGTTACCGATATGACCCAAGCAAAGTTGGTACCTGCGCGCGCGGGACCCGCTGAACACATGTCAATATTTCGTGGCAAACACCTTTGACCCCATAGGACTTCGCGACGTCGTTCTGGATGCGGCTCCACAAGTGGCTGGCCATCTGGGCGTCGGCCATCGCCCGGTGGGCGCGCCCTGCCTTGGGTAGCTTAAGAAAATCAACGAGGGTTGCCAATTTGTGGTTCGGGGAATCGGGATATAGCCGTCGCGACAACAACATGGTGCACGCGAATGGCATGGTCGTGCTCAGTGAGAGTCGCTCAAGTTCGGCGTCCCAGAATTTACGATCAAACGACGCGTTGTGTGCAACAACCGGCTTGCTGCCAACGAAGCGAGACGCTTCGCGCATCACTTTCGAAGCCGGCGGCGCTCTGGCGACCATGTCGTTCGTGATGCCTGTCAGCTGGGTAACCTCTGCCGGAATTCGCCGCCCGGGGTTCATCAGGCTTTGATAACTATCGACGATACGGCCATCGCGGACCACCACAATCGCAATCTCGGTTGCACGATCGCCCCATCCCGGGTCCAACCCCGTAGTTTCAAAGTCAATCACGACTACCGTCTCCATACATCCCCCTATCGTGGCACTACTTTCTTGTCAAATTCTGAACTTATATAAGATTTGTGTGACATTAGCCGTCTGAAAGATTTCGCAGGCATCAGAGGCGGGTTTTCTGTATGGATCCCTTTGTTTGGGGGAACCACATGGAACTGCAGCCGATTCTTTTTCGCTACCGCGCCCGCGATCTGAGGGCACAGGACATCGCGCAGGTGCAGGCGGCGATTGCGTCGCATTATGCGCGAGGCCGCAGCTTTATCGCGCGAACGCTGTGCGAGTTGTGGGATTGGCGCCAGCCCAACGGGGGCTACAAGGAGTTTGCGGTGCGCGACCTGCTGCTGCGGCTTACGGAGTCGGGGCGCATCGAGCTGCCGCCGCGCCAGCGCGTCAAGAGCAATGTTTCGAAGAAGACCTACGCGCAGATTCCGCTCTACACGCATCAGGGTCTCAGTGGGACGGTGGGGGACTTTGCCGGGCCGGTGATCGAGTAGACGCAGGGAGGGCACAGCGAACTGTGGGACTACCTGTTGCAACATTACCACTACTTGGGCCGCCCCAAGCTGGTGGGACACGCACCTCAAGCAAGAGGTGTTCATCGATGGCCAGGTGGTGGCGTGCCTGGGGTGGGCGAGCGCGGCCTGGAAGATTGCTGCGCTGGACCGTCACATCGGGTGGAGCGAGCCGCTCAAGCGCGCTCGTCTGCACTTTATCGCCAATAACGTTCGCTTTCTCATCCTGCCCTGGGTGCGGGTGGCGCATCTGGCCTCCAAGGTGCTGGCCTTAATGGATCGTTGACCTCGGGGCTGGCAGAGGCCGCACGGCGAGGGTCAAGGCGCGCCCGATCATGCTGCCGATCCCACTGCGAGCGGCGCACACGGCAGGGCTGGCACCGGCGGCCGGCGCGCCTGAAGCCACGCTCGGAATCGCGCTGACCAACTGACCCGCATCCGCGCCATCGGCGCGGTCGCCAGCGAACTGACGCGCAGCATCGCGCGTGCCCTGCGATGCTGAACGGTTCGGGCGTGCGCGCCTACGCCCGCGCCGAAGCCGTCGACATGCGCAAGTCCGGGGTAGTCGGTGCCGACGACACCACCCTGCTGCTGGCCGCCCCCGGGCGTGGCAAGACGCGTTCCGCGCGCCTGTGGGCTTACCGGGGCGGCGAGTTCCGCCGCGACGCGGAAGGCGTCGGTTGGCAGGCGCACGCGCCTGCGGTGGTGTTCGAGTTCACTGAGTCGCGCGAGGGGCGGCATCCGATGCGCTTTCTGGCCGGCTACCGGGGCTATTTGCAGGCCGATGCATATGCCGGGTTCGATGCCTTGTACCGCGATGGCGGCATCGTCGAGGTCGCCTGCTGGGTCCATTATCTTGAGCGCCGTTTTATGTGGAGTGGCCGGCCTGCCACCGCCTCGTCAGCGCCGCGACGGCGTGGTCATCGGAGGGCGCATAAATCCACGCCGATCAGAGGGACTGCAAGTACGCAAGCAGGTCGGGCTTCGGTTTCCACGGCGAGGCGCGCGAGGCCATGCTCAAGTTGAGCCAGTTTCCCGACTTCAAGGGCCCGCAGGCGTTTTGAAGCAGCGCAGGACGACCGCGCCTTCTTCAAGGACCTGACCTAAAAGGCGGGCATCAAGACCAAGCAGGCGCACCGGCGGCGGTGTCCGCCGCGGACTCGGCGGTAGAATCCCTCGCATGTCAAATGCCGTCT
>Ga0163146_10008832_pt1 | contig 10630 bp, 10 predicted proteins | sample OliLakLV19MP7G1_FD_148648 | JGI IMG/M metagenome (GOLD analysis project Ga0163146, IMG submission 148648) | Freshwater microbial mat bacterial communities from Lake Vanda, McMurdo Dry Valleys, Antarctica - Oligotrophic Lake LV.19.MP7.G1 | ecosystem: Environmental > Aquatic > Freshwater > Lake >... | reverse complement strand
CGGGAGAAATCCATGCTCGCCCAACAGTGTGTAGCCGGCGCGCGTCAGTTCAGCCTTCACCTGCTCCGGTGCGATGCGGGCGGCCCGGGGCGGCCCTGTCGGTGAATCCATGCGGAAATCGATGATCGCCACCCGGCCGCCGGCCTTGAGTGAATCGCGCAGTTTGGCGAAATAGCGTTCGCGATCATCAACATGATGAAACACGTCGACCATGATGATCAGGTCGGCCTTTGCCGGAATGCGCGGGTCGGCAGGCTCACCCTTGACAGCCGTCAGGTTGGCCAGACTTTCGCGCCTGGCGCGCAGGGCGAGGTGCTTGACCATGTCGGGTTCGGTATCGATGGCGTAGACCCGGCCCTGGGGCACGATGTGCGCGAAGCGCGCCGCGAAGTAGCCGGTGCCGGCGCCGATGTCGGCCACCACCGCATCGGGTTTGAGAGCCAGCGCGCCGATCACTTCATGCGGCTTTTGCCAGGCGTCGCGCTGCGGGTCATCGAATACCTTCGCCCACTTGGCGGCGTCGCCGAAGCTGTGCTGGTGGGTGTGCGGCGATTGCGCCATGGCGGGCGTTGCGACAAAGGCGGCGTGGATGCAGGCGAGCGCCAATGCGTGGCGGGTGAGGGCGTCGGTCATGGTGTCCTTTGGGTTGCCGAATGTTTGAAGAGCGGGCGATGCTGCCTGCCGGCGCAGGCATGCACGGGTATCACGCTTGCACCAGATAGTTTCGCATCATGCCGATGTCCTCGTGCTCGACAATGTGGCAGTGGTACAGGTAGATACCGGTGTGGTTCTCGAACTTCATGAGCACCCGGACCCGCTCGCCGGGCAGCACCAGCACCACGTCTTTCAGGCCCTCGTCGGTGAAACCGGCGCTCAAGGCGTGGCTGGCGCCGCGGCGGCCGATGACGCGAAACTGCAGGTTGTGGACATGCATCGGATGCGCCATGCGCATGCCGAACGATGCATCGTTGGCAAACTCCCAGACTTCGGTGGTGCCAAGGCGTACCCGTTCGTTATCGGCAACCTCGTCCATGCGGGTGAACGCCCGCCCATTGAGCAGCGCCTGGCCGCCCATCATCGACATCTGGAAGGAGCGCGGTTTGCCGCGATTGACGGCATCCTCGATTCTGAGCGCCGGATAGGTGGACAGGTGCGGCGGCAACCGGGTTTGCCGGGCTCCGCCGTTGCCGACCCGGAAGCGCGCAATCGCCCGCGCGCCGCGCGTCGCCGGTGCGCCGTCTTGCATGTTGGTGATGTTGACAAGCATCGGCGACCAGGATTCGGCCTCAAGCGCGATTTCCTCTCCCGGCGCGTGAGCGGCGAAGTCCACCCACACATCGGCACGCTCTGCCGGGGCAAGCGTCAGGGTTTCTCGGGTGAGCGGGCGTTCCAGCAGGCCGCCGTCGGTGCCGATCAGCGTGAGCGGCTTGCCGTCGCTCCAGCGCAGCCGGTAGAGCGTCGCGTTCGAGCCGTTGAAGAGGCGCAGGCGATGCGCCGTGCGCGGCACCATGCGCTGGTAATCCATGGTGCCGTTGACCAGCACCTGCCGGCCCATGAAGCCCATCATTCGCTCACGCATGCCCGCTGCGATATAGACCAGCTGATTTCCCGCGTCGAAGCTGCGGTCCTGGATCACCAGCGGCAGGTCAAGTTCATCACGCGGCAGCCCGGCGGCATCCTCTTCCTCATCACTGACAAGGAACAGGCCGGTCAGGCCGTGATAGACCTGATGGCCGGTGCGTCCGTGGGGATGGGGATGGAACCAGTAGGTGCCGGCGCGGTTGTCGATGACGAACTCATAGACGTAGCGCTTGCCGGGGGCGATGGCGTACATCGGATGGCCGTCCATGCGCTGCGGAACATGCAGCCCGTGCCAGTGAACAATGGATTCTTCGGGCAAGCGATTGCTGAAACGAATGCGAATTTTCTGGCCGCGCCGCACGCGGATGATGGGGATGTGTCCCGAGCCGTCGCTTGCGCCCAGCACCTGTGGCCGGCCGCGCAGCACGCGGCCGCTGTAGCGCCATACGCGGGTCGTATCACCGGGCAAGATGCTGATTTCGTCGATGTCCGCATCAAGCTCCAGTTCGATGTCCGGGTTGAAGTCCGGCGTAGCCTCCGCAGGCGGCATGCCTTGTGCCGCTGCCGCAAGCAAGCCCGACCCGCCGCTTGCCATCAGGAGTGCGCTTGCAGTGGTTCCTTGCAGGAATTGGCGGCGGTCGATCGGGCACATGGGATGGTCGGGACCAGCAGGCAGATGGTCGGAGAAGATGGGGCAGCCGGACTTTTCCCGGCGCTTGCCTGGCTCAAGTCACCGCAGGCGAGCAAGTGACAAGATCGGCTTTCCACCGGGGAGCAGGCCTTTCCCCGGTGCAGCCGAACCGGCTCAGTGCTTGTGGGTCTCGCTGCCCGGAGCGGCGCCGACGCGCGGCCCGCGCCCTTCAGGCAGGCTAATACCTTTTTCCTTGGCGCGTTTCTGCATTTCGGCACGATTGGCCTCGGCCAGCGTCTGGCGTTCCTCCGGCGTGGCGGCGTTGCGCATCTTCTCGCGGAATGCAGTGTGCTCCTCAGGGGTCATCAGTTGCTGGCCAAGCGTCTGCCCGCCCATGCGACCCTGCCCCATGCCGCCACCCATGGCACCATGGCCCATGCCGGCGTGCCCCGTGCCGCCGGACATGCCTTGCATCATGCCGCCATGACCCATACCACCATGCCCCATGCCGCCGTGCATCGCGCCATGCCCTGTCCCTTCACCCATTGAGCCCTGGTGGGCGTGGGCCAGAAAAGTCATTCCCAGGCCGAGTGATGCAACGATTCCTGCTACAGCTTTGTACAAGTGTTTCATGATCAGATTCCTTCATAAGTTGGAGTTCATCATTTCGATCCGATGCGCCGCTGCAACCTTTCTGCCCGACGCAATGCTTTCGGCATGCGCCATTTGAGCATCCAGATGTAACACCGGCGTGTCGCCGCGCAGCTGTTTGGTATCGAAGCTTTGCGGGAAGCCGGGTTGTTACACTGCGTTACGAAAATCCCGCCTGCCGATTCGCCGCCCGCGTATATCTCAAGCATGCAGAAGCAAGATCACATCCTGGTGGTGGACGACGACGCGGAGATTCGCACCCTGCTGCGCGACTACCTGCACAAGCAGGGCTATCGCGTGAGCACTGCGGCCAACGGCCGCGAGATGCGTGCAGCCTTGAGTCCGGCGCCGCCCGACCTGGTGATTCTCGATCTCATGCTGCCGGGGGAAGACGGCCTCGGCCTGTGCCGCGATCTGCGTGCCGGCTCCGATCTGCCGGTGATCATGCTGACCGCGCGCGGCGACGAAGCCGACCGCATCGTCGGGCTCGAGATGGGGGCGGACGACTACCTGCCCAAGCCGTTCAGTCCGCGCGAGTTGCTGGCGCGCATCAAGAGCGTGCTGCGGCGCGCCCGTGCGCTGCCGGGCAACCTGAAGCCGGACGAGCTGGTGTCGTTCGGGTTCGCCGGCTGGACCCTCGATCTTGCGACCCGCAACCTCGGCTCGCCGGCCGGCGTGGTGGTGGCCTTGAGTGGCACGGAATTTCGTCTGCTGCGGGTGTTCCTGGATCACCCGCAGCGGGTCCTCACCCGCGACCAGCTGCTCGACTTCATGCTGTCGCGCGATGCCAGCCCGTTCGACCGCGCCATCGACGTGCAGGTGAGCCGCCTGCGCCACCGGCTGGGCGAAGATGCGCGCGAGCCGGCGATCATCAAGACCGTGCGCAGCCAGGGCTACGTATTCGCGACCCAGGTGACGGCCGTGCATCGATGAGCCTGTTGCCGAAGTCCCTGTTCAGCCGGCTGGTGCTGGTGCTGCTAGGCGGCTTGATTGCCGCGCAACTGCTGAGCTTCGTGATTCACATGCACGATCGCAGCGAACTGCTGCAGGAAACCACCGGCATGCAGTCGGCACGGCGCATCGCCGATATCGTCAGGCTGCTCGATCCGCTCGCGCCAGCCGAGCGCCGGCGCATCGCCTTCGTGCTGAGCGCCGCGCCGCTGTGGATTCGCCTCGATCAGGCTCGCCTGGCGCCGCCTGCCGACCAGGGCGCCGATCGCCAGGCACGCGCCGCGCTGTTCGGCGCGTTCCTGCGGCGCGCTTTGGGCGAGGCATGGGCGGTCGAGGTGAGCATGAGCGACAGCCACGCCCCGGCAGCCGCAGGCGCGGGCCCGGTTGACGGCCGGCAGATGGAGCCCGGCATGGGCCCCGGCCGGGGCATGGGCATGGGTGCGGGTATGGGGCCGGGCATGGCCCAGGGTAGCGGAATGAGTCCGGGCATGGGCATGGGGCGTGGCGCAGAAGGCGAGCCGATGCCGATGCATCCGGGCATGCAATACCTTGCGCGGCCCGCGCTTTCGTTCGTCGCGCAAGTACGTCTCGGTGACGGTACCTGGGTCAGTTTCGATACACGGCAGCCGGCGCAAACCGAGAACTGGCCGTATCGCATGTTGGCCAGCCTGGTGGTGCTGCTGGCGGCGGTGATGCTGGTGTCGCTGATCGCGGTGCGCTGGGCCACCCGCCCGCTCAAGGCGCTGGCCGACGCCGCCGAGGAACTTGGCAGGAATATCCATCAGGCGCCGCTGGCCGAATCCGGGCCGCTGGAAGTGGTGCGCGCAGCGCGCGCGTTCAACACCATGCAGGCACGCCTGCTGCACTACATCGAGGATCGCACCCGCGTGCTGGCCGCCATGTCGCACGACTTGAAAACCCCGATCACGCGCCTGCGCCTGCGCGCCGAGTTGCTCGATGATCCGATGCTGCGCGCCAAGTTCGGCAACGATCTGGCCGAAATGGAGGCGATGGTGGGGGTCACGCTGGATTTCATGCGCGGCCTGGATTCCGGCGCAGCCGCGCAGCCGGTCGACATCATGGCCCTGCTCGAAAGCCTGCAGGCGGACATGGCCGAAACCGGCGCACAGGTCAGCATCGAAGGCACCCCGCAGAAACCCTATGTGGGCAGGCCGCAGGCGCTCAAGCGCTGCCTGGCCAACCTGCTGGAAAACGCAGTCAAATACGGCAAGCGTGCACTGGTGACCATGGACGACAGCGACCTGCGCCTGGAAATCGTGATCGCTGATGAAGGACCGGGAATTGCGCAAGCCGAACTTGAGCGGGTGTTCGAGCCCTTTTACCGGCTGGAACAATCGCGTAATCGCGAAACCGGCGGCACCGGTCTGGGATTGACCATCGCGCGCGGGATCGCCGAGGCGCACGGCGGCACGCTTGGCCTTGCCAACCTTGCCGCCGGCGGGTTGCAGGCGCGTTTGATCCTGCCGCGCCGATAAGCCCCTTCCCCCAAGGCTCTCGAACGACAGTCTTCAACCAAGCTGATACCCCGCAACAGCGGCCCCCGTTCCCAACGCTGCGGCCTTGATGCGCGGCTCTACCGCGACCAGCGGCAGTCCGTAGGCCGTGCCCATCGACACCCCGACCCAGCCGCTGCGCCCGGCATCGCTGCGCTCGTCCGCGCACAGCCGGTCGATCACCGCCCGCCAGTGGGCATTCATGGCGTCGATGCCGCTGCCGGAGCTTTCCCGGAGGGCGTCATGAGTGCCATTTCACGCTATCCGCGCTACTTGCAGCCAAGTGTTGAGGACGACCTCGCCCGCAAGATGGTGTTTCTCGGCGGGCCGCGCCAGGTGGGCAAGACCAGTTTGGGTAAGCAACTTGTCCCCGATGCAAATGCCTATCTCAACTGGGATGTGGCGGCGCATCGTGCGCTGATCCTGAGGCAGCAGTTGCCGGCCACGGAGGCATGGTTTTTCGACGAGATTCACAAGTACCGCCTTTGGCGCGGCTATCTCAATGGGCTGTTTGACTTGCACGGTAACAGCAAGCGGATTGTCGTCACGGGCAGCGCGCGGCTGGATAGTGCTACGCCTGCTGGAGGGGTTGAAATAGGCGGCATCGGAACCAGGAGCGAGCCGCCGCGTATATGCCGCATCGCGGCGCCCATCGAATCGACCATCACCGGCACGGTGCCGCCGATCACATCCTGCTGGGCACCGGGCGTCGATTTACAGGCGATCGTCGTCAGGTCGAGCTTGGCAAAGGCGTCGCTAGTCCGGCTTGGCCCCGGACGCCCGCACCACTTCGCCCCACATCGCGATTTCGCGCTCCAGAATGCGCGCGAGCTCGTCCGGCGTCGTCGCGGCGACCTGCATGCCGAAGCTCTCGACGCGCCGCGCGAAGTCCGGCTCGCGCATGACGGCGACGATGTCGCGGTTTTGCCGCTCCTGCAATTCGCGCGGCAGGCCGCGCGGCGCGACGATGGCAAACCAGGCCATGATCTCGAAACCGCTCGCGCCCTGCTCGGTCATGGTCGCGACTTCCGGCAGCAGGCTGACGCGCGCCGGCCCGGTGACAGCAAGAGCGCGCAGCTTGCCGGCGCGCAATTGCGGTAGCGCGCTTTGCAGGTTGTCGAACATGAAGTTGGTGTCGCCGCGCAGCAGACCCTCGAGGGCCTGCGGGTTGCCCTTGTACGGGATGTGCTGTATGTCCAGCCCCCACTTGCGCTTGAACACCTCGCCCAGCAGGTGATTGGCGGTACCGTTGGCGGGCGAGCCGAAGTTAAGCGCGCCAGGTCGGGAGCGCGCGGCGGCGACCAGTTCATTGAGAGAACGCACCGGCGAGGACTGCGCGACCACCAGCGCGGTCGGAATGTCGACCACCTTGGTGATCGGCGTGAAGTCGCGGCGCGGGTCGTAGGGCAGGTTGCCGAAGAGGCTCACGTTGACGGCCAGCGACGCCGCTCCGGACAGAAGCAGGGTATAGCCGTCGCCGGCCTGCTGGGCGACGTAATGCGTGCCGGTATTGCCGCCGGCGCCCGGGCGGTTCTCGACCACCACCGGCTGGCCCCAGATATCCTTGACGCGCTCGGCGATCATGCGCGCCATGGCGTCCGAGGGCCCACCGGCGGGATAGGGGACGATCAGGCGCACCGGTCGCACGGGCCAGGTTTGGGCCTGGGCCGATCCGGCAAGACAGGCAAATACGATCCACAGCAGGATATGGCGCATGATCAGGCTCCGGGTAGCAGGTGTTCGAGGATGCAGTCGCTGGCCATGCCGCGTTCGATGAGGCTTTGGCGCACCGCGGCGCGGGTAGCGGTGCTGGCGGCGATGTAGGCGCGGGTGCCGCGGGCGTCGCCCACGGTCGCCGCGATCTGTTCGGCCAGATGCGCGGGTTCAGGCACTGCGACGATGCGCAGGTTGGCCGCGCCGGCTGCCAGCGCCTGCAGCCGCTCCGGGCAATAGGCAGTGGCGGCGACAATCAGCCACATCGGCTGGCGCATGCCGCAGGCGAGCGCCTGCCCGAAGATGCCAAGCAGCCCGCTCAAGCCCACGCCCTCGGCGACACCGATCATGGGGCCCAGGTGTTCCTCGTGCAGGTAAGCGTCGCCTGCGGGGCCGGTCACCGCGACGTCCATGCCGGCGCACCACTGGCCTGCTTGCGGCCCCAGGTGGAATTCCAGCGTGTCGTCGTCGGGCAGATTCGCCATCCAGGCCGTCAGCGGCGCGCGCCCCGGCGCGGAGAGCTCGGCTGACTGGCCGGCGGCAAAGGTCATTGGCCCGCCGCTGTGCACCGCCAGGCGCACGATGGCAATGCCGTCCGCGCGTGCCTCGGTGCTCTCGACGGTGCAGCGCAGGTGGCGCTGCGGATGCGCGACGACCCCGCCGATCTCGACCACCGCGACCACGCAGTCTTCCAGCGGGTGCGACTGGCAGGCCAGGATCGCGCCGCGCCGGCGCTCGGCGTCGCTCAACACCAGCGGGTTGTAGGTGGTTCCCATGTCGACGCGACCGCGGATCAGGATCGACTTACAGGAACCGCATTGCCCCTGCTGGCAAGCAAAGGGGTAGTCGATGCCGGCGTCGAGCGCGGCCTCGAGCACGGTGGCGCCTGCCGGAACTTCGATCTCCACGTCGAAGGGTTCTATGCGCACGCGCATGGCTAGGCCTGGCGCACGACGACCGGCAGTCCGGTCAGGCGCCGGCTGGCGGTGCGGTCCATGAACTCGACATCGGGTGCGTCGATAGCGTAGTCAGGATAGCGGCGCAGAAACTCGGCCACCGCGAGGCGCAGCTCCATGCGCGCCAGACTGGCGCCCAGACAGTAGTGCACGCCGTGGCCCAGGGTGGCGTGGCGATTGGGGTTGCGCGCAATATCGAGCCGCTCGGGGTCGGCGAACGCGGCGGGGTCGTGGTTGGCCGCGCCGATCATGATGTGCAGGATGTCGCCGCGGCGGATGGTCTTGCCGCCGAGCGTGAAATCGGCACGCGCGGTGCGAATGCCACGCTGGGTCGGCGCGTCGAAGCGCAGGAATTCCTCGGCGGCCAGGTTGATGCGCTCAGGTTCGGCCACCAGCCGTGCCAGCTGGTCGGGAAAGCGTTGCAGGTTCATGAGTGCGAGCGAGATCGCGCTGCGCGAGGTGCCGCCACCGGCGGTGGCCATCATGTTGCAGGTGGCGAGGATCTCCAGGTCGGTGAGGCGCTCGCCGCTGACCTCGGCGTGCACCATGGCGCTGATCATATCGGCGCCGGGTCGCGCGCGGCGCGCGGTGATGTGTGCCATGAAGTAATCCTGCTGCTCGTCGAGGATGCGGCGCTGCTCTTCCGCCATGGCCTCGCGGTCGGGGTTGACCGGCTGGAACAGGAAGTTGGAGCAGCGGTCGCTCCAGTGGCGCAGGCGCTGCTCGTCCGCCGAAGGCAGGCCCAGCAGGTCCAGCATCACCAGCACCGGTATGCGCGCGGCGAACTCCAGATAGGCATCGAAGTGCTCGCGACCGGCCAAGGTGTCAAGCACCTCGGCGACACGCGCGGCGATGCGCGGCTTCATCAGTTCGACCGCACGCGGCGTCATCGCCTTCATGAACAGCAGCTTGAGCCTGTCGTGGTAAGCGTCGTCGCGATAAAGGAGCCAGCGCGTGTAGTGCTCGATGACGAAACTGAAGCGCTCGCGCCGGACTTGCGGCAAATAGGAGTACAGGGTTTCGACTCGGTCGACGCTCAATTCCGAGTTGGCCTGCAAGTCGAATACTTCGCGGTAGCGCGTGACCAGCCACGCACCGGCGCGCTCCGACCAATGCACGGGGTCGCGCTCGCGCAGGCGGGCGTAGAACGGGTAGGGGTCGTAGACCGCAGCGGAGGTGAAGAGCCCGAAACTGTCGGCCGGGTCGGGGCCGGGCTCGACCGTGCGCATGCGAAAAGGCGCCGACTTGCGGCCATGCGCCGCATCCGGATTGTCGATCATGGTTTGGGACATCATGTGCCGCAGAGTAGAAGCCGGCCAGTCCGATGTCAAAGAGATTCGGGGCGTCTGTCCGCCTGGTGAGAAGCGGGCGCGATCGGCATCGCAGCGATCTCGATGCGCCGGGCGGCGATTTTCAGGCGCGGCAGAAACTCACGCAAGGCTTCCCGCGTCGTCAATGCGGCGTGGTGCCAGCTGATGTTGAGGCCGGCTATCGAGGTGGCGTCGCGCAGTATCGGTACTGCCAGGCTGGAAGTGCGCGGATTGAATCCCCGGATACGAGTGGCGTAGCCAGCACGGCGCACCCTTTCAACGCTCTCATCGAGCGCCGCCGAAGTGCGCGCAAGCGCGGCGTCCCGCCCGATTGTGCGGGCAAGCAGGCGCAGCGTTTCCTTGCGAACGCGCGCATTCGAAAACGCGAAACAGGCCATGCCGATTGCCGACTCAAGAATCGGCACGCGGTAACCGGCAGGAACCCGGTCGAGCGCAAGCGGGCTCGATAGCGATGTGCTCGCGCGGACGTGCATCGTGTCGCCATTCAAAGTCGCGATCGCGATCGGCCAGACCAGCGAATCGGCCAGCTCTTGCATGTGCGGCATGGCAGCATGCGTCAGCCATTCCTCGTCGCCGTAGCCGTCCGCGAGGGAGCGGACGGCATAGCGCAGACGTACACGTCCGCTGCGACGATCGCGCTGCACATAGCCCTCTTCTTCCAGAGTATCGAGCAGGCGGTACACGGTCGCGCGCGGCAACCCGGTGTCGCCGCACAAAGTGGCTACCGGGCATTCGCCGATGCGATTAAGGGCCTGCAGCAGATCAAGGCCACGGATAAGGGAGCGGACGCCGGCGCTTGCGCGCCCCGTCCCGCGGCCGACCGGCTTCACGGCTACGGTACGCCCCGACTTTTCACAATGGCGCAGCGTCGACGTCGCAGGTGAACTGCAACGCGTAGCTTCCCTCGACCCGCGCCTCGTTCCATGCGCGCTCCACATAGGCGCGCGCACCCTTGGCATGCGCGAGTTCCGGCCTGTGAAAGTGCTGGGCGTTGGCGGCCGAGCCCTCGACCATGCGCGTGGTACGTGCATGGTGCGCGGCTTGGTAGCGCGCCGGTGCGGCCGCCACTTTCTCGTAGCGGCGCGTCACCGCTGCCAAACGGCGGCACCGGCTTGCAGAAATAACCCGGGTTGCGCGCGCGCATCTCGTCGGGGAAACCCGCCGGGCGCGGGCAGTCGCGGCAATCCGCGCGGTAGACGGCATTTGACATGCGAGGGATTCTACCGCCGAGTCCGCGGCGGACACCGCCGCCGGTGCGCCTGCTTGGTCTTGATGCCCGCCTTTCAGGTCAGGTCCTTGAAG
>Ga0163146_10008792_pt1 | contig 10662 bp, 15 predicted proteins | sample OliLakLV19MP7G1_FD_148648 | JGI IMG/M metagenome (GOLD analysis project Ga0163146, IMG submission 148648) | Freshwater microbial mat bacterial communities from Lake Vanda, McMurdo Dry Valleys, Antarctica - Oligotrophic Lake LV.19.MP7.G1 | ecosystem: Environmental > Aquatic > Freshwater > Lake >... | reverse complement strand
AGTAGATCTAGTAATAGACTTCACAACTTTTTTAAGCAGGTGGAATTTTTCTGAAGTCTTCCATGCACGTCCTACTCTGTAATAGAAAGTACACATCTTTTTAGGCGTAGCATAGCAAGCTATTGTTGCTGCCACGGCTATCTGTATCATTGTTTTCCCGTGGTCGTGAGCCTCGGTGGTATGGCGACTGCTCTCCCAAAGCGGAAGTTCCCAGAAGAATACTAGAATGAAGTCAGCAACAGCCAATGAACGCTACACCGTCGATGATGATTCCAATGAAAACAGTGCTGTGTATTTGCCAACCAGTCTGATTCAAAAGAACAACCACCATAACCGTCGTAACCACCCGATTGATGTTGAGGACAGATCTATGAAGGAGCTCGATCAAGCAGTTGCTTCTGTAAGCAAAATGTATCTGTGTTCGGCGTCTCTTGATAATGGTGACCGATCTCCTACGTCCGTGTCATATGATATGGTGAATACTAGTAATATTTCGAAGGGCCCCATCAAAGAAACAATCTTTAAAAATCTTAGTCGTTCTTTACCAGTGGATTTGCAACGAGTTGAGTCTTCTTCTGGGAGATCTAATATCTCGAGGAGCTCCAGAAGTTCCAGAAGCTCAAGAGGGTCTAAGGGGTCAAGGTCGTCGCGTAGATCAAGTAAGCGCCATGATAGACTTGAGCGAAAGATCAGTGAGACCATTTTAAGCACCTGTAGCGAAGTCGAAGATTCTGGTTCTACCTTCAGCACCAAGGAGTGTACTGATTCTGCCTGTCGATCGGCACAATTTATATTGGCAGACCTAATTCACGAAGCATTCAAGTCAATGAATGAAGAAGCTTTACCTCAACCGCCATTTAGAAATGGCACTTCTTGGTCTCAAAATGTATCCGATCGGAGCCTGCCGCCATTAGAAAGACCCGAGTGGCATGGGCTAGCCTTTCCAGTATCACTCCCGCCACGGCACCCAGACGGTCCAGCGCCCATCAACCAAGGGTCGGTGGCCTCGAAAACTCATCAAGATCTTTTGACAGTGGCATTAGAACTTGGCTCTTCAAACGATTCCGGCAAGCAAAGACATTGCGCAACAAAGTCTACCGTCGCATTTGCACCAGAATGCCAAGCCATCTCAGTAAATGATCCGTTTGCGTACTTTGATCCGAAATGTGCACCTTCTAATAATATTGATGCGGTCCAGGAAGAAGAGAACGAATCCGAAGCTTCATCATTTTACGTATTCGAAGCACAGGAGCGAAGCTACAATACCCCCCCCCAAAATAATGATAGCAAGAGGAATTGGACATCGGAATTTTCTATGGATGACAGTTTGCTGCAATACAGCTCCACAAATGGAACAAGCTTTTCTCAGCTGAGTAAGGTTAGCCCTATCTCGCCGTTGGAGAGTGCTTCACATTCCTCGGGTGAAATGTTCCACAAAAAAGGTTGGCCTATCGAGCGAACGTTGAATGATATTTCCGGTTCTGCTCCTGAAATGTGGACGGCATTTGAAGCATCTCCGTTTGAAGACGAAGCCGCCTTCACCGACAATTTTTCTTTCGATGCCTTTCTACCTTTTGAAACGAGTACTGCAGCAGTGGAGTCATTTATGAGTAATGTGACCCCTCAGGGGGTGGAAGAAATTGACCCAGCGTGGGATACTTTTAAGATACTTCCCAAGTCTCCTGATTCAGTTTTCAGCTTTTTTGCAACAGATGGCTTCGGGAAAGAACACTATGATAAGGGCAGTAGGAGCGGGTGTCATTTGGGAAACGGTAACGAAAACCGCTTTCACTGTGCCTCTACATCAACAGAAATTGGCTCAAAATGTTCACTCTAGCAGGGCCGCATAAAGCGCAAACAATCCTTTCGCAGGCTGCAGCACATCAAGGTCAAGGCCAGGGGGTGCTGACAGCAAAAGCGCAAACTACTGGAAGATTTCTGGTTATTATTATACATGACTGGACCATGGTACCCCCGATGAATCACTTATCTCAAACTGATCTTGCAACTGATTTATTTCAGAACCATGCGTATTGTCCATTGTAATGCCCCAGAATATCTCCAGTGACTACGCTGTTGATACAGACTATGCATAGACGCTATGCCACTATTTGGTCTGGATCATATGTCTCAAATTTTCAGTGGTTACTCACGGCAAAAACAAAACTTTTGGTGCATTCTATAACACTCTCTCATAACGCTGTTGGCTTGGTGGTGTGTTTCTGTGATAACAATGTATTGTGTTGTTTGGTGTGGCACTAGATTGGTTTCTGATTGTGCTGACTTCATGGCTTTCTATTGGTAGCTAGCTATAGCGCTGCGGTACTTCCCATGATTCCATCTAGCCAGGATTAGAGCATGTTGTTGCACTTGGCATTTTTGATGGTAAAGTTGACTGTTGCTGCTGTGTTGATGGCCAACTGCAGTCAAGATTGTTGGAGGAAGAGATCTAAGTGTAGGTGTACCAAAGATCAGTTTACTAATGAAATATGAGTGTTCCAGCTACTGTGCTACTGGATGTCATGGATCTTTCTGGAGTCTTCTGTGTTGCTGACTCAGGTGTTCTTCAAGATACCTTTCTATGGAATTCTATGGGGATGCACACATGTTCTGTGTGGCTTTCCAACACACTCCTGCAGTGTTCGGAGCTTGCTGCGAAGACTGATTTAATGTTGATTGCAAATGTGGTGCCATGTCATCATTGGGATTATCAGAGCAGTTACATGTCAATTTCAAAAGTAAAAATAAATCAAATTCAAATCAAAGTAAATTGTGTTAGGCTTTAGTTCTGCCTGTTGTTGTTGTCATTTGGAATAGGATGCATGAAGTAGGAATCTTTGTTCTTCATTGGATGTGGGAAGTGGGAAAGGGAGATTTGACTTGTCATCACTCCTGCAATGCAATGCAGAGTTTGTTGCTTGTTGTTGTGCCACTCGGGGCCAGACATCATCCCAGATTGGAGGGAACAGCTTGAAAATAAAAAATTGGCAGCTTGGGCCGGAAGTGTCATTCAATGGACATTGTGCAGGGTGGTTGTGCCCCTAGTCATAAAGACTTGTAGCCACTGTTGGGCGCTGTGGTCACATGCCACTCCTGGGCATGGACATTGGTTCCACCATCTCATCTGGAGAGGGGACTTAAGCTAGGATTCAAACCTAGGGGGGAGTTGTGTTGCTCGCCGGCACTCATGGCCGGAATGTTCGGTTGCTCTAACCAGAACAATTGCCGCTTCTACTGGTGCTGTTAGAGCCACCGATTCCATCATCGTTGGAGGGCTTGCCACTTGCTATCGGTGCTACCGATTCCAATGTCTTTGGAGGGCTGCCATTCATCATGAACGGGGACAATCTCATGTCGTTGGTCGATCTACATGTCGATCGAGCACTCAATGGCTCAATGGCGCTACATGGCCTAGTGATCTTCACTCTTCGGTGCTCATGACCGGAACAAATGTCCCTTGCTTGGGATCTAGGGATCATTTCCCTCTTTGGCATCATGGCCAGAATTGGGCTGTCATGGCCCTTGGACTCCTGCAAATTTGGAGTGGGTGTTGGTTCTTTGCGGCGTCCCAACTTTCCGTTTTGATGCTTCTTTGCGGCGTCGCATCCTTCCGATTTGGGGGAGCAATCCGTGATTTGGATGCTTCGGTCTTCATCGCATTCATCGGTTTCATCAGCATGAAGTGCCAATTCATTCTTTAAGCATAGGACGCTTCAAGCGTTCAAGCGGTCTTCGGTCTTTGTTGTCTTCTTCTTCTTCTCGCAGAGTCGCCTTTCAGACCCTTCATGCGGTCTTCATTGCATTCATCGGTTTCATCGGCATGAAGTGCCAATTCATTCTTTAAGCATAGGACGCTTCAAGCGTTCAAGCGGTCTTCGGTCTTTGTTGTCTTCTTCTTCTTCTCGCAGAGTCGCCTTTCAGACCCTTCATGCGGTCTTCATTGCTCGCTCCATGCAGTCTTCGATGCTGTCACGGGTTCTCTTTGTGTTCATCGGATTTCATCGGATCAATCGGCATGGAGCTGCTCCTTTCTTTAAGCCCTCGGCATGTACCGCCGAGGCTTGGGTGTCAATCAATGGTAGGATCGATGGTAGGATTGACTGTAGGAATAGGAATAGGTGCGGGGCAGCCTTAACAACAGGCATGCTTTCACGTACATTACATTTGTCGATAGTAGGATCGACTGTAGGAGTTCATGTAGAAAAATAACAATCAGTTGGTTGGATCATTGTTGCCGAATTCAACGATGGTAGAATCGGCTGTAGCTTGCAGTAGGAAAGCTACTGGAAAAGCTGTAGCTGTCTTGTTGACCCAGTCACTGGCTAGGGATATTTCATTAGTAAATGTTGGAGGAAGAGATCTAAGTGTAGGTGTACCAAAGATCAGTTTGCTAATGAAATATGAGTGTTACAGCTACTGTGCTACTGGATGTCATGGATCTTTCTGGAGTCTTCTGTGCTGCTGACTCAGGTGTTCTTCAAGATACCTTTCTATGGAATTCTATGTGGATGCACACATGTTCTGTGTGGCTTTTCAACAAAGATGCTGATTTTCTGAGTCAATTTTCTTGCAACGTCCAATTGTTTCTTTGCAAATGAACTCATCTGTAACTCAGTGGTGATGTTATTGATCTGTGTTGGGAGGGAAATGGCACTGCAATGCACAAAAGCTTGGTTGACACCTACATTGCTTTAGGGTCAATGCAATGGGGCAGTGATTTGGATCAAAAAGTTGGCACATACCTTTTGTGTTACTACAGTAATGACCAACTTTCTGACCCAATGCTACTCATCACTGTCCCATTGCTTCTCATTGCTACTCATTGCTGCACATAACTAGAGAAGCTGTTTTGCTACGCAAATAGACTTAGCAAGTGAACTGTATAATTTTGCTAGCTGCATTTACAGACTAGAAACACTCTCAAACTCAAGCAAAGAAGAGGTTGTAGCTGCACTAATGACAATGCTAAAATTGATGACAAACGGAACAAAAAGGAGATCACAAATGGAACAGTGACAGTCAGGATGATCACTCACAATCCAAATTGTCACAGTTGCCATCTTTGTCATATAAAACTTCATCATCAGATTTGTCTGATTCTGAGTTTGAATCGTTGCTCCCTGATTTGTTGTCCAACGACTTGACATCTCCCTTTAAGTCCTCAAAATCTGATCGGTCAGTAACATTAGGATTGACATGCACTGTTGTGGTGTCCATCATAGAAGGCATTCCTTTAGAAACCATGGTTGAACCTTTTTTCTGCCATGCTCTTGAAGTGTGGCTCAAGCATTTGTCACAAGAAGGACCCTGAAGGGGCATTCAAAGCAGGTGCAGCCACAGCAACAGGGGCACGGCCTGCAACAACAGAGGTGTGAGATTTTTTCTTTGACTTGAAGTTCTTGCAGCTCTTCTAAAACTTCTTCTTCTTGTATTTGTCTTTGTTTGCATCTGTGAAGTGAAGATGTTGCATCATTGCTTGTGCATTGTAACATTCTCTTCTTGATGGTGTGTTCATGGTTTTTTGATTGCACTTGGAGGTCATTTTATGGGCATTTCACTCCAACAAGCGTCAAAGAGGGCTATTTGATTGTGGTGTGTCCCTCTGCTGCACAAAGTGATCATCTGTTGAGATGTCTATGTCTATGTTCAGAAGCATCCCCATGTCCATGGTTAAGTAGCCTTTGTTTGCATCATCTTGGTGACCTTTTGTCCATTTGCTACTGAACGGAATTGGGAGGACCTTCATTTGCTTTCTTTTGTTAGGGATCAAACCATGATCCAGTTTCTTCAAGGATGGGTGTGTTTATCCCACAAGGCCCAATCGAGCTTCATTGTTGTCCAGGCCAAACATAAATGTGGCGCCATTGGTTAGGTTATGTTCATCATTGATGAGTGACAGGGTTATTGACTATTGCAAGCATGCCTGTGCATTTGCTTTGGTCCAAAGTGTTGGCCAATCAGACCTCTCCATTCAGTCCCAGTCCCACATTGAACCTCATTCACGCAAGAGATCTTCTCGCACCGATACCGCGATATCTAGCTACACTTAGTGGAGTAGATAACAGGCTCCAACAGAGCTCACTTCTTCTAGTATATTGATCTTTATCACCACATCTAGATCTCTACAGCCTACAGGATGCATGTACATCCAACATGTACTAGAAGAAGTTCAAATTGACGATACAATTGATCGATTCGGTAAAAAGATAATAGCTGTTAACATATAAGATAACTATGTCCAAGTACTTTGGAATTCGCGATCCGGATCCAAGTGCGAGGTGTCCTTTAAAATAAGGGACTCCTTCCATTGGAATTGATTCAGTCCTATATGTAGGATCGATCCTCCAAGGCCTACAGATTGATCTGAATCAACTGTAGAAGGATCCAAAGCCCTTCATATTGGAACCGGTGGCTCTATTAGCACTGGTGGTAAGTGGCGACAAGACCCTCAAGACCGACTGTATTGGAGCATGTTACCTCCATACGCCGCCGTGGAATTCTATTGATTTCCACCACATCAATCCCATATGCACACACAGGATTGATTGCCCTCCAAGCATGTTGGAATTTGGTGCTTCTAGCAGCATCGATCCAAGTGGCAAATAGACCCCACAAGACCAGTCGATTCTATTGGAATAATAAATCGACGCTGTGATAAATTCTTCTATAGTCTTCTAGAAGATTCCACAGCACCGGTTGCCTCTATGTAGCAGCAACCGTGGACCCTCAAGGTACATTGAGTTATCCTCACTAATAGAGGGCACCACCGGCTCCATTAGCAGACCGGCATAGGCTCCAAGCCCCCCCTATTCAAGGACCTAACATTTGGATTCCGGCGCACCTATTTTTGCTAGGTGCCGGTACAGCTGATCCAAGCTCCAAGCCCCTCATTTGCTCCAAGTACTTTGGACCCAGTTGGAGTCCCGGTTGGAACACCAAGGCAAGCAGTAGCAATAGGCTCCACAATTTAAAATAGGTATGCCAATTTAGTATCCAAATAGATTAGAACCATGGGCCGCGACCAAGCACCAAGAGGTTCTGGCAGAGGTGGAAGAGGCCACAGCCGCCACCACCGACACAAAGGCAAGAGCAACCAGAGCTCCAGCTCCAAGCAGGCAACAACTCCTACCAAGAAGGAACCACTCATGAAATTTGGTGTGAACACAGCCACCACCAACTATGCCCCTTATGCTAGCGTCCATGAGAAAATAGCAACCTGCATTCAGAAGAATTACGACTGTGGCCATGACATTGCCAAGTCCATTTGCACCGGTCAACTCATTGATCTGGATGCCGAGAAACCCATCAGGACCCTAGCTACTGGCGACAAGAAGGCCAAACGAGACCTAATCCAGTCTGGTCTCGACATTGAATTCAGCACCTGAATGAGTGACCATGTCAAAGGAGAACATTATCTCCACTCCAACCTACCCAATGCCTTCGCTTATGTTATGAATGACTGCTGCACAGACGGTCTGAAGAACCAACTGATTGCCATCCCAGACTATGAGTCCACTACTAGGGATGACCCACTGGCTCTCCTCACAGCCATCAAGACGTGCGTCCATGAGAACGCCCGCACCCAGCACCCACCTGTCACCATTTCGACACACTGGGACCGCCTGCTCAAACTCAAGCAAGCCAAGGAAGAGGACCCTCCCTCCTACGCCAAACGTTTTGAACAACAACTCGAAACAGTGAAGGGCCACATTGGCTCTACCTTCACTGATGGCTTTGCTGAGCAGATGCCTGAATACAAGGCCCACGCTCATGAGCACGACGCAGGCAAGATTACTACTTTGCTCGACACACATGTTGCTGATGTTGACGCACATAAGGCCCTAGCTGATGATCTTATTGATCTACTCAGCCATTACAAACCTAAGGAGGCGCAGACCCAGCTGGATATTAAAGCTCAGGCTTGATCCGAATTCGAGACCTACCTCTTCCTCCGGTCTGTCTCTAAAGCCAAGCATGGATCACTCCTAGCTGTCTTACAGACCCAGTATTCCCTGGGCAATGAACAGCACCCCGATGCTATCCACACAGCCATGGATATCCTTAGCCAGCACCGTTGGGATCAGAACCCTTCCAACCAGCGCAAACCCAATAGTGATTCTCGCAATTCTAACTCGAACAACCGTTCCTTGGGCAACGTTAACCGGAACAACCAAAACTGCGATCACAACAACTCTCGTTCGAACAGCAACTCTAGCAATGAGTCCCGTCTTGACTCTTCTAGCACCTCAGCTCCTAGCTTTGCTCAGCAGGGCCAACGCAACTATGGTGGGCACACCCAGCCCCACTCCCAGGCCATCTGCCACGCCTGTGGCGAGATGGGCCACATCCACCCGGATTGTGACAAGGATATTCCCCGAGACCGCTGGTTCATCAACCGAGCATTCGTGGCTGTCCAGAACATTGGCCAGGACGCCCCTCAGGCTCCTTCTCACATCACTACCCACTCGGACAATGCTTCGACTAGCAGTCAACGCTCCCAGAGATCCTCCAACCCTGCTTTGAATCGCAGGAGTGACAGACCCGGTGACCTTAGCTGGCAGGGTTTCCAGTTCTTTAACACTTTGGACGAACCTTACAAGCCTCAATCTATCTTTGGCTTCTCACAGGCCCCTCCACCTACCCGTCTCTCAGATGTCTTTCTTCTAGACTCTGGCTCCGGCATTGATGGGACTGTCTGCAACCCAGACCTCATTCGAAACATTCGCCCAGCCAAGCAACCCATCGCCATGCACACCAACGCTGGCGCCCGCACTTTGAACCTTGAAGCTAAGGTCCCAGCCTTTGGCTAAGTTTGTTACAATCCTGATCACATCGTCAACATCTTTGGCCTCACCAAGACAGTTGACACAGCCGACTGCGTCAATTTCGACTCTCGAATTGACGATGCCTTCCATGTTTGGAAGGACAACCGTGAGACGATCTTTGCTCGCACCCCGGCCAACTTGTATGCCTACAAGCCCACTGCTCACCACCTTGAGCAGCTTGCCTCCAGCAAGAACATGCTGCCTCCACCGGATGAATCCAAACCCACTGTCCAGGCTACCACTTTGATTGATGACACCTTTGCCTACCATTTCTTTATGCATCCTAGCCTGACCCCTGATGATGAACCGGAGTTCCAATTCCTACTTGAGACAGTGGCTGACAACCTTAAGTTGTACACCAAAAGCGAACAGAAAGACGCTAAACTAGCACGCATTGCCTTCCATGGCACTGGCCGCAACCCGATCCCCAAGCTCAAAGCTTTTATCAAAGGAGGCTACATCAAGAACTATCCCGTTCTCTTGGAGGACGTGGACCGGGCCGCTGACATCTTTGGCCCGACTGCAGTCATTTGAAGGGCACTTCCACTCGCCCGCACCCCCCTCACGTTTGCTCCCCAGATGTGACAGAGATTTCCCGTGCTCTACGCACTAAAATAAGCCCACTTACTCTCTACCTCTACGTGATGTACGTCAATGGCATGCCCATGCTAACAACTGTTGATTCTCGCATCAAATACAGAGCCCTTGTCCCGCTCAAGAACCGCACTGCCAAAAGCCTTTACGACTCCCTCGACAATGTCCTTCGTTGCTACAATCGCACCACTGTCTATGTCACTTCCATTGATTCCGACATCGAGTTCAAGTCTCTCTTCGAAGATGTTGAAGACAACATGGATGCGAAGTTTAATTACGCCCCTCAGGGCGAGCATGTTCCAGCAGCCGAACGCAACAACCGCACCATAGCTGATCACATTCGTTTGGCCGTCCTTAGCACATTGCTGTTTCCGAAATCAAGAAACGCAATTGGTTCCCAGCCAAGAGCGGCCTCTCCGACACTTTCACCTCTCACCAGTTCCTGGAGCTTCCACCCATCGACTGGAACAAGGACATCAAGATCCTTCAAGGCTCTTATTGCCAAGCCTTCACGGAATGCACGATCAAGAATGATCTCAAACAACACACTTTGGACACGTTGTTCCTCTGCCCTATCAACAACAAGCAAGGCAGTTATACAATGCTTAACCTAGCTACCAACAAGGAGATTACCTCCACTCGTGTCACTCAGGTGCCTATCACTGATCTAGTTATCCGAGCAGTCGAGGAACTAGCTGCCCAAGATGGCATGACACCTCTCAAGATTGAGAACCGTACGCGAACCATGATCTACAACAACAACATGCTTCCCGGAATAGATTGTGAGGAAGACACTGAGCCAGTTTCTGCTGGCCACAATCCCACCTACATTCCTAGGCCCCAACGCTCTTACGACAACGAGCTAGGCAACGAGCGCAACTATGCTCCAATCACTTTGTCAGAACTTGACGATCTCCGGGCCTATGCCAATGATTTCCTTCCGGCTCGCCTCCCCCGCCGCCACACCACGGCTGATGCTGGTGATGCTCCTGTCCCAGCTCCCACTCGATGCTCCCCATCGCCTCCTCCTGTTACAACACGTTCGGGCAGGAGTGCACGCCCCATCACTTGCTTCACCCCGGCACACAACCAGGTGTTGAATGTCCCGACTCCGAAACAAGTCCGGAATGCCCCTACCCTAGCCGAGATTGAATTTTCACAAAACATGGTGCCCCTCCCGGTCCACCATTCCATTAACTATTTGACAGAACTAGCCCCTGTCTTTGCACAATTGATCTTCGAT